>TARA_R110001592_G_scaffold66840_4_pt1 | contig 34997 bp, 28 predicted proteins | sample TARA_R110001592 | Tara Oceans TARA_R110001592 (sample SAMEA4398387) | marine metagenome | biome: Polar Biome; feature: [SRF] surface water layer (ENVO:00010504); material: water (ENVO:00002006), including particulate matter (ENVO:01000060) such as... | depth 5 m | reverse complement strand
GGTTGCAGTTCCTATTCCAAGTTTATTAAATGCGTTTTGTACACCCAAAGCTTTAAAGGCAGTCTTGTCAAGCGAATCGGCAAGCCCTAAGGCTCCAATACTTAAGGCAGCGAGACCTGCACCACCAGCAAGTTTTGTTACTGTGGAAGTTAGGTTATTAGTAGAAGCTGCGGCGGATGCTGCAGACTTTGAATATCCAGCAACGCTCCCAGCCGTTGATTTAATTATTGCTTGCGCTGTTCTAAGCTTTGACTGCTGAGCGGTTGAAAGCCCTGCAGTTCCCTGCGAGCTAATTTGATTTACTAAATCTCTTAGCTGCCCTAAGTTTTCTATTGTTCCAGTGACAGCGCTGTTCTGACTTACGAGTGAATCAAGCTGGTCAATAAGATTTTGAATGTCTGCCATGTTCTACACCGGTGATGGGGATTTTGCTTATCAGCATTTAGTAAATATACAGTTACGTAAATCTTCTGATTCTTGAAGGTCCTTCAGCTCTGGAGTGCCCTGACATTGTCCTTGTTGCAGGATCGTTTTGATGAGCAGCTCGGGATTGAGCAGAATCACCTTCTTCAGCGGATTTCTTAAACTCTGCATTAATTCGATTAATGAACCAGCTTCGATACTGTATTGGTAATTTATATGCTTCAGAATAAGTGAAGCCGCCGTAATACATGAGAAGAAACGTTTGCTCTAAGTAGATATCTCTATCGCTAGGAGTCAGGCCAAAAAAACGATGGGCCTATTGGAAGCCCCACCTCCTGTTCATGACCGCAACTAATGCATGTGAACGGAGCTTCCATCAAGACTGAGGGCTCATGAGCGTCGATGTATCTTCTCAGTGTGAGCGAATCTCTAGCAGGCATATTTCTAACAAACTGGTTAATCTTTCCACCTGAGGTTTCGCCGTCTACTGAGACAATTACACGTTGCAATCTGTCCGTCACCAAGCTGTCAGCAGTAAAGCCTTGCTTTCTTTTTCTTTCTGTAAGAAGAGCTTGTTCTTCTTCATCTTCACCGGTCGCAAACTTAAAGTGAACAGTCTTACCTGATACTGGCAGTTTGAAAGGAAATAGATTTGAACCTTTTTCTACTGGTTCGAGATCAAGTGTTCGAATAGGAAGATCAATCAAGTTGTGCTCACACTGCTGATGCGTGCCACAAGCTGGGCAATCCAATTCAACATTGTAGTCGGCACCGTAACCTGTAATTCTAAGGGCGATCATAACTGCAGTTCTGTCGCCACTAAGCATTGTTCTGGTGTTGATTGATTTATCCATCAGGCATGAAGACAGCAAGTGAGAAATAACTGTTCCTTGCTTAATAAGTGCTCTGGAAGTAAGAATATCTTCTTCTCTTGCAGTCATTGCCCTAATTGCAACAGAAACTTGTCCGTGAAGCGGGTGCCCAGGAGGATAAGCCAAACCCTGGGAAGGAAGAGGAACTTGTTCAACTGGAATATCAAAGCCTAAATCTTTTTCCATTCTCTCGATAGAAGGTTGCATCATTTGTTCGTGCATACCTGCGCCGGTAAAGATATCATTTTTACGAGACATACTTGTGTCCTTTCGAATCTTCTATATTGTATGATAACATGAAAGAGAAGTTAAACGCAGGTACACAAATTTTTAAGCTTGTCCGCAGAGGACAATGCACCAATATCGTATGATCTGGTTAATGAATCAGTATTGAAGGACGCAGTTATCGAATCTCAATGTGAGCGCGATCTCAGCAGGATCTTCGGAAGTGTAATTCAAATCGGTTCCAAAGTTTGCATCTGTAATAAACGCACCTTTGACATCCCAGAGTTCAACAACTGTACCAACAGGATCCAACATCTTGATCTGGCAGTCACGCTTATAAAAATCAGCGTAACCAGATCTACCAGAAACAGACTCGAAGTGTGTTCTAACCCATTCCATAACCTGTTGCGCCCCTGAAGGTGCAATAGGATCATAGAGGGAAACGTTCATTGTTTGGAACGTTGTTCTTCCTGTAACATAACGGGTATGATTGATAAACGGGATCGCTTGTGCGGTCGTTTGAATTTGTGGACGAGCTGCGCTCTTCATTAAGAATGCATCGATGCCTTCTATGGCAAAAACCCATCGAAACTTGCGTTTCGGTTCAAACTTATTTGGAAGCATCTCTGCGACTGATAGTGTTTCTGCCATTACAAGCTCCTAACATCTCTCTCATTATAAATATATGCTACATCAAAAAATATTATCATGTGAATTAAATTCCTTCAACACCAGCGTTTGTAACGACGAAATCGAGAGAGATAAATTCGGCGGTTCTCGTTGGTTGAATGAATATTTTTCCTCGTACAGTGTTGTTTTCAACATCTGCTTGAGTAGTAGTAGAAGCATCGATAATAACTTTAAATCTATCGATACCTGAATTTTGCTGAACATTCTGCAAGATTGGCCTTACGCGGGCGCTTAGTCTTGCAAGTGTTGCCTCACGATTTGGTTCAAACAGAATCTGATTTGCTGCTTGGCGTACCGATCTTCTAATGTCTATAAGAAGTCTTCTTACGTTCACGCGGTCAAGAGCTGAAGCTGCTTGTTGAAGTGTTCTTTGTCCAAACACCACTGGGCCTGAGCCTGGGAATGTTTGAATTGGATTAATCTTAGAATTGTTTAAAGATTCAAGATTGTCTTCATTTAGTTTAGTTTTAACTGCTGTTACACCTTTAAGTGCGCCGCGGCTAAAACCTGCAGCAGCGAACCATGGGAATGCAACTCGATCGTTAGCAGAAAATGCACCGAGAACAGCAACTGAGGGCGGTACTACGACCGACGTAGTTTGTTCTCTAAGCACTTTAGTTTGTGAGTCCAATGATTTCTGTGCTACAGTCATCGTTACGTCTGGGAAGTACGCTGCGGCGAACGAAGTATCCAAGTTTCTTGCATCAAATGAGGTAACTGTATTTGAAACGCTAACGCTGTCTTTTTGAGCTGAAGAAGTAACGACTGTGTTTACGTTATCTCTTTCTTCAACATCCATTATATAAAGTGCATCAAATCTATCTTCAACTTTTAAAATAGCTTGATCTGTAACTACTTCTTGTCTAATACCTGGTATTGCAAGCAGCTGAATGTCAACGTCTGATTTATCTGCCATCACGTCGAGAGCTCTAAAGTATGATGAAACGGTAGGACCTGATCTTTGTCCTCTGTTTGCATCGTCCATTTCTCCCTTAGCAGATTTTTCATTAAGGTTTGCTGAATCTGCATCAAAGATGTTTACGCCATCAAATCCGCCTTGGATTGGGAATGTAAACTTAGAAACACCCGAAACTCTTGAGTCACCTGTGTCATCAACAGTCCAAGCTCTAGTCTTGCCTGCAGAATCTTCTGAGACACCGCCAGCTCTTTCGTATCTCCATTCCTTAAGCCCTGTAGACGATGCGTCAGCTTTGTCGCCTGAGCCGGTAAGAATTCTAAGATTCTCGAGGGTGAAACCGTTGTTGTTGAATCTATCACAATCAAATACGATACCTGATGCGTCTGCTTGACCTGCGTTTGAGCCTGTCGAGACGTTCATGTTTGCGCTGTTCAATCCGTAGAAGTTAGGGAAGAATTTCGTAAAGCTCTGTATTGTAGGCTCAGATCGTGTGTCTTCGTTGGCTTTGGCTAATTTAACCTTACGCTGGAACTGGACACCCCAGTAAAGTGAGTTCTTAGCTCTGGCGCTTACTGTTCCTGATCCGATTAACAATGTTTCTCTAAACGGAACTGGTGGCTCGATAGTGTTCTTAAGCAAGGTACTTGAAAGTGCTGTTAAGTTAGGATCAGGAACTGCGGTCAAAGGATTAGATCCTGACGTTATTAGATGATCTAGACCTCTAAAACCTACTGGAAGTGCTGTTGTCTCTGTTTCACCTGCTTCGACGTCAGCATTAATTTCAACTCTGATTAGGTTTGATCTATTAGCATATTTTCCTTCAATGACGATTTTCTGGAAGCCTGTTTGCTGCTCGAAATCGTAGAAGGTATGTCTATCACCGATAATTCTTCCGATGTATCGATCAGAGCCTGGGTCAAGAGAAAGGCCTCTATACTGCTCTAAGGGAATTTGCTTGCTAGACTCATCTTGATCAAAGAAATCACGAACAACAAGGTCAAAAGTTCCGTAATCATTGTTTGGATCAGATGACTTTCTAACGTTTTCAATAGAAATCTTAAATTTAGTATTTGACCCTACAGGATCCGATGCCTTAGATTTAGTTACGCCATCGCTTAGTGCATGAATTTTAAATAATTCTTTAGCAGTTCCGCCAAATTTTTGAGAAACAACAAAAGGTGATCTTGGATGATCGAACCTAGTCTGGAATCCTTCATAGTTTGGAATGTCGCCGCTGAGTGTGTTTCTGTCTAGGGCACCAGTTGTCAAGAAAACGGAATCAGAACCGCCTAGATAAGCAGTTGAGCACTTCTTGTTTATCATCTCAGCTGATTCGCTTGTCGTCAGGCCAGAGCCTGTAACGACTGCAAAATCCGAGTAGACATCATAGTGTGTGTACAAATAGTGGCCACGCTCTTCAATCTTAGCTGGATCGGTATTGAAAACAGTTGCAAAATAGCTTTTCTCTTCTGCAGGATCAAGTGAGGCTGTTATGATGTTAGCAGACGTATTCTTTAATCCCTTGATGAGCATTGTAAACTTAGGTGAGCCGTTTTCGTAATTAACTGTACCTGTAATAAACCCGACGGCAGATTCTGTTGTATCTGTATCTGAAGGTGTGTTATCTGCTACAGCGTTTGAACAAGAAAGCGTTAGCGAAGTTCCGGATGGCGAGAAAAGAACACCTCTAAGGATTGGGTGCGATCTGTCTTCTCCCAGAATTTGGATTCCTGCGTCAGAGAACATAGTTGATCCGGCTGACTGTGACATATAAGCACCGAGGAAGTAAGCTCTGCCTAGATCTCCGTGGTCATTAGCGAAAGCGTTGTCACCTACAAAGCCTGTGGCTTGAGGAAGTTGGTTTCCTACTGTAAAGCCACCGTTTGTAACAGTATCATCACTAGTTCTCTGTTTTGCATCACCTGCGCCGAGAACTCTGACGTATGTTAAAGCGTTGGCACTTCTAAGCCACTGCTGGGCTGCTACTGGTCCAAACAAAGATTTGTCTGTGACTTTGTCGATAACGCCAAAGATCGCTTCAAAATCTGCGAAATTAGAAACAGTAACTGGAACGAATGCAGGTCCTTGCTGCGCAGTTCCAATCACACCTGCAGGGACACCATCAATGCCTCTAAGGGTAGGTTGGGAACGATCAATTTCGTTTGCGCGGACGCCTGGGATGTTTTCAGCCATTCTCAAAACTCCAATATCATATCATAAATATCTATACTTCGAAACTCACACCAGCATTTGTGATAATAAAGTCAAGAGAGATGAATTCAATGGCACGTGTAGGAACAAGAATGATCCGACCATTTAATTTATTTGACTGAATATCAGCTTGAGAGTTATTTGTGTCATCCATTATCACTCTAAATTTCTCTATGCCGCTCTGTGCTTGGACGGCAGCGAGAAGTGGTGATACCTGTGCAACAAATTTCTTTCTTAGTGCTGGGGTGTTTTGTTCGAAGACAAAGGTGTTTGCAACAGAAACGATCTGACGCTTGACTTCGAGGAGCATTCTTCTAACGTTCACTCTGTCAAGCGCAGATTTTGCCTGCTGTAGTGTTTTTTGTCCAAAAATTACGTATCCTGGCGTTCCGCCTGGTCCGATTCTTGGGAAAGTTGCGATTGGGTTGATTCTTGCATCATACAAAGAATCCTTATCTGCAGCATTTAGTTTAACTTTAGATGATTCTACATTTGAAAGTGAACCACGATCAAATCCTGCAGGAGCAAACCAGGGATAGCGTGCTTTGTCTGTGTATCCTAGTGCGCCTATAGCTGCAACAGAAGAAGGAACATCAACAACCTTGTTGTTGGTTGCATCGCCAATTGAAACATCTGGGAAGTAAGAAGCTGCAGAGTTGTTATCTACGCCTCGAGCTTCAAACTTAGCAACTGTTGCTTGAACCTCAGGGCGATTTGTAGAGTCGGCGTAAAGCCTGTTGTTGCTCTTGTCATAAGCTGGGATATCCATAAGATAGAGAGCCATACCGTAATCAGTATTTTTCTCAAGGACAAAATCAGTAACAAAAGGTTCTCTAATCCCTGGAATTGCAAGGATATTGATGTTTGTTGTGAAGGGGTCAAGCATTGATAGGGCGGCAGTTCTATAAGAGCTAACACCGTTATTATCAAGTCCTGTACCTGCAACATTTGAAGATAAACCAGGAGAAGTAAACGATGTTGCTGCTCCGCCGCCGGAATCAACAGACACCGACTTATCATTCATTCTGGCTGCATTTCTGTCTAAGATATTAAGCCCATCAAATCCGCCGTGCAATACCGTCGTAAACTTCATGTAGTCTGTAAACTTGTTGAATGTCACAGATGATGTTTGCGCTGCAAGAGTTGCAAAAGTAATTCTATTAGATTTTGTACCGTCTGTAGCGACATAAGACACATTATCAAGCTTAGCATCTCTAAGATACGCTGCTTCTCTCATGTATGGGCCGGCTGCGCCTGTAATCTCTGTATCGCTATAAAATCCAGTCGCTGTGCCGCCAGCCTGAGCTGAGAGTGCGACGCGAGCAAGAGTAAACTTATTGTTATTAAGATCGTCGGCGCCAGAACCTGTCACTAGATTGTCCATCTTGGAGATACCAGAGAACTTAAGCATATCCTTAAGACCTTGATTTACACCTCCGTTTAAGTTAGACTTTAAGATGGCATTTCCTGTTGCGCCTGTTGCGTTAGGATTAATAGTAGTATCTGGTGCCAAAAGCGTTGTCTTGACGCCCCAATAAATCCTGGGATCTTCATCTTCGAGAGCGCCTGGCTCACCAGCGTAAGCTGCAGTCGTTGCGACTGCGCCCTTAGTTACTTTGTAAACATAGGGTACAGGAGGAACGATTGATCCTGATATTTGTGCTGTAGCGCCTCCAACAAGACCCAGGCAGTAAAGGCGAGGATCTTGTGCAGTTGTCGGGGTGTCTGTCAGTGCATCATTTGTCTTGAGTACTGGCATACCCTTAAACCCAAAGGGGATTGCTTGCTTCGGAACGTCACCATTTTGGAGTTCATCACTTAACACAACTCTAATGAGATTTGACTTATTCGAGTAAGATCCCAAAGATACGAGTTTTCTTTCTGACTCGTCTGTTGCATCAAGGTTGTACTTAAATCTTCTGTCACCGATCATTGCGCCAACAAAAGATTCGCTGTCCGGATTTAGGCTGCAGTTCGGGAACTGCTCAATAATCTCAGGTGATGAATCAGAATCGTTATAACCTCTAACATAAACTGTAAATGTACCGTAAGGATTAAGTGGGTCCGTTGAGCCCTTAATATTGGCGAGTGAAACCTTGTATTGATTATTTGAAAAAGCACCATCGTCGAGAGACTCAATGTGGAATAAATCAAACTCTTTTTCACCGAACGGCTGAGATATGATCTCAGTCGTCTTAGGCGTTGTATATCTAGTATCAAATCTGCCGTAAGCTGATAATAAAGCATCGCCTGCAGGATTGTTCGTTGAAGTTTTAGAAGATCCTGAAAGCATTGCAACAGCATCACCTGAGGTTGCCACAGCTGCAAGTGATGCCTCAACATCGTATGCGGCATAAAGCAAGTGACCTTCTTCTTCGAACTTACTAGGGTTTGTATTAAGAATATTCCTAATATAGTTCTTGTTTCTTGGGTCAAGAGAAGCTGTAAATATACGAACACCAGATTGTCCATCCACAGTTCCGAAAGAATCTGCTGAAGATGAAACGTAAATCTTGAACTTTCCGTCCATGATTCCTGATGTACTTACTGCTGCAACATTGCTGATGGCGGATATCTGATCGCCTAGCTCAGCTCCATCTAAAACTCCAACCGCGGTGTCGTTGGTAGTAAATACGACGCCTCTGATGAGATTTACAAATCCTGAAGCTCCGCCACCAGGAAAAGAATCATTATCTGTGAATATTCTTGGTGATTGTGCTTCAGCTGCTGGGACGGAGTGTCTAGCTGCGATAAATTGAACCGCACCTTTGACTTGCCTTCCGTCTGTTGTATCTGGAGCCAATTTAAATCCTGCATTTTTTACAGAACCTTGGTCTTCAGTTGTCGCGATATCAGCGCTTGTTGAATTTGCGCCGCCGCCTAGTACTCTTACGTACGTTGCTGCGCCAGCGTGATTTAAAAATGCTTCAACAGCATATGGTCCGAATTTTTTGGAATCAAGGTTACCAAACTTGGTTTCAAAATCCGCCATGCTGCCGACAGTAATTGGAACGAACGCAGGGCCTCTCTCTGCGGTTCCAATAATGCCTGCGGGTGTGCCAAGAGGATCTTGAACTCTTTGAGTGAGATCTACCTCTTGCTCGAACACGCCCGGAGATCTAAAAGTCTTTTCTGCCATGTGATCAATCTCCTACAGTGGTCACTATAGTAACGTAATAATTATGAGGAGAAAAGCCAAATGTCTTTATATATCGTCAATCTTATTAATTATGCGTGCACTGACGACTGTTTCGCCCTGTCGTTGATTTCTTGTCAAGACTTTCAAGAATTCATTTTCGTCCTCTCCTGAGAACGGATTTCTTATCTTGTTTACTGCCTTTAAGTACTGCATTCTTCTATCTTCAATTTCATTTCCTGCAGTATTAATTTGATTGGCGTCGCTTAGCATAAATTTATCGATATCGCCTGTCGGGTCAGGGAGCTGATTTGGGTGCTGGACTATGGGCGCATTAGATGTAAAAATTTCAAAGGAAACATCTGGGGCAGAGATGTATCTTCTAACAGGATTCATTTGACCCGGGTTTTGAGTCCCGACAATATACGCAGGAACTGTCATGTTAAAAGTATATCTAACAAGTCTTTCGTCTTGAGAGAAGTTATCAAAGTTATCAGCATTTGTAACTGTGTTGGACGCGTAAGCAACAAACCAGTACCCTTTATTAGTTTCAATCTTAAATTGATTTCTGTTGCCTGTGTATGAACTAACGAACTTTTCTATAAGTTGGTTCATATGCGACATGTATTGCGTCCAGAATGTAACCTCGTAATTCACAGTTATAAAATGAGGGAAGGGTATCGTAAGTATTTCAAATATATTGTCACCTAAGTTCGGTGCTAGCAATTTTCCTGTTTGGACATTTACAGTCTCTTGTGATCTTGGGCGTCTTGAGTTGACCGTTTCAGGTGTAGTAGAGCTTGGATTAGTTGACTCAAGATCATGCGAAGAGTCGGCAACGTTATCTTGATTTTTTAAACTTGCCTTATTAACTAAATTTTGATACTTGGGATCTTTTTGGCTTAGACGTTTTTTAATTACTAGGTCTCCGACATCAGCGAGACGCTCTGACGAAGGTGACTGGTCGATTGAAGATCTTCTGATTGCAACCACAGGAAGAATTAGTGCGCCGGCAGCATCACGCAAGGGCTTTCTTCTTTTTACAATTGCAAAGCGCTCACCTGTAGCAAAAACGACAGGCACAGATAAAGTTTTGCTCTTATTTTCAATGTTGAAATTAAGCTGTTGGTCAAAAAGATCAAAAAATGCTTTGTCAATATCTTCTAGACCGCAAGAAGGAAGATGAAAATCATCAGGGATATTATTTCCCTCTAATCCTGAGGGTATGAAGTCGTTTGCACCGTGTGGTTTTTTTAAATTATCTCTTGTAGACATATAAATCACTCATCATCATAGAAAGAAGAACCTACACTGCCCTCAGTTCCCTTGGGAGAAACTTCTTGTGGGCCAGAAATAGGTGCGTCGAGAACATCGCTTTTCTGCAGCTCTCTAACATCACCAGTAGCGCCTTCAGAATTACTCTTAAAGCCTCTCTGTTGAACAAACGTCTCTTGGACGGCGTCGTCGTCAGAATATTTCTCATCTGTTGGGCCGATGACGTGGGTAAGAAACTGTTCTTTTCTTGCCTGTTTACCAATTAGTCTATAGCCGTCGCCGTATTCGATCTGGCCGAAGAGTTCCTTGATCTTAGTAGCAGATATTATTTCAAAGAACACGTCTCCATAAGAGAAGAAGTCGCCGACATCAATTTCTATTCCTTTGTCAATCAAGTCTCGATACTGTATGTAAGCTTCAATATTCTGGGTTTCATCGACGCCAAAAGATCCGATTTTATACGTTGGTTCTTTGTAATCTACAAGGCAGTTTATCTCAATTGGATTTTCAAAAATCTTTTCGGGGGCTTCGTCATAGAGCGTATTTATTCTTGTCTTAGTCAGCGAAATTGAGTAGTAGTAGATCTTTTGACCTACGACGTCTTTTATAAGCTCTTTTGTAAGATCATTGACTAAGCCAATTTCTCTAGGTGTGATGAATAGTCTGCCCAATTTTTATCCTACCCCATTGTAATTGCTCGGCCGTTAGGAACCGGAACAGTCTTAAGTTGACGCTGTATGTTTTCAGCTTTGTTTGCATTCATCTCAATTATCTTATCATATGTGAGGGATTCGAGCATTTCTCTAAGCTTAGAATTTAAATCTTTTTTATCCTCACGCCCCTGAGAGACCAAAGCTGTTCCATCAAGCTGGACAGTGTTGTTTGGAATCGGCATTGTGGAGAACTTGGATCGAACGTGACCAAGCAACTCAGTTGCGAGTGCAAGAGTATACTGTCTTACCCACTGTCGGCCGATACTATTTACTCTTGAGTATTGCAAGTCTCCAAATGGAATATTAGAAAGATTAGAAACACCTTCAATCGTAGCATCCTTAAAAGAAGGATTAAGAGGATCTGGAGCAAAGGCGACTCGAACGTATAATTCTCTGTTTGTCTGATCTCCTGTCGGCATAGGATATATTCTAATTTTTGTACCGATTACTTTGTAGTAATAGTTTGATCTTCTTACTCTATGCGAAACATTCATTTGGCCCGCTCTTAAGATATCTTCAAATACCGGAAGGACATAAAACATAGTCTCGGGCGTAAATGACTCAAAAGAAAATTCATTATTCAGGTAATTGATTGCTGACGTTGTGTCAAAAAACCTATATGCTGCGTTAGGGCTGAAGTGGAATACTTCTTGAATTTTCATTCTGGTGCTATTTGTGTTTAGCGAAGAAGAAAAAAGCAAATTATCATTTGAGTCTTTCAACTCATCATACAAGTCATAGTCTTGCTGGCCTGCTTTAAGAGATATGGACCCAGATATTGAATTATAACTGCCTCCAATAGATGCTTCGAAAGCATAAGGCTCTGCCTGTCTAACAAGGAACTCCAGTGTATCTCTTGGATACTTCTGTTCTGAACCTGACAAGGTTCCTGTTGGTGTTCCTAGAAAAGTGGATAACTGAGACCTGGCCTGATATTCATTGACAATTTGACCGTACTGGAAAAATGATTCTTCGAAACATGCCCAGACCTGCTTTTTTGTTAATTCAACAGAAAGAATATCGTCGCCGAGCTTTCTCTTGACAAAAGTGACCATACTGTCACCGTCAGACTGGAAGTCTGCATCAGAATCAAAAGCCCCAAACGGAGTTGGGTTTAATGTGTTCGCAAATGTTGCCACAAGGTTTCTCCAATAATTCTAACAGTATTAAATATGGCGTCAAATAAATTAGGACAAGAAGACATTTTCTAAATACAAAAAAGGCCCTCGAAAGTGAGAGCCTTTTCTGATCAGTATTTTAATTTCTTAAATACTAGATTTTAGTAAATTCAACAAAGCCAACAGCTGTACCCGCTGTAATGTTTTGTGCATCGTTCTGCAAGCGAAAGTGGACGACTTGCTCAGCAGCGAATCTTTGAACTGCGTTTGCTGCAAATGCCAGTGCATTTGTTCCTTCAGTGCTTGCTCCAGTTGTAGCAATGACTGCACCTTCTGCAGCGGCTGCAGTTGCACTACTTGCGACTACAGTAGCCGCAACAAATTGCTCGCCGCCGGCGGAGGTTCCGACTGAGAGACCCACGTTAGCAGCTGAGTTGAGCGTCAGCGCGGAAGTAAATACGATACCTAAGCTGACGATTGCTGAGCCTGCTGGAATTGTTACGCTAGTGTCAACATTTCCTGCGCCTGTTCTAACACATGATTTTGGTGAACCAAGTGTGACCATTGTGAGGCCGCCGCCTGGGTTTGTAGTGTCTACACCATTAAACAGTACAGGACTGTTAAACTGGGAAGTATTTTTAATGGTAGTTCCTGATCCATTTGGGGTCGATTTGAGACCCCTGATATTGTCGATTGTAGTTTTAGCCATGATATTCTCTCTATCTAGATGTTATTTAATTATACCAGGTGAGATCCAGGAATAACCATGTATCTTACGAAAGCAACTGCTTCACCAGCTGTGATGTTATTTGCACTATTTGCAACTCTAACGAAGACAACGTCTTCATCTACAACTCGAAGCGCTGCGTTAGCTGCGAAGGCTAGAGCTGCTGCACCTTCGCCATTTAGGCCTGAAGTTGAGATGCCTGAGCCAGCTGCTGCTGCTGTGTTGTTTGAAATCATGTTTACAGCTGCGCAATATTGTGTGCCGCCAGCTGCGGTGCCAGATGATACTGCCAAGTTTGCTGCTGAGTTGATGACAACTGCTTCAGTAAAAATTACGCCGATATCAAGAATAACTGCTCCTGCAGGAATTGTGACCTGAAGGTCTGCGTTGGTGGCACCTGTTGCAATTAAGCTTGTAGCAGTGCTGAGTGCGACTCCATTAAGGCCTTTGCCTGTAACAGTAGCTGCACCATTGATTGTAGTAGCTCCGCTAATGTTTACTGAGTTTTGGATTAGCGTTCCGGAGCCGCCTCTGGTAATTACGCCTTGATTGTTAATAACTGTTTTTGCCATTATAGACTCCTTGAAGTTTTAAGTTTACGCTTGCAAGGTACAGTCCTGACAAGCTAGTTCGTCTAATCTAATTATGTTCAAACTACGTTTATTGCAAAAAAAAAGAGCCGCCAAAATGGCGACTCTTTTTCAGGAATAAATTCCTTAGAACTATGTTCTATCTTAGATCACGTTAAGATCCAAGCATGTAACTGTTCCGTAGAAGTCAGCGCGAACCATCTTCTTACCGTAACGAGTCATCACGCCCTTGCGAGGTGTGAAGTCTTCTGGTGCGAAAATGGTAGGTGTGACTATCAGTGGTACGTATGGTGCGTATACGTATCCGGTTTCAAGATAAGAACCACCTTTGTAACCGACGAGAATCTTGTTACGTGGGAAGTAAGGATCTTTGTAGACCGTGAAACGATTGCTCAAAGTACCAACCTTCTCTGCACCCAATGTGAATGGGGTAGAGACTTGACCTTCGCCATCCAAGCTGTAGGATGGACGGTAGAGGACAGAAGCTTCAAGGATGGTAGCCATATCAGGGGAAACCACGATGAAGTTTGCAGATCCGCGCAGGGTCTTACGGTGAATGGTGTTTGCAACGTCGATGATTGTCTCGGTGAGAGTCTCATACCATTCGCGAACTGTACCGGTGAAGCGTGGGCCAGCAGCGAGTGTGCTGGACAGTGTAACTTCAGAACCTGTTTCTTTGTTGACGAACTTACCTGGTGCACGTGACCAGAAAAGGTTTGCACCTTTAGCTTCAACAAGAAGGTCGTTAAGGATTTCGCGATCGATCTCAAGAGCAACTTGCTCGGAGAGGATCTGTGTAAGCTCAACTTCTGCATCCAGCGAGTGGTATGCGTTGAGATCTTGTGCGAGTTCTGGGGACCAGCGAGCGCGCAACTTACGAGTTGCTGCTGTAACTGCGATGGACTCGACCTTGATGTCGATCTCAGGAATAACTGGCGAAGGTGTTGCACCGAAGTCAGATTCGAAAGAAGGAATGGTAAGGGTAGAACCAGAACCATCTTCAACGTTCAAGGAGTCAGAAACTGCGAAGGATGCTGTAAGCGATGCTGCATTGCCCATCTGAGCGTATGCACCGGAAACAACTGCAAGAAGAACAGCATTTGCGTCACCGCGCTTAACCAATGGGTTAGCTGTGAACTTGCTGTTGGCGAATGTTCCAAGCTGGTTGAGACGACGAAGGTTAAGGACGTTTTGTCCACCCTGGAAGTCACTACCAAGCGCAACAACACCACGATCAGCTGCTGTAATATCAAACAGTGAAATGTCCTTAGCGTTTGTAAGGTCAACTGTGTCAGCAAACTCGTTCAAAGAAACGAAGAGAAGCTGGAACTGTCCATCACCATCTTGTGCATTGTTGATTGCGTCTTCTTCGATCAGCGTTGTGAGCTGAGGATCGAACTGAAGCATGCGACCATCAGTACCTGTGGCGTGCATAAGAGCACCATCAGTAAGCACGTTAGAAGTGCCGAACGAACCGGATGCGAGAACAGCATCGATAAGCGAGGAGCTATGAACCTTGGTGTAGGTTGCGCCTGCAAGATCGTACTGACCGCCGGTTGCCAACGAACCTGAGCGAACGCCCTTGCCTGTTGGGTTGTTGTAGATAGAATCACCACGGCTATATGTTTCCTGGTTGTTGGCGCCTGCGTTACCTGTAGAAAGGGATGCATCACCACCAACGTTGGAACCGTAGGTGTAATCAAGGTAGAAGAGCAGTCCAGAAGGAAGGCTCATTGGCTGGATAGAAACCAGCTCGTTAGCAACCAATCCACCGAAAACGCGGCGGACGATTGGGAATGCGATGTTAGAGAAACCGCGGAGGTCACCAGAGGAAGCGAGAGAGCCACCGCCTGTAGAGATGGAGGACTGCTCACGAAGTAGTTCTGCAGCTTGGTTCTCGAGGAGACGACCCATATTTTCACGGGATGTTCCTTCAAGACCACGCAGAAGACCTGTGCGACCCCACTTCTCTGTCAGGCGGGCATTTTCTTCACCCAGATGACGAGAGCGGATTCCCTCAGTCAAAGACTCAAGAGAAAACTTGTTCATTTTAAATCTCCTTAAAAGATTTATGTTGTGTTAAAATTAAAATTAAAGAAGTAAAGTATTACTTGCAAATTCCTGCTAAGGTTGCCCAACGGGAAGCTTCAGATGATTCATTTAAGGAAGCACCTGCGGCGCGCGTTGCACGACTTGCAGAACCAATGACGCGTTTTTTGGATTCAGTAACTGTTTCCTTAGAACGCTTGTTGAAAGACTCGGTAAGAGTCTTGAAAAGCAGCTTCACTTCTCTCAAGCTTCTCGCTTCATCGAGTGATTCGATGGCACGTGCGCGTTGTGCCTGCGTCAAATCACTATTCATAAGCAGCTTATTAGTGTAGAGTAGTTTTGCGTTAAAGAGGTTCATCTCTCCGAGCTGGCCCTTAAGCTCTTCAATTGCCTCTTCGTATGCTTCGACATTTTCTTTAAGTTGGTCATTTTGCTCTTCAGCGACCACTTCTTGGGCGTCTTCATTTTCGTTAATTGTGTCTTCCTCAACTTCTTCAGCTTCGTTGAGGGAGCGAATTTTTTCAAGCTCTTCGCGGAGCATGGACTCAGATATCTCAATAACTGTATCGTCTGTAAGTTCAACTTCTTCAGATTCGTTTAAGTCTTCTTCGACTTCGTCTTCTGTTTCAGTCATTTCAGCGACCATTTCAGAAAGAGCAGCTTCGAGATCATCTCCGTCGACCTCAAGAACGATATCTTCTTCGGCGACCATGACTTCTGCCGCTTCTTCGTCCTCAACTGCATCGAGTTCGTCATCGACTGCAAGATCTTCTTCGCCTTCTGCTTCTTCATCTTCAGCGCCTTCGGCATCTTCTGCCTCGTCTTCAGCTTCAGCAACAGTTGCAACGACCTCAGAGGCGTCAACTTCTACGTCTTCTCCTAGGTCAAGTTCGATAGTGATTCTTTCCTCAGAAAGAAGGTCGCGTAGTGATCGCTTCATTGTTCCAAGCTCCTTTTTATTATTTTCTACGTTCTCTAATAAAGTGGTAAAAGTTTGAGTGAGAATACCGATGTTATTAGAGTTGTATTCTGCTCGTGTGTTTAGATTTTCAATTAATGTTCGGATTGCTGTGTCTGCAATACCAACAAGTGTAATGTAGTTATTTAATTCTGATTCTTTTAAATCAGCTGGGTTCTTACCCGTGATCTCTGAGAATACTTCTTGCAAGGCCTCAACACGTACTGTAGCCTTATGAGCTACTTCGATTTGAGTTGATGCCTCATCGAGCTTGCCCCAGAGAATTCCGTACTCATTAGCAAAATCAGTCTGTATATCTTCTGATATGACTAGTTTTTGCTCAGTAAGCTCGGCTATCTTTGCTTGGAAAGCTTCAAGTACTTCTTCGTTTACGCCGGCGCTTACCAGGGCTGTGAGATCTGTCACAGTTTCCTTCAAGCGTCGGGTAGAAAGCTCTACTTGTTCATCAGAGACCCCACCTAGCATCTTTTGCAACTCTTGAGCTGCCTCAACTGTGAGATCAAGTTCTTGATCATGCTCGTCAGATTCAAAAATATCTGCCTCGTCATCAAAATCAGAAAAGTCGCCGAGGATCTGTTTTTCGATCATTTCTCGGATTTTTGGTGCTATCGACTCTATGATTGAATTCTTGGCATTTTGCTCCGCGATTTCGCGAAGTTTCTTTGCATCTGCAAGCGCATCTTTAAAAAGGCTGTTAGACATAATAATCACCCATCTACACTGTTAAATATTTGCGGAAATAAAAAAAATCAAAATTTATTAACTTCTCTGGTTTCTCTTGAGCCTTTTTAAGGCTTTGAGATGCTTCTCTCTTTTCTTTTCAGACTTAGATTTAAACCTCTCCATAAAAGCTGTTCGAATCTCATCGTGAAGGCCAGAGCGCTTTACTTGACGCTTAAATCTCGTCGCTAATGACTCGCCTGTTTCACCGTCTCTAGCTTTTACTTCAAGCAGAGTTCCAGATTGCGGTTCGTGGTCTTCACGTCGCTTGAAACGATTTTTAAATTTATTCCTGTTCATTAACTTCCTTATCATCCTGCTCTTCTGTTGGTACTAGCAGGTCTTTTAGTCTATATATTCTTTTTTTAGTTTTAACTGCCTGAGCATGCCTTGGAGAACCAAAATTCACGCCTATAGTTTTTCCGGATCGTGTTTTGTATATTCCTGCGCCATTTCCCATAGCATAGAACTGCGATATTCCGCCAAGTGAACCGTGCATCTCTAAAAGAAGATCTGTGTTTTGAATTGAAAATTTAATTTCCTCAAATAAGTCAATTCTTGTTGCACCATTGACAAAAGAACCCCTGTCAGTATAAAAAGGTCCTGCAGGGTTGTTACTAACATAATTTCTATTTAGCTTGGTGTTAAATTTTCTTAACGTTTTATTTTTGCCAATTGTGGTTTGAGGCTCAACGTCTTCAACTGGATCGTTATAAGGGAAGTAAGAATTTTTTGTATAGTTCTTACCGACGCCTGACGTATCCTTGGCAGAATTTGCGTATCCGGAGCCTGCTCTCGAGTCGGGTCGAATACCGCTTATGTATTCAACTAGAGAGCTCATTTATTCACTCGCTACCTTGAGGCTTGCTAGTACCGAGACCAAAAGAGCCTAAGGTTAGTCGACCTCTTCTGCTTATTTGATCTGATGTTCTGGCTGGGTTGGCTAGCTGGTCTCCTACAAAAGCTCCGCCGGCTCCTTTGAAAGGTGCGACTTGATCTTCTTGAATTCCGTCTTCATTTGGAGCAGCAATATTAGGTGCGTAAGGCGAGACAACGTCTTTGTCATCATTGTCTTTTTTCACATCTGGAATATTTGGTGAGTCAACAAAGTCTCTATTATACGAAGAGAACCCGAAGCCGTTCGAGATTTCACCGTTAAGGACTAGGTTTTCAAAATCTTTTCTTACAGCATCATCAGATCCAGCGTAGGGCGGACCGCCGTCTTGGTAAATAGGCGAGTTCTTGAACGCTCTTTGAAGCGTGTCAGTATTTCTATTACCAGGAAGGCCTGGATTTTCTGATGGTTCAACTTGAACAATGTTGCCCATAGGTACTTCAGCCATGTCTGCTCTCCTTGTGCAGTTGTCTACGAATACATATCAAGGATTCAAACAATTAATCTACTTTGGGCCGGGGGTTTTATCAGCAAATGCCAAAGATGCCCAATTTGAATTTCCTTCAAATAAATCCTCTGGGTTTGTTTGGCTAACAATTTGAGCAGCTCGATCTGCGCCTGCCATTGGCGAGGGCATTTTTGATGCAGCAGTTTGTTGCTGTAGAGTTGTTTGAGCAGTATCAGCAAAGATTGACTGCATGATTGGATCTTCAGTTAGATTCTCAGAGACTATTTTAGCAGTCTTGGCAAAAGATATCTTATCAGTCACTGATTTTCTGGTTAAAAATTCTCTCTCAGGCGAAGGTTTCTTTTTGCGAGTCATTTTAGACTCATTAAGTGTGTCTGGAGAAATGCCTTCAGAAAGAATTTCAATTAAGCATTCTTTAACAAGGCCTTTTAAAGCTTTTTTTGTTAACTTAGCCATTAACCTATTCCTAAGTATCCTTGCGATCCGGAGAGAGTTGGGAACATGACATTCCTAATGGGTGTAATTCCTGCAATAAGACTAAAGCCAGAGTTAGTACCGCTACCTCGAGTGAAGAAGATATCCTTTACTCTTAATTCAAGGCGTCCTGTTGTTTGATTTCCGGAAAGTATAAAGTAGTTAGCATGATCACCTTTTTGCTCTGCTGTAGAGCCTGATACTGAGCCACCTGTTCCTTTTGAACCGTTTGCAGTGAATCCTACTTGCAATACGTGCTCAGTTGGATTTGTAATAACAACAAAGCGTGATACGTTTGGAAGTGAGACATGGATAGGTGTTGCGCCTACCTCTGCCACAGTTGACGATGTCAAAAAAGGAATAGCTGACATTTGATAAGAAGGAACATCACCTGCGCCCATGAAAGGATTGTTTAATGTCATTTTTTACTCCTCGTTCTTCCATTGAAGAATATCGTTAAGAACTCGATCAACTCTGACATCTTTTCCTAGGTACTGATTTAGTTGTTCGATTTCTTGTGTTGTTAAATCTCTTGCTTCTTTCATTATAAATGCGCCTGGTGTGGAAGGCTCAGAAACAATGTCCCAACAAATTAGCTGAAAATCTGGTTGCACAGTTACGTGAGTCCCTGTTTTTTGTGTTGACCCTACGCCTCTAGAAGAAATTCCAATTTTAATTCCGCTGTCGACTAGACTTTGAAGAATCTTTCCATTTGGTGTCTCCAGTACTTCAATCGTACCGTACACAACCCCGTCTTCCATATGCGCTGATCTTACAACGTGAGAAACGTTTTTAAGCTCGACCACTGATGAGTCTGGGTGATCTAGTTCGCCTAGTGCCCTTCCTTCAGTAATAAACTTTTGATAATTTCTAACTTCTCTTTCGAGAACATCTTCAGGATAAACTCTGCCGTTTTGATTTAGCGTACCTGCTTTTTGCAGGACACCTGTCATAATGAGTCTTCCGTTATTTTTTTCTCTAGACTCAGCGAGTTGATCTCGAGAATATTCAAAATTTACGTATTCGGTTAAAAGCTTCATTGATTCCCCTCAATCTCTTGTACTATTTGTGTCATTTGCAAAAATCTTGTCAAAGTTTCATCGTTTAATTCTTTTGCCGTTTGACTGTTGATTAAGTCGATTACCTCTTGGATCTTTTCATTTTCTTCAGCACCTTTTCCTTCTGTGTAAGAAGAAAGAGTTTTAAGCGCTTTGGTTTTAATAGACTCAGCAATAACCCTTGTCTGATCTTTGTTTTCTGAGAATATGTACGACTTTATGAGCCCCATTTGATCTGTTGACATTTTAGAGCTGTATTTTCTATTGAGCTTCTCTGCCATCACTTTTACAACAAGTGGATCGACTTGTTCATCATACTCGCTTTCGATATCAGATTCTTCGGGCGTCCTTGATAGATTCTCAACTATTTGAGATTCGTAATTTATCACAGTAGAGATATCGAGGTCAGCCTCATTTCTCCAGTAGCTAAGAATCGTTCCAGCAGTAGCATAGTCTCTATAGTTCGGAACTGCTTCTGCGTAAACTGTTGACGAGCCTAGTTTATGGTTGATTTCTCTAATTAGTGTTGACTTTTCTTTATTGAGAATGTCAGCATCAAATTTATTAGCAGCTGCTCGAGCTTCATGAATCACAGTGTGTGCAAGATTTTCATTACCTACAGGAACATTTACAAGCGCGTTAATAAGGCGAAATTCTCTATGAATCTCAGTTCCTTTTTTAAAATACTTGTGAACCAGGTCCCGGGCGATATCCTCGCGGTCTTGATTATTTTCAATCATAGCTCTTGAGATGCTTCTGACAAGAAATTCATAAAGCAAGCCTGAATTTCTCTTTTTATTATGCTTCGTCATCTGTGGAATCCTCTCCTTCAGTGATTAAGATCGACTTTATTCTATTATTACCTATTTCATTTTCAAGGTTTTTTAATGTTTTCTTTAAAGAAGCAGTCAGATTATTTTGATATTTTTCTTGCTCCTCTAGCTTTAAGTCTGACCCTTTTACGATTTCGCGGTCGAATACTCTGTTGTTTATGTGTCTCTCTTGGCGAGGAGTTGTGTACGATGTAGAGCCTGGAGCTCTAACTGGGTTTGATCTTCCGTCGCCGCCTCGAGATTTCCTAGGTTTAGTTGGCTTTACCTTGGAACTAGCTTTTACTGGTGTGCCTGTCTTAGCTTTTTCTTTTTCGTTCTGTTGCGTCTGCTGGCCGATAGTTGGGGTCCCAAGGATTAAGTTATCATCCTCTGGAGTGTCTCCACTGACTTCAAGATCTGCATCAGCCTCTGCCTCTGTATCTTCTTCTTCAGCGTCGACAATTTCTTCTTCGGTTTCAGGCTCTTGAGCTCCGTCAGGAGTTTGAAGAGTAATAGACTCAATTTCTAAGTCTCTAAGCTTGTCTTCATCTTTTTGCTTTTCAATCATTCCGATTTGATCAGATGTCAAACCAAGAATTTGCTTTCTAACGTAGTCTCTAGAAAGGACACCTTCAGGAGCTTGAGCAGCTATTTCAAACTTAGATCTAAACAACTCAAGTTTCTGCTGCTGCGCGATGGTAGATGGATTTGAAAGCCTAATTTCAAAATCTATGAGATCTTCGTCGCTAAATCCGTTCGCAAAGAGATGTATAGCTGCGATTTTATTAAGCTCTGATATTATTACTTTTTGTATTTTGGTAATAGTTCTAGAAAACCTAATGTCTTCTTGAGCTAAAGTTGCTTTTGAACTTAGAGACTCATCATAGCCAAGGTAGGCTTTCGGTACTTTGAGCGCAGAGAAAAGCTTTTTCTGTATGTACTCAACATCTTCAATAGCTGTGGTGTTTTGGCCGCCGGGAAGTGTATTAATTGAGGTCCCATCTTGCTGACCCCTGACAGGGAGAAAGTAATCTTCATCAACAGAGAGTGGGTTGTATCTCATATCCACGCGACCGGTTGTCTTATCAACTACTTGACTTGATCTTAATGCAGACTTAGCTTGCTGCATATAATTTTCAACTTCTTCAGGTGGGACATTGCCGACGTCGATCTTAAAGACTCTTCGCTCAGGCGATCTGATTACCCTGTAAACAAGCATTGCATCTTCGATCATGATCAACTGACGCCAGATTCTTCGAGCGGGCTCGATCACTGATGAGCCGTACGGCAAGAACGCGTCGTTTCCTAAGAGGCGAAAATGCCCGATTTGCCAATTTTCAAGAATTTTATTTCCTTGAGTCACCCATCTAAAACGAGTTGCCATTGGATCTTCAGGATCAAATCCTTCTTCTCTTTCTATTTCATTGACTGGAACCGGGAAGCCACTAAGCACACCATATTCTGGACTAATATCAAGAAAAAGAAAGAAATCTCCATATTTGCATAAATTTCTGACCCACGGGTTTAGATTAAAGTCAATATTAAGATTATCGTAAAAAAGCTCTTCAAGAATCTTTCTAATTTTTTCATTCTCAGAATAGATGTGAAGACTTTTTCCATTTTCATCTTGTGCGACTGTTTCGTCTGAATAGATATCAAGCGCAGAGGCGATCTCTGGGGTAGCTTCCATTTCTTGAAAATCTGCATATCGACTCATTCGATCATACATGCCGTATGCGCTAATTGCATTTGCGTATACATGACTTTGTGATCTTTGAAACTGTTGAATTGCAGTTCCAGTCGAAGGCTCTCGATATGCCTTTATTTTTCTCTTGACAATCGGCCCTGATCTAAAAAGCCGTGTCAACCTGTTAAAAAAACTTGATTCGTCTGCCATCGAAGCTCCTACATTTAGGTAGAGAGCACTTTTGAATTAGCGCTGTCAATAACTATTCATAACATACAGTATTTATCATCTGCAGTAAATAATTCAGTCTAGTAACCAACCGTAACCCTTTTTCTTATCAAAGGATTTATTTCCTTTTTCCCACTGCTCTTGTTTTATTGGAGTAAAAGGGTTTTGAGGCATTCTATGAGCAGGACTATGGACAATGTCATCTTTTGATCTACTAGACATAGACATCCCAGAGATTATTGCTTTACTTAGATCTTGACTGCCTTGATTTCCGCCCATCATACCGTCGTAAAGCCATGCGCCAATAGCTAGGCTCATCACTAAGTCATCATTGTGACCGTTTAAAGCTTGTGCCTTCTGGCCTTTCCACACGAAAGATTTTAATTCTTCGTAAAGTCTGGCAGAGTAAATTTTAATTGATTTGTTTCTAATGTTCTCTTCGAGCTTAGATAAGATCTGTAAGCGAGACTGCCCTTGAGTGCTGAATCCGCCTACCTGGTCGTTTCTTTCAGGTGAATAATTTCCTAGATAAACAGCGCGATTTTTTGCGTAATAAACGTTTGGATATTTAAGATCTTTTAATTTCATGACCGTCGTGTAACCAAAGGTGTTGTTTTCAGGAGCAAGAAGCGCATTGTTATACCGCCTACCCAGATGATCTAGAAATTCTCCGAATCTATCAGGTGGTATTTTACCCCTATATTCAGCAGATATTTCACCTGCTTCAATGTCGATGACGTGACAGGTAGAATAATCTTTTGAGTCACCTCGAGCTACGTCTGCGGATATTATGTAACTGTGTCCGGTTTTTGGATATTCCCAAATCCATAAGTTTCTATCCTCGTGCTCTCTTCCTAGCGGGTCTCTAGTAGCCTCTCTTATCCAGTCTAAATTATCTGAATTTAGAAAAGTCTCACCTGAGGCTACGAAATCGCATAAAAGCTCTTGCGCGATTTGTCGCTTTGACATGTTGCGTGTTTCTTTTTGGAACCACTCTTCTTCTCGCTCAGGATGAACACTCCAGGGTAAGTTAATTGGATTAAACTCATTTTCACCTTGAGTTGCGTCTGTATAAAGCTTATAATATTGACCGCCGACACCGTTAGGTGTAGAAAGAACAATGGCGCGACCGCCCGTTGAAAGTGTAGGGTAGAGACCCATCCACAACGTATCAAAGTTTTTAACGAACGCAGCTTCGTCAACAATTAAAAGCGAAAGCGCTTCAGAGCGACCTGCATCGTCTGATGTTGGAATAGCTTTGATTACTGAGCCGTGACTGAATTCGATCGTTTGCTTGTTGTCAGCAACAACCTCAGGCAAGACAAGCCACTTTGGAAGTGACCGGAGCATAGTTTTAACTTTTCTAATAAAGTTCATTGCAACATTTAATTTTGTTGCAATGACAAGAATGTTCTTATCTCTCTGAAATATTCCCATCCAGAGTGCGTAAGAAGCAGATAAAGTTGAAAGGCCTAGCTGCCTAGACTTTAATATTATATTAAATCTATTGTTTTCAAAATCACCGACACAATCTTCCTGGAACGGGTAGGTCTCAAAAGGTATGAGCCCTCTTGTCGGATGCTGGATCTTTACATACTTCTGCATGAAGTACACAGGATCTTTCCCGCATCTTATGATTTCTTTTACTTGCTTTTGTTTGTTAGTAATAGCCATACTAGGACTTTATAGCAAAAGTAGAATTCCTTCTATAATACACAGTTCTATTTGGGTTGAAAATATTGTAATTGACAAGCTCGATGCTATCATTTGTAGATTCCTCCACAAGACGAAGCGTCTTTCCTGTTGCCTCTTTGAATTCTTTCTTAAGAGCAGCAATATAGTCCTTGGTTAGTTTAAGAGATTCTTCTTTAACTCTTCGCGCACCTGGGTGGTTTGAGTCAAGCATCTGCCTCTCATCACCGTGCAAATTAACAACTGTTGTAAATTTTACAATAAGACGATCTTCTCCAGTTTCACCAGAAATATGGGATTTAATAGATCGCCCGGCTGGAATTTGGTACTTTTTTTCTTCCGTGGAAGAGTATCCAAAAGTAGTATTAATTAATTGTCCTAAGACGTTTACATCTTCAAATGAAAGCATAGTAATCTCCGCATAAGCTCACTTATAAATATACCAGATCAATCAAACCTTAACGGTGAGATCATTTTCCTTCTAAAGTTTTTGTCTTCCTGAATAATATCACTGGAAGGACGCCATCCCTTTAGCCATTTTTCTTTGTTCATACCTTCTGCCCACTTAACACCGCAGTCAAAACAGCACTTATATTCATTATAGTACTGCGCATCTTGATCTGTGTCAATGAAATAGTTGCAAACTGGGCAAGAAAGAGGAACCATGTCTGATTCCTTGTCTTGTATTAGAGTGAAGCCTTCTTCAAATTCCGTAATTAATTTAGACATAAGAAACGTGTGAGTCCTTTCCGTTGCCTGAGATTTCGAGAGTGTTATCTACAACATCTTTTACAGAGTCAACATGAGTAATTACTAGAATGTTTCTAAACCATTTTTTAAGAGAAACCAAGAGGCTATTGCAGGCAGCAACTTGTGCCTCATCTAAAGAGCCGAAACCTTCATCAATTATTAGCATGTCTGTCTTGGGTAAAGAGGAGACGTTTAATAGCGCAACTCGAATAGCCAGGGATGATATCATTTTCTCCATGCCGGATGCTAGCTCAATAATTCTTCTGCTGTCCCCGTAGTCTAAGTAAATCTCTGCTGAATTTGACTCAGGGTCTGTCTCTAGCTTTATAGAGAAATCAACTACACCACTTAAGATTTTCTCAATTTCTGAGTTTATGGCTGGTAGCTGTGATCTTATTATCTGAGTCGGCAAACCTTTCTTCGACCATGCTTTCATAAGAAAGTCATAAATCTTCCAAACTCTTTTGAGTTTTCCGTACTCGTCTCTTTCAGTCTGGAGCTTTTTAATTTGGCTGTCTATGTTTCCCTTTAGTTCAGCTAGCGATATTCTTCTGGCATCCTTCTGTTGAACCTCAGATAGCATATCTCTTAGTTTCTCATTTAAGCTTTTGGCAACTTCAGAGACATCAGCGGCAGCAGATCTTATTTTCATACTTTCTAGCGCTTTAATAGAAGATTCTAGATCGTCAGTTACGTCTCTAAAGTCTCTTTGAAGAACCTCTTTTTCACTTTGTTTTCTAGTTAGGCTAACATTATAAGTTGTAAGCCGAGACATCAGCTGTTCATATTTTTGTATTTTTTCAGGAAGCGATTCGTCTTCGAACTTTTTAAATGTCCGCTTCATAGCCTTCAAATCTTTTGTAAAGGCTGTAACTACTTCTTTTTGCTCATTGATAATTTGTTCATTTTTATCAGATTCTTTTACATACTTGCAGCTTGGCTTATGAACAACGCAGTCGCATGGCTTGAGCCTTTTAGCCAAGTTTTTCTTGCTTTTTAAAAGCTGTTTTCCTAGTTCGTGCTGGTGTGTCAAAGAAGAAAGTTGCTTTTCAATATCTAAGTAGATCTCCTGCCTTTGGCGTATCTCCGCTATGGGAAACTGCTTTTTGACTTCTTCGATCTTATTAATTTTTTCCTGTATGTCTTTGACCTTGTCAGAACTTGATTGTAGCCTAACTTGAATTTCATCAGACTTCTCAGAAAGCTTTTCGACCGCTTGCTGTTTTTCATTTATCTCAGATTCTGAGATGAGATCTGATTCAGAAAAGTTAGAAAGTTCAAGCTGTACTTTTTGTGCCTCTGATCTGAGCCCTACTAGTTCATTTTCAAGTTCGGTCATTTCATTATCGTGGTCTTTTTTCTTGTTTCTCAAAACCACGATGGCAGCATTCCAGTCTCTTTCTGGGTATGATGATAGCTTTCCTTTAATTTCTGACGAATCACTCTTTACAAGATTTGCCATCTTTTCAAAGATGTCAAGGTCTAAGAATTTAGATAAAACATATTTTCTATGAGAAGAGCCCTGATTGATAAAGGCGTTCATGTTGCCTTGCGTGGCGAGTGAAGTTAACAGAAAGTCGTCTGATGTTCCAAACATCCTTCTTATTACTTTTTCAGTTTGAGTTCTTTGCTCACCGTTTAGGTCTTGAATTATGTTGCCTTCTTGATCAACTTTTTGGAAATTTAGAGTTGTTACTGCAGATTGCTTTCCTTTTTTGTCTTCGTACCTTACAGATTGGCGCTCGATGAGATGATCATGCTCACCAATCTTTGCGATCATCTTGGCATTGCAGTGACCTTTTCTTGAATTTATCACATGAAGATTCTTAATCGAGCCTCGGTCAGTACCGTTGAAAAGTGTGTAAACCATTGTACCAACAATTGAAGATTTACCTGCCCTGTTCCTTCCGAGGATGCCTGTAATTCCATTTAGCTTAGTAAAGTCAATCTTATTATTTTTACCGTATGAAAACGTATTATCAAATTCAAGAGACTTGATTGACCACTTGGTATGCCTTGTGACATCTTCACTTTGAGTTGCTAGCGTGATGTATCTATTGACTAGCTTTTCAATATCATCCCATTCATCTTCGTTAAACTTTCCATCAAAAACATAATCTTTTAATATTTGAACTTGTGCTTTTGGATCTCGAAGATCTTCTTTGACAAGCTTGTTTTCTGCATCAATTAAATTATTATTATCAGGAGCTTGATCAAATTTCCAAACAACTTCTTTAGGCGATCGCTGGATCTTTAGTTCATTATGAAATTGCTTTATTTCTATTTGAGGTATTGTTTCGGTTGTCTTGATTCGGAATCGGCAACCAGTCTTATGCTTTTTAGCTTCTCTGATGGTTTCGGGAACGCTTCCTTTCCATTCAATCGTAACAAAAGGATGGGGGTTAGAAAGGCGATGGAAAGAAACGTCAAAGTCATCTTTCGTTCTAATGTCCCAGACTAAAAACCCTTTATTAGGATCTTCTCCGTAATTTTGCTGGATTGTTGACCCTGGATAAGCTGCTGTCTTCTTGTCATTTAAGAATTGAAACTTATGAATATCGCCTAGCATTACAAATTCATAATCATCAAAGAAGCTAAGTTTTATCTCGCCATCAAGCTCCCAGTTTTGATCAGTAGTAGACCCTACAACGCAACCATGATAGCATGCAATATTAACTTCATCTTCTACAGGCCTAACATCCTTCCAGCCTTTTTCATCAAAGCAAGAAAAAACGCTCCAGTTAAAACCTTTAATTCCAGTAGGATAAGTTCCAGACTGTTTATAAAGATGAATTCTTGGATTGTTAAGCGCATTTATAATGGGGGTGATCGCGTCCTGTCTTTGAGAATTGACCATGTTGCCGTCATGGTTTCCTAGGATGACATGCGTTGGAGCAACTTCGGCTAGCGCTGAAAACCACCAGCTCATTTCATCTATGACTTCGGGGGAGATCCCTTGCGTTTTAGTATGATAGATGTCGCCGGACACATAAATTACGTCGACATTCATCTCTTTTACTTTTTGACAAAACTCGGTGAAGACACTTCTATACTCATCATGTCTAGACAAGCTTCTATAGTGTACATCGCCGATATGTGCGATTCTAATACTCATATCATTTCCTATTAAATTATACTGCCTGTTGCCAAATTGGATATCTTAAACTTAAGATTGTCAAAAGGAAGCCAAGATGTGGCAGACATCTTTCTTTCTAAAAATTGTCTTTTGGACATTGCACCGACGTCTTCAAAGCCGTCAGTTTTTAAAATTCTAACTTGGATATCAAACTCATGCAATCTTTTAGCGAGCGACATTGTCTTAGCTTTCATGTCAGGATCAAGAGCTAAAACTACTGGAGTTTTATTTTCAACAATTTTATTAAAAAGAAGAGAATCTCTTGCAAGCCCTGAACCTAAGAGGCATGTGGCATTGTCGTTACACTTCATAAGATCGAAAGGGCCTTCTACTAGCGTGATCTCTTCATTCCAGTCAATGTTTATCTCGTTAAACACAACAAGCTTTTTGTCAACAGCAGAATTTAGATATCTCGGAAATCTATCACCGTCAATATCTCTTCCGGTGTAGAAGTTAAGATTTCCGCTAGTGTCAAAAGAAGGTATTATGGCCCTTCTTCTATCACCGCCTACTGTAGTGGCGCCGATTTTATAGTACCACAAATCTCGGATCGTGAGACCTCTAGATAGAACATACTTAATAACACTTTTGATATCCGGATCATCGTCGTATAAAGATGAAGCAAGGAGCCTGAACTTTTCAGGAAGCCTCAACTTTTCGCTATCTGTCTCAATTTCGCCGGTGGCCATCTCACCTTTATAGAAAGCAGAGATATATTTTTGTAGGTCACTTGGATCTGCATACTTTTTGAGAATAGGAACTAAGTTTTTAGATTTTAAGCCGCAAACAAAACAGTGACACAAGTCGTTGTCAAGCCTGATTACGAATTTTTTCTTTTTTCCATTGCCACAGCTCGGACAGCTTACGTGAAAATTAATGCCGTCGTTCATGAGGCGGCCGCTACCAAATACGCCCTTTAAGAAGGTTACCTTCTCATGAGTAGTAGTTAAATTATTCACAGTTAGATTATAAGCAAGCTAATCTAAATTTACAATTTTTATTCCTGCAGCGGCGATCAAATATGCGTCGGCCATGTCTTCGCATGCTTTTATTTTTATTTCAGTACCTTTTCGCGGGCCTGATTTTAGAATTTTTGTAGGCCAATCAAATTGGATTTGTGTGTCGACCCATTCTTGGACTTTCTCTTTCGCATTTTCGCCGCGTTTAACAGAGAGACTTACAGCCTTTCTTGCAGTGTTTACATTAAAATAGTCGGGTTCTATTCCAGTGATTTCTCTTGCTATAAACGAAGCTACTCCGTTAAACTTAGTTAGAGCTGAAAGCGTTTTAGCAGAAGACATGCCACTCCTAAAGCGCTGCAAACTCTCTTCTATAAAGATTTTTTCTACTGGAGCGTCGATCAGATCGATAATTTTTTTCATTTCTGCGCGAAATAGATCAACTTTTTCCCAATATGATTTACATTTTGTTAAGTCGACATAATTTAGCTGCTGAAGTTCACCAGAATGATGCAGGATTGCAATGCCCGTGCAAGATGTTGATATATCAAGGCCTAAGACATACATTAAAAATCCAGTTTACTCCTGAACATGACGCGGTCATCAGTTCTTTTGATTACAGGTTGAGCAAATTTCGTTTTCATTATAACGTTTAAGTTGTCATCATGAAAATTAATTCCTGTAATTGCAACAAACTCTGGATTTGTTTCATTTGCATTGAGAGAGGCTGAAACTGGTATGTAAGACGGATTGGAAGATGAATTTAGAGAAGCAGCCGGAGCAATTACGTGAACTTTCATTGCATGAACCTCTCTCTCACCCTTAAGGGATATTGAAAATTGGTCTTTGCCAAACAGGGGAATATTAGGTGACTTAACCACTACAATTCCTTCGTCATAGAAAATATTCCCTACGGAGTTCCAAGTAGCGTGAGAAGTTCCTGCGTCTGCTCTATAAAGACTTCCAAAGCCGTTATCCTTTAAAGCGACGCCGACTTGGCCTCCGGAACCTGTCAGGGATGTATCTTTTATTTCAAAAGATCCGGGCTTTATTCGTTCGCCATAATATAATTTGCTTACGTCAAAAATTGCTATTTCATCAGACGAATTATCGAGCGTTCTTCCGTACAAGAAAGGAACAGAGTAAAAGCTTCCTTTAGGGACCTCAGGGGTTGCCAAGCCAGGTCTTTCTTGTTTAATCCTTGTAATAGTTCTAATGGCATCATATTCTATTCCATCCCATCCCGGGAATGATCTGGACGGAATTAGCTCACGAAGCTTGATCATGCTAAGGTCAACGTAGTCTAAGTCATTTGTATAATGATAGAAAAGAGATCCAGACTTTACTGGCGTGCTCGGTACACTTCCAGTCTCAACAATTGAAAAGTTAGGAGAGAAGTTTCCGTCGTCACATGGGAGTAAAAGTAGATTTCTATATCTGACCTCAGGCACATCAAAAAGAGCGTCATTAGCGTCGCCATTAGCAGGAAGATCATAGCCGACGGTGCCAGTCAAAGACATATGCCTTGGAAAATTAAGTGTCTTTAAATCTCTAGTAAAGTTTTCTATATTGAGATTGTGTCCACCAATTCTAAATGAGAGCTCTGTATTAAAAGGAGTTTCTGTTGATGAAGTTAAGTCTGAAGTAAGCGTAGTTGCAATATTTCTTTTGGGTGACTGTTTTATAAAGAAGGGGGGTACATGAAGGAGGAGGCCGGCTTCATTTCTATTACCTGATCCCTGCACAGATCCTGTCTGTATCTGTTCTTGCTCTCGATAAGTTTCATATATCTTTAGATCATGAATTTCTGCACACAAAGGAGACGTGAAGCTAAAGACTTCAGGCTCTGTTTCAGTTACATCAGGATCCATATCTTTTATACCGAAGTTCTTCGATGCTTTTCCAGAAAAGAATCTAGATTGTGCACTTGTCCCCTGATTGGTTCCTTCATAATAGTTTCCTACTACTAAAGCCGCTGGATTGTTAGTTCCTGCACCGTATGGCTCTGGGGCGACCGAGGAAGAAGGAAGCGAGAAAGTTCCTGCTTCTTGGCTATTAACTACAAAAGTACCTGTATTATTGTCTCTTTCTGCTTTCCACTTTATTGCGATGTGGTGCCAGTCATTTTTTGTTAAAGCATTGTCTTCAGATAAAAAGATTAGATTGTTGGGATAGCCTCCAGGAGTCGCCAGCCTTGGTGTCACATCAGCACTGTGGCTTAATTGTAACTGTATTCTAAATTTATCTGCGTTGCCTTTTGCATCTTTTGAAGAGCCGGAAACTAGTGAAATAGCATAAGAAGAACTTAAGTGAAGAATCGTTCCCGCGTTGTACCCAGAGTCATTTGCCTCAAATAGGTTTTTTGGCTTAATGTGAAATTCAAACGTAAATGCGTCAGATACTACATAAGAACCTGATGTTCTGGCAGTTTGCTCAATTGATGCTGAATTTGGGTAGAGCAAGCACGCTTGAGTAGGCACTTGTGATGCAGTGAAAAAATTAAGTGAGTGGTAATTAGTATAAGAAAAGTGTGAGGCAGGAAATTTAACCCTGTTGGCTGGGTATAAATTATCGACAATATATCTTTTCTTCTCAAATGTTTGATCTGCGTCAAAAGATCTTGTTAAACGCTGTATAGAAGCAGTTGTTTGATTTATGATAGGAGACGGCGGCAGACCGCGGTTTATGTAAGAAAGAATTTTTTCCATTGCGCCAGCATGATCAGAGCTAGACCCTGCATCTGCAATATCATTTTGTATCATGACCCTTGCGTCTTGAAACTGCCTTTCTAAAGATGCATCATCAAAGGACTGCGGGCGCTGTCTTTGATTGGGAAATTCTATGACTTCCTTTAGCGAGTTTGATCGCCTAGGATACACGTTCAGTGCGCCAGTAACGCCCATAGAACTGGATGAAAAAGACTTAGATGGTGAAGCTTGAATCGACGTATTTTCGAAATTATCTCTATCGATCTTAAAAATTGTCATAGCTTAAATCTCAAAAGACACTCGAATTACGTGGTTACTAGCTCCTTGCTCAGGACGGATTAGAAGTCCAATCGAACTCGGAATGTTACATCCTTCTCAGGGTTTTTCTCAACAGGGCGGCTGAGTTTGGCCACTGCAAGAAGATTTCCTTGGGCATCATGTAGTCCAACTTTAGTGATAAACGAAAACGACTTTTGAGAACCATCTTGGCGGGCGGAAGCATCTATAACATTAATGTTTCCATCATTATCTAAATACGTTGGGTTCGAAGAATAGTTGAATTCATCTGCGTTAGCACGACAGAAGTAAAGTGTTGAATTGATATTGGTCAAGTTCTGGAAAGTCATGGCTGTTAAAGTACCTGACTGGAATCTTGTAGACGCTAAATGATCTACAATGTTATCAATTGATGAAGAAACCATAAAATCCGGAATGAACTTTGCCTTAATGTTACCGTTTGCATCACCGATAACAGTTTGACCAGCAACAGCATCTGCATGAGCGTTGTTTGACATTGCAGATATTACCCCGGAAACGTGTTGCGCACCTGATAGTATCTTTGATAAGTCAAAAACTGCGACGCCGCGGTCGTAGAACATTAGACCTACAGTTTCGTCTGTGTTAGTTGAGTTAACAATATCACCAACTGTTCCGCCAGCATTTGAAACTTTAAATGTGGCTGCAGAGCCTGCATCGGTAAAGATATGAGAACCGGATACAGAAGTCTTATTCAGGTTCGGGCCCTCATCGCCTACATAGTTTGATATCGGGGCGCGTGATGCTGATTGGTAAAACTTCATAGCGAAGGTTTCTTTTTTGATTCCGTCGCGATGAAAAAGCCTTTTGAACGTTAAAAACATTGCGTTGTTAACGCGATTATTTGTAGTTGAAAGACTTGTAGCAGCATTATTATTAGTAAAAGGAGCAAAGAATGCTCGATCTCGATCGCCTAAAAGTGTTTGAGCAAACTCATGATATACATCAACTTTTTCTCTCATCATAAGACTTGTCGAAGCAAACAAAAGTTTTCCTGTAGATTCGATTCCTGTTGATGAGTCAGATACTGTTGAGCTTCCAGAAAATATTCCGACGCTTATGTCGAACATTGGATTAGAAGTTTGCAGAGAGAAATCTTGATCATAAACTGTCTGGAAAAGAGATGAAGTGACACCTGGGCCTACGCCGCCCGTCACAAAAACTTGATATTTTCTTCTAGTTAAAGAACCTGATACGTCCTCTTGAACGACATCGATCAGCTGCGTCAGAAAAGACTGTGCTGTCTGTATATCGCTGTTACTAAATGCCTTGGTGGTTGCCATCTATTTGCCTCTTAATTCTTGTTCAGAGTTACCTGGACATCTTTAATCAAACCTGATTGTCTGCCTTGAACTCTAACGACTGTATTTATGCTTGTTTTGTCTGACGTTGCACCGAACGTGGTGAAGTCTGCTGTTGTCAGAACTTTATTTTGTATGTTTACCTGAAATGCCGGCGTGTCACTATTTGGATTGTTAACTGCAACATTAAAATATTCAATATTGCCGCTTCGAGCGAATGGCGTTGCGTTTGCCAGCGTAAGGAATTTACTATTTAAAGAAACAACAGCTACTGTATCCCTGATTTCAGTCGGTATAGTTTGACCTGCTGCGCCTTGCTGACTTGCTGTAAAGAATCCGCTGGTGTCTGCTCTTGACACAGCGTTTGTAAGTGTTACTGACTCGGAGCTTAGAGTGTATGTTGAAAGCGCAGTTAGCCCGTCATTAGAAAGCGTAACAAGAAGATTTCTTCTTTCAATAGAAGAGTTAGTCAGAGCTTCTAGAACGGGTGTGTTCTTCTCAATCTTTTCTCTTCCTACAGTTCTTCCATATTTTTGAATAATCTTGTAGTCAACCTCATCGTCACCGAATGAGTATTGAACAATTCGAAAAGTTCCGTTGTTAGCTGCAAGTCTTTTCCTACCCTCGTTGGTAAGGACTGCGTCTAAGATGATGTTGTTTGTATCGTTAGCGAGAAATCCCATTCTTCACTCCTAAAATTAGTTGTCTTGTTGAGTTCTACCGTCTTTTATTACTATATCAACAATCTTTGTCTGCTGTAAATCCGTATTTAAAATCTGCAATTTAAACTTAGACGCCGGAGCGTTCTCTCCATCTCCAGAGAAAGGCAGGAAATGAAGATCTTGAGTTCTTTGCGGATCATCGGGATCGCTAGCTAACACCTTTAAATATTCCGGATCCAGATAAAGTTTAACTCTTGAATGAAAGGAATCCTTAGCTGTTTGCTGCAAAACACTGTTGTCAATGTAATAATTAGGGTATTGGACAGGGCACCCTCTTCTAGTTCCTCGAATGGAAACCATGTCTGTTACTAGGCTGTTTGTAAATCTATCAAACCTAGCGCTGATTTGTTCGCAGTAACCTGACGCGTTTCCGTGGGCGTCTACAGATCTAAGCGTGTATATGTAAGATTCGTCTTGCTTGAACTGTTCATCGAAATGGAACGTTATCGGATTTTTGTAAACTCTTTTGTTGTGCTCACTGATGAACTCGGGAGTATCATACTTAACAATTGAATCATCAAAATCAATTTCTGTCATCAGTTCAAAAGGATCATTAATGGACCTTCTTCTAAGCACCTGGAACCTTTTTATATCATTTGCTTTATTTCTAGGGAAAGTCCAGGTAAGCAAAGGAGCTCGCTTTTGAAAGTCATAGCTTACAACAAAGTCAGCAGGTGGCTCAGGTGGGATGATTTCGTGAGTTGATACAAATGCTGACTCGGAAGGCTTAGATGATACTAAAAATACCGCATTTGAATTTTGGTCTCCGTTCTCAGTCGGAACGGACATAATGTAGATTGCTCGAGCAGAATATGTGTATCCTGTCCCATAAGCAACGTCAAAATCAAACTTAACGGGATTGAAAAATCCGTCTCTAATAATGTTGACTAAAATTGTTTTCTTTTTTACTACGTTTCCGTCGCCAAGATCTTGAAATTTATCGACTGCGTACCCAAGTAAATCTAGCGTGATGTTTTCAATTCCCGGGAGGGTGATTTCTTGGCCACCAAAAGAGTCTAAAAGCGTGAAATACATGGCGTCGTTTCCAAATTGGAAAGTTTGAGCGCTTTCTTCTTCTTCATCGAGTGCTGCCTGCTTAAGTGCAGTCATTTCCTCAGAGTAGATACTAATGCCTTCGTTAGAA
>TARA_R110001592_G_scaffold360557_1_pt1 | contig 35025 bp, 36 predicted proteins | sample TARA_R110001592 | Tara Oceans TARA_R110001592 (sample SAMEA4398387) | marine metagenome | biome: Polar Biome; feature: [SRF] surface water layer (ENVO:00010504); material: water (ENVO:00002006), including particulate matter (ENVO:01000060) such as... | depth 5 m | reverse complement strand
GATTTACTCGCTGCGTGAAAGGATTGCACTTATTACTTGAAACCGCGCATGATAGTTAGCGGCGGGGAAAACATTTACCCCATCGAAATCGAAAACGTATTAAGTAAACATGCAGCTATTACCGACGTTGCGGTAGTCGGCATTCCAGACGACAAATATGGTGAGACTCCGCTCGCCTGCGTTGTATGTGCGACTGGCCAAACATTGACTATTGAAGAGTTAATTACATTTTGCCGAGACCAGCTCGCAGGTTACAAAATACCGCGTCGTCTCGAATTTTACGAGGCCTTACCTCGCAACCCATCGGGCAAAATTCTGAAGAAAACCCTGCGCGAACCTTATTGGAAAAACCGCGAACGCAAGATTAATTAAGCGTTAAACAATGCTGTCAGCCAATCACTAATTTCGCTCATGGCCTTATTGTGATGATCATTAGGCCCCTGCAAACCGACAAAGCCGTGGCTAGCAGCGGCGTACAAGCTGTATTGCACCTTATTGTCATGCTGGCTCAGTCGCGCGGCAAAATTAGCACCGTCATCACGCAGCGGGTCGCGCTCGGCGGTGATAAGTAGGGTCGGCGGCAAGCTATCTAAATCACTTCGCATTAACGGTGTCGCGCGCGGATGCCGAGTCTGCCCTTCCTCTAACTGCGAGCTGTTTAGCAAATAGGTATCCCAAAACCACATCATTAACTTGCGCGTCAGCACAGGGCCATTGGCATTTTCAATATACGATGGAGTACCTGGATCGTAGTGATCAGTAACCGGATAAATTAACACCTGCCCCTTCACCACACCCGGCAAACATTCCCGTGCTTGCAAGGTCGTCACCGCTGCGAGGTTGCCACCAGCACTGTCTCCGGCTACCGCAATAGCGTTTGGCAATCCGCCATACTGGGCAATATGTTCATAAGTCCACTTTAAGGCGGCCAAGCAATCTTCAGGCGCCGCGGGAAACGGATGCTCTGGCGCCAAGCGATACTCCACCGCCACCACAATACAATCGCTGCGATCACACAAATCACGACACAGGGGATCATAAACATCCAAATCACCAATAACCCAACCACCGCCGTGGTAATACACCAGCACGGGGAATGGCCCCTCCCCCGGAGGTTGGTAGATACGAAGTGGAATAAGACCGTGGGCGGTTTCAATACTCGAGCTCCGCACAGCAATATGCTTTGCCGTTTTACCCAGCCAGCGTATCCACGTATCTGCTTTAACTAAATTTCGTATTGCAACGGCTTTGATTTTTGTTTTCATATCAAGTTCTTATTATTAGGGTCTATTGACGTTTCATCATTGCCTCTGTTGCGCCTGAGAAAGCGCCAATTTAGGACGCGACGAGTGTGGTTTGGTTGCTTCAAACGAGCGAGGAGCAACGACAAGTGGCGCTTTCTCAGGCGCAACCCGACGGGCTGGGGCCATTTTTCCGCCTGGCGTCGTTATCAGTCATTTATTTGGAATAACCAAACCGCACTCCTTCTGCCTCGCCATACGAAAAAATGGCCTCCAGCAGTGGTAATTATGAAACGTCAACAGACCCTAGTCATCAATCTTTTTAACAGTGCATAAAATAAATTTAAGCGGATTTTTTCTCCACACTTTGTTCCGCCACACGCTCGTTATTTTTCGGCACCGCGTACAGTGTCGCCACATTGCGACCATTGCCATCGGCACGCAAATACACTTTGCTATTCACCCAGCCTGTGGCGGTATAAAACCCCCATTTGCGAATTTTTGGACCGGTAATAAACAAGGTCAAGCTATCTGGTGTATTTAAAACTAAACGATGTGGCGCCCGCCCCAAACGCGTCGTAAAACTGCCCATTTCCAAGACTCGATCCTTACTGGGCATTTCTTCCACGATGCGCCCGCGCAACACCACAGACGAATTAAACACCCAAGGATGGTCGTGCAAATTAGTGTCTGGGTCATCACCTGTTACATGATGCAGATACATATTAAACACCCGATTGCGCGGAATGACATACCAACGGGTCAGATAATCGCTACCAATAACCTTGCTTGGTGCGCGGCGGGTAATTTGTTCAGCTTTCGCCTGCAGGCGACGTAATAAAAAAGCGGGCAAACGCATAAATACTTATTCTCTACTTCAAAGGCGACGCCTCAGCGCGCAGCAAAATCTATAATCCCTCGCATAGTACCATTCCTCGGCACCCAGACAATACGATTACGGACAATATAGACCCTGAATCATCGCAAAATAACACCGGATAAATATACCCATAGGCGTATAATTGATTAGCGTCGCGCTGGCTAAACAATCGTCATTGCAGAACGTACTTTGTCTTTTAAGCACCAACAACATCGGGAGCCCGCCATGGACAAATGGGATAAAAAACGCAAAGATCTTAATAATCGCCTACGTCGCATAGAGGGGCAAGTCCGCGGTATTCAGCGCCAACTAGAGAATGGCGAAGAATGCGAGGCCATTGCCGCGCAAATGTCCGCAGCGCGCAAAGCGATGGACAAAGCCTTCTTTACCATGATGTCCTGCGCGATGAGCCAAGAACTCGAAAAACACACCGTTATGACGGACGATATGGAAAGCGGCGTAGAAGACATTACTCGAATCCTCACTAAATACGCATAGCCATCAACAATTAATTAGAGTGAATGTTCATACCAGCATGCCGATATCTCTCTCGCAACAAGATGCGCGCAAGCTCGTCTTACTATCGCAACAACTACCCGCAAGTAAGCAGACTGGAAACGCTACCGACGCTACCTTGTCTGCTATACAGCACCTTGGCTATATTCAAATAGATACCATTTCCGCCGTTCAGCGCGCCCACCATCACACTTTATGGAATCGCAATCCGCGCTATCAGACCACGCATCTCGATAAACTGGTCGCCGAAAAGCAGGTATTTGAATACTGGTCTCATGCCGCCGCCTATCTGCCAATGCAGGACTACCGGTTTAGCCTACCCCGCAAACAGGCAATAGCGAACGGTGAGCAAGGCCATTGGTACACGCCAGATAAACACCTCATGAAATCTGTACGCAAGCGGATTGAAACTGAGGGACCGCTCATGGCCAAGGACTTTGAGCACACGGGTGAAAAGCTCGGAGAGTGGCGCAGCAAACCGGCTAAAAAGGCCTTAGAATGCCTTTACATGCAAGGGGATCTGATGATTTCATCCCGCCAGAATTTCCATAAAGTCTACGACTTGAGCGAGCGGGTCCTGCCGAAGGATGTTAACACCACGCCTCCAACTCAGGAGGAGTACGCGCGCTTTCTTATTGTTTCGTATCTACGCGCTAATGGACTGGGGCAGGCACCTGAAATCGCCTATTTGCGAAAGAATACAAAGCCGCTGATTAGCAAGACGCTGAAAGATATGGCGGCCAACAATGAGCTGCTGCAGATCAACGTCGGCGGCAACCACTACTACGCATTAGCAGAATCATTGGAATTGCTAAACAAACCCCTCGCCCGCAGCAAGCTCGCAATACTTTCGCCATTCGACAACCTGCTTATACAGCGCAAACGTATGCAGATGCTTTTCGATTTTGATTATTTAATTGAGTGTTATGTTCCGGAAGAAAAACGTCAGTACGGCTATTTCTCACTGCCTATTTTATGGGATGGCAAACTCCAGGCACGCATGGATTGTAAAGTCGACCGCAAATCATCGCACTTGCACATTCAACACTTAGCACTAGATGCCTCACTTAAAAAAGTCGACGCCTTCAGCCACGCCCTTTATAAGCAGCTACCCGCGTTTATGTTGTTTAATCACTGCACACAACTTTCGCTTCACAAAAGCACCCCGCAAAATTTACCCCCTATGCCAATAAACCTAACCGGCATCTGAAACTAAACTATTACACAGCCCCTCTAAGAGCAGCTGTATTGCTTTATACTAAGTCGTACAAACCAAATAACCGTCCAGATAAATTTACGTAACGGCAAACCCAACTTGCTTGTGCCCGCAATTTAATAGCCTGCGCCTAGAAAACCTCCACACAAGCTAAGTACAATCTGTTCATTAAAGACCAAACGTACATCAACCAGGACTACTGAGTGACTATAGAGTTAATATATCAATATATCTTTGGCGGGGCTGTACTGGCCTTTTTATGCGTCATTGCGAGTGTTTTTTCACGCCGTGTTGGTGCGCCATTGCTATTGGTATTTCTATTACTTGGCATGCTTGCCGGCGAAGACGGGTTCGGCAAAATCAAATTTGATGACTTTAGCCTCGCTTTCTTATTTGGCAACTTAGCACTGGCTATCATCATATTTGACGGTGGCCTAGGTACACGAAAAGACAGCTTCCGTGTAAGCCTAAAGCCAGCGCTCTCCCTTGCAACCGTTGGCGTAATTGCGACCGCCGCCATTACCGGATTTGCCGCGCACTGGATACTCGGTCTGTCTTGGCAGGAAGGTTTACTCATTGGCGCCATTGTGGGCTCCACCGATGCGGCTGCGGTCTTTGGCTTACTGAGAACGGCGGGGCTGGAGCTAAAAGAACGCACCGGTGCAACGCTGGAAATAGAGTCAGGTTCAAATGATCCAATGGCGATATTCCTCACCATTACCATGGTGCAGATACTGCAATTAACTGGCAGCGACACCAACCCAGGCTGGACCATCGCTCAAGAGTTAGTGAGTCAGCTAGGCTTAGGTATCGTACTTGGACTTGCCGGTGGCTACCTACTAACCCTCTTACTCAAAAAGTTGCAGCTCACTCCGTCACTGTACCCATTGCTGACACTGGCAGGCGGACTAAGTATATTCGGCGCAACAACGATTCTTGACGGTAGCGGCTTTCTCGCCATTTTTATCGCCGGCGCCATGATTGGCAACACCTCGCTTCCCTTTAGCAACGATGTCCACCGTTTTCATGACGGTATGGCTTGGCTTAGCCAAATTGGCATGTTTCTTATGCTCGGCCTCCTTATTACGCCGAGTAACCTAATACCCATTATTTTTCCCGCTTTAACTATCGCTTTCGTACTCATATTTGTGGCGAGACCCATCGCAGTTTGGCTGTCTTTACTCCCCTTCCACTTCCCATGGCGAGAACAGGTCTTTATCGGCTGGTGCGGCCTGCGCGGTGCAGTACCCATTATTCTCGCCCTATTCCCATCTTTGGCTGGACTAGAACACACCCAAACCTATTTTGAACTGGTATTTTTCGTTGTTCTGATCTCACTGGTTCTGCAGGGCTGGACCATCGCGCCTATCGCAAAATGGATGCAAATTGAACTGCCACCCTCAAATAAGGAACCCGCGCATCAACACTTAACATTAAAGCATGACCAGGACAAAGAACTTCTGGTATACACCGTTGTTCCGGAAAGTCGTGCGGTCGGTTTAGCCGTAAAAAATTTACCCGTGAAAGAAGGAAGCCAATTCCTAGGCATTATTCGCAACGGTATTTTAATAGACCAAAATCCAAGTGAAGCCCTTGCCAACGAAGATCAGGTCGTACTGTTATCCTCTACCAACGCGAAGTCTGCTCTCGGGCAAGTATTTGCAAAACAGCTGCCGTCACCGTCACTTGATACAAGCTTTTTCTTTGGCGAATTTTCACTAAACCCTGACGCAAAGCTATCTGATGTAGCACAGGCTTATGGCTTTGAGATTGGTTCTTCGGAGCATAACGTTTCGGTTGCCGAATTTATTATCCGCCAGTTTCATGGCAAACCCGTTATTGGCGACAAGGTGCGGCTGGGTGCCATAAAACTTATCGTAAAAAATATTGAAAACGAGCGTATCGTATCAGTTGGCTTAAAGCTGCAGCCCCCAGAATAAATGAGCCAATTAGCAGGTGCCGCGAGGTAAACGCCACGCACCCAAAAATGAGCACTATGCACCGCTCGACTTTTCATTAATCATAGACACTCCACAAGAAACCTAAGACACAGAGGACCAAAAATGAGACCACGATTTTTAAGTAGCGCTCTTCTAAGCCTGTGTTTAACTGCATTTGCGCACGCAGAAGAAATACCAACAAACCCCAATAGAGAGCTGGTATCAGGCAGTCCAGAGCGCTGCGTCAATCTGCGACGCATCGACCAGCTGGAAGTAATTGATAATCGCAGTATTCTATTCTTTATGAAGGGTAAGCAGATTTATTTGAATGACTTGCCACGCCCATGCAACGGGCTGTCACGGCATGAAACCATTATGTACAAAACATCACTTAACGAGTTGTGCAACGTAGACATCATTACCGTTTTAAACAGTGTTGGCTCCGGCTTTTTACCTGGCGTTTCCTGCGGTTTAGGCAAATTTTATCCAATCACCAAAGAAAACGCAGATACGCTTAAAAAACAAAGCCGCGAGCGGTAAGAGCCTACATAAACTTGCTAACGGCATTTTATGCACTAATAAGCTTAGTTTCTTTTAAGGCCTAAAACGCTATCAAGTGTCCACTGCATCTCATTAGTTTCGTCGCCAGCCTTAGGTAAATGCGCGAGCATAGGTTCAGCAATACCAATAGCCATCATCAAGCGCGCGCGGCGATACGCCTCATTTTCGTCATAGCCTATAGATTCAATATTATTCTTTAAGAAATCCAGTAGCAGCTCATCAGCGCTACAAACCGCATCGTAGACCCGTCGATCATGCTGGGCCCAATGCCGCATGACCTGATCTAGCTTAGACATATTACTGCTTAGCCAGTAATAGCTAATCTCTTCAATAACAGTGCGTCCATTGTCCGCAGTCTGCGCCTTGATCGCGTTGTGAATTGTTACGTGGAAATTACCAGACCACGCATCTACTAAGCCATCAACGAGGGAATCACGCCCCTTAAAGTGCCAGTAGAAACTGCCCTTGGAAACACCCAAACGCAGACACACACTGTCTATAGTCAAGGCTTCCGCCGTTCCCGCGTCAGCAATAAGCTCAAATGCCTCGTTAATAAAATCCTGCTTAGACTTGCGCCCAGTAGATGGCTTTGCCGACCCCATATCCACTCCACATATTGTCAATACACTTGACTATAATACATACCATACCGTATGGTATTGTCGTAGAGATCAAGAATAATTACCACAACAATAACAAAGACACGACAAAGGCTGTTTCGAGATGAGCATAGAAGCACTCACCCAATGGCTTGCTGGCCATTACCTTCAAGTAAAATTTATTCACATGAGCTTTGCTACTCTCTGGCTGTGGAGCACATCAGTTGCCTACCTAAATTATTTGGTACCGGTATTTCGCGCATGGCAAGCTAATCCTGATGATATCAACCATATTAAAAAGCGTAACTGGGTCATGGAGCGCTTCGACGAAGGGGTTATTCTTGAGCACATCGCCTTCCCCGCCGTATTAATCTCAGGCTTAAGCCTTTTACTTATTACAGGATGGGGGCCGCAATCCTATTGGCTCGTGATGAAACTCACCATCGTCGTTTTGGTATTCCTACCCATTGAGTTCTGCGACTACTGGCTTTCTCATTTCGGTGGCAACAAAGCCAAGATACGACGCACCACCCCAAGCGGAGACGGCTTGGCATCTGCCCGCTATGAACAGGCAATACACCTTCACTGGTGGTTCTTAATTGTGACTACACCCGTAATCGCCATTGGTGGCATGACCGTACTTTATCTCGCCATTACCAAACCCATGTAAAGGACGTTAAAAATGACCAGCGACGAGCACGCTATATCCCGCCACTTTGCAGTGAACCCGCATAAAATTCGTCTTATCGCCATCGCGATGGGCTTGTATATCCTCTTGGTAATGTGGCCCGTCTTCGACTTGTGCCGACTTCTACTGGCCGCAGATCCACTTGCATTTACCTTGCAACGGGGTATGTACGCAGTGGCAACAGCAATCGCATTCTCCTTTTACGCCAACTGGCAAATGGGACGACTTTGCCTAAGAAAAAGCGAGTAGCCTAATCGAGTAAGATTAATTATCAGGATAATAATAATGAAAAAAATTCTACTGCTATCCGTTCTAGTCGCAAGCAGCTACGCATGGTCTGATGTAAAAGAGAAAAAGCGCCGTGACTACATCGAAGAGGTGATTGTTACTGCCCAGAAGCGGGCTGAATCCGCGCAAGATGTGCCGCTCTCGGTATCCGTGATGAGCGCCGAACGCATGCAGGCATCGGCGATAAAATCCTTCGAAGACGTCGCCTTGGCTAGCCCAAATACTGATATCAACATGACCCCTGGCTACGTGCAAGTTGGCATGCGAGGATTGAACTCGCCAATCAATGACGGCATGGAGCAGTCGGTTGGCTTTTACGTGGATGGTATCTACTACGGCAAACTGGCTTTTCTACAAGACGCCTTTCTCGACCTCTCGCGCGTGGAATTATTAAAAGGGCCACAGGGCACTCTATTTGGCAAAAACACCGTCGCTGGCGCCATTAATGTCAGCAGTGCCACTCCTATTCACGAGTGGTACGCTGCTGCGACAATAACAGCCGGTGACTTTAACGACCGGGAGCTCAGCGCCACCGTAAATGCGCCGCTCATAGAAGACAAACTAGCGCTGCGTATCGCCGCCACCACCCATAGCAAAGACGGCTACGTATATAACTCTGTGCGGAATGAAGAAGAGAAACAAATCGATAAGAAGGGATTACGCAGTAAGTTATTATTTGATGCCAGCGAAGATCTAAGCTTTGTCCTAACCCTGTATCGGGGCGAAGCCAAAGATAATGGTCAGGGCTGGGAACCTTTCCTACTGCAAAGCGATGCGGCTACTGTTCACGGCCTATTCGACCCCGATCTAGAAGATCGCTTCGACTATGTTGGACATAGCAATAGCGACAACTATAGCGATAGCGAATCCACCGTCGTCAACCTCGATACAAACTGGGAATTTGGCGATAAATTACTAACCGTTATCGCCAGCCACGCCGAAATGACAGAGTCCTTATATCTAGACGCCGACACGGGGCCAGCCCCCATTGCCGACTGGGATCGTCAAACTGATTACAATCAGCAGATGCTCGAAATTCGCTTCACCTCGGCACCTGGAAAATTTGAATACATTGTTGGCGCCTTCGGATTTCGATCTGACAACCACTTAGAAGGCGACTTGCGAATGCTACCTGACCCAGCGGTAACGGGTATGCTGTTAAACGCTCTTTCGACAAGCCTTGCTGACCTGCTATCCCCAATCACTGACCCGCTAGGGAATATACTTGACCCATTGCTCTATAGCGCAACCACCGACTCCTTAAACCAAGTGTTTCAGCAAGACACCAGCACCCTCGCCCTATTCACCCAACTAAGCTGGAATATTAGCGATCGCCTTAGCGCCATAGTAGGACTGCGCGCCTCTAAGGAAACCAAGAAGGTTGATTTAGTCCAAGACTACGAACAAACCGGCCTGTTGCTACAAAGTGCATTTGGCGTAACAGAATACACCTTGCGGGACAAACGGAATGAGTCCAACGTCGCACCCAAGTTATCGCTAAAGTATGCATGGGACGACCAGATGCTTTACGCGTCCTACTCGGAAGGGTTTAAAGCCGGCGGCTACAACCCATTGGCCCGCACTGCAGACGAATCTGTATTCGATCAAGAAACAGCCGTTGCCTACGAGCTCGGATATAAACTCACAGCCCTTGAGGGCGCACTGACCGCCAATGCCGCCGTATTCCAAACCCAGTTTAGTGATATGCAAATTCAGGCATTTATAGGCAACGGCTTTGTGGTAAGCAACGCAGCACAAGCAACTACGGAAGGCTTTGAATTTGACCTGAACTATCAACCCTGGCGCGGCACTATGATTTATACCAGCGCCGGTTATACCAATGCTGTATTTGACGAATATACCGATGGCCCCTGTCCTGCGGGATCAGCATCCGAAACCTGCGACCTTAGCGGCAAACAATTACCGAGAGCCCCCAAGTACAGCGCTAACTTCGGCTTCCATACCGCCATACCAGTAATCGATAACACGATTGCGTTTGTCATCGGTGCGGACTACAGCTGGCGTGACGATATTTATTTCGATCTAGACCTCGATCCCATCGACACCCAATCTGCATACTCACTAGTAAATTTACATATTGGTTTAGTCGACCCACAAGAGCACTGGCGGTTTATTGTCCACGTTAAAAACTTAGAAGATAAAACGATTCGCCAATTTACTGCTGACCTCCCCATCTTTGACGGCTCACACATGGGCTTCCTTATGCCGCCCAGAATGATTAGCGCAGAAATTAGTGTCAATCTATAAGATCCGTTTAAATCAATAGAAAGCCAACGCAGGAACTGCTCAATGAGTGTCGCCATAATAATACTGCAAATTGTATTCATCATTTTTTTCAGTATAACCGGAGCAATGAAAATTCTAGCTCATACACATATGATTGAAGAATTCGATAACTTTGGCTATCCATACTGGCTAATGCGCTTGGCGGGGGGGATTGAACTTGCCGCCACGCCACTACTACTGATCGGCTTTTGGAACCCTGTCTATGGTGCTCTTGGTGCAAGCCTACTTACCGCAGTAATGATCGGGGCGTGCTACACCAACTTTACCCAGCGAGCTGCGGCCTATGGCTGGGGAACATTGGTTTTGGTTTTACTTTGTGCGGGGCTGGCCACACACTTCGCAATGAATGCGGATTTCAATGAACCTCTGCACAATCTAGGAATATACTAACGGAATATTTTAGATAGGCTGCCCGAAGATCAATTAAAGTCCGCGCAGTATCCGGCGTAGGGAACGCTAAATCTTCGTCACTACCCGAGCCCGAGTTTTCCTTAGCGGATACAGTTCCTTGCGGCAGGAAGCAATACACCATCAATTCATATACAAGTTACTGCGGAGGACAAAAACCAAGAAAATCCGGTTTCTCACAGGAGTTTTCCTGCCCCTTCCATTTTTTGCAATGCCCAAAAATATCGGACTTCTCGCAATCTGGATGACTAGCGCAGGCTGTAAAGAGAAATAAAAGACATAGAGTGCATAAGAATCTAAACATAAGTAATTTCTACCCATTGGCAATATTATTTGAACACCACCTGTTCTGGCAATGCGCTACCAATAACATTGAAAATCAGCATTAAACAACACAAAATCCATGCTGCTTACACGAGAGCTCATTATCGCAGGTGCTCTTAACTAATCACTCAGATTTGCTTACAGGTTGCAGTCAATCTATGGAATGAATCTTAGTCTTTACTAGCAAACCCTAGTACAACGAAATTTAGGTTCGCTATACGAATTGTGGTGACGGACTACTAAAATTATCTAGTCGGCTCGGGTCAATGAGCCGACTAAAGACATCAAACCAAGCTACTTTTTACGGCTAGGCAAGGTTCCCATAGTCTTGCAAATAATACTCAGCATCACTTCATCGGCACCGCCGCCAATAGACGTGATACGCGTATCTCTGTATGCGCGGGCCACTGGGTTGTCCCACATATAGCCCATACCGCCCCAGTACTGCATACAGCTATCGGTTACTTCACGAAGCAAACGACCCGCCTTTAGTTTTGCCATAGAGGCTTTGCGAGTCACATCAGCACCATTGATATAGCCTTCTACCGCATTGAATGTAAGCGCACGCAGCGCCTCTACTTCGGTTTGCAATTCAGCCAAACGAAAATGCACCACTTGGTTATCTAGCACCGACTGGCCGAATATCTTGCGCTCACGGGTGTAGTCGATCGTCTTATTAATACAGTCTTCCATCGCCTTTAAGCTGCCGGCGGCGGCAAACAGGCGCTCTTCTTGGAACTGCAGCATTTGATAGATAAAGCCATGCCCCTCTTCACCGATAAGATTGCGCTGGGGCACTCGCACATTGTCAAAAAACACCTGCGCGGTATCGGAAGAGCGCATACCCAATTTATTTAATTTCTCAGAAAAAGAAATACCTGGCGTATTGGTCGGCACAACGATTAATGATTTATTTAAATGGGGCTTGTCATCACTGGTATTCGCCAGCAGGCACAAATAATCTGCTTGGGTAGAATTGGTGATCCACATCTTTGATCCGTTGATCACATAATCGTCGCCATCTTTTTTGGCGGTGGTTTTAATTGCAGCCACATCTGAACCGGCGTGGGGTTCACTTACCGCGATTGAAAACACCGCGTCACCAGAAATAGCGGGAACTAAAAATTCTTTGCGCAACTCATCACTACCAAAGCGCGCCAAAGCCGGTGTCGCCATATCGGTTTGCACGCCAATCCCCATAGACACCCCACCGGTTGCGATGCGGCCCAACTCTTCAGAAAAGACAATTTGATAGCTGTAGTCCAAGCCCATTCCGCCGAACTCGACGGGCTTGCAAATGCCAAGCAACCCTAGCTCACCCATTTTTTTAAACAATTCATGAGCTGGAAAAATACCGTCTGCCTCCCATTGGTCGGCATGGGGGTTAATTTCACTGTCGATGAACTTTGCTGTGGTTAGCCGTATGGCTTCATGCTCTTCAGTAAGAATCATGCATTACTCCGTAATAGGTATTATTTAAGAGGCCTTAGCCAAATAGGTCAGGAACGTTTTCAAATGGGTACGGCGTTGGCGAAAACAAGGACTTGTCTTTACCAATAGCCTCAATTTTTTGAAACGCTGGGCGCGCCGTCATCCGTTTAAAATAATCAAGCACCTGTGGCTCATAAAACTGCGACAAACCCAAGCCGTCGCCAAGATACAAGGCGTAAGCGATGGCGATATCGGCGATGGTGAAACGGCCGTCACATAGAAACTCGCGATCTGCCACATGTGCATTTAGACGCTTTAACCGCGCTAAAAACCACTTGCGATAGTCCTCAACAATCTGTGGCTGACGACGTTCAACCGGCTCTAGCTGGGAATAACGCAACACCAATGTTTGCGGAAATGTCAGCGTGGCATCGCTGTGAAACAGCCAGTTGAGATAGTCCGCGTATTCTTTATCGGTCGACTTCAAACCAAAGTCGTAGCGCTGGTAACGCTCAACCAAATACAAGCCGATCGCAGACGACTCGGTCATATCGATATCACCATCGACAAAGTACGGTACCGTGCCCAGTACATTTACATCGAAAAATTCGCGCTGGAAAACACGCGGCGGGAACGCCAAGACCTCCAAGTCGTAATCGATGCCCATCTCTTCCATCGCCCAAAGGGCACGCAATGATCGAGCCGTGTAACAATGCCATAGCTTTGGCTTATTGCTTGTGTTCATTATTAACCCTTTTACAAACGATATTGACGCGCGGCGAGATCGCGCATAATTTCTTCAGAGCCACCGCCAATCGCATTGACCCGCACTTCGCGATAAAAGCGCTCAACCCGATTACCACGTAAATAACTTGCGCCACCCAATATTTGGCTGGCCTCACGTGCACAATACTCCATTGTTTCGCTGGCCTGCACTTTTGCCATCGCTAAATCACCGGGATCGCAGCGCCCCTCAATATAGGCATGAGTCAGGTATTGGAGATAGGTTTGGGTGGCGTTTATTTTCTGTTTCATGGTCGCAATTTTATGGCGAATCACTTGATGATCAGCTAGGCGTTTACCAAAGGTTTTACGCTGTTGAGCCCACTCCACCGCATCTGCCAAACAAGCCCGCGCAGCCGCTTCCATGGTGACTGCCAAGCTTAAGCGCTCAGGGTTAAAGTTGGTCATGATGACCAGAAAGCCCTGCCCCTCTTCGCCCAATAAATTCGCTACCGGTACGCGTACATTGTCAAAATAAATAGTACCGGTATCCGCACACCACCAACCTTGTTTCCGATCTAAAGGCGTTCTGGCAACACCGGGAAGATCCGTCGGAATCAATAACATCGACACCCCGCGCCCGCCCTCTCCGCCGGTTCGCACTGCGGTAGACACCCAATCGGCATTCATCACACCAGATATAAAGGTCTTGCTGCCATTCACAATATAGTGATCGCCATCCCGCACGGCAGTGGTCGTAATATTGGCCACGTCAGAACCGCCAGACGGTTCTGTAATACCAAGTGAAATACGCTTGTCGCCTGCTAATACGGCTGGCGCGACGAGCTGCTTTATGGCATCGCTGCCATAGTTAATTACCGGCGGCAAACCAATACCGTGAATCAATAAATTACTGATCAGCCCACCTGCAGACCCCGCCCGCGTGAACTCTTCATTGCAGATATTGATATGCCACTGATCGATCCCCTCGGAAATACCGCCGTAGGCTTCCGGGTATCCCATTTGCATCACCCCGATCTCGGCGGCCTTTTGCCATAGCTCATCGGGGATTTTGCCGGCCTCCTCCCAGTCATCGAGAAATGGCACCACTTCTTTTTCCAGCCATTTACGAAGCTGGGTACGCCACTCTTCGTGTTCTGGCCGTAAATGCGGATTAAACAGACGTGCGCTGTCAAAGCTAAGCGACATGGGTAATCTCTTTTGTCGTTATGAATACAAGTAATCCGCTTAGTATATACCGCTGTGAGCAGTTGGCTTGGGCATTGGTGCCAGCCAAATCGGGAATCGGTGCCACATGCGATAGGTGCTTTGGAGGGCTAATTACTTTTTGCGGAAATCTCTGGGGGATACGCCGTACCACGATCTAAAGGCGGCTGAAAAAGAGCTTTGATCCATATAGCCAAGCAAGAAGGAAATATCGGTAATACTCAGGCGCTCATCTCCCAAATACTGTTGCGCTAGCTCGGCGCGCAACTCTTGTAGTATTTGCAAAAACTGGGTGCCCTGCTCCGCCAAGCGGCGCTGCAAGGTGCGACGGGAAATATTTAAAGCCGCCGCAACCTTATCTAGCCCCATCTCCCCACTGGGCAGTAACCGTAGCAAGGCTTTGCGCAGTGCGATAATAAAGTCGCTGCTCTCGCTATTTTCCTCAAATAAATGCCGTATAGGCTGCGCCAACACCTGCCCCCAGTCAGCGTCTAAACCAATCAGTGGGTAGTCGAGACAGGCGCGATCGAAGTACAAACAACTCACCGGCTGATCAAACCGCAAATTATCTCCAAATTGCTGCCTTAACAGGCTTAAGTCCTGCGGCTCGGGATAAGTAAAATGTGCTGCGCGAACTGGTATGGGCTGAACACAAACCGAATTCACAATGGCCGCCGCTACTCCCAGAGAGGAGTCGGATAAATAGCGCTGGCGATTGGTCGCCTTATCTAAAGGCTGCCAATCTAAGCACAGATACTCCGACTCACGACGAACCGTCACTTCGCCAATGTCGCCCACAATACGCAGTACGCTGGGCATCACATTTAGGTATTCCCGAAATGTTTGGCAGCCCGAACAGGCGTATAGCTGAAGATTGAGGCGATTAATGTAGTCAATACGACCAACATAAAGACCAATATCCGGGGTTTGGCTAGCCTTTGCCACGCAGTGATAAAGGTGCAATAAGTCGGCAACGGGAAACTGCCTGTCCGTATCTAACACGTCTGCTGGCGAAAAACCCGCCTCAGCTACAAGGGCGTCAAGGTCGGCATCAAGTGCCTTGGCCGCTTGAAACAAGGTAGTCAACGCCGAGCCATTCACCGACCACGCACGCGCCTCGCCTGACGCAGAGCGGGCTGTAGAGGCTTGCATGGTGGTATCAGTTAGCGTCATTCTTTGGCGTTCAGTGATATTGGGAGGCCATAGCCGGCAAGTGATGCCCACTACAAGGTTGGGCATGCTAACATTGCGCGCAGCACAAACGTCTTATACTTTGCAGTTAGGCGCTACATCATAACAATGACAAGGGGGCAAAAATAGTTGAAAGCCTTTGAGTTTCACACCACAAAATCTATCATCGTCGAACGTGGCGCCGCTTCGCGTCTAGCAGAACGTATCCGCGACATGGATTACCAATCAGTGTTGATAGTGAGCGACCAAGGCGTGGTGAATGCCGGCTTACTAAAACCAACATTGGAGAATTTTGCCGAGCAACACATTCCCGTGTCGGTCTTTCCTGACGTGGTCGCCGACCCAGCTGAAGCCGTCATAGAGCGCGGTGTTTTGGCCGCGAAACACTGCAAAGCTGACTGCATTATTGGCTTTGGCGGTGGCAGCTCTATGGATGTCGCTAAACTTATTGCCCTATTGGCCAATAGCGAACAAACACTTGCAGATGTGTATGGCGTAAATGCCGCCACCGGCCAGCGGCTGCCGCTAATTCTAGTGCCAACGACCGCTGGAACGGGGTCGGAAGTCACCGCAATTGCGATCGTCACCACCGGTGAAAGTGAAAAGAAAGGCGTCGTGTCGCCCCTATTACTTCCCGATATTGCCCTGCTCGACGCCGAACTAACACTTGGCTTGCCCAAACATGTCACTGCGGCGACGGGTATTGACGCGATGGTGCATGCCATTGAAGCCTTCACCAGCAAACGCCTAAAGAACCCCATTTCTGACAGCCTCGCTAAAGATGCCTTGCGACTATTAGCGGCGAATATACATACCGCCTGCCAGCACGGTGAAAATATGCAGGCGCGAGAAAATATGCTGCTCGGCTCCTGTCTGGCGGGCATGGCCTTCGCCAACTCCCCAGTCGGTGGTGTACACGCTCTCGCCTACCCTGTTGGCGCGCGCTTTCATGTCCCCCACGGCTTATCAAATTCACTTATGCTAAATGCCGTATTACGCTTTAATCTGCGCGATGCCGAGCACCTCTATGCAGAACTCGGCGACGTGGTGTTCCCCGCTGCCTGTGGCACACCACACGACCGCGCCATGGCACTACTGAATTACCTAAAAGACCTTCCCGGCGAGCTTGAAATCGCGAATTCATTAAGAGAGGTCGGTATCCAGGAAAGTGACGTTGAACTACTGGCAAGAGACGCGATGAAACAAGAGCGGCTGTTGATAAACAATCCACGCGAAATCCATTTGGCCGACGCTATCGCGCTTTACAAGGAGGCCTTGTGAGCGACAAGTCCGCAATTCCCACTCGCGCTGATTTTCCACACTTTTCAGAAATTCAAACCCGCTGGCATGACAACGATGTTTATCAGCATGTAAACAACGTGGTGTATTATTCTTTTTTCGATACCGCCGTTAACCAGCATTTGATTAACAGCGGCGTCCTCGACATTGCCAATAGCTCGGCTATTGGCTTGGTGATAGAAACCCAATGTCGCTACTATTCCGCCGTCAGTTTCCCCGACCTTATCGTCGTCGGCATTAAAGTAGAACACTTAGGCAATAGCAGCGTGCGTTACCAAACAGCTATTTTCCGCAATGACGAAACAACGGCGTCGGCGGTCGGTAATTTTGTTCACGTCTATGTAGATCGCCACACCAATAAGCCTGTTAGCATTCCCGACAAAGTAAGATCGGTACTAGTACTCCTTCAACATGATATTGACGGGTACAGTTAGTCCTACGGCGGTTCAGTGCGAGGCGTTTTCTCGAAAGCATAGTAAACTTATGGTGAGAGGAAATAACGAAGCAATGGACTGCCATAGGGCGGCAAATAGGCTCAAATAAATATTACTTTGGCTGCTCGCCAAATGGAGTAACAATGTCTGAAGCGCTCTCTAATCTCATTGAATTGCTAACGCTTGAAAAAATTGACGAGAATATTTATCGCGGCCAATCCGAGGCTACCGATTGGGGCCGTGTGTATGGTGGTCAAGTTATCGCCCAAGCATTATCAGCCGCTGCACAGCAAGTTAATCCCGGACGCCATATACACTCTTTCCACAGTTACTTTCTAAGACCAGGGGATCCGGATTTCCCCATTATTTTTGAAGTGGAAAGCAATCTCGATGCGGGCACTATTTCAAATCGTCGCGTGAAAGCCGTTCAACGCGGACAAACCATCTTCTTTATGACCAGCTCATTTCAACTCAATATTGATAGCTACGATCATCAAAGTGAAATGCCTGTAGTGCCACAGCCAGAAGGTTTACCGCAGGAATTAGAACTGCGCGAAGAAGACCTGCGCTTCGCTCCGGAGGAATGGCTACCAAAATTCAACGCAGTTCGCGCCATAGACTTCCGCGCCGTCAATTACTACGACCTTAAAAATCCAACAAAAGGAAAAGCGGCCAAGCAAGTTTGGATGCGCCCCAATGGTCGCCTGCCAAACAATCCCTGCATTCACAATTACATGCTGGCTTATGCCTCAGACTTTTTCTTTTTAGCCACCGCCAGCCAACCCCACGAAGTGTCTTTCCTTACGGAAGATATGCGCATGGCAACGATCGATCACAGCATGTGGTTTCATCGACCTTTCGATTTTAACGACTGGTTGCTATACGACATAGACAGCCCCAGCGCCTCAAATGGCCGCGGGTTTGTGCGGGGCAAGATTTATGATCGCGCAGGAAGGCTTGTTGCAAGCAGCGCACAAGAAGGCATTATGCGTAAACGACGCAGCAGTTGATCTGCCATCTTCTTTTTGCATGTTCACCAGCGAGCGAACTGCGAAAAATTCATTACCAAGACGGAAGCTAATATTAGCTTCCGTCTATAAAGTAAAAATAAGTTATGCCACTTCACGACTTATTAAATAAAAGCATTTATTGTCTATTTTCTAAACTGCTTAAAGTCCGCAGGCCGCTTTTCCATGATCGCCACTACCGCTTCAATATTTTCCGGTGTTCCAGCCAAGCGAGACATGCCTTCCGCCTCCCCGCCCATCGCAGAATGAATCGCCGCACGGTGCACACTGCGCATTAGCTTTTTAGTTTCCACTAGTGATGGTATCGGCCAATGGGCAATTTCCCGCGCTTTTTCCATCGCGCGTTCCAAGACCTCTTCGTCGTCGAAGGTCGCAGTGGCAATCCCTAAATCAACGGCCTTTTCAGCGTTTACCCACTCTGAGGTATACATTAGTTCGGCGGCTTTACGCGCGCCAATAATGGCCTGCAACTGATAACTGCTGCCCCACTCCGGTACCAAGCCCAAGGCAGTAAAAGGAAAGCGCAAACGCAAACTACTGCCGACGTACACCACATCGGTATGCAGCAATAAAGTCGCGCCGCCACCCACTGCAACACCGCGGGCGGCGCTGACGACCGGCTTATCGAAGTCCACCAGGGCTTTGGCTGAAATTTCAAATGGATGCTCACCATCAGCCTCTGAAAAATCATTGAGATCAACCCCGGATGAGAAATCCTTTCCTGCACCAGTTATCACGACGCAGGCCACCTTCGGATTGTCACTGGCGGCTACCAGGGCATCTCTAAACGCTAGCCACTGCTCGTTGTTGAACGCATTTTTCTTGTTAGGCCGATTTAAAGTCAGCAATAAAACGCCGTCATCGTCGAGTTGCTGCAGTACAGTATCGCTCATGGTTAACCCTATATTAGTGCTAATTATAGAATGTCACGGTGTCTAGCAAAGCAGCTCTCTCGGTGCGGCAGCCATTGACAGAATTTGCGGTATCTTCATGACCAAAAGAAATTCCAAACAATAATTTATTGCTGGAATCAATGTCGAGTTCCTGCCTAACTAAATCACAATTGAAGCTCAGCGCCGTCTGCGGGCAACTGGCCAAACCATGAGCGCTAAGACTTAGCATCAGCGTCTGGGCATACATGCCCAAGTCGGCAGCTTCACGAAGGCCGAAACCCTCTGGCAGGAATAAAAAAGCGACATGAGGTGCGCCAAAGAATTCATAATTTTTCATGAACTGCTCATTGCGCGCCACTTTATTGTCACGGGTAATACCCATGGCATCGTACAAATCAGCCGCGGCCTTATATTGACGCTCTTTGTACACGCCCTCGTATTTACCATCGTAAGGGAAATCCATAGTCCACTCACCGGCACTAAACGCCGTTGGAATCTTGCTGCGCAGATTCTCTATGCTTGTACCACTCGCCACCGCAATCTGCCAAGGCTGGGTATTGCAGTTAGATGGCGCGCGCTGTGCGAGTGTGAATATCGATTCTAAAACTGACTGTGTAAGAGGCTCCGGCAAAAATGCGCGTACCGACCGGCGCGCATTAACAAGGTCACTAAACACATCTAAGGTTTCGCTCATCATCTCAATCCGTTTGTTTAATTACACCGCTATTCAGAAACTGCGTTATCGCATCGTCATCCCACCCCAAGCCCGCCATTACTGACACGGTGTCAGCACCTTCGGCCACGGGAGAATGCTGAATCTCACCCGGTGTGCGGGAAAACCTCGGCGCTGGAGCCGACTGCAAAACATTGTCTCGACGGACAAGGTTTTTCCGAACAACATTGTGAGCATAGTGCTCAGCCTCATCCATATCTAATATCGGCGCAACGCAGGCATCACTGCCTTCAAACAACGCGGCCCATTCATCCCGCGTTTTTTCTAACAGCCGCGCTGCCATTTGCGCTCGACGCGCAGGCCACTGCGCCTTGTCCATTTGAGCTAAATAATCGCTGCCACCAAAATCCAACCATAGAGTATCGAGCAGCTGCGCGTAAAAATGTGGCTCAATGGCGCCCACCGAAATAGAGCGGCCATCTTTACACAGATAGCTTCGATAAAACGGCGCACCGCCATCCAATAAGTTTTGCTCGCGCTCTGTGTCCCAATACTGAATGCCCTTTAAGCCGTAAATGGTACTCAGCAAACTCACGGTGCCATCACATATGGCCGCATCCACTACCTGACCAAATCCAGACTGCTTGCGTTCATGCAATGCCGCTAGCACACCCAATAACAAAAACATCGAGCCACCACCCAAATCACCGATAACGTTTAAGGGGGTTGGTGGCGCCTCACCTGCCGCGCCAAAGCTATCTAATAGGCCTGTGATAGCAATGTAATTGAGGTCATGGCCCGCCTGCTTAGCCATTGGGCCGTCCTGCCCCCAACCTGTCATCCTGCCATAAACTAAAGCAGGATTACGTTGCGCACAGATATCAGGCCCCAAGCCTAATTTTTCCATTACACCGGGGCGAAAGCACTCTATAAGGACATCGGCAGATTCAAGTAACTGCAAAACGACCTCGACGCCCTCTGGGCTTTTTAGATTTACCGCAATGGATTTGCGTCCCCGCGCGGTCACGTCTCCCGGATGAGCGCCTAGACCACCGCCACTCACGCGATCGATGCGAATCACTTCGGCGCCGAGGTCAGATAACAACATACAAGCGTAAGGTGCAGGACCGATGCCTGCCATTTCGATAATGCGTAAACCGCTTAGCGGACCGGACATGGCGTTACTCTCTGAATAAGCGGAGTGAGTCAAACAAGGAAGGAGCGCAACGGCAGTTCAGAACCTGAACCCCGTTGCGCGACAAGAAGATTTACTCGCCGGTAAATACCGCAGGGCGTTTTTCTTTGAAGGCGCGCATGCCTTCTTTCGCGTCTTTAGAGCCAAATACCGGACCTGCCAATATATCCGATTTTTGCATCGCGTCGTCTTCGGCTAAATGCTCGGTGTGCTCACGCAATGAGCGCACCACGGCTTTAACAGCCAAGGGACCATTTGCACAGATTTTAGCCGCTAATTTTTTAGCCTCTACTAGGGTTTCACCCTTGGGTACCACGCGATTGATCAAGCCAAATTCCAAAGCTTGCTGCGCAGTAACGTGCTCGCCCAACAATAGGATCTCGGCAGCTAGGCAGTACGGAATCTGCTTGCGCAAGCGAATGGTAGAACCGGACATAGGATACAAACCACGCGCCACTTCCGTTACACCAAAAATGGCGTCTTCAGCGGCAACTCGAATATCCGTGCCCTGTAATATCTCAGTACCGCCAGCCAATGCATAGCCTTCCACCGCTAGCAATAGCGGCTTGCAGGGACGATTCTCGCGAAGCAGGGCCTGCCAATGAATATTTGGCACCGTGCCCATCAAGTCCATAAATTCTTGAGTAGTACCTTGATCACCATCGGGGCCGACTTTCAAATCCATACCTGCACAAAAGGTGTCGCCATTGGCGGTGAGGATGGCGCAATGCAAATTGTCATCTTCATCCAGCAAACGCCACGCTTTATACAAACCCAATAGCATTTCCGGGTTGAACGCATTTTTTGCTTCAGGACGATTCAGGGTAACAATTAAGACATTGCCCTCTTGCTCGACAAGACAGGTTTTGGTGCTGATGGCTAATTCTGTTGGCATGTTTAACTCCGAAAATAATTTTTTATGGGCCGCTGTAAAAGTCGCAGTTGTTCTCTAGTAAAAATAAAGCGCAGCTAATAAAAGGGCTTACCTGCGCTTTACCTTCGCAATCAGAAAAGAAACTAACTTACAGCAGCCTCCTTAAGCGACCGCGCCCTTGCCGCTTTCGGCATAGGCCTTCGCGGTTTTGTAATCAGGCTTACCACTAGGCGCACGGGGCAATTCATCGATAAGGTGAATTTCGCGTGGCACTTTGTAGCCAGCGATATGTTTACGACAGTGTTCCTGGATATTTTCAAGACTCAGTTGCGTGCCTTTACGCGCCTGAATAATGGCGCAAACACGGCTACCCCAACGCTCATCTTCCACACCAACCACTAGTGCATCAAAAATACCGTCGTGGGCTTTCAGCGCATCTTCCACTTCTTCCGGGAATATTTTTTCACCGCCGCTATTTATGCAGTTAGAACCACGGCCGAATACGGTGATGGAACCATCTTCTTCGAGCTTGGCAGCATCGCCGGTTAACAACCAAATTTTGCCGTCGACCTCAATAAAGGTCTTAGCGGTTTTCACTGGGTCGTTGTAATAGCCATTGGGAATATATCCAGCGCGGGCAAAAATACCTGTCTCACCTAATTCTGCGTGACGACGCGGTTCACCCTCGACATCAATAATGACGTCCATAAAATCTGTACGTGTAACATTGCCGAGGCCAGATGCCGTCTTTTTGCTGCCGTTATCCATGCCCATTTGGCCACCTTCAGATGAGCCAAAGCTATTGGTGATAAAGACATTGGGAAAATGCTTTTTAAACGCTTCCTGCTTAGCGTCTGAGAAAATGGCGCCGCCGGAGCCCACGTTAAACACCGCACTTAAATCCCAGCGCTCAGCATTGCCTTCCAAGGCATCCAACAACGGAATCGCCATCGCGTCGCCGACTATCTGCACCGCATTTACTTTCTCATCGGCGACAATTTGCCACACGGCTTCGCCATTAAACGAGCGCTGATGATTTAGCACTAAAGCATTGCCCGCCAATAACTGAATACAGGCGTACCACCAAGATGCGCCGTGCATCAGCGGTGCTAGTGCGATACCACGCAGTGGATGTTCAGTCACGCGGCTCGCCATGTCCTCTGGCTTTTCACAAGCGCCCAGCGGAGAAAAATGACCGCCGCCGCCCATTGCGGCAAAAAATACGTTTTTGTGCGGCCACATTACGCCCTTGGGCATACCGGTAGTGCCGCCGGTATAGAGAATGAAATAATCATCCCCGGAGCGCTCTGCAAAATCGCGCCCCTTATTCTGCGTATCCCGAACAGTGTGATAATCCACAGCGCCAATTGACGACAGTGGTTCGTCGCTGGCATCGGCAACTGATATACACAATTTCAAGGTTTTAGCCGCGCTGCGAACTTCAGCAATAGCCGGAATGAACTCACGATGATGAATACAGGCAACCATGTCTGCGTTGTCAAAAATATAAAGCAGCTCATCTTTAACATAGCGGTAGTTCACATTGATCGGCACCGCGCGAATCTTAAAGCAAGCTAACATCGCCTCAAGATATTCATTGCAGTTATACATATACAAGCCGACGTGATCGCCCGCTTTAACACCCTGCGACGCAAGGTAATGTGCCATCTGGTTGGCACCGGCATCTAATTCCGCATAGCTACAGCGGCTGGTACCGCAAACCAACGCCTCGCGCTCCGGCACTTTGTCGGCAACGGCTTCAAACAAATCAGCGAGGTTAAAATGCATAGCCATATTCTCTGTCCCTTATTGTTTTTCTGAGCGAGTATCAATCTTTATTGAGAAATGTTCGTTAAACAGGCCAACAAAACGTAGCCTGAACAAACAATCTTCCAATGTACCAAGCGCAAACTGGCGTCACCATCCTCCCAAGGGACGAGACAGTGAAGCCAGTTTACAAGCTTAGTTAATTACGCTTTCTCGGAGCTGACAACCCACATCGAGTAAAACTGTGCACCACCGCCATAAGCGTGTCCCAGTGCTGTTTTAGCGCCATCGACCTGATGATCACCTGCTTCACCACGCACCTGTTGTGCCGCTTCCGCAAAGCGAATCATCCCAGACGCGCCAATCGGGTTAGAACACAATACACCACCAGACGGATTCCAAGGTATATCGCCGCCTTCAGTCAATGAGGTTGCGCCGGACATCGTTAATTCCCAACCTTTACCCTCATCGGCAAAGCCAAGGTTTTCTAACCACATTGGTTCGTACCAGGAAAACGGGACATAGACTTCAGCGCAATCAAGATCTTTACGCGGATTGTGGATCCCAGCCTGCGCATACACGTCTTTGGCACAATCAATACCAGCGCGCGGGTTAACCTGCTCACGACCAGCGTACATGGTTGGTTCAGAGCGCATCGCGGCACCGCGTATCCACGCTGGTTTACGAGGTGACTTGGCTGCCAGTTCCTCGTTAGCGATAACCATGGCACAAGCACCGTCAGAAGAAGGACAAGCCTCTAAGAAGCGCAGCGGTTCCCACAACATGGGGCTGTCTTCTACTTCCTTCATCGTAATTTCAGGTAGTTGCAAATGCGCCAATGGGTTCTTTGCACCGTGCAAACGATCCTTTACCGCCACTTTTATACCCGCATCATACGGCGCATTCGAGCGGCGCATATACTCGCGAATAATCGGCGCAAAATAACCACCAGCACCGGCATTTAAATGGGGAGAAAACGGCTGTGGATTTGACAGTGCCCACATCGCATTAGACTCAGACTGCTTCTCAAACGACACGGTCAAAATGCGTTTAAACACGCCACTTTGCACATAAGTTGCAGCAACGATGGCGGTAGAGCCACCCACTGAACCCGCCGTGTGAACACGCAACATTGGCTTGCCATTACAGCCCAGCGCATCAGTCAGATAAAGCTCAGGCATGATAACGCCTTCGAACATATCTGGCGCTTTACCAATAATCACCGCGTCAATGTCATTCCATGTTAAGCCCGCATCTTCCAGGGCGTTAACAGCAGCTTCTCTCACCATACCCGCAATAGATACGTCTTTGCGCTTGGTTTTATATTTAGTTTGGCCTACGCCAACAACAGCAGCTAACTGAGCCATTATTTCGCCTCCAGTACGGTAATCAGGTTTTGTTGCAAGCACGGACCTGATGTCGCGTGGGCAACACCGCGTTTTGCTTCACCACGGATAATTCGCATAGCAACTTCACCGATACGCGACAGCCCAGATGCCATCATGACATTACCAGCGAGCACACCGCCCGACGGGTTAATCACAGTGTCATCACCCAAACCTAAGGCCTTTTTAAGAATAATTTCCTGGTGACTAAACGGCGCGTAAAGCTCAGCAACATCCACTGGCCCATTCGCCACGCCCGCCGCTTTGCCTGCAATTTCAGTTGATACTGAACGGCTTAAATCCCGCGAGCCAATATGGTGAGTCTCAATACGGTGATCGATACCCTTGATAATTGCGTAGGGCTTGCCCCACTCTTCGGCTTTCTCGATGGTGCAAATAATCATGGCGCAGGCACCGTCAGAAATTGGGCAGCAATCATGACGACGCAAAGGTGACACGTAGGTCGCTTCCTTAAGCAAATCCGCTACCGTTTGATCACCCTTCAATTGCGCATGGGGATTTTTCAGGGCGTTATTGCGCGAACGCGCTACTACTTCTGCCATATCGGCTTCAGTGATTTCACCCGAGTCGAGCATGGTTCTCGCCTGCATCGCAGCAAACGCAATGGTATCTACCCACAGTGGCGCTAGGTAATACGGATCAAGTTGCTGAGACAGCACTATCGGCAGTTCACCCGGAGAAGATTTACCAAACCCGTATAGCAGCGCTGACTCAGCAGTACCCATCTGGATTTTCAGCCAGGCTTCATAAAGCGCCCATGCTGCATCCATTTCCACATGCGACTCTTTGATCGGCGGCACCGCGCCAAGCGCGTCAACACCGGCAACAAAGGCAAACGCCGCACCCTGCTGGTAGTCACAACTACCGGAACAGGTGAAATCCACGTCCTGGGCACTTTTAATTCCGGTTTGCTTAAACACTTCAGTGAGCACCGGCATAATCAGCTCAACTTCGTTTTGCGCACCAGCGTCGCGCTGGCAATTTGATTGCGCAAAGGCAACTATCGCAACATCACGCATCTTATCGGCCCTCATCAATTAGTTTGCCAATTTGATCTACCGGCACATCCGGCTCATCTAAAGGCTTAAAGTACTGAATATTTTCCATGGCATAGCCCCACTCTGCTTCTGGCTTCCAAAGTGCCTCTACGCGCATACCAATGCGCACTTCCTCGTTTTTGCATTCGCTGAGCAGGTGCAGGAAGCTCAAGTTCGCACCGTCTAATACCAGGTTGGCAATAACGTAAGGCGGCTTGATTGGGTTACCTGGGATAGGAATATAAACAATCGTGAAGGACTCAACGGTGGCCTTATTGCCCAAAGTCACTTCTTCTTCAGTCGGTACGCCACAGGCAGCACAAGAGCCACGCGGTGGAATGTAGACATTGCGGCAATTTGGACAGCGCTGGCCAACCAACTTACCTTTTTTCATCGACTGCAAATAACGTGCAGTGGCCTTACCCGCGGTGAAGTTATAGGTCAGGTAGATCGGCGCTTCCATACCGGTGATCTGCTCGTCAGACGTCGCCGGCTTCAACTCACCCAACAACGCCACAGCTTCAGGCACAAAACCATTCACATCGCTCATCAAGCCCTTGGTTTCTTCCGCCCAACGCACTTTTACGCGCATACCGGTGCTCATCGCAGCTTCGTCGCCGGCATCAACCCAGTGCAGCATTGGCGTGTCTGCGCCGTCCAGTTGAATCATCGCCCAGGCGAATGGCTTATCACTGGGATGCGCTTTGCGAGGCTCTTTCACCCAGCACCACGTCTTAACCACACCAGCATCTGCCACATCGACAAATTCAGTCAACGCTGCCGCACTAACCGGATCAAACTCCACCGGCGGCATCAGCACTTTGCCATCGCTGGCTTTAATGCCAACCATTTTGCGAGCGCGCAAGGAGGTCAAAAACTGACCCACGATAGGCCCTGTGGACCGCGTATAGGTATAGCCTAGCGTAAAGGCTTGGCTAAGAATTTCAGCCGATGACGACATCAGATCTCTCCTTCGTGTTTAAATTAGGTCAACAAGCACGCCATAAGCTCGCATCATTAACCCGCTTGCCACGAAGTATCTCCGCGGCCCCGATGTTGAACAATGTCGCTGCTGATCAAGTAAATGACAAAAACGATCAACGGGGCAAAGATTGTCTGACGTCAGGTGTCAGAGGTCTGACGGAAAGCCAAAGGTTGCGGTGCTTGGCTAGCGGCTGAATGCTTGATGGGAGACGCAGAGGCCGGACGCGACTGCGCGTACAAGACTTAGGAGTACGCGGGTATCACGTCAGACATCAGACCCCCGACGTCAGCCCCCCCTTCGCCCTCCGTCGCTATTTTGCTAAAGTAGCAAGGCAGTCAACAAATCAGAGCAATAATGAAAACACCTTACCAGCACCGCAACCCCGCCGTACGTTACCTATTGTTTGTTATCGGATGGATTTCTTTCGTACTCGGCATGATCGGCCTGCTGTTACCTGTAATACCAACAACGCCCTTTCTATTGCTCAGCGCCGCCTGCTTTCTGCGCAGTTCGCCCCGCTTTTATGTATGGCTGACCGAACACCGCTGGTGGGGAAAGTACATACGCTATTATTTAGACGGCCAGGGCATCCCGCGCCGTATCAAAATTGGCATTATCGCGATGCTCTGGATCACCATTCTGACCAGCGCCCTGCTCATTGTAAAAATCCACTGGCTCAGTGTGATGATGATTTCAGTGGCGGCAATAATGACGGTATATATTGCCAAACAGGCAGAACCGAATCTAAACGAAACAAGCGAAAGCCCTAAAAACTCATAAGTCTACCCCCCTAAATAGGGTGTTCTTCTCATCGCTACTTGGCCGTAAATTAATTAGAGTTATTGCCCAAATAAAAGTGATTATTAAACAGAGTGAGAAAACACCAGATGAAACGTCTCTCTATCATCGCGTTAGCCTTTGCATTCATCCCCGTCGTCAACGCAGGTTTCTCATTATCTGGCCAACCAGAAATCAAAGAAGAAGCCTACAGCGCGCAGCTCGCCACCATTAGGCAAAAAGCACTGACCGGCATCAAGGCGAGCGGTGAAATGCCCGTCTACCAAGGTGAACTCTCCATCGCCCCACTGGTTGTCGCAATTGACTTCCAAAAGACGATAAAAGTAGCCCAAGGTGTCTCCGTGTTAGGCGAATACACCCCGTGGCTAAACTTAGAACAATCCATCTGGGGTTTTGAAGAAGCGATCGATAGCGCAGATGAGAAAATTACCGCTCGCATTGAAGAATTGATGGAGGGCGATATCTGGGCCATGGATGAATCGACGAAAAGCGAGTCAAGCAAGCTAATTTATTTTCCTGTAAAAATGCCTGACTTAAATCGCAAAATGCCGAATCAAGGCCGAACCTTGGTGGCATTAGACTCTTTTGGCTTTAGTGTAGACGACCTACTGAAGGCAACCAATATTGAACTGATCGACGAAGATGAACTTGATGGCGTGGTTTTCTTCCCCTACATCAATCTCGCCTTACACAAGCAAACAGCAACCACCTCGGTAATGAACGGCGAGCTGATGATCAACTATGTCGCCGCCATCAACGGCTACTTCGCCATCTGTAAAAAAATGATCTGCTTTAAAGCCGAATTACCCAACAATTCATACATCGACTTAGTGGTTCCCCTCGTTCATCGCAAAGAGGCAACATCAGACGAAACCCATGTTGCAGCCCGCGAATACGGCCAGGAACTAATGGCAGATATGATTACTGAATTAACCCTAGCCGCGTTTGAGAAACTCACTGATATAGTAATTGATGAAGACGAGGAATAAGGTCTCTAACAAGATCAGTATGAATTAGATGCATAAACCCAACGGCAGCGGACCAAAAACACAAAGCTTTTTGTGTCCGCCGGTTATTTAGAACTCTTTGCAAGCCCCATTTAGAGCGTAGGCGTATCGCCATTAAACCCAGAAGCTAATGACTTTGTGACGGCCGATATAACTAGCCTACCAATCAACTCGCCAAGCAAGACGTGCTTACCGCAAAAGGCTATTTCTTCAGGACCATCCCCACTAACAACAGCTATCGCATCGGTTCCAGTTCCGGTCGCAAGCCGCTGAGATACTGGACTTACAACACCGGCATCTTGCAATGCAGCTGCCTTGCCCTCTGTGGCGACCATGACTGCTTCTAACATAGCAGCATCAGTCAACTTGGCCGAAAAAATCAAAATAAGATTAATAGTGCCAAGGTCTTTTGATAATGCCAGTACTTCCTGCACATCGGCTTTATCTCCAGCACGCCGAGCGTTGTCTATACCTGTGGTGACCAAAACGGTTAAATCTATTCCCTCTACACAAGACTGTTCAATACAGAGCGAAGACATCGGCGCTGCCGTCATCATGCCGACAACATTGCCTTGCCATCCGTGCTGTTCTGCATAGTTTCGCAAGCTCACATCGGGGGCTTCAATTGTTGATGAATCTTTGGGTACTTTTCGATTCACAATATGATCAGCTTTAACTAAGCCACCATTCAAAATAGCCGAGCTCAATACTCGCTGAGGGGACGAAAAGGCTAGGTGTAAATGGTCATCATTATGATGCAAATTGGTAAAATTATTGATTTTTAACATCATGTCTACGAGATGCCAATTATGGTGAGAAAAGGTCACCGAGTTACATATCGCCGTACCCAGCGGCGCGTCAGCGCGTTCAAACCCATAGGGGCTAGGCTACGGTAACTGATTATATGGCTTGAATAATTAACGATAGAATTCGACATAGAACTTTACGCGCCCTAGCGGTTTTATATGGTGCTTTATTGTGGGCTCTACAATACCAAAGTTATCAGTGCTTAGTTCGATATATTCTTTTGTGGGCTCTTGGATAACGTATTCAAGTTTACCTTCTAGAATTACTATTTTTCCCCATATGCCATCTTTTGTAGTGTGATCGTTCAGCAAACCCTGCGGAACGCTAGTTTCTGAAAACTCTGGCGTCTTCTTATATGCCGATACATTTCCTGGTAAATCTTTCATTGGTTCCCTACTTATAACGCCTCAAATCACCAGCAGCGAGATCCAGAGCGTCGGGCGACCCAAGGGAGCGAATTTGATGGCTTGGTTATGCAATTTCACCAACCTCTAATTGAACGCAATCTTGACTGTAATGATGCCGATAACTCGCCAAGACCTTCGGCATTAGGAAGATATCTTATGTACCGTATATGCCGTAGATCGAAAGGAATATCGTGCTCTGACTGTGTTATAAGGATCACTTCTTTTCCGATAGCGTGAGCAACTCCGGCCTCGTAAAACACATTGGGATTTTTCCCTGAACAGTCACATATTACAACTTTGGCTCTAGCTATTATGTTTACAATATCTTGGATTATCGTGTGGTGCTCCCATATATCGTCAGCTCTTACGCTCTCCATACCGACAGCACCGATTGATTGTTGAAGAACAGCGTATACCGAATTAAATTCAGCCCCAAATGGCATCATGATCGAAACAAGATTCTCATCTTGCGAGTAAGCCGCTTCAAGCGAGAAAACCTTTGGACTAATAGATCTTTTTTGTTGGTTTTGTAATAACAGCTTAAATAGATCAACGTCGCACACAGACCAACATGTATGGGATAAGCCAAACCGACCTAACCGCAATTCCACTGAGTGCCCTTCTAACTCAGCATTGGAAATTGGCTGAATGCTATTGTCAATGGCGTACTGAATGGCTGCTTCAGAATGCCCTAGGGTGATATTTGTAATATACGCTACTCTTGCGAATTGCGGCCCATTGCCCCCAGTTTCAGTCACTAAAAGTGCAGGGCATTCCTTTAATTTAGCAACATCGAGTGTACCGTTTGAATAAAATCTACTGCCAACAGGATCGTCTTCTCTAATGTACATGCGACCTGTTAACAGTGTTCCGCCTGAGTCAGGCCATCCTTGAAAAGATACTAGCAAGTGAAACATATTTTTAATTGGTCCCTTTGTGGCTCAATATTTGTTCTGCATAACGCCTAGCTCACTGGAAAAAAGCGCAGCGAGTATTTTGTCCGGTGGAGCTACTTGTTAAAGCATTCTGTGACATATTTTCGATGCACTTTATCAATTAAATTCTCGCCAATTTAATAACCGCTATAGGGGCACTTCGATTGTGGTGTGCGCATGTCAAGCGCGCATGACTTTGTTCCAATCTATACTATGCCCAGCCGCTTCAAGTTCGCGCGCGAGTGCATGTTTCCAGCCACCACTACTGTCCATTGCCTCCCAGACAACACCAGCGAAATCACTAGGTATTTCCAACGTGCCACGCTTGAGAGCACATACTTTGTCTCGGCCCAAGCGGCCAATGAAGTAGCCCAGTTCCAACAAAACATTTTGCCGAGCCCGAGGCTCGAGTGTTCCTCCCTTTATACAGCCCTCATCGTCCGGCGTGAGAAGGACTACCGCAAACCCAACATCGCTGTTTGCAACGACCTTTTCGATAATGGTTCTACCTTGATTGGCCTGTTCATGGAGAATGACGGCTTCCAAACCAATGCGTTCCAGAAAGCGAGCCACTGTTTCCCGAGCACCATCGTCGTGGCCGTGAACGATAAATACCTTGCGTGAGAATGGCGGCTTCAACACAGTTTCAGTATTCCCCTTCGATTGAACATAGTTCTTGTAATCACGAACGAAGGGAATGATGAGCTGCCCAGTAAGCGCATGGACACCAGCGATGACTTTCTTTCCAGAATAGAAAAAATGATGGCCGAAGTTGGTAGCGTAACTTGAGTCATTAGCCATTTTCTCGATAAGAAGCAATGTTAACCCCATCGTTTTTTTAGGGTCATCTGGCCACGCAAGCTGGGCACTGCCAACCATGCTGCCCCCAGTTTTTTCACTTTCTGCAATGAAAGCATCGAGGTCAACTTCTTTCGTCAATTCCTCGTTGTAAGGTTCAAGGTCGGTATGCCGTAACAATTGGCCGAGCTTTTTCAATGGACGTTCATATGTCTGCAACTGCGAATTCTGTAAGTCCAGGACAGCATTGTTAATTTCTCCGAAAATATCTTGGGCCATCACTAATTCTCGTCAGACTGCAATCGGGCCTCAGCGGCTTTTTGAAGAATGCTTTCTCTATAGCTTTCTTTCATTTGTTCGGCGAGCGACCCAACAATGGGGCTGTCGGCGTACGGTTCAATACGGTTATCAATAATTCGGTTAACTGACTGGATGGCAGCTTCAATACTGGCAGGATCGTGAGGATCAAAGTTAACGACGCCCAACTCCCCATCAAGTTCATTCAATGCTTGCTCTGCGTTTTTTAGGTCTTTTTGCAGTTTGTCAAGCCCAGTAATTTTAAGCATGATTCCCTCCTGTTTATGATGTGTCAATGCTTCTTTGTGCTTTAACGAGGCTGTAGAAAAACTCCAGCCAATCCATTTCTTTGAAAATTACGCGCTCGTACGTGAAATTCCCGCAAATAACGCAAATAATCTCCTCCGATTTCAAAAAATCGGCCTATTTATAGATCAAAAATTAATCAGAATCGGGCCTTGGAAATTTCCGTTAGTAATTCTACAGCCTCAACGCCGCCGTAAACGGCTGCCGAAGCAACGCGTAGGCAGTCCGGTGGAGGCCACGGTTTTTTGTGCCCGGAACGAATTTAACGGCTTTGTTAGAGAAGCTCATTTGCAAAAGACTCAGGGTTATAAAATTCATCAAATTTTTCCCGAGAAATATTCTTTGCCTTATCAACTATCTCAGCAACATGCTTTTCCACGCTCCCAAGGTATTTCAAATATTCTTCATGTGATTTTGTTAAGGGAGAAAGATCAGGATTCTTAGGATAAGCAAGATGATACCTAATATGCCATATTGCTGCGGCGACGTTGTTAAATTCGCAGATTACCTTTTTACCCCAAAGGTCACCATCTTGTTCGGATATAGATGAGGTGCCTTCCAAAATATTCCGTTCTTGTAATCGACCTGTGACTTCACGAAGTTCATCCATCCCATTATTTGCTGCCTCAACTAAAGTATGGATTAGTTGATACGAAATTCTCTGCTGTTTATTTAAGTCAAGCACCGCTTCTTTATAATAGTTTTTAAAGATATGGTTTGAAATTGGCGATGCAGACCCATTATCTATTCCCTTAAGTCCATAAATTTGCAACATTCTAGAGTAAATCAGTAGGGTTCTTTCCAGCTCACTCTTTAACTCTTCTAGTTCCTGCTGCAAGCATTTTTTCACTTTCCTGGCGCGCATGAAATCTTTCAGGATGCTTGTGAACTGCGCCAAGACCCATCCTGAGAAAACTGAGATTAATCCTATTACGACCTTTTCGTAGTCCATTGCTATTTTCTCAAACAGTTTATAACGACTCAGGCCATATATCACTTTGGCCCCCTTATCAACGCTGCGGCTTCAGTATGAATTAAAAAATATATGGGAATTCAATGAAATAGCGACCCCGCTATTCGCGAGTGCCGGTCAAACGAAGACTAACTCCCTTTATTTCTGCCAAGCATTCCCTTCCCATTGATCATATCCTGTTTTTTATCAATTTCAACGAGTTAAGTGGCTCCTTAGGTAGATAGTGGGAAGTGGTCTCTTGTTCACTTACCTTGACCATGGCAAAACCATGGGAGAGCGCCATCACTCCGCGTTGCAACTGGCCAGATCTGTGATCGTCTGCGGAATTTCGGGCCTTTTCGCTAAATTAACTTGACGCTTCGCACTGTCCATCGAGCAATTACTCGATGTGTCGGCAGATATCTTCGCCCGGGATGACTATGACGGAGTTTCTCTGCGCAAGCTGCAAGACGAGTGAATGTTAGCTACATCTTTCCATCACTACTTCAGCTCAAAGGTGCAACTGTGACTGGCCATTGTAGTTCGCTTGTGTGGCGCATCCACCACCAAGATATTAGAGGCACTGCAGCACATTGATGACGACCGCAATGAGCTGGACGCTCAGACGCTAACGAACAAGGTAATTAATTACCAACGACAACTCGGTTACGGCCTGCAGACTTCGCCTTGTACATTGCGGCATCCGCGCAAGCAATTGACTCTTCAACTGTCCTGCGCGAAGACAGTGCCGCCACACCAAATGACGCTGTCACCTGTAAAGGCTCAATAGAGCTAGCGTGCTGTATACGCTGACCTGCAATCGCAGCTCGCATTCGCTCGCAGACGTGGCCAGCTTCTTCCAAATTAGTACTGGGCATACAAATAAGGAATTCCTCTCCCCCATAACGGTAGATTTTGTCGTACTCGCGAAGAACTTCCTTGACGGATCTTACTGTTGAAACGAGCACAGCGTCACCAGCAGCATGGCCGAACTCATCATTCACACGTTTAAAATGATCAAGATCAAACATGACTAGCGCGCAGTCTTGCCGCCCTCTGCTAACCAACGCATTCTGCTCGCGAAGCTCAACTAACATGCTCCCCCTAGTTTGCGCCTCGGTCAGAGGATCACGATTTTTCGCTATAGTAGAATAATCAAGTCGCAATGACTGGAACTCTAGGCGAACTCTATCTAACGTATTTTCGAAGTGATCCCATTCTATCGGCGAAATAGGCACGCCTTCTGACATTCGCTGCAGTAATTTTCTTGCGCTGCGATGCATCTTTTCATGCGCATCACCGAGTGCGATAAACGCAGGATTATCTTTTATAAACGACGCTTGCTCACTCCCATACCATTGACCGAAACGACAATGAAGGTGGGCATCGGGAAGTAAGTCTGCCTCCTCGGGTGGTAAATGTGTAATCAAAACGCGCAACAAGCTTTTATACCACTGATCATGGCTATGAATAGCTTGATCCAGCTGCGCGACAATTGATTGCAATTGCTGATTTGTGAAGGGTGTCATGTCAGTTAGAGGTAAGCGCTCAATAAACCCCACTCTATTTATCCTTTGCAATCTCGGC
>TARA_R110001592_G_scaffold65716_1_pt1 | contig 35060 bp, 32 predicted proteins | sample TARA_R110001592 | Tara Oceans TARA_R110001592 (sample SAMEA4398387) | marine metagenome | biome: Polar Biome; feature: [SRF] surface water layer (ENVO:00010504); material: water (ENVO:00002006), including particulate matter (ENVO:01000060) such as... | depth 5 m | reverse complement strand
GCTTTGGTATTAAATCGACGTAAGTCTTTATAGGTTTCAGATTAAATATCATCGACATCCGCCTGACCAGACATGCGCCTTCTCACATGCGACCAACTCATGCCTAAACATAAAATAGCGGCAACAAATACTTCAACGACCCAGGTAAATGCGGAGGGGCTATCAATACTCATAATGCCCATATCAATAAACACCCACAAAATAATCGCAACGAGGATGGCCGACAGTATTAAACCAATCGGCCCTAATGACCGGATTGATGCCCGAACATAAATGACCCAGCCGATGATCAATGCTATGCCTGCTAAAGCTAACCAAGGAGAAGGTGAAGTAAAGGTATCAATGAGCCAATGAAAATAGGAGTAACCGCTTGGGTTAAAGGTAGTCATCACTAAAATCAGAGCGAAAAGAAAACGTAGGCCAATGCCCCCGGCTGAAATATTTTGCATGTAAGGTCTCCAAAACTGACATTCAATATAGCGAAGCATAATAAAGAACAATGTCGCCGTATGAAACACTCAAGAAAAATGATTTTATTTTTGAATAAACGCTGAAGCTTTCATCTTATGGTAAACAACATTGTCGTAGGGAAGCGAGACAGGATCAGGATCAACCACTTCAATCGGAATGCTATAACGCATAGCCGTTTCTAAAGCCATTTGAGTAATGTTGACGCTAAAAGACGTGCCCATAAAAATTATTTTTTCTGCATCAAGCATACGATTTTGTGCTTCAGAAATGCGATAAAGCTCGGTGTAATACTCATCAAATAACAAAACAAAAGGTTTGAAGGCGTGGTTTAGTTCGGGGCGCTCTATTTTAGGGTCTATCTTGAAAATCTCAAATAGGGCTTGTTTTAGTTCACTGCTTTTTTCATCTTTCTTGAAATTCCCTGACTTTGCTAGTTCATCCCAAGGCGTTTGAACGATATCAACAATAGGGCCTTGCTCATGAAAAAGCGTCATTTGATCGAGTCGACCGTGAATGGCAATGTAGTTTTTATTACCTGCTTTGCCATCTAGACCATCAATGTTTTGGGTGATCAGATTTTTATCCGCAAGCCAGTGATGAACTTCATTCGGGCCATGATCTCGATAAATCGCAAAACGGTGGTAATACCAGGCTAAAAATTCTGCCGGGTGTTCAGTGTACATACGCCGGGTTGCCATTTGCATCGGTGTATAATTGCGACTCCCAATAGTCCAAAAACCATCTACACCTCGGAAGGTCGGTATGCCACTTTCTGCGCTGACGCCAGCGCCAGTAATATATAGAGTATTCATTGTTGTTATCTAAGTTTGTTGATTAAGTAAACTGTCAAAGCGATTAATATCTAGCTTAACCGGCTTATGTAAATGATAACCCTGTGAATAGGTGATGCCTAGTTCGGTTAGTTTTTTACGTATTTCTTCTGTCTCAACAAATTCAGCAATAGTCTCAATGCCAATAGCCGACGCGACATCACTAATCGATTTAACCATGGCTAAGCTAACAGCGTCGTCAGACAGGTTTTTAATAAATAAGCCGTCAATTTTGAGGTAGTCGACCTGCAACTCTTTCAAATAGGCGTAGGAAGAGAAGCCTGTGCCAAAATCATCCAAGGCAAAACGACATCCTAAGCTGTGAAAATTATCGATAAATATATGCGTGTTGTCTAAATGTGTAATCGCCATACTCTCGGTAATTTCAAAGCATATTTTGTGATGTGGAATTGAATACTGCTCAAATGCTTGGGTTAAGAAAGAAGAGAAGGCGTCATCTCCAATACTGGTTGTACTTAAATTAATACTAGCGCATGCGAGTTGTTCTAAATGTTCAGGGTGTTGATTTAACCATGAGAAAAAGTGGTTAATCACCCAGCGATCAATACTTGGCATTAAGTTATAGCGCTCAGACGCAGGTAAGAATTGTCCAGGAGCGCATAAGTTTCCTTGTTTATTGATCAAACGAAGCAATATTTCGTAATGAAATCCATTACTATTTTTCTGGTTAGCAACAATATCCTGAAACACTAGAAAGAAACTGTCATCTGAAAGTGCTTGTTTAATATTTGAAGCCCACTGCATTTCAAGCTGACGAAATTCAAGTTCTTGGTCTGATTCAACAAAAGTATGAACGCGGTTTCTACCTTGATCCTTTGCCAAATAGCAGGCGGTATCTGCCATGACGATGATTTGTTCAATTGACTGGTGAAAAGGACATAGTTCAACTAAACCAATACTCACACCAAGAGAAAAACGTTGACCTTCCCAAACAAAAAGAAACTCATCAATGGCTTGTCTAAATTCTTCGGCGATTGCTTGGGCTTTCGATAAAGTAATACGGTTTAAAATGATGCCAAATTCATCACCACCCAGCCTGGAAATAATATGTTTTCCATCAAAGGATTCTAGTTTTCTGTAAAGACGTTGGCTTAGATTTTTTAATAGTAAGTCGCCAGCTGAATGGCCACACAAATCATTAACAATTTTAAACTGATCTAAATCCAGATAAAGCAGACAGCAACTTTTTTTATTTTCTTTTACTGCATCAAGAGCCTTTTTCAATTCGTTTTCAAATGCTCTTCGATTCACGAGCCCTGTTAACGAATCATGATTAGCAAGGTGTTTAAGTTGTTCCTCTGCGGCTTTACGCTCATTAATATTAATAAGTGTGCCTTCTATCACTTCTTCATTTGTTTGCTGATCTGTAGCGAGCCTAGCGGAAACATTTATCCAGGTTGTGATACCTACTTGGTTATTGATTTGTGTTTCATAGTCATTCACCTTGCCATCTATTTTCAATGCTGAAAGGAGTCGTTGAAAGCGCTCTTGAGAAAGCTTGAAACATTTCTTTTGTGATTGGTTGTCGTTATTATTGTGTCCAACGGTTGGATTAGAGCTTAAATCTCTTGAATCGACAGAATTGAATTCATCAATATTATTGACGCCCATTAGCTTATAAAAGGCAGGGTTAGCCGATAAAAGCTTCCCTTGAAGATTGAAGGTAAATACGCCTTCCAATGCATTCTTGTACAAACTTTCAAATCGACTGAGATGGTTTATAGATTCCAGTTGCGCTTTTTCTTTAGCAAGACGTTCATTGGTTATCCGTTCAGCTAAGGCAAGTGACATAATTAATATGGCGCAGACAGCACCAATATTACCGGCATACTCACTTAAAAATGTTGAGTCGATAAAGCCAATATTGCTAGAAGATTTTAAAATAATACCAAAGAAGTAAGTGCTCCAGGCGAATATAAAGTAACGGGCAACAATAGGGCTGTATTTGAGCATCGCAAGGCAAACCAAAATGACACCTAGCATGGAGATGATGGTGGTAAATCCATTGAGCATCGCAGCATGGCGATAGCTTAAAACTAAAGACATTAAGGCTGAGCAGGCTGTCATGACCATCAAAAATGAAATACCAATTTTGATTTTACTTTTATTTGGAATAGGTAATAACACCTGGGTGAACAGCGTGGTTACAAAACAACCTGTCGCAATAAAAAACACTGCAGAGATTTGATGCCAGTTTGGTAAGTTCGGCCAGAACCATTGATAAGCAAAGCCATCGAGCGAGCTATGCACGCCCGTAGCTAATAAAATAAATAGGCTATAAATGAGATAGCTTCTGTCTCGGATAGTAACAAACAAACAAAGATTGTAAGCGCTCATAATGAGCATGGCGCTTAGAAAACAGCCATATAAAAATAGAAATGATTGAGAATCCAATAAGAAATGATCTTTATTCCAGATGGAAATCGGTGCGTGTAAAGTGCCCTGGGACTCTATACGGATATATATATCGGATGTTGAATTGCTTTCAATGTTGATTGGAAATAAGAATGTGGGAAATTTAACCGGTCTGTTTTTAAAAGGTAAATGATCTCCAGCATCAAACTCCGCCAGTATATTATGCTCATTGATCTGATAGACATTGATCTTGTCTAATAAGGCATAATCAATATGAACATATAGTTCCTGTCTGTGCGTGCCTTCATTCTGTAGTGAGAATTTAAACCAAAACACACTATCGGAAAAACCAAAATTAGCGGATGGATTTGGCAGAGTAAACCATTGAAAATTTTCTGACTTTATTATGTCCTCTTTTTTAAGGATATGTTGATTATCTTCTAGATAAAGGATTTGAGATGTTGGCTCGATGGATAAAAAAGAATCATCCAGTTTTATCGCGTTGGATGGCTCTTCATTCATGGCATGAGCAGGCAGGGAAAAGCACAGAATTTTGAATGCCAGTATCAGGAACATGTTCATTAGCAATCGTTTCATTGAAGTAATTCTCGACGAAACAGCTCAAGTTTATTTTGTTTTTTTAACTCTTCTAAACCTTTATTAAAAAGGTTGAGGTATTTGTCATTTCCGGGAATGGCTTGGCTAAAAAGAATAAAGTCTTTACCTGAATTAATCGGTTTAAGATTGACATCTATGCTGGCTGATTGTTGACTAGAAAAGTGTTTGTTCAGCAAGTAATATCCGGTTAATTCTGAAAGAGGGAAAAGATCAATCTCACCGTTTATAAGTCGTTCTAAATTTGTAAGATCATTATTTTCGACCGAAACTCTTAGGGAGTCGTTATTAGCTAAATTCCAGAAATCTTTGGAGTACGAATAACCAAGCGTTGCACCAATCCTAAGATGCGTTAGCTCCGTCAATGAATTCCATTCGAAAGGAGCGAGAGATTTACGGTGAAACAAAACAAAGGAATCATTTCGAACTACATCACTATAAAAAAAATCTTGGCGACGTTCTATATCTGCGCCCCAAAAAGAACTGGCATGGAATTGGCCGACTTTTGTCGCTTCTAAGGCTCTTTTCCACGGTAAATAATGGAATTCCACCTGGATGTCAGAAAGCTCAAAGGCACTGGAAACAATATGATTGATAAAGCCACCATGAGGCAGCGATTCTGAAGTCCAAGGCGGGTATTCTCCGGTTGCGACTCGAATAGTTTCGGCTTTGATACTCATGCTAACAAATGTCATCAGAATCAGGGTAACAAAGTATTTAGATAATGGTTTTAATAACATCATGCTGCCTTATTATTTTTAGTTAAATATAGCTTAAAAAAGATACAAATGACGTTAAAAATTGTAATACCAATATATAGCCGGATAATAATCAATTCTTAGCTACTATTAATGAATAGTTAGATTCGAACACCTATATTGTTTAATGCAAAACTTAAAGCGCCTTCATTATGCACAAAAAATACGTCGTTAAAGGAATACTCAAGCAACATAATATTACCAGTTGGTATCAGCCAATTGTTAATATTGAAAGTAGACAACTGATTGGTTGGGAAGCGTTTTCCAGAGGGCTTGAGACAGAACAAGGGCTTGCGACACCTGCGATGTTCGATACCGCAGCAGAGGCCGGAATATTAAAACCCTTTGATATGATGTGTATCCATAATGCTGCGAGTTGTTTCGAACAACTTCAGCTTGGCCCAAAATTATTCATAAACTTGTCTAACGAAATGCTAATTGCTATTAGTCGTTTAAAAAAACAAGTCGGAAAAATGATCACCAATAACGCTATTCCACCCACGAGTATGGTGCTTGAAATAGATGAAATGAATGCGAGTCAAAATACGGCTGCTTTAATCGAGGCTGCGAAGTTTTTTCATGAATTAGGCTTTGAAATAGCCATTGATCATTTAAGCGGTATCGAAAATATTGGTGAGAATAAAGAACTGCATAGTTTGTGGGAAGAATTAAGCCCAGATTACATAAAACTAGATAGATCTTATATTAATGGCATTAATGGTAGTGCAAGCAAACAGAAATTAGTGAAAGAGGTTGTTGCTGTCGCGAGAGCTCTGGGAACCATTCTTATAGCGGAAGGTGTAGAAACGTATAAGGAATTGAAAAAACTCTATGAATTAGGTATCCATCATGTTCAAGGATATTTAATTCAAAAACCTGAATTAGCTCCTCTGACACCTAATCTTGATCACCTTCTTGATCATAAATTATTTTCTGAGACTAACCAGTCAAGTTTTGCTAGCGACTTGGTGGTTTCAAAATCTTCTGTTCAAGTGAAATCACCTGTAATTGACGTCTTTGAAATGTTTGAAAATAATGTCTATCTCAACTCAATCGCAGTGCTGGATGATGTCAGTGTTGAAGGCATCATATACAGACGACCCTTCATGTTAAAATACGCAAAAAAACAGCGCCGTGAAGTGGTTCAGCAGAAAAAAGTTTCCAGTGTGATGACTAAACACTTCTTAAAAGTCGATGCGCATCAACGAATAGAACAGGTCAGTCGCCTAGTGACGACGCGAGCTCAAATAAACGAAGAGCATGACTTTGTGATTGTGAGTGAAGATCGCTTTTTAGGTATTGGGACGGTCATTGACCTATTACGAAAAGTCACCCAATTTCGAGTGAGACCTGATCACCAAGAAAATCTACTGACGATGCTGCCAGGCAATACACCGATCGGTGCTTGCGTAAATGAGCTCTTAGAAAAAGGCGCACACTTTAGTATCGCCTTGCTCGATCTGAGTAATTTCAAAGTATTTAATAACCACTACAGTCATGTAGTGGGTGATCAAGTCTTAATCATGTTTGCAGAAATACTGCGAAGGCACTTAACGTTAGGTGCCGACTTTGCCGGCCATATCGGGGGTGATGATTTTGTTTTGGTCATGCCTTCAGAAAACTGGTTAAGTTTGCTTCGATCTATTTTTTCAGAATTTAAGCATAAAATATTAAGATTTTATTCAGATAAAGACCTCGAACGCGGTGGTATTCAAAGAACCGATATGAACGGAGATAAAGAATTAATTGGATTCATCTCTTTATCTGCGGGCGTGATCAGTATCGAAAATGAATATTATGATTCTTTTCATAAACTTCTCGCGAACCTCATCAAACTCAAACCGCTTACCAAAAATGACCAAGGCATTTGCTTAGCTCATCAGCATCATGAGTTAGTGGAACGATGCTTTTTTGAAGATAATGAATTTCGCTCAGAATGTGATGATGAAAATGCAGCCGTGGCAGTAAAAACTGAGTAAGCTTTTTTTAAGTATTTCCTGATTTTACTTTAGTCTCAGGGTGACATCTTTTGCTGGTAAAGGTTTAGCAAAGAAATAGCCTTGGATTTCATTACAGTCGAGTTGAGCGAGCAATTTGTATTGCTCGGCAGTTTCAACGCCTTCAGCAATAACGGTTAATTTAAGTGCATGAGAAATCGCAATAATTGCTTGGACAATGGCTAAATCATCTAAGTCATTAGGTAGTCCATCGACAAAAGATTTATCAATCTTAAGTTTATTAATTGGAAACTGTTTTAAATAAGACAGTGATGAATACCCCGTCCCAAAATCGTCGATTGATAAATGTAAGCCCAGGTCTTTCATCTTCTGAAGTGTTTCAATTGTCTCTTGAATATTATTCATCATTAAACTTTCAGTGATTTCAAACTCTAAATTTTCAGCAGGTATCGCCGCCGCATCGAGTTCTTTTTGAATTGTCTCTAACAGGGTTTTTTGAAAGAATTGTCGAGCAGAGAGATTGATTGCCATGGTGAGGTTTGTATGACCATCGGCAATCCAAATACTTAGCTGGCGACAAGCTTCATGAATGACCCATTCGCCTATTGGAACGATAAGTCCTGTTGCTTCTGCAACGGGGATAAATACATTAGGTGGGATTAAACCCTTAGTAGGATGCTGCCAGCGTATGAGAGCTTCAGTGCCGATTATTCGGTGGCTGCCCACTTCAACCTGAGCTTGGTAATGTAAAAGAAACTCTCCTTCTTTGAGTGCATTACGGAGCTCTCTTTCTAAAATGACCCGTTCGTGGGCATCAACTTGCATTTGATCAGTGTAAAACTGGAAGCTTGAACGGCCACTTTCTTTCGCACGGTACATAGCGTTGTCTGCACAGCTTAAGAGGGATGAAACATCATGGCCGTTATCAGGGTAGAAGCTAATGCCGATACTGGCACTAATCGTGACGACGCAACTTGAGAGCGTAAACGGTGATTGAAGTGATTCAAGAATGTTATTGGCAATGTCTGATACGTCTTCAAACGATTCAATAGCGGGTAGTAAGACGGTAAACTCATCACCACCAAAACGCGAAATGACATTATTTACGCCAATCACCTCTTTCAGTCTGATCGCCACTTGCTGAAGGAGTTCATCACCGACCGGATGCCCAGAGGTATCATTAATTAATTTAAAATGGTCAAGATCAATAAACATTACTGCTAAACGGCCGGTAGAGTGGGCTGCATTATTGATCGCTTCTTTCAATATCTTGTGAAAGAAAACTCGATTAGGCAGCTGAGTAATCAAGTCGTTATGTGCAAGGGTATAGATTCTTTCTTCGGCTTGTTTTTTCTCGGTAATATCATTAATTATGCTAATGAATTGCTGCGTTTTTCCGTGCTCATCCTTAACGGCTTTAATGATTTGCCATGAGATAAAGGATTCGCCATTTTTGCGTTTATTTATGATCTCACCTTGCCATGAGCCTTGTTTCTCCAAGTTGGCCCATAGGCTTTGATAAAACTCAGGTTTATGTTGGCCTGATTTTAATAAGCTAGGTTTTTTACCGATGGCCTCCTTAGGTGTGTAGCCAGTAATTTTTGTAAATTCAGGATTAACTCGAATAATGTTGGATTCAGCATCACAAATAATAATGGCCTCCATGCTCTCTTTAAATACGCTGGCTGCCAATTCAAGTTCTTCCATTGCGAGCCGGCGCTGAAGTTCTAATGCGACACGGTTGGAAAATAAACCCAATAATGCGCTCATGGAGTTATCAATATGGAGTGCCTGGTTATCCATGACCGCCATAATGCCAATGACCTTGCCAGAAGCAGACTTTAAGGGGGCGCCATAATAGCTTTCAATATCCATCGATATGAGCATGGCATCATCTGGGTAGCGAGCCGCTGCATGATGAGGGATAAACTCCAAAGAATGATTTAATACGTCCTCGCACGGAGTGCCCTTCAGCGCATAACAGAAGTTTTCGCCTGCTTCGCCATTGGCCCATACCGCTAATGTTTTAATTCTGGTTTGTTGCTTATCATCAAATATACCAATAAACGCAAACTTGGTTTTATATGTTGAACTAAGTACTTGAGTGCAGCGTGTAAAAAAATTCTCTTCTGAGGAGCGATCGATATTATGTAATAAAGACTTTAATGAACCCGTTAGGTGGGTCTGCTGTTGCATTTCTTTTTCAAGTAAAGCATTTGTATCTTTTAATTCTTTTGTTTGAGCAATGATGGCGCTTTCAAGGTTCTGCTCATTTTGACGTATGACCCGAAAAGAGCTCATTCTTTCTTCTTGTGTCGCCATCAATAGCAAAGCAGTGAACATGGCAGCACCGATGTAGGACTGTAAAGCGAGAAGCGACACATTTTCATTTTCCAGGATAAAGGGACCAAAGCCATTAATTGTGCCCAAGATCGATCCCACAGAAATAATTATCACGGCCAGTGTGGCTCCATGATGATGAAAGCGCAGGGTTGACCAAGCCAGTAAAGGTAATAAAATGAATGCAACCAGTTCATCAGCCGCGCCAAATGAGCGGAAGCTACCAAAGGCTGTATTAAGGGCTGCCAGTGTCATTATGGTTAATAGCACGGCTTCAAATATCTGTTTTTGAGAAAATAATTCTTTGGGTGATCTAACCCAAGTTAGAATAAAAGGTGTTAAAACAAGCCCGCCAACAAAGTCACCTGTCCACCATGTTTTCCATAATAAAGTAAAGCTGTCATGAGTAATGTTGCCAGCAAATAGTAGGCTACTGACGCCAATAGATGCGCCTAACATTGTGGAGATAAATAATGATAATAAAAAGATAGCGGCGCCAGAAATGGTTGAAAATGGCTCTTTACTGGCAAATTTTAAGATGATAAAACTTGCCAGTAGAGCTTCTAAGGTATTACCAAAGGAGATGCTTAAGCTAAGAAGTACTGAAGATGAAACGTAATAATTAACAATGAATGCACCTAAAAATATGCCTGGCCATACCCTCAAACCACAATAAAGCATAGCGGCAATGGCCACACCGGTGGGTGGCCAGACAGGGCTGGTATTCGCTTGCTCGAAAGCCATTAATAGGCCAATTTTGGCAGCAACAATGTAAGCAATTGTGAGAAAGATTATTTTGTATGCGTGCTTGGCAAAATCTGGAAGCATTAGTAAAAACCATATGACTATTATGGTTATTGAGTTTAGCAGTTAAAATGAAACTAACTCTGATAACGGATAAAAATATCAATAATTATCCGTTATGACTTAGTCTGTAGATTTGAGTGAATATGAAGTTTTTAGGGGATATAAGTGCCGATACTAAATAATGTGTTATTTGAAAAAAATATAGAAGTACGTTGGGCAGACTGCGATGCTAATCAGCATATGCGCCATACAGCTTATTCAGATTTATGTGCGCATACACGAGTGTGTTATCTCGGCAATATTGGTCTGGGGGTCGAGTGGTCAAAAGAGCATAATATTGGCCCAGTCTTATTCAAAGAAGAAACTGAATATCAACGCGAAGTACATTCGGGGAACTTTTAAAAATCACTGTAGAGGCAGGAGAGCCAACAGGGTTTACCAAGTCGATTCAAATGGTGCAGCATATATATAAAAACGACGGTGAATTAGCTGCTTCCCATAAGTGCGTTGTTGCTTGGATGGACTTGTGTCTAAGGAAAATTATCGGGCTACCTGATCAAATTAAACAAGACTTTACTATGTGATCGAGGCTTCTATTTAATTGAGCCTGAAAAAATCAGGCAAATCACCCGCATGCACTGGAAAGTGAAACCACCTGACCGTACCATTTTCATCAACTACAAATGCAGCTTGTTGTTGCCAGCGGGTTCCGCTGGCCTCTCTATTTCGAATACCTTTTAAGGCAAGCTTAATCAAGTTGACTAACATCATGGGGTTAACTAAGTGACTTGCTTCGCTATAGCCAACGCCCCATTTTCCATAGTGTTCGCGTTGTTCATCAAAAATAAAAGTTAAGTCAGAAGACAAATTAAAGGTCGAGATCCATTGTTCGGAAATGGTTTTTTCTCCGTGGAAAACGGCGCAGCAATTTATCTCGGGATAGGTCTTAGAATAATCGGAAAGTAATTTTAGCGCGGCTTCCGCAAACGGACACCCTGTGTGTCGTAAGAATACGATGAGGTTGTCGCAGTCCGGTTTTAAAAATGATGATTCAGGGGCTCGGCTGCCAACGTGAAGAGTGGACGAAAGTGTTTGTTCGGGAGGTTTGCTTAATCCAATAAAAGGCATGATATTATTCCTTTGTACATCGCTCTAGAATAATCGTATAAGGCGCACCAGTTGGCAATCATTAATTGTCTTTATATGCCAACATTAACGCAGAGCTTCTGTTATCAAGAGCTAGTTTGAGGTAAATGTTCTTTCAATGTCATTTGGTTTTATTGTTTAGCCTATGATCTTATCGTCGACAATATTTTCGATGCCATACCTTTTATGGAAAGACTCCATGCAATCAAGGCGAACACAATCATTATCTGGGCAATCCAGATCATTGGTGGAAACTCGGCAACTTGCCCGATTCTTGCGCTGGCCACCGTGTACATACCTAAAGGAAAGACCATACTCCATACAGAAGCTTCATATTGAAATGGAAGATGATTGATCCCATGTTTCCATACGCCGAATAAGGCTAATAAAGGAATCCACCAGGTCGCCCAAGACCAAATCATCAAAGTAATGCCGTCAATAAATGGTTTTTGTACGGCTAGAAAAGCCACTTGGTTTTCTATTTCTATTAAGCTAGTGCCAGCATTGGCGCTAATTGCAGCAGCACCCATAACCACCCATAGCAAGGGAGAAAGATGTTCGGGTCTTAAATTAAGAAAGAAGATTCGATAACAAAATAAGGTGACAAAAATACCATACAAGCAGAGCCCTAAGCCCCAAAGCATATGCACTTCTAGCATCATGTAGTGGGCATATTCACCCAATTCTGGTGCGATTTTAATGCCTAACAAAACTAAAGACTGAGTACCAACGATGGTAATTAACCAACCACCATGCATGATGTTGACATTGTTTTCATGGCTCATAAAAGTCAGAACACTAAAAGCCAAGTAGAGTAATAAACACCAACTGATAAATGCAATAAACCAACAGCTGATAGCGAAATTGGTATAACCCCAGTCATGAGCAAGCATCCCAACAATATCTGTCGCTGCAACTAAGGTGAAGTAAGAAAACACCATGCGAGGGGAAGTGAGGTCGGTAATAATAGCTTTCGAGTACTTATAGAGCCTTAGGCCACACAGCAATAAAAGAATGATCCAAGCGGAAAACGCTACAACGGCGAACACCGTAGAAAGCAGTTCAAATTCTAAATGCTTTAGGCCGATGCTGATGATACCTGTTGCCATGACCATGGCAAAATTGCCGGGGTGTAAACTTTCAACCGATGTCATTAATTTCACTTTTAAGTTTTTCCTTAGCTTCTTGAATTTAAATACTGGTTTATTGGGTGGTAGGTGTAAATAACCCAAAAGGTGTATGAGTGATACTTCATTGATGAGGCTTAGAATAGAATAAAGCTTTCTTTGGTTTAATGTTGCTTCTCTGATATCGTTGTCTTATCACCTAAAACTTTAAATGAGTAAGAAAGTGAAAAAAGTTAAGCAACAGAATCTATTTTCTTCAGCTCTTATCAAGTCGATTCAATTCATTGTCTTTTATGTGCTTACATTTTCTATCGCATCAAATTCGAATGCAGAAAAACTCAAACTAACGACGGTAGATTGGCAGCCATTTTTTGGACATGATCTTCCAGAAAAAGGTTTTTTCTCGGCGATTGCTCGAGAAGCATTCAAGAGGGCTGGCTATGAAATTGACATAGAATTCCAACCTTGGAAGCGTGCATTAGAGTCCACTAAAAAAGGTAAATACGATGGTTTACTTGGGGCTTACTATAATGAAGAGAGAACCAAATTTCTCAATTATTCTGATGTCGTGTTCGAGAATAAGGATGTGTTTATCAGCACAGATCAAACATTAAAAACGTATCAAAATTTAGAGGATTTAAAAAAATATCGGATTGGAACACTACGAGGTACTGCATATTCTGATGAGTTGAAAGAACAAGGTTTTATCATTACCGAAACCGATCATGACACCCAGTCTATTCGGATGCTGTTAAAGGATCGTTTAGATTTGATTTTAATGTCACAAACCCATTTCCAATACCTGCTAGAGCACAATGAATCATTTCAGGAAAAGAAGGATGAAATGATGCTTCTTAACAAACCTTTTAGAACCTATTCTTTATATTGCCCCCTAAGCAAACAGCTTGAAAATAGTGAAGAGATAATTAATCGTTTTAATAGCGCTCTGGATGAAATGAGAAAAGACGGCACTTTCAAAGAAATTATAAATCGATTTGGTTTCTCTAGTTGATCATTGTTATATTTATCTATGCTACTAGCACCCTTCAAAAATAACATGCTACACCCGGATCAAATCACACGAATGATTCATCGTATCCTTAGCATAGTTGTTGCTTTATTTCTTTTACATCTTAGCTTTGTCCAAGCTGACCAATCGATATTGCTAGAATGGTCTAAGAACGATACCTATTATGAAGGGCAGAACCGTAATTACTTTTACAAACCAAAAACGACAAGTCTCTATTATTCTTCAGGTTTGAACGAATCTTGGAGTTTGGGGGCATCACTTTGGCAAAGTGAGTCATCAGAACGTTTTGATAGTGACCAAATACGCTTGGAAGAAAATGCTTCAGGTGCTGCGATTAACATCAATTATCAAAAGGAGGATTGGAGTGTAAATCTCGGGTTAAGTGTCTCAGAAACTGACCTCGATATAGGTTCCCTTGTATTGCCTATTTTTTCTGAGGAGCAAGGGAAAAACAGAGACATTAATCTATCAGTTGATTATTTCTTGTCGTTTGAAAGGCTTGATATTGTTCCGACGCTTGGTCTCGGGTCTCAAAAGTTCAAGCAAGTATCAACTGGATCAATACCCCCTTTTATATTCAGTCGTGATGATGAACAAACTAGCTCGTATGTATTTGCAGATTTAGTGTTAAGTACTTGGTTTGAAATTAGTCAATTCTCTTTACTACAGCCATCCATTCAACTTGGTTGGACGGAAGTCTTGTCGGGGCAATCCTCCATTACAACTAGAATAGTTTCTTCTAAGGGACGGCCATTGAGACCTAATAGCTCAGCATCAAATGACAATACTGATGGTTCTGGATATATTGGTCTGTCTCTATCACTATTAATTGATGATTTTCAGCTTGGGTTTTCTCATTCGAAAACACTCGCACTGGATATTAATTCTGATACCAGCGCGGTAGAGTTTGGTGTTCTCTTTTAGTTCATCAAGCCTAGCGTTTTTTGAATTTCTTTTTGATTACTCTTCTTTGTGCAGGTGAAAGCTTGCGAAATTTCTGTCTCAATTCTTGCTTTTTCGCAGGTGAAAGCCGTTTAAATTGACTCATGTTATCCCGTAATTTTTGTTTTTGGCTAGGAGATAGCTTTTCAAATACCCGCATTTTATCACGCAGTGCTTGTTGTTTTTCGGGTGATAGTTGCTGCCATTTCTGAAAGCGCTGCTTGGCTTGATCTTTAGCTTCAGGGCTAAGCGATTGCCATTTTTCCACACCGTTTAATAGTTGAGTTTGCTTGTCGGCATCAAAACTATTCCAACGGTTTTCTATGGGCGCTAAGGCTATGCGAGATGCTTCAGGCAAGCTTTCCCATGTTTGGCTATAAGCTTGAAAGGAAGTAAGCACTAAGAGGAAAAACAGAATTTTCTTCATTGTATTGTCTCCTCTTGCTTAGAATTTAGTTGATCGTTTATGTCGAGTTCTTCTGCTTCTAGTTCTTCAATATCAAGGGGGGTAATTAATTCGCCGCGCTCTTCAACACTATTGGCTAAAAACATAAAGAAGGCTTCTGGGTCTGTTATGGAAAGAGCTGGCATGGTTTGATCATCAGCTTTCAGCTGAGTGATGAATGCCAAACTAAGCATGACAGCGCCCAATAAATGCTTGTTGAGCAGCTTGATTATTTGCTTGTTCTTCAAAATCTGAGCCCTCACTAGGCATGTCCATTTCTTCTGAGAGCCATAAAGCAAACTCAAGGTCTTCTACTAAATCTAGCGTGTCATCATCGACTTCACTTAATAGCAGTAAATCATCAAAGGCTTGTTGTTGAGCTAAGAAGTTAGTGTTGCTAGAAGAGCTACTTTGCCATTGAGGCAGTACGATAATCAAGGCAAAACTAAAAGCCAGTGCCGATGCGATAGGCAAGGGCTTAAGTATGGATTGCCAAATGCTAGGTTTTTCGGCCAATGCCTGTATTCTACTTTCACGCAAACGTGCTTGAATGTGTTGATTAATTGAAGATAAGCTTTTATCAAGTGCTTCGTTAGCTCTTTCTCGGATGCGGCGTTCTTCATCATTTATGTTCATACTTATATCCACCTACTTACTTCATCTTCGGCTAACAAAATTATTCAAAGGTAATTTGATCTTTCAGTTTTTTTAATGCTCTGGCGTAATGTGTTTTTACGCTATTTTCATTTAAGTTCATGGCCAAGGCTGTTTCGCTAATGGATAAACCTTCCCAACTTCTTAATATAAAACACTGTTGCTGTTGAACCGGTAAGGCGGCAATACAAGCCAGTAAATGCTTACCTAACTGTTCACTTATAATTTCATTTTCCGGGTTAGCTAATTCTGTTGTGTATTCTTGATGTTGTTCATGTGCTGATGAATCTGTATCTGATCCTGCATGTTCTTTTTGCCAAAAAAATAGTTTCTTTCTCAAGGTTTGTTTTCGATGCCAATCCATTATTCGGCTTTCGAGAATCTTAAAAAATAGCGGTTTCCATTCTTCTTTTGGTCGATGTTGATATTTCGATGCCAGCTTAAACATTGCGTCTTGCACAATGTCTAAGGCATCTGCTTCACACTGCGTTGCTAACTGTGCGATCCGAAATGCTCTGCCTTCAATAGTGATCAGAAAATTCTCTAGATCGCGCACTACTATTTGTCTTCCTTTTCGTTTTAAGTGAATAAGATTGCGCTGAAAAGTATAGTTCTTATCAGCGCAATCTTTGTTTAAACTTCTTATTCTTTTTTCGATCCTTTAATGGGGGATGATAAGAAAATGGTCACTTTCATTGCGCTAAGATTATCTGTGTTATCTGAATAATGGCCACCTGCTGTTAAATGCTTAGGTATGAAGCCTTGTTCAATATAGCTATTCAATGCGTTGATGAAATCACTGAAGTCACGATATATATTAATACCTTTACCATGACCTTGAATGGCATAAATGCCTGTTTCACCTTCAGCTGAAATAGTCGCTACATTCATATCTAGCTGAATAGAACCAGGTACGCCGACCAAATGCAGTTTGCTACGCGCTTGGGTCGTGTCAATGTTCAGAACTTGATTCTGGGTATTCAATGTCGCTTCAGCATCGTCATCCCATTTCACCATAAATTTAGCCGCATGAGAGCTGAATTTTGGGTTGATGATAGACAGTGCATCAAAGTCATTCGGGGCAGAACCAAATGCACTTGGGTAACCACGAACTTGCAACCACTCGCTGGTTTCAATTCCTGTTAAATCCAGGCTGCTGGTATTAATGTCGTAGCTGCTTGGGTCGGCATTCTCCAGTTCACTGCTGCCTGTTCCAGCAAAGTCGAATATGGCAACTGGGCGCTTATTGATATGGCTTAAATCTATAGCCAAGGGGCTTTGTTGAACGACTTCACCGACGATACGGTTTAGCTTCATTCTGACTGCGCCATCCCTTGCATTAAAGGCACTCGTAATTTGGTCGTAACTACCAAGTGCCAGTACTTCTTGGCCAACAGATAAGTTACTGATATCGGCATCACCCAAGCGGTAACCTGTCACAATACTATTTTCGCCAATACTCATCTCAATACTTTGACGGAAGTGGCCAGCTTGACCTGTCGCTTCTATGACTGCGCCTTGGATAGTTAAGGTATTGTCAGAACGAGCAGTAATGGTGCCTTTTAACACATCTTGGTTGTTCCAAGGGACGCTTGTACCTGCGATGACTTGGCTAGCCAAATACGGTAAGTCATCATCTTTGATATTGATACCGAATGCGACCACAGGCGTGCTTACAGATAACGATGCTAACGTGCTTAAGCCTGTTTCTGATGAATATTCCACACCATCAATTTCATACTTGGTGTCGGTATTCACGGCAAAAGTAAATTGACCAAATTTGCCTTGCTTTAAGCGCATCGGTCTTAGGTCGAGAGTGACTTGTTGATCTGCTGAATTAACCGATGACAACAAACCACGCACACGATGTTCACGCACTTTATCTAATTCAACAGAAGCAAGCATGAAGGGTTCAACGCTAACAAGGGCAGGGTCGAATGATTCGATTGTATTTGAAGCGGATAAGTCGAGATCAAGTGTTAATTGAGATGTTTTTCGAGGCGTGATCACAAGTGGCTTGTCGTTATCTAATTTTAATTCCACTTGGAATTCAGTGACTGCATCACCTTCAGAGTCGACGACAGAGGCAGTGTAAGAAACCCCCGCTTCATCCTGAATCACAATGTTTGCATTGCTATAATCCAGGCTTAAGGTAATGCTTTCATATCTGCCAGAAGGAACAGACATCACCGCGAAAAGCTCTGTTAGCTCTTGATATTGTACGAAATCAATTTCTGTACTTAATGGAAGAATATCTACCTTCGAACCATCTTTCCGGTTCAAAGTAACGGCATCTAATTCGATCTGATAGCTTAAGAAATCTTCTTCAGCATCGGTGACAGCTAACTCGAGGGTGCCGTTCTCTACTGCATCGCTTCCAGAAGAACCGCAGCCGCTCAAGAACAGCATGCTGCTGACACCGAAAACTAATCCAAGGTAATGTAGAGGTTTCATTGTTGTTTCTCCAAATGGGATATGTTGTTTCTTGTTTTAACAATGAATACAACGCACGAGAGATAGAAAAGTTTACAAGATTGAAATAATGTTTTTAATTTAGTTGGTTTTTTTGCGGAATATACTGCTTTTAAGGTGATGTATGGCTTTACATAACACTAGTGAGAAACGGATAGAGTGATTCTCTTTAGGTTTAGTGAGACTCATTTCAACTAATGAGATTTTGAAATTCAGATTCAATATTAGAAAAAAATCATCACGCGACCTGGTCTTTTGAGTGAGATGGTGCAACTAGAGCATACATCGCCTACGCGGGAATGACGAAGTAGATTTGTCTACTCACAGCAGTTAGCAGACTCTGTACCTTCCATGAAAAAAAGAGAAGTGCTAATTCAATTCTTTCTGCACTAGCTCTTTTGAAGCCAAAATAATTTCCTCTTTGTTATCTTCTTCTAACTTAAACCTTTCTTTATCGAGCTTTCTAATCAGCTTCTTATCTGCTTGCTTGCGTGCGTTGTGAGTCGGCATATGTTCTGTTGCGGTATACATCCTAGAAAAAACGCTAAAAGGAGGGTGGTCGTGAAGCTCTGGTGCAACATGATCAAGGAGAACTTTAATGCGAATGCTTCCTTCAGATAATTCGACCTGCTCATCAATCATGCATTGAGCGATAACCTTTATACTTTCATAAGCTTTAAGATGCGACTCGTTTAATGATTGTGTTTGCTGATCTTCAATATCGTTATTCACCGCTTTCAGCTCTTTTATTTTTTTCCAAGACTTTAGGTTAAAGATAAGTAAAAATATGGCGATGCCTGTACTGATTGCTATTAAAATCCAGAGTGTTGTTTGTGTCATGGTTAGACCTTTAGTGTTAATTAGTGAGCGAACATGAAATCCAGTAATGCAAATACGGTTTCTTTACTTGTCTGTATGTGATTACTTGAAGACAGTTCTTCTAGGCTTTGGACGTAATCTCCTTGAGGTAAGTTGGAACCTGTTACCCTATAAAATACCTCTGTCGTGCCTTGTTTCGCTTCAATATGAAATTGCAGTGCCCAAATTCTTGGCCCAAGGCAAAAGCCCTGATGCTTAGTGATATCACTGGTCGCAAAGCTGATGGCAGTTTTAGGCAGATCAAAACAATCACCATGCCAGCAAAGTAAGGCTTTGTCTGATAACAGCCATGAAGCAATATCATGTGTTTTTTTGATCGGAAACCAGCCAATTTCTTGTTGAGAATTGGTGTAAACTTTCGCACCCATTGCGCTGGCGATCAATTGCCCACCTAAACAAATACCTAGTACATGCTTTTTACTTTCAATGGCCTGGCGAATAAATTCTTTTTCAGATTTTAGCCAAGGGTATTTGCTTTCTTCATAAACGCTCATGGGTCCACCCATAATGATTAACCAGTCGATATCGTTGATGTCAGGTAGGGCTTGATTTAAGTCTACGCGAGTCGTCTTGATAAGAGCGCCTTGATTATGGAACCATTCTTTCATTGAACCTACGCCTTCACTTTTAACATGTTGAAGTACGTGAACCCGCATAAACGTATTTGTAGTCAAAAAAATCCCTATGTGCTGTATTTTGAAATAACTTTAACTAGTATAGAGATTACTTAAGTTGTATTCCAAGTTCGGCTTGGAGAAATTATCACATAGAGTCCTGGCTCTACAGTTAAATCAAAAGTGATGTATATAATTCAATTTGTTAGTCTTGTTTTAGCTAAGGCTTCAAAATTATCTTTGGAAAAGTTAATGATCAAAAGTTTGTCGATATTCCTTGTTCTCCTTATGTCTTCGTGTGCAAGTTTTGATAGAACTAATATATTGCCTGGGCAGCGAGTGCCGGGGCCAGGTTTTTCATTTACAGTGCCTACTGAGCGAGTTTGGTCGGCCGTCGAATATGGCACGAGTAATAAGATTCATCTATTTCAATTAAATGATTCAGATAGCTATTCCATTCTAGTTTCTTTAAATCGCGGGCCGCGTTTTGGAATGTATAACAGTGCAGAAGCGCACCTTAGAGTACTTAAAAAACATCAAAATATTGAATTAAAATCCGCAGGATTATTTTTGCATAGCCATAATGAATGGCTTGAACCAAAATATGGTGATTTGTGTGTTCGGTATGCTTATAAAGCAGAAGATTGGAAGGGTAGAAATAAAAAAGGATCAGCCATGGTTGATTTGATCGGCATGACGTGTGAGTTTCCCGAAATAACGAATGTCTTAATAAGTATCGAGTTTTCTAGAAGATCCGAACCCAATGCAGACTTCGTCGATATTACCCCTTTTGCAGATGAGCTATTTGCATCATTCGAATATCAGAGTCTTTAGATTGTAAAGGTTCTGATATTAGTATCGCGCAGAGTTCACCAATTGATCGCTCTGGTGAATGAACATCCTTTCCGCTTCAAATACTGAAGCCCTACTTTTGGGAATGATACCCAGTTAACATCTTGCGTAAATGAGTAGGCAAACTTGACCTGAATTGACCGAATAAACCTTAATTTACCTAGCTATAGCAATGTACACGTTTTAAATTTTACCCTAGCTGAAATGAATAGTGGCTTCGCTAATAAGGTCTATTCATCTGGTCTACAATCTCCAAAAAAAACTCTAAACAATAAATATAATAAATGAGCCCAGTTCATGTTAGATGAAAGTAATGAATTAACGACGTGGGTATTTGCCCTCCACAGAGCGCTCGTAGAAGACGGGTATGACGCTGATGCACTAATGAAAAGGGCTGGGTTTGACTTCGACACGGTTACCTCAACGTCTGAATATATCACTAAGGATGCAGTAAATCTTATTTGGGAGGAAGTCGAGCGAAGCACCGGAGATGATGCCTATTGCTTAAGAACGATTCCCTTTGTCAGCGACACCTATTTAAATTCACTGGTTATCACCGTTCAAGCATGTGAATCGATAGATGATGTTTTGCGGTCTTTATTAAAGTATTACCGGCTTGTTGATGCTACATCCAAAATAACAGTCAGTGTTGCTGAAAGTGTTTTTCTGAGAATCAGTAACCGGCGTGATGATATTCCGGCTGCTAATCAAGATATCGACCTCATATTCGGCTTGATAACTAAGCATGCGCCAACCTTGATGATTGATGAGATAAATCCTATCTCAGTCAGTTTTGCTCGTCCTGAGCCTCGAAATAAAGAGGCCTATTTTAAGTATTTCCCTTGCCCGGTACTCTTCGAACAAAGTAAAAATGAGATTGAGTTTCCTTTTCATTCACCATCTCAAGTGATTCCAAGTGCTAATCCCGCATTGTCGAAACATTTAGAAGAGTACCTATCTAGTCGGCTTCTTAGTGTTATCGGCGGAAGCATCGCTGATGATGTTAAACGAGAAATTATCCACCTATTGCCAGAGGGCACACCAAAACTGAGAGATGTCGCGGCACGGCTTAATATCAGTGAACGTACTTTGCAGCGCAAGCTTCAAAAATATGATATTTGTTTTACCTCCCTGCTGAACAAAGCACGACTAGATCTGGCAAGGAAATACTTAAAAGAGCCGTCTCAAACGATACAGGAAACCGCTTACCAGCTGGGATTTAGTGAGTCGGGAAACTTCATTCGCTTCTTTAAACAACACACGGGACAAACGCCTAATGCCTTTGTGAAGACGGTCACAAGTTAGCGTGTTTGGCGTCATTTGATTATTTTTTGTCGCCTTCCAACATGTGAATCTACAGAGGCGCTTACTAAGCTAGAAAAACAATTTAATGCAGTATTAGTAAGCCATTTGTAGGAACAATCATGATCAACACAATGGCCAGTAATATCGGCACAAAACCCATATCCGGCGCCTATGTGGTGATGCTCAAACGTCATTTGTTACGTTTGCAAGAACAGCAACTACGTACAGGCAAGTCATCGCCAGTTGACATCAGCAAGGAATACCCAGACCAGGTAATCGCCTTAGAGCGTATTTCTCCCATTATTCGTGAAATAGAGCGGCTCGCAGGCTATGCCAGTTTTGGCCTGGATATCGGCAAGTTAATGCACCCTTCCGACTATGGCATCTTCGGTTATGCCATGATGAACTGTGAAACCCTTATGTGTGCCTTACGTACTGCGTGTGAACACAAAAATATGCTCAATCGAGAGTTCAATGCAGAGTTTATTTCTGACAATGATCTTGTTGTTTATAAAGTGAATACGGCACTGATCTCCAAGGAAATTCAGATATTGATCGAGTTAGATTTCAGTAGTGCATTTGAATTCGCTCAGCGCCTAGCGGGGCCGCATAAAGATGAACTAAAAATAAGCTCAGTACATTTCACCCATCCGCCCTTAGGGCCTCTCGAACATTATTTAATGCATTTTAAGTGTCCTGTTCATTTTAATTCCATCGAGAATCGGATAATCATAGAAAAAGCTGTCTTGGATACGCCGATTTATGGCGCCAACCCCAAAGTACTTTCTGTTCTGGAAGATAAGATTGGCAAGATGACACGCTACGCTATCAATACGCCGAATCAGCTTAAACATCAGGTTTCACGTTATGTGAAAGAGCAGCTAGGTGGTGAATTGTCATCTGCTCAAGCAGCAGCCAAAAATTTTAATATGAGCCTAAGTGCCTTCAAGAAACGACTTCATCTTGAAGGCTCTTGTTATCAGCTGATATGTGACGAAGTACGCTACCGACATTGCCAAGAGCTAATGCAGCAAGACTCGCTCGCGATGAAGGAGATCGCCTTTGAATTGGGTTTTACCAATGCCAGTGCCTTTAATCGTGCCTTTAAGCGCTGGTCGGGCGAGTGTCCTTCGTTTTTTAAGAAGCGTTCACATGCTGAAAAAGAAGACTGTTCATGAACAACGCAGACACAAACTTACCCTATTAGCCACGTTTGTTTTCTTATTGGGTATCAATCAATGTCGGCTCTTTTATGTACAGCTTACAAATTGTTAATGTGTTCTCGCCTGCTTCTATAGCCAAGTCAAGTCGTACATTTATAAGTGTTTTGACTTTCGTGATAGGTCTCAAGGCTCCACACTAAATTTAATAAGAAAGAGGATTCACAATGAAAATAAAAAAAATCATGATGTTGGGCTTAGGGCCTATGTTAGCCGCATCAATATTACTTTCGACTCAAGCACAAGCATTACCAAGTAATACAGCCGCCGCTGGTGACAGTATAACAATGGGCTTCGCTGCTGATTGTCGATATAACCGTTGGTTTTGGGATTTATTCTGTTTACTTGGTGGTGATCAGCCAGAACATTCCTGGTTTGATGGCTGGGATCGTGATGTAAACAGTGTCCACGACAAATATAAGCAAATTGATTCATCCATTAAGGCGAATAAAAGTGCGGCGGCCTCGGGCTCAGAAATGCGTGGTGGGTCCAACAACTTCGCAACACAGGCTGCTAATATCGTGGCCCAATCAAATAAGCCTGATCACGTAGAAGTCATTCTAGGTGGTAATGATATTTGTAACCGAGATTGTACCGATGCAAATAATTGTTCAAACCCTGTGTATACAGAAAGCCAATGGCGCTCTTCTGTTCGTGCAGGCTTAAACACCCTCGTTGGCGGACTATCTTCAGGTTCGACGGTGTATCTTGGCGGTGTACCTCGCGTTCAAGATCTTCGCGCAGCGGGCATCGCTAAGCAGGCAACAAGCAGCCGAATTCGTTGTGAAAATGTCTGGTCAAGCTACAACATTTGTAATATTGCAACGAAAGGCTCAAGCATGAGTGGTGAAAGTATTTCACAACGTTTGGCAGCAATAGAAAATGTTCAGCAGCGTTATAATGAAATCATTGCTGAAGAAGCCGCGTCGTACAATGGTACTAATGGTGTTGAAGTTGTTGCTAGCTATCAAGGTGAATCTGCTTCCACTGTGGGTACGTTCAGCTTTGGTAAAGATGATATTGACGGTGGTGATTGCTTCCACCCAAGCCGTCAAGGTCAAAGCACTGCCGCTAATTTGATGTGGAATAGCAACCCGGATAAGTAACCCGGTGTAACCGACAACGGCTTCGCAGTGAAGTCAGTTGTCGGTTTTTATTTTTAGATTTTGCTTAAAAAAAATAACAAAAATCAGGAAAAACTCTATGTACCGCATGTTGATTGCTTTCATCGCTTTAGTCATTTTGAGTTCATGTTCGTCAGAGAATTCGCCTGCCCCTAGCAAAAATAGTGAAGGCAGTACTCCTGAAAAAGTGGTGATGATAGATGGCACTGACGGCACCACTGAAAACAGAGTTGAGCGTAAAAAATTAATTTATGCGCGAGTAGGCAAAGAAGAAATCAGCCAAGCAGATATTGATAAAATTTTAGAACTTCAGCTATTTGATCTCGAATGGGTCAAATATGATTTACGCCGACAGACCTTAGCTAAGTTGATCAGCGAAAAAACGAAAGACGGGATCACTTCAACAAGCTCGGTAGACGTTTTTATTGAACCCCCAATGCCACCAAGGCTGGCCCTTGACGTGAGCGATAAACAACCTTCGCATGGCGAAAAACTTGCCCCCATCACTATGGCCATTTTTTGTAGTTATCCATCCGTTCATTGTGCCAACATGACCAAGACCTACGATGAACTAATGGCTGCTTATCCAGAACAACTCAGACTGGTGTTTTTTGACTATCCGCAGGCCTTTCACTTTAATGCTGGCCACGCTGCAAGGGCCGCTCGCTGCGCCAATAAGGGTGGGCAGTTTTGGCCTTATCATAAAGGCTTATTAGCCAATTTCGACCAGATCTCAGACACACTATTTATGAACCTTGCCCGACAGGTGAATCTCGATATGACAGGTTTTAAGGCGTGCTTTGAGAGTGATGAATTTACCAATGAGGTTAAAGATAACCTGCAACAAGCCGAAGTGCTTGGTTTAAGCAAAGTACCTGTGACATTAATCAACGGGCTGTTTATTAATGGCCCAAGAAGTTTCGATACGATGCGCTACTTTATTGATAAAGAGTTTGTGCGTTTAAATATAATACCTGCTTATAAGCTTCAACAGACTAAAACAAAACCGGCCAATCAGCCTGCCAAGCAACAAGTTATTCCTATCAGTCAACTTCCTCTGCGATTGGAAGCGATTACTCTCGGTGCTAATGCAGAACATTCAAGTGCCATCATTCAGCATCTGAAAGATGAGACCAGCAGCTCATATAAATATGACGATGAAATTCTACCGAATATATTTCTAGTGATGATCGACTCGAATTCAGTGGTGCTTGAACATGCCGGAAAACTTGAGCGCATTATGTTGACGGCCGGGCAGGATCAAAGCTTGCTAAATGATGAAGAATCAATCGTCGATAACAGTGATGGCTCTGCGCCGAACGAGTTAGCATTGCTAGAAGAGGATCGTAATCAGCGTGGAAAGTCCCTAGCGGATCCTGACCCAGAAGACATTCCCGCAGGATTAGAATACACCTTTCGAGGCGTTGTTAGTCCGAAAGGCGAAACACCCTTATCTCGTTCTTGGTTGACTGAGCAGTTGGTCGAGCGCGAGGCCTTAAAATCACACTTCGAGCCAGCGGAACATGAAGTAGAAGGGATGCATGTCATGCGTTTGTCAAATATACAAGAAAATGATTTCTATCAGACACTAGGCTTGCAAGAGCGCGATGTCGTGTTGCGGGTCAATAACGAATGGGTGCATTCAGGGCAGAATGGCTTGTTCGATAGCTTAGAGAACAAGCAGGAAGTATCTGTTGTACTAATGCGTAAAGGACTGCCCGTACACCTGAATTATCATATAAATTAATACTAAGCTCATTGCATTGACTGACAGAGCGTATTGCCGTATGGCTCAATCAATTATTGTCTAACTAACTTAGGGGAAAGCCCACAAATGTAGGCAGTTGTTGTCGGTATTAGTGAAAATCATGGTCGTTATGAAAACTTTACAGGCGTAATCTCAGGCCATCAATCTACTGAGGATTCACTTCTTTTTAGGCTTTGCCTTTTTTTGAGTCGTCCCTGTTTTCTTTGGCTTGGTTTTAGCCGTTTCCAGCGTACTATTTATAGTGTTCTCCAGAGACTCTAGCGCATCGGTCGTGTGTGCGACCAAGCGTTGGATGCTAGGTAGTGACTCACGGCAGGCGGTAAAGACAAAGGTGATTTTATCGGCATAGGTAAACAAAGTAATGTTCAAGGCTTGGCCCTGCATGACAAAAGATACAGGGTGCACACTGAATACTTCGGCGCCATTTAAATAGCGCTTTTCTTTTGGCCCAGGCACGTTTGAAATAACGACGTTATACATGGGTCGGCTGCTACTATTTCCTATTCCAGTCATCTGACCTAAAGCAAAGGGTAAGGTCATTATCGCACTATAGGCGGTAATCTGAGCGGCATTCATATTCCCAAGCAGAGCTTTACCTGCCGACATAGAGGCTTTGACTTTTTTGAATCGGGCGAGGGTGTCTACTTCATCCGTACCTAACGACGCGAGCATCATACCAATGGCATTGCCGCCACCTGCATCATCTTTCGGACGGAACGAAACAGGTACCTGAGAAATCAGTGATTTTTTAGGTAAAGCGTCTAGTTCTAGTAAGTAGTTTCTTAGTGCGCCGCCACACACCGCCATGACCACATCGTTGAGCGTACCGCCGTGCTGCTTGCCGATTTTTAATAGCCGTTCGGTACTAAACTCAACCGTACTGACTCGTCGCTGCGGTCCAACAGCTGAATTTAATATTGAACTGGGTGCAGAATAGGGGGCAACCATGTCAGGATTCTTTTTATTGCGAGCACCAAGAATGCTGTCGAGAGTCGCGCTAAATACACCGGCTACGGCTTTTATGGGGTCTGAAAATTGTGCTAACAAAGCTTGAGAATAGGGTAAAGGACTTGGTGTTAAACTCTTGGCATTGCGAGGGCGCTTTGCTTGTTCCATCGCCCAGAATGGTGCGAAGTCTGGTTTGATTTCTGGCTTAGTTTGCCCCATCCATTCTGCCATTAAACGTGCTCCGGCAACGCCGTCTATCAGGGCATGATGCATTTTGGAATAAATGGCAAAACAATTATCTTCAAGGCCTTCAATGACGTGAAATTCCCACATAGGTCTTCTGTGATCTAAGGGGATGCTGTGTAATCTCGATATCAGTATAGCCAGCTCTCGCTCGCCGCCAGGTTGAGGAAGTGCTGAATGGCGCAAGTGATAATCGATATCGACACTCTTTACCGTTTCCCATGCATACATTGGGCTAGTCGCTGAACGCTCGGCTAGTTTTAAATTAAAGGGTGCTGAGGTGGGTTGATATTTTCGAAAGCCTTCAACCATATCGGAAATGAAACGTTTACCTGCACCTTCTGGTAATTTCATTCGTGCTAACACCCCTATTTGGCTGGGTGTATTGTCACTTTCAATCAGTAAAAAAAATGAATCCGCTGGAGATAATGCTTTGTTCTTAGCCATCGTTTAGTCCCTAAAATATATCGATAGTAAGAAGTGTAGAATATTCATAAGCAACTGTCTGCAAGGGATTGTTTAGAACTTGAAGTTGGTGCTCATCCTTGAGTTCTTGTTTTACCCTAAGGTGCCGCCTTGCAAAGCCGACTACCTATAACGCTATATGCTCTTATATTGACATCCATTTATTATTTGATGAAACTCATCTCAACTATTTTTAAGCGTTGCCTGATTTCAACTGCCTTATTTGAGCTGATATGTCTGGAATGACAGTTTGAATGTGCTGCATAGAATAATAAAAAAGGTGTGCGCTCATAACAAAGCACCCCTCGCTAATGTAAATAAAAATAAACAACATGGAGAACAATGCATATGCTTTTTAACCCGAAAAAACACAATATCGAGTATAAAGACCCTAAGACACGCGAGTTGATGCAGAAAGTCATCGATTTTATGGAAAACAAAGGTCTTAAAAGTATTAAAAAAGACTGGCACGATAAAGCCTGGAATTATGAGTTTGTCGAGTTTATGAAAGAGAATCAAGTGATGGCGACATTAATGACGCCTTCAGGCTATGGTGCTGAAGATTCTCGCTGGGATACTTCACGAAACGTAGCCTTTGCTGAAATTACCGCTTTTTACGGCATCACTTATTGGTATACCTTTCAAGTATCTATGCTTGGTTTAGCGCCCGTTTGGTTGGGTAGCAACGAAGAGATCAAACAAAAAACTGCTAAGTTATTACAAGATGGTGAAGTGTTTGCTTTTGGCCTCTCTGAAAAAGAGCATGGTGCAGATATTTATTCATCAGACATGATGCTTGAGCCGCAAGCTGATGGCAGCTACAAAGCAAATGGCGACAAATACTATATCGGCAATGGTAATGAAGCGGCTATTGTTTCAACCTTTGGTAAAGTGAAGGGCACAGACGACTACGTATTCTTCGGTGTGGACTCAAAACACCCCAACTATCACTGCATTAAAAATACCGTGAACGAACAGAACTATGTGTCTGAGTATGAGGTAAAAGACTACCCGATTACCAATGCCGATATTATGGAAAAAGGCCCGAAAGCATGGGACAACATGCTCAACACCATCAACGTCTGTAAATTCAATTTAGGTTTTGGTGCTATCGGTTTGTGTGAACATGCATTCTACGAGGCCATTGATCATGCGGCCAATCGTAATGTTTATGGTAGCTATGTTACCGATTTTCCTCACGTAAAAAGATTATTTACCGATGCCTATGCGCGTTTGTGCGCCATGAAATTATTTGCAGAACGTGCCACCGATTATATGCGTAGCGCGTCGACAGAAGACCGCCGTTACTTGTTATTTAACCCAATGGTGAAAATGAAAGTCACTTCTCAAGGTGAAGATGTGGTTAATCACTTGTGGGATATCATCGCAGCGAAAGGCTTCGAGAAAGAACCATTTTTTGAAATAGTCGCCCATGAAATCCGTATGCTGCCAAAACTTGAAGGCACCGTGCATGTCAACATGGCCTTGATCATTAAGTTCATGAAAAACTACTTCTTCAACCCTGCTGAATTTCCTGTTATTCCAAGAAGAGACGATGCCGTAAATGATGAGTTCTTATTCAACCAAGGCCCGACTAAAGGCTTAGGGAAGATACAGTTTCATGATTACAATATCGCCTATAACAGCGTTGACCTACCCAACGTAAATGTCTTTAAAGAACAGATTAAGGCCTTTAAAACCTTCCTAATAAAAGCAGGCCCAGACGACAATCAAGCCAAAGATATTGATTATCTATTAGCCCTGGGTGACTGTTTTACTTTAGTGGTTTACGGACAGCTGATTCTTGAGAATAAGAAGATCAAAGGGATTGAAGATGATTTAATCGATGAGATTTTCGATGTTCTAATTCGAGACTTCTCAAAGTATTCGGTCAATATTTTAACCAAGCCTAGTAACTCTGAAGAGCAACAAAACTTCGCAAGAGAGTTGATTAAAACGCCAATTCCAAATGCGCAGCGTTTCGAGAAAATTTTTAAAGAGCAAATTTATACCCTGAAAGGTGAATACCAGATGAGGGATCAAGAAGTATAAGGTGTTTTTTATTTATATGTCTCCCGCACTAGGAGATTTTGGGTCAGTATAAAAACATTTTTTTAGACTAAGTTTTTATACTGACTTTAAATGCTCAGGCTTAAGCTAGGGAGTGTACCGGCTTTATCCCGAGCCTAAATCTACGAGCATTATACTAATGAGGTTGTCGACCTCATTAGTATAAGTTAGCGATGATAAACAAGAGGAATTTTATTACTTCTCAGAGATATCTAGGTTTATTTTGTCCCATAAAACATCAAGCTTTCCGTTATTCTTTAGTGCCGTCAACAAACCATTAATCTCACCAATAGTGATTTGTATATTACGCCGTAAGATTATTCTATGCTGGTAGACTTGATCAAGCTTTGTGGAAAGCAGTAGTTTATCTCTATCACTAGGGTGCTCATTCAAATACATGGCAAGATAGGATCTGGTTACTACTGCAATATCGCCTCGATTGCCGGCCAGAATCATTTTGATACTACCCGCGTTGCTAGGCGTTAGCTCCATATTAAAATTCTTAATCAGGTATTCGGGGTCAGAGTTAAAGTTTGCGAAGCCATAATGATAGCCTTTAATACCCACTATTCTTTTATTCTTGAAATTATCGAAATACTCCTGACCTTTTCCGGGTTCTGCAGGGGCAATATAGATTTCCCCTCCACGCAAATATATATCAGAGGCATCAACATCGCGCCCTTCCCAACTCCAATCTAACCTACGGATTCAGGTTAGTTTTATAACTTAATTCATAGCTGATTGATTTGTGTTAATTATGAATGCTTTTTTTCGGCCTATAATTTCTCTTGCATACATCCAGCTTTATAGTGCTATTTGTGAGAAATATTATGAATATCAAGGCAATAGTTATTGGTTTTTTTCTTACCACCGTAATTTTTCTGAGTGGCCAGTTGGCCTATGTTTTACTGGCCTCTTATGTTGGTACGGCAGCGACGGGTAATGGTCTAGTTGGTGAGTACAAAGAAGTGATATGGTTCTATTTGAGTATGGCTGTCTATGCTGTTTGTTTTCTCTTAGGTGGACTGTTTACCTCATTGCTGACTGATGTGAATAAAATTGTTCATGCAGGCTTCGTTGGTTTTTTGGTTGCTGGTGGGTCGGTTTTGGTTTCTGCTGACTTGAGCGACTTAAATTATAAGGCCGTTATTTTAGTAGCTGTTGGGCTGTGCTTTGCAGCTTGGGGTGGGAAAATAGGGCTTGATCCTGAAGATACCGTACAGCTCTAAACGAGATTTGATAAAAGTTAAGGAGGTCCCCCTCCTTAACTTAAAATAGCCATCAAATTATTGGGCAAGCCGCTTTTTATTCCAATATATACAGCTTTCAGTTCAGCTATAAGTTATTTTCAAGGCTTTGCTAACCATCGGCATTGATACGACTAATCAACTCAGCTAATACGGTTTCTGCTTGGTCATTTTCAACCTGGCAAGTACCTGCTGCATGATGTCCACCGCCATTGTATTTCAGCATCAGTTCACCTACGTTGGTTTTAGCGCTTCTATCAAAAATAGATTTACCTGTGGCAAAAACAGTATTTTGTTGTTTCAAACCCCAAAGTTGATGAATTGAAATATTACATTCAGGGTAAAGGGCGTAAATAACAAAGCGATTCCCTGCATGAATAATCTCTTCGTTACGCAAATCAAGCACAATTAAGTTTTTGTATACCGTGGAGCAGCGTTTGATTTGTGTTTTAAATTTAGCATCTTGCTCAAAATAAAGTTCCACGCGTTCTTTGACATCGGGTAAATCGAGAATTTCAGTAATCGTGTGATTTCGACAGTAGTCGATCAAGTCCATCATTAGGTGATAGTTAGAAATTCTAAATTCACGAAAACGCCCAAGCCCGGTACGTGCATCCATCAAAAAGTTAAGCAAGTCCCAACCTTGAGCATTGAGCACTTCTTCTTTATTGAACTGGGCCGAGTCACCCTTATCGACGGCTTCCATCATATCCTTCCATTCTGCTGGGAAGGCTTTTTCAGCACCATAATAGTCATATACCACACGCGCAGCCGACGGTGCGTCTGGGTCTATAATATGATTGTCTCTTTTCTCATTACGTATCATTTCAGAAGAGTGGTGATCGAAGGCTAGATTGACGCCGTCAACATAGGGTAAGTTTGTGGAAATATCCCTGTTATTTATTTCGATGATCCCATCTTGCATATCTTTAGGGTGAACAAATTTGATGTCGTCAATCATATCCAAATGCTTCAGTAGAACCGCGCAGACTAAACCATCAAAATCACTGCGCGTTACCAAGCGAAATTTTTCTTCTACCTTAACCATAATCACTCTATCCCATTCTGTGTTACAACAATGAAATCAGTATAGAACAGATTATCGTGTCTACAATATTGGTGCATTTTTAGACAAAAGCTTGGTGCAGCAGGTAAGTGGCTGAATTTTTTAGGTAGTTGATTGAAAAATGTCAGACAACTCGATAATGTGGCTAGTTCCTGTCACAGGCTTAAGAGTTATCTCGTATGTATAATTGGAAATCCCTGTTAGTGTGCACCGCATTCATTATCGCGCCTGCTTTACACGCAAATCCATTAGCAGAATGCTACCCAGATTGGCAGCAAAAGGCCCGTACACTGGGGCTTTCAAGACAGATAACTGACTCAGTCATTCCCGGTTTGCAGCATATACCTCGTGTTCTGGAACTGGATCGTCGCCAGCCGGAATTTACCGAAAGTTTTTCGAACTACTTCAACACTCGTGTCAGTGAGCAGCGTATTGAGCGTGGTCGCACACTAATAGAAGAGCATCGTCTATTGCTCAATCGTCTTACGCTGGAATACGGTGTGCCAGCTCAGTATCTGATCGCGTTTTGGGGCTTGGAAACCAATTACGGCAGCTACAAGGGTAAAATGTCTACTTTAGATGCACTGGCGACACTAGCGTGTGATGAGCGCCGAAAGGTCTTCTTTACTGGCCAGTTGTTTGATGCCTTCTATCTGCTGCAGGATCATAGTCTGGAACCTTCAGAGATGGTAGGTTCTTGGGCTGGGGCGGTAGGCCATACACAGTTTATGCCAGGGAATTATCGTCGTTTTGCTGTCGATGGTGATGGTGATGGCCAGATAGATTTGTGGAATAGCGTGCCCGATGCGCTTACATCAGCCGCCAACTTCCTGAAAAATCTGGGCTGGCACTCTGGTGAGCGATGGGGCCGAGAAGTAGGTTTACCTGAGGATTTTCCCTATCTGGAGTTGGTAGAACAGCGCAAACGGTCATTGCATGAGTGGCAGAAACTAGGCATGACAACGGCTCAGGGTGCCAAATTACCCACTGAAGATATGCAAGCCACTCTGGTGCTTCCAGCGGGTCACACGGGGCCGGCTTTTCTAGTTTACCGTAACTTCAACGTGATCATGGGCTGGAACCGTTCCGAATTCTATGCGCTTTCGGTCGGGCATCTGTCTGATCGTATCAATGGTGCAGGTCGATTGACCGTCGTGCCGCCAGATCAGCCTCGTTTGACCATTGCTCAGGTTAAAGCTTTACAGGAGCGACTCAAGGAATTGGGGTTTATAGACGAACAGGCAGACGGTATTCTTGGCCCGGCAACGCGACAGGCGATCCGAGCGTTTCAGCAACAACAAGCCATCATCCCCGATGGCTTTCCGCACCATTCACTGTTTAAAGCGCTGAACATATCGCAGGCCAACGATGGATAATCTGCGCAGTAAGACGCTAATAGTTGCGGATCCTAAAAAATGGATTCAAACCTTCATTCTTCGCAGGCTAGTGAAGGGCTGAGTTCGAGTTTTTTCTGCACCTTTCTTCTTTAGTAGAGAAGGGTAGCGGGGCTGATTCGGGTTATGAGACTGAAATGGCTAAATGCTACTAAGTGTCTTTAATTGTACTAAGGCAATATAAATCAATAGCTTATGTGTTTTTTGTGGTTGTATTGTCTTTTTATATTATCTATTAGTGACACTTAATGTTCTTTGGTGTCGTCACAAAATGACTTGTTAAAATAGCAACTTTTTCATCTTAACGAATCGAAAATATCGCTTTTTATCTGATCAGTGCGATGCCCTAATTCACCATTTAGATGAGTAATCGGGGAACGTTGAGTTAATGGCATCAGGAAACCCTTTCAGGCCGTCTACACAGGCGATGAGCATATGTTGAACACCAACGTTTTGAAGGTCTGTTAACTGATACAAGGCATTGACGTCTTCCATCTGATCGATTTATTGTGATTCGTTTCGTGAGATAAGCAGACTTTAACCTGCGCCTACTTTGTGCTGTGAGTTCATCTGCTCGTTGGTCATATATAAGCAGTATCAAGGAAGGTGCTTATGTCTCCGGCAAGGAATGCTAGGGCGAGTCAATCACCAAACTACGAACGCCACCAGCCCGAAAAAATACTGCTTTAACCGTTGGTACAGCGACACTACACAATTTTCAAAGCGTCACTGGAAGATCAGGGCAAAAGCCTGCCGCTATACGTTCAGAGGGAGTTTGAAGGCTTTCTCGAATGTGGTCGTCTTGAGTATGGCTTCTTGCGCGTGCGCTGTGAGGATTGCCACCATGAACGCCTAGTGGCATTTAGCTGCAAGCGCAGAGGATTCTGCCCTAGTTGTGGTGCTCGCCGTATGGCCGAAAGCGCCGCCTTACTGGTAGATGAAGTCTTTCCCGAAGTGCCCATTCGCCAGCGGGTGTTAAGTTTTCCTTTCCAGCTGCGCTTTCTGCTGGTCCGTTACCCGGATCTGATGGGCAGGGTATTGGGTATCGTTAACCGAACACTCTCCACCTATCTCATTAATAAAGCTGGTTATACCTTTCAGCCTATGGACTTTATCGCCAAGCTGGCCGCACTAGTGCCCAAGCCTAGGATTAATCTCACACGATTTCATGGCGTATTCACTCCCAATAGTAAGTACCGTATTCAAGTCACTCCATCCAGACGTGGCAAGATAACAGCGAAGGCTGAATCGGGTGGGGTCAGATTGGCTTGATAAGTACCCTGAAGAACGGCATCACGCCATGTCTTGGATGCAGCGCCTCAAGCGATGACCTAGATGCAACGGTTGAAACGGGTCTTCAATATCGACATTGAAACCTGTCAGCGTTGTTACGGACGCGTGAAAGTCATTGCCTGTATCGAAGACCCTCTCATTATTGAAAAGATACAGACTCACCTCAAAAAACAGGAAGCGCATGCGCCCAGAACCACAGGCGTTACTGCATCAAGAAAGAGCCCCTCCACAATTCAGGCTTTTCAATTGAGGAAAATACAAAGCCCTAAGCGGGAAACGATGCCAACAACGGAGATGGCAGTTTGGCGTTCGGTCTTCAGGCAGGGATTAACCGAAAAACAAGTCAATCAGCGTGGATAATGAAACCGATCAAAGGCATTTTGGAAGAAAATCCATGGGAATATGCGGTTGGGCAGGCAGATCATAAAGCTAGACTCAGCTGGATATAGCCTTTATCCTTTCTATACTTTATTTCAGCCTTATTACGGAGTCGTATGTTGAGACACCTTACAATTACCCTTGTGCTAATTTTCCTCTCCGCATGCGGAGGTGGTACTTCGACACCGACCGAAGAGACACCAACCGAGGAGACACCAACCGA
>TARA_R110001592_G_scaffold254048_17_pt1 | contig 35207 bp, 32 predicted proteins | sample TARA_R110001592 | Tara Oceans TARA_R110001592 (sample SAMEA4398387) | marine metagenome | biome: Polar Biome; feature: [SRF] surface water layer (ENVO:00010504); material: water (ENVO:00002006), including particulate matter (ENVO:01000060) such as... | depth 5 m | reverse complement strand
AGGTGAATACGCCGGTCTTCTGGCCATTAAGCGCTATCACGAAAGCCGCGGTGACGCCGCCCGCGATATCTGTTTAATCCCTAGCTCTGCACACGGCACCAATCCCGCATCGGCGGCGATGGCCGGGATGCGCGTTGTGATTGTGGGCTGCGATCAGCTTGGCAATGTAGACATTGCCGACCTCCGCCAAAAGGCCGAACGCCACGCCGACCAACTGTCGGCGCTAATGGTTACCTACCCATCAACCCACGGTGTATTTGAAGAAGGGATTCGTGAAATCTGCGATATCACTCACCAGTATGGCGGCCAAGTCTACGTCGACGGTGCCAATATGAACGCCCTAGTAGGACTCGCGGCGCCGGGCGAATTTGGCGCCGATGTATCGCACCTTAATCTCCACAAAACATTCTGCATTCCCCACGGCGGCGGCGGCCCAGGCATGGGACCTATAGGGGTTAAAGCCCATTTAGCGCCCTTTTTGCCCAGCCACCCGGTATTCCCGGTAGAAGGTTTAGACCCACAAAATGACACCGTCTCTGGCGCCACCTACGGCAGCGCCAGCATTCTGCCAATATCGTGGGCGTATATTTCATTGATGGGCGGCACCGGCTTAAAGAAAGCCACTGAAATTGCCATCCTCAGCGCCAACTACATCGCCACACGGCTTCACGAACACTACCCGGTGCTTTATACCGGTCGCAATGGTCGGGTTGCCCACGAATGTATTATCGATTTACGGCCCCTTAAAGAAAGCACTGGCATCAGCGAAGAAGATATTGCCAAACGCTTAATGGACTATGGCTTTCACGCCCCCACCATGTCGTTTCCGGTACCGGGCACCTTGATGATTGAGCCGACCGAAAGCGAATCGAAGATGGAAATAGATCGCTTCTGTGACGCCATGATTCATATTCGCCGCGAAGTGGGCCGCGTGGAAAGCGGGCAGTTACCCGCCGACAACAACCCTTTAGTGAATGCACCCCACACCCTTGCCGACATCGTCGCAGACTGGGATCGCCCCTATTCTCGTGAAGAAGGCAGCTTCCCCGTTGCCAACTTACGCGAGGGCAAATACTGGCCAACCGTTAACCGTATTGACAATGTGTACGGTGATCGCAACCTCATTTGCTCCTGCCCACCAATAGAAAGCTATATGGCAGACTGAATAACACGCCCTCAAAAGAGGGCATATTTCCGCCAAAGCATCGATTTTTCATGCCTTTTTCTGGGGCAAAAGCGGTTTTTTATGACTACTTCACAGAAATGTTGATGTTTTTGCCTCTAACATGACAGCTTAGACGCAGATGGTATTGTTTTTACAAATAACATCCGTGAAACTACGTATAACTAAATTTCAAAATCTCCCGCAATTGTGTTTCAGCTAGTCTCTCCCGGAGGGGAATAAATGAAAACGAATATCTTAGCCTTATCGTTGACACTGGCAGCGAGCTTGCTCGTAGCCTGCGGCGGCGGCGGCGATGCCCGCAGCCCCGACCGTCCAAGCCCCAAATTAGACACTAGTTCACTGCGAATAGATTTCCCGCTTGGAAATCAACTGGCAGGCACCGGCAGTAACAAGATTCCCGTCAGGATGCTCGCGCTCCAAACCGATGGCGTAGAAATAAATTTAGGACCAGAATTAAATGTGACCGCAGACACCCAGTGGTCTCTTAGCGGCGCCCCCGCGAGCCTCGCGCTTGCTAGCTTGGCAGACGAAGTAAGAGACGCCGGTCAGCTTCGCAATGTATTAGATATACTGAGCACCGTGCGGCTTGCCAGCACAGACACAGTAAAGAACCTTAACATTATTGGTCGTTACACCTTCCAAGGTGAGGAATTCCGCCGCGAAGCGCCTTTCACAATTGTTCCCCCTGTTACCAGCGGCAATAAATACATCAGCGGTCAAACGGTCATTGCGTTTAACCCGTCCAATTCAACGGCCAGCACCACTGAAAATTACCAGCTTTTGCAAAATTTACAGAATTTACCCGGTGTTACCGAAAACTCTACTGTAAATGCAACATTTTGCACCGATAACAATAGTATTTTTACGTTTGGTCCAACCCAAACTCCAGATAGCGGTGCAGTAGCACCAGCGACCATAAGCAACCCGTTTACTAGCAGCAACCAAACTCAAGTAGCTGTCACCATTCGAGCCATTGAAAAGGGTGTTACCTGCGGCGATACCGACAATGAAGTTGTAATTGCGACTAAGATTGTCAACATTATTCCGGCCACGGTCAGCAGTCTTGCAGTTTGTGCAGTAGCTAACCCAGCTACCGACGTTTGCGGCACTTCAAACAACCAGTTATTTTTTAATGAGCAATACCTGAGTGACTGCAAGGGTCTAGATAACACCACGGTTAAATTACCTGCAGCACAACGTCTACAATTAGTTGCTCAGCTTACCTATACTAATCCACAGAATCCTAATCAAACCCCATTCACTACCTACCAGTGCTCTGGTCCAGGTGTATTGGCTTGGTCAGCTTCGCCAACAGCTATTTTCTCCGAAGGTCCAAATGAGACAGATGGCGATGCATCCTTAATAAGCCAACAAGAATATGAAGCGCTCCCAGTGGCTAGTCGCACTAGCGTCGCCACCGGCACTTACACTAACGATATTGGCACAGTGCAAGAAACCACCATCAGTGACTCACTAAATCTGCAGCTGGTTGATGCTGAAGTGTCAGCAGTGACTATTGTGCGAAATGATGGCGTCACGCCGCCAAACGGCACTGACACGATCTTCTTGGACGTGTTCAATAACGGCATCGATTACACGGCTATGTGTACCTTTATCGACTTTGATTCAACAGAAACCATTGCCTGTCCAGCCGCTTTTGTAAACTGGGAAGTCGACGAACCCACTATACTTAACGTCAACCCTGCCCAAACAAGCAATAACACTACGGTTAGCCCCGTTAAAGACACCGCCGGCAGTGGAAACGTCATTTTGACAGCTACTTATACTGGCGGCCTTAGCGATATAAGTGCAACACGCACAATAAACGCCAATAACGATGACGTGGTTGAATTACATCTTTACCAAGCATCAAATGCCAACTCTCCGGACGATATCAGCATCGATGAGTTCTCCTGTGTCGGCCGCACTGATTTAGTCGGCACATTGGCAGATGGTGAAACCTATATTCGTGGCAACCAGCAATTCCGTGCTTTCGTATTGCTCGAATCTGGTGAAAGTGCAATGACCCCCGAATTCTTGGCCAACCCCACGCTGGCCGGATCACCGCTAGTTGAAGTGACTGACCGTGAAAAATTGATATTCACATCAGTTCCTGGCTACTGGTCTGGTAATGGGAGCGCGGCGCCAAGCTGTGTATCTAGTCTGCCGATTCCCGGTGTAGATGCACTGCCCGGTGCAGACCAGATCCCTGGCTTGGATCAGATTCCTGGTTTTGACCAAATTCCTGGCTTAGATCAACTACCCGGCTTGCCAGCAACATCAAGCACTCCTGCCGCTAGCTTCAGTGGCGAAAATAAAGGCTCACTCGAATCTCGAGGTCTGCTGCGTCTGAGCACGGTATGTGTTCAAGCATTTATAGACAGCGATAGTGACGGCTTTACAGAAGGTGATGTGGTCGCAGAAGAAGGCTCTACCGTTTTGGTATTGCCTGCGGCAGACGACGATCTACTAACCTTTTCGAATGAGTTATGCGAGACGCTCGAACCAGTATTAACTTTGGGCGGCAATTTCCCCGGTCTAGAAGGTCCAGGCTTGGTGCTTCCGCTTGTGTATACCATTAGTACCATTGCTGATCCTATCCTCAGCGCACTGGCCACTAACGATGACGGCGGCGTAATTCCAGTTGAAGGGATTATCCAAGCGCTGATTACAGGTAACTTCTCTGCGATTAACCCTAACTTCCCAGACAGCCCCGTCGGCGGCCTAGGCCAAGTAACAGGTGCACTGATTGAAGGTGTTGATGCAGTGCCTGGTCTTCGTCCGGTACTCGATGCACTAGATTCATGCGTAGTCAGCCCACTTACTTCGGGCCTAGGAACCGTATTAGATGCACTTCTGGGCTTCAACCCAGGTGGTTTTGCTGATCTAGCCAATATTAACTTTGACGATTGTCAAGACGTATTCGGGGGACTACCGATACCAACCCCTTAATAAGAACTAATCAACGCGGCCGCTAGGCCGCGTTTTAAAATGTGCTTCAATTATGGAGAATATGTTAATGAGTCAAATGCGTAATATAACGCTTGCTCTGGCTGTAGGGTGCAGCACTTTTTCTGCTTTTGCAGCAGATGACGAAGAGACAGTCATTGATAGCCGCTGGCGCATACACGGCATGATTGGCTCTACAATCGCAGATAAAAGTGACTTCGATTCAGGCAACCAAGGCAAGATCGGTATTGGTAAACCCATCAGCGCCTATGTGATGGTCGATACTCACCTTAACTACGGTGAGTTTAAAAACTCAAAAAATGATACTTACAGTCGCAGCGCAGGTGGTTTAGACTTTTTATACTTCCCACGCGGCGCGTTTATGCTCGATGCTGCCCCTGTTCAGCCCTTTATGGGTATAGGCCTGACCTACCATGAAGTGGAGTATGAAGCGCCCGGCATTACGGCGACTCAATCTGACTATGGCAGCGATGCAATCCTCGGCTTTACTTATGAACTAGATAAAGTTGCCATCCGCGGCGAAGCTCGCTACCAACTTGACTCTATCAAACGCCAAGCACCCTTATTTCCCGATAACGATACCTTTTATACCTACGCATTTTTAATAGGTATTTCAGTACCGTTTGGCGATAAACCAATGCCATACAACTATGACTCTGATGGCGACGGCGTGCCAGACCGTTTGGATAAGTGCCCCAATACGCCTCGTGGAACCCCGGTAGATTCTACTGGTTGCCCATTGGATAGTGACGGTGACGGCATACCGAACTTCCGCGACCAATGTCCTAACACTCCTCCAGGTGCGAAAGTTAACGTCAATGGCTGCTCTATCGATGATGACCGCGACGGTGTACCTAACGACATTGATCAATGTCCAAACACTCCTTACGGCGTTCCTGTTAACGCTCAGGGCTGCGCATTGGATAGTGATGGCGACGGCGTTCCAGACAAAATAGACCAATGCCCTGGCACGCTTCCAGGCTTGAAGGTAAATTCACGCGGCTGTGTTATTTCACAAACCGTTGAGCTTACCGGTGTCCATTTTGAGTTCAATAAGTCGCGTTTGATGCTCGATTCACAAACCATTTTGAACAAGGTAGCTGAGTCTTTAAGCAACGAACCTGACGTCAGCATTATTATTATGGGCCACACCGATTCTGTCGGCAGTGACATCTATAATCAGAGGCTGTCGCAGCAACGTGCGCAATCGGTTGTTAACTACCTGTCAGGCAAAGGCATTACGCCCTCACGTCAGCAGGCGAAAGGTTACGGCGAAAGCAAACCCGTTGCTGACAACAATACCGACGAAGGCCGTGAACGCAACCGTCGTGTTGAACTGCAGGTTATCAGCCCTAATAAATAAGGCTGCTACACTCTGAATAAGGGCGGTTTTTACCGCCCTTTTTTATTGCCTAAAATTTCACTCGGTTTTCAGTGCCGTCTCAGTTGATCAATTAAAACCTGCAAACAAGTCTAACTGTTCTTCATGAATCTCTTTAGATACTGCGTTTTCAGCTCCGTCCTCGTCCGTGGACGCAAAGCGCACACCAACCCCAATAAGGCGCAAAGGCGAGGCCATTCGCGCCCACGCTTCTTCAAGTAACAGCTCAAAAAGCTCTGCCCTTAAATCACCCTCATGACGGCGATCAATTGTGGTTTGGCGAAACTCAGCCGACTTCAACTTTACAAAAATACCACTGAATCGCTTATCACCAAGCCGAAGTAACCTTTTCTCAAGCTCATCAAATAAAGCGGATATCTTATTTTTTGCAGCATCGACACCGTCAATATCTTGTGCGAAGGTGGTTTCAACACTGAGCGATTTACGCTCTCGGTGCGCTTTAACCGGACGCTGATCAATCCCGCGCGCGTAGTCATATAACTGATGGCCAAACTTACCGAACAAAGTCAGTAACTCTTCCAGAGATCGGCACCGTAAATCAGCGCAGGAAAAAATCGCGTGCTCCGCCATGCGGGCGGCCATCACCTTACCCACACCGTGTATTTTGCTCACCGGTAGACTCAGCACAAACTCATCAACTTGAGCGGGTGTAATGACGGTCAAGCCATCGGGTTTATCCCAATCACTCGCCACCTTGGCTAAAAACTTATTGGGCGCAACACCCGCTGAAATAGTAATACCCACCTCATCGCGCACCTGCTGACGTATTGCTTGCGCAATACGTGTTGCACTGCCTTGGAAAAGATCACAATTGCTAACATCAAGGTAAGCCTCATCGAGTGACAAGGGCTCAATATGTTCGGTGTAGCGGCTAAAAATCGCCCTTATTTGCAGCGCAACTTCACGATACTTCTCCATACTGGGAGCGAGAACGATCAGATTAGGACAGCGCCGCAATGCACTGGCAGTCGGCATTGCAGAATGAATACCGAAGGCTCGCGCTTCATAATTACACGTTGCAACAACGCCTCGGCGCTCCGCAGCCCCCCCTACCGCAACCGGATGATCTTTTAAGCTTGGGTCGTCTCTCAACTCCACCGAGGCATAAAAGCAATCACAGTCACAGTGAATAATCTTGCGCAAGAACCACCACCCATCAGGCCTACATACACAACTGTATGAATAGCCAGCAAAATAGCAAATACCATCGCGTAAGTCACCCTTGATTGTGCGCTATACTGGCAACATTCTTGGCAAAGTGGATAGTGAAAGATGGCAATTGGCAGTTGGACACCCGAAAACGAAAAGAGCGAACTCTCGATAGATCTGCAGTGGTTGCAACGCTGCGTTGTTATTAGTACGGAAGATCGACTCGAAGAATTACCCGCGCCGTTTACGGATGACGAACAGCAACGCTACAGCGTGTTTATGCGGGTATCCCAATCCCACTGGCAAACGGCGACCGCTGACCTCAGCAATGACGATATTATTGCCTTAATCCGTTTTTTCACTCGTGCAGAAAAACTCATCAACGGCTGGGATGCCGGCAAAGAATCACCGGCAATCTGGCTCAACAAAGTTTTACGTAGCCGTGGCGAAAAGCTAGATCGCGACATGCTGATATGGATCCGCAACAATACCGACAATCGTTTCATTCCCAACGGCGGCTTTTAAGTCGCTAAAAACCGGCGCCAATAAATCAGTTATTCCTCTGGCTTATTTTTAGCGAAGCCCGCTAATTGATCGGCGCTGGCTTCCGCCTGAAACTCGGCCTTCCATTGCGAATAAGGCATACCATAAACACGCTCGCGTGCTGCGTCGTAATCCACACCGACGCCCTCATCACCCGCTGCCGCGACATACCACTTAGACAAACAGTTGCGACAAAATCCCGCGAGATTCATTAGGTCAATATTCTGAACATCTTTACGATCATCTAAGTGCGCTAGTAAACGACGAAATACTGCCGCCTCTATAGCATCAGTTTGTGCTTTATCCATAATTTTGCCCCAATAATTTAAAGTTTCGCTGTGCATTATCGCAAAGTTTGCTATGTTATCACTGTTGCAAGTACTGAAGTTCGTCGATTGATGACCATAAAACGCTTACCGAGGCTCGCTGATATGACAAATAAAAAAATGGATCCGGTTGCATTGATCCGTAAAGAAATTGAATCACTAGAATCCAAAGTTGAACAGCTGCGTGATCGCTTGATGGCAGACGCCCATAAAGCGATTGACAAAGCGAAAGCGCAGGCAGAAAAAGCCCGCGAAAAATTAAAAGCAGAACAAGCTAAACTGGGTGAACTGCAAAAGAAAGCCAAAGCAAAAATGGATAGCCGTATTCAAAAGCAAGTGGATAGAGCCCACTCGGCTGTCGATGGTGCAAAGGAGCTTGAGCTAGACGCCAAGGCCGTTATGATTATGGCCAAGAATCAGCTGGCAGAACTCAAGGGAGACTACCAACGCGCCAAAGCACTTGCTAAAGCCGCACAAGACGCCGCCAAGAATTTCGATAGCAAAACCAAGGCCGCACCCAAAAAAGCCGCCGCTAAAAAAGCTGCTCCTAAAAAAGCGGCCGTTAAAAAAGCACCCGCTAAGAAAGCAGCCGCCAAAAAGGCTCCTGCCAAGAAAGCACCTGCTAAAAAAGCGGCTCCCAAGAGCAGTTAATCCCGCCAGATAGACGCAAGTGCAGTGAGTTGTAAAGTTAGGACCTACACCTTACAACTCACTCCTCTACTACTTGTACCCCTGCCAAAGTCACTACGCTATTCAGTATTAATTGGATAAGCTGGGTTTGCCTCGTCGCGCCGGTCTTTGAAAAAATTGCACTGAGGTGAGACTTGGCTGTGTTACGCGACACGCCCAGACTCATTGCTGCCTCCTCTAGGCTAAAGCCATTAACAAGCCTAATAGCAAGACGAGCTTCAGCTGGGGTGAACCCAAACAAGGCCGTTAACACTTCACTGGGCGCCTGTCTCGGCGCCATCGGGTCACTAATGAACACCGCCACCGCTGGACTGTGTTCGCCGCTGCGATCGCTGAGTGGCAAGGGTCTCAATAATAAACTCAAACCTTGCAACTGCGCCCTATCGGCAAGTCGAAATGCTCGCACACAGCCAGCCAGCTGCTGATGGTGGGCGCAAACCACTTCTGCCAGCAGGGTGCCAAATGCCCGTTGCTCTCGACTATCTTCTAACTGCAAAGAGCCATTACGCAATACTAATCCCCTAGACGTATCTATGAGTCGCCTCGCCACCGGATTACTACTCAAGACTGCAGCCTGCGCATCTAAAGTAATAACACCAACCGCCAATTGCCCAAACGTATCGGCGTATAGACTCCTCTCCAGTTCAGACTCCCGCAAGCGCGAGTGGATTTCAATGGCCTGTCGTAAATGCGGAAGGAGCAGCCTACACAAGTCTTTCTCGCCGTCACCGAAATCGTCTACGCTTTCTGGCCTTGTGACTCTGAGGCGAGCCAACAGCCCCTCACTCCCCCATAGATCAGCGCCCAAGATATGCATCACATCACTGGGTTGCAGATAGCTGCGGAAATACTCAGATTGCTGAAAATCGGCCACCGACAGAAATTCCGAAATAGTGACAACATCACCATCCGGTAAGTTTACGAAAGGGTCTAAAGCAAAGTAGGTATCGTTATAAGCATGGTAAATATCAGCAGAAAAAACCGCCGAATTTAACACCACACCTTTCTCATGAATGTTCGGCGGACGCAGCAATAAGGTAGCAAAATTGCCACCGAGTAACGTTCGTAATTCACCCAAAAATTGCTGCCAAGGGGGCGATTCTAGGGCGCCGCGATATATTGATTGGATCACCGCATCCATCTGCGGCGATATACTTAAATCAGCCATGAATAATTTGGGTCACCTTGTAAAAGTGACCCGATTCTAACCGCTGTCTAAACGGAATTCACCATTGAATACCGGAATCTGCTGTTAGTGAGGCAAATACTCACCACCATTAACATCGAGTGCTGCACCGGTAACCGCGCAGGCATAATCTGAGCCTAAAAAGATCGCCGCTTTGGCGCAATCGCCATCATCTGGAATATGGCCTATAGGAATATTTTTAGATACCGCAGCCACTTGCTGGGCTACTGTTGGGCCTCCTGCATCCGCGTTCATCTGCAGATAGCCTTCAACCGCAGGGCCCCACATCCATCCCATATACGCAGAATTCACCCGAATATTATAGCCACCAAGCTCCAGGGCCAAGTGGGAAGTTGCGCTAGCCAAGGCAGCCTTAGATGCGCCGTAACCACCCTGGGTGTGAAGCGGCTTGCGAGTGATCATGGTATTGATCATGACTATCGCGCCACCGCCCTGTTTTTTCATTTGCGGGATAGTTTCAAGCGTCAAACCCATAGTGCCAAATAAATTAACGTCCATTGCCGCGCGCCAACTGTCTAAATTAGCCGACTCTATTGGCCCAAACTCGCCGGGGTTATAAGCGCTATTGAAAAGCACATCGATACGACCAAAACGAGCGATGGTTTGCGCCACCAAGTTTGCACATTGAAGACGGTCACTGATGTCCGTGGTAACCTTCAATACATCAGTGCCCAAGCCTAGGGCGCTGATCGCCGCTTCGGCATCGTCGAGCTTACTCGCTGTGCGAGCACACATAGCAACAGAGGCGCCCTGCTTAGCCGCTTCTACCGCCAATTCCTGACCAAGCCCCGGTCCGATGCCAGAGACGATGACTACCTTGCCTTGTAAAAGCATAAACTGATCCTGTTATTAATAATTATAGGGATAACATTGATCAGCTTAGCGGAGCCGAAACAATCCGACACCACCCATATGGACGGGGCAACTATTCTGCCGCGACACCCGCGAAGTCCCGCGTTGTTGGCAGTCCTCTCCAGATCTAAACTGGCGATATCATATGGAAAATTGTGAGGGATACAGTGCTGACGAAATACTAAGGCAGCCGTGCCGAGGCAGGCCGCAGAATTTACGCTGCCACCGCAGCACATTCATTTTAGAGAATTTAACGGATAAAAGAAGGAAAATATGTGCAGCTAATATTAGCTGCTCACGCTAAGTGCTCTGCGCATATTTTCGGCGATCGTGGTCGCAATTCGTTTAGCGCGCTCAGTCTTTGGGCCAGCAAAACCGCTATCGGCTGATTGAATAAAATACCCTAGCCATTGATCAAAATCGCTGTCTGACAAACGCTGCTTGGCATCTAATTGGCGATGGATATTCATGGTGTGACGCTGGTAGTTATTTTCACCCAGCAACAGTTTTTCCCAATAGGCCTGTATGCGTGGAAAATGTTCGACAATATCGATACCGGCAACCTCGGTAAAGATCGGCGCTAAGCGCTCATCCCTTAAAAGACAGGCGTAGAATGCTTCGACGAACATAGCAATGTGTTCAGGGGAGTCGAGGTCTGGCTTATTATTTATTGAAATACGAGGTGGCATTATAAAAGCTAAACTATGTCATTGAAGGGTATACGAGCAACATTCTCACTGCGAATATTGCTCGTGAACAAAACCTATTTTTTCTTTCTAGCCGTCTTTGCCTTAGAAAAACGCATCACCCGTTGCTTGCGCTCTACCTGACGCTTGCTGAGGTCTTTCTTTTTTCCCTCGAATGGGTTTTCCGAAGTTTTGTATTCAATCTTAATCGGCGTGCCCATCATTTTTAATTCGCGACGAAAGACTTTTTCCAAATAGCGGCTATAGCTGGCGGGAACCCTTTCCGTCTGATTACCATGAATTACGATGATAGGCGGATTCTGCCCACCGGGGTGAGCATAGCGAAGCTTAATGCGGCGACCATTAATCATTGGAGGATTGTGGTCGTGCACTGCACCTTCCAAAATAGTTGTTAGCATTCGGGTCTGCAACTGCCGAGTAGCCGACTCATAGGCTTTTTCCACCGACTCATAAAGATGACCGACGCCAGTGCCATGCAGGGCCGAAATAAAGTGAATTTCGGCAAAGTCGATAAACTGTAAACGCCTGTCCAGCTCTTTCTTAATATGGTCTTTTTGCTCTGTAGTGAGGCCGTCCCACTTATTGATAGCCACCACAACTGCGCGACCGGAATCCACTACCTGTCCCAATAAATGCAAATCTTGATCAACAATACTCTCGCGACCGTCCATCACTAGAATCACAACGTGGGCGTCGTCGATCGCTTTTAAGGTTTTTACAATCGAGAATTTTTCAACGGCTTCTGAAATATGCTTACGCTTACGAATACCCGCCGTATCGATCAGGGTATAGCCTTCTCCGTCGCGTTCGTAATTGATATACACACTGTCACGGGTGGTCCCCGGCTCGTCAAATACCACAACACGATCTTCACCGAGCATGCGGTTTACAAGCGTCGATTTACCCACATTTGGGCGCCCTACTACCGCGATTTTTTTCCCGGTTGCGAGCGAAGCCTGCTTGTCTTCAGCCTCTTGCGGGAACTGCGCTAGGACATCGTCCATCAGTATCCGCACGCCTTTACCTTGGGTGGCGGTTAGAGGGTATATTTTTGCAGCGCCAGTCTTATAAAATTCAGCCTTCGCTACTTCGGCGTCGGTCCCATCCACTTTATTCGCAACGAAGAACACCGGCTTAGAGCAGCTGCGAAGATGTTTTATTAAACCTTCGTCTGCAGGCATTAAACCCGCTCGCGCATCCAACATCAGCAATACTGCATCCGCCTCATCAATAGCCTGCATCGATTGCTGCGCCATGGGGCCATCAATACCCACTTCGTCGCCGTTAACACCGCCAGTATCTATGACGATATAGCGACGATTGCTGTGAGTCGCCTCGCCATACTTACGATCGCGGGTTAAACCTGGAAAATTAGCCACCAAGGCATCGCGACTTTTAGTTAGCCGATTGAACAGAGTTGATTTACCGACATTAGGTCGGCCTACCAAGGCAATAACAGGAACCATAATTCTATTTAACTCTGATCAGCACTCGGGCCGAATGACAAAATTTTTTACTTAGCGATCTTGCAGTTTGTAGGCCAGCAATTCGCCGCTATTTCCGTACACATATAATAAATTGCCATCGCTTAGCATCGGCGCACGCAAGCCATCGCGATCAGCTCTTGTACGAGCGATCAAACGACCGTCTTCCCGCGCTAACATATGCAAATAACCTTCATAATCACCAACGCCAATCGCACCATCAAATGCCACCGGTTCGGTTAATTCACGACGCGCCAATACCGTTTGCGTCCAAAGTGCGCCCTGACCATTGTCATCAATCGCATTGACACTGCCATCAGAAGTCACAACGAACACCTTACCCAAGTTTTCAGCAGCGCCGACGTAACTAGACATGTCCTTAACCCACAACGGCCGACCGCTGCGAATATCAATGGCCATAACTTGGCCCTGATAACCCGTGGCGACAACTGTCTTCCTGTCGTCCATGACCAGTAAGCGACCGTCGACATCGACTAAACGCTCAATTTCGGTACTACCCTGGGGAGCAGAAATACGTTGCTCCCAAAGCTGAGAACCGCTGTCCATATCAAAGGCGAGTACTCTACCGTTGGCAAAACCCACCATAGCAATGTCGCCGACCACATTTGGGGTGCTGGTGCCACGCAAGGTCAGACGAGGAACTTGAGAAGAATAGCTCCACAACAATTTACCATCTTCAAAATTCAGTCCTTGTACGTCGCCGCTATAGGTTTGCACGACGACTACAGAGCCATTGCTCTGCGGCGCGGAAAGCACTTCACTGCTCATAGGAGCACGCCATACGATATCACCGGAGATCCGGTCAATCGCGACAACTTCACCGTCTGAGGTGCCAACAAATAGCAGGGTGCCAGATACACCTACGCCACCCGATATCCGCAAATCGTAAGACTTCTTCCAAATTTTCTTACCGCTGGCTTTTTTCAATGCCGCGACCTTGCCGTTCGATGACGCAATGAATATCTCATCACCATCAATGGCCGGAGTAATACGGTGATAAGCCTCTGCTTGGCCATCGCCCAATGAATAAGACCAAACTTCCTTAAGCTTCTTCTCTGCCTTAAAGTCGGTCAATTTAGCCGGCTCCCGACTAGTCGGGTCTGAAGCGCAAGCCACCATCATCGCGCTTGCTAGCAATATACTAACCGCAGAAATAAACCGCATTACTTCGCCCCTTCTACAGCGACTTGGGCCGCAGATAAGTCATTAATTTTCAGTTCTAGCATCGCGTTATTTACGGGTGCTTCTTGCTGACGAGCCAAGGATCTAGCGCGCTGATACGCCGCTAACGCCGCCGCATTATCTTTCTGAGCAAATGCCACATCGCCCTCTAACTCAGCGGCCTCAGCTGCGTAACCCGTGGCGGCAAGCGTGCTTAAGTACGCCAAAGCTTTGTCGTACTCTTTCTGTGCATAAAAAACTTGTGCTAAGCGTATTTCAGCCTGTGCTTTTATTTGCGCGCTTGGGCGCTGGGCCAAAACCCACTCAAGCTCAGTGATCGCTGTTTCATAATCGCTGCTTTTTACTGCGTATTTAGCTTTAAATAGCGCGGCGAACTGGCCATAGCTCAAGCCCGAAAACTGATCTGTCAGGGTGTTCGCCAAATGTTGCGCAGTAGCTAAACTACTGCCATCTCGCTGCACTGCAGCGTCTGCAACCAGCAAATCATCAAACATTGCCGATGCTTCTCCGGCCTGTGTTTGCTGATGTCCCTGCCAACCCTTCCAACCAAATACAATGGCCAGCGCAAGGGCAATACCAAAAACGGTAGACTTACCATTTTCCCGCCACCATCTTTTAATGGCTTCGACTTGTTCTTCTTCTGTACGATACGTTTCCACTAAACTTCCTCTTCGACTTGTCTAGTCGCCTTTAAAAATAATTCTTAGAAATAGTATTTACCAGTTCGGCCAGCGCGACCAACTGTTGCTCACCCTGTCCAGCTCGCAGCGGTTTGACTGCGGCTTGACCACCTTGTAACTCATCTTCGCCGAGCACCACAGCAACTGAGGCACCCGATTTATCCGCTTTTTTAAACTGACTTTTAAAGCTGCCACCGCCGCAATTTATTAACACCTTTACTGATGGCATGGCATCACGTAACTGCTCGGCAATTTTTAGTGCCTCTATATCCGCTTTTTCACCAACCGACACAATAAAAATATCAGCCTGCGCCTGCTCGTCTGGCATCACTTCCAGCGTTTCTAGCATCAGTACTAACCGTTCAATACCCATTGCGAACCCGACCGCGGGTGTTGTCTTACCGCCTAATTGCTCAACTAAGCCATCGTAGCGGCCGCCAGCACACACGGTGCCCTGCGCTCCCAGCTTATCGGTAGTCCATTCAAACACGGTTAAGCCGTAATAATCTAAGCCACGCACCAACTGCGGATTTAATGTATAGCTAACGCCCGCGGCATCTAAGCGTGCACACAAACCCTCAAAGTGGCTGCGTGAAACGTCGTCAAGATAGTCACTTAGTACCGGTGCGGCTACCAACAGTTCCCGAGTTTTAGGATCTTTACTATCCAGTACCCGCAAGGGATTAGACTCTAATCGACGCTTGCTGTCGTCGTCTAACTCGTCTTTAAAACCGGTCAAATAATCAACCAAGGCTTGGCGATAATTTGCCCGAGACTCGGCGTTACCAATACTATTTAATTCCAGAGTAAGAGCGTCACTTATACCCAGTTCGCGCCACAATCGTGCCGTTAACAAAATTAATTCGGCGTCAATATCTGGCCCAGCCATACCAAACGTTTCAACACCAATTTGATGGAACTGGCGCAGGCGGCCTTTTTGCGGACGCTCGTGGCGAAACATAGGCCCGGTATACCAAAGCCGCTGGATCTGGTTATACAGCAGGCCGTTTTGATCGCAGGCTCGCACACAGCTCGCCGTCCCCTCGGGACGCAATGTTAAGCTGTCGCCGTTACGATCCTCAAAGGTATACATTTCCTTTTCGACAATATCGGTTACTTCACCAATAGAGCGTTTAAAAAGCTCGGTATGCTCGACTATCGGAAAGCGAATTTCTCTATAGCCATAGCGACTAAGTACACCGCGCACGCAGGCTTCCAAATACTGCCACTGCGGCGTTTCCGAAGGCAGAATATCGTTCATGCCGCGAATTGATTGAATACGTGCCAAAAATAATTCCTATTGACCAAACACAGTATATGAGCTGCTTCTTATAAACCGGCTATGCTCAGCTACGTGCAATAAGGTCTTTATCCTGTTCTTGTTTAAGAGCGATCTTTTCACGAATCAATTTTTCTAGATGATCGATCAATACATCGTTCTTCACTTTGTGATTTGGCTTGCCATCCACATACACTAAATTGTTTGGAGTTCCGCCGGTTAGCCCGATCTCAGCCTCTTTCGCCTCACCCGGACCGTTAACAATGCAACCGATAACCGCAACGTCCAATGGCGTAGTGACGTCGTCTAAACGCAGCTCCAGCTCGTTCATGGTACTGATAACGTCGAAGTTCTGCCGAGAGCAACTTGGGCAAGCAATAAAATTAATTCCTTTGCTGCGCAGCTTGAGACTCTTCAATATCTCGTAGCCAACTTTTACTTCTTCAACTGGATCGGCCGCCAGGGAAACGCGAATAGTGTCGCCGATCCCGTCCATTAATAGCATGCCCAAACCCACCGCCGACTTAACGGTACCACCGCGCAAGCCACCGGCCTCGGTGATACCTAGGTGCAAGGGTTGGTCTATTTGGGTCGCTAGTTGGCGGTAAGCTGCCACTGCCATAAAAACGTCGGAGGCTTTAACGCTGACCTTAAAACTCTGGAAATCTAATTTATCGAGAATATCAATATGACGCATAGCGGACTCAACCAAAGCCTCGGGGGTTGGCTCGCCGTACTTACGCTGTAATTCTTTTTCCAAGGAACCAGCATTTACACCGATTCGAATTGGGATATTGTGAAATTTTGCTGCATCAATAACTGCGCGAACGCGATCTTCTCTACCGATATTACCCGGGTTAATACGTAGACAATCAACGCCATATTCCAATACTTTCAAGGCGATTTTGTGGTCAAAATGAATATCCGCTACCAGTGGCACTGACACTTGCTCGCGAATCTTTCGAAACGCCTCCGCAGCTTCCATGCTAGGCACAGATACCCGAACAATATCAGCGCACGCAGCCTCTAAACGTCGAATCTGAGCAACCGTAGCTGCCACATCACAGGTTTCGGTATTGGTCATGCTTTGCACTGATATCGGTGCAGCGCCACCCACAGCAACCTTGCCGATATGAATTTGCCGCGAAACCCGACGTTTTATCGGAGATGCCATTTTCATAATTCACCTACCTGCACACGCACGACGTTGCTATTTGCTAATTCCTTAAGCTCTACCAGAGCACCGTTGTAATACATGGCCACCACCGGCCAGTATGCAGCGCTAACGGTCACCGGGCCTGGCACCTTAAAATGAAGAGTTTCACCTTTTTGCTGGACGCCGCTTACCCTGACATTATTGTGGGCGTCACGCACTTCCAACCAGACATCTTCGCTGATCATAAACTTTAGTTCGGCGGGTTTACCGTCAAGCTCCGACGGCTCGTCTGTATGAGTCTTCACAAGATCGCCAGACAGTAATGTTTCTCCCAGCGAAGGGGCCATCTTCAACATTGGTAAGGACGGCAATTGTTGCTCTAAGACCACAACCGAGGGCACTTTAGATTTGCTACCGTCAAATACCCAGCAGGCCAGCGCCCAAACAAGAAACGCGGCGAACAAGGCCAATATCAAACCCGCATGACCGGGCGCTTGCACCTTGCCCTGAACCTGAATGTGACGCTGCTGACTAGTTTGCTCTTCGCGACGGCAGATTCGATCGCAATCATTCAATAAAGGCGCTTCATCCAGCCCCATATATCGCGCATAACTTTTAATATAACCCCGCGCGAACAGCGGTGAGTTAAACCGTGAATAATCGTTCTGCTCTATAGCCTCAACATAGCTGTTTAACAAATTCAGCGCTTCAGCCGTTTCCAACACAGACTTACCCGCGCTGATACGCGCGTCATGCAATACTGATCCCGGCGGTCCGGGATAAAGCTGCTTGGTTAACGACATATTAATTCCTAGGGGCTCCCCTGCTGAGAGTTTTGCAAATACGCTTTATAAAGTAGGTACTCTTCCGATTTTGGGTACAAATTTTTCAGCGCTAAGGCAAAGCTGGCATGCGCATTTTTGTCATCAAACTTATCAGCTAAACGAATACCCAACCATAAAGCAGCGGCATTTTGCGCTGGCTTTTTACTCAGGTAGGCATCGTAAAATCGCTGTGAATCGGCAAAGCGATCCATACGAAAATACACTTCGGCTAAGGACATGAGCACCGCCGCGTCATCGCCCTGCATTAAGAATGCACGTTTAAATGCGTCTTCTGCTTTTGTTAATTGGTTTAATTGGATATAGCAGCGGCCAAGGTTTACAAATGCCTCGACTCGACGCTCGTATAATAATTCTTGGACAACAACTTCAAGCTGACTTGCTGCCTCTGCATACCGCCCCCTCGCATAAAGGAAAGCCGCATAATTATTTCGCACCCGAGACGCCTTGGGCGCCAAGCTGATTGAACGCAAATAATACTGCTCAGCCAATTCAAGTTCACCCGTGTTCTGAAAAACCAAGGCCAAAGCTTCTAATGTTTCAGGATTGTTTTTATCCGCTGCTTCAACATATTGCAGGTGACGTTTTGCCTGATCCCAATTACCCTGAGCGATGTAGCTACGGGCTAATTGCAGAGAGGTTTCAAAGGCCTTTTTATCATCTGTTTTCGACGCAAAACCGCCGCTTTGCGTTGTGACGCATGCAGACAAGACTAGCGCTGATAAAAGCATTACCAGAATAGGAGGTAATACTTTGATGCCTTTTATTCTTAACGACGACATGCAGTATGCTCCCGAAAATTCATACCAAGCGAATAGCTTGTTCTAACTCCGCCCGCTGGCGATGACGCTCACTGCGCTTAGTCCGATCTTGTACTTGGCCTGCCAGCTGACCACACGCTGCATCAATATCATCGCCGCGTGGTGTTCTCACGGTAGTGACATAGCCGGCTTCGGTTAACACCAACCAAAACCGATTTATCGCATTTTTACTTGGACGCACGTAATTTGACAGCGAAAACGGATTAAATGGAATCAAATTGATTTTACAGGGTAAATCACGAAGCACTTCGGCTAATTCCTTCGCATGTTCAGGGCCATCGTTTACACCCGCTATCAAGGTATATTCGATAGTCACCACCCGATGAGTATCTTCCTGTTTATCCAAATACCGCTGACAGGCCGCAAGTAATTCTGCGATGGGGTACTTTTTATTGATTGGCACTAGCTCGCTTCGCAAGGCATCATTGGGTGCGTGTAAAGAGATTGCCAATGACACGGTAGAAACATCACCCAGCTTGTCCAGCATGGGGACAACACCCGATGTGCTCAAGGTCACACGACGCTTTGACAGACCATAGCCAAAGTCGTCTAGCATCAAGCTCATGGCTTCTACAACGCTGTCAAAATTGAGTAGCGGCTCGCCCATACCCATCATCACGACATTGGTGACTATGCGTTTACTACCGGCCTTAAAACCGTCATAGGATTTAATGGCCAACCAAACCTGACCAATGATTTCAGACGCCGTTAAATCGCGCATAAAACCTTGTTTACCGGTGGCACAAAAACTGCAATCTAAGCTGCAACCCACCTGCGAAGACACACACAGGGTACCGCGCTGGCCATCGGGAATAAGTACCGTCTCAACTAAATTATTACCACCAACCTCTACCGCCCACTTGCGGGTTCCGTCGATGGAATCGAGTTGCTTGACCACGTTGGGAGGACGAATTTCGGCAAGTTCCTGAAGCTTGGCGCGCAAGGGCTTGCCGAGATTTGTCATCTCGTCAAAATTGTCGATCCCCGAGTGGTGTATCCACTTGAGGATCTGCTGGGCACGAAAAGGCTTTTCACCGATAGAAGTGAGATACGCTTCCATATTTTTACGCGACATACCGAGCAAATTCACTTTCATCTGCTGTACTACCGCTGTTGGTGTTTCCATTTTCATGCCCCGCAATGAGTAGAAATGTGCTTAAACGCGCTCACACAACTCACTGGTAGAGAAAAAGAACGCAATTTCCCGCGCCGCTGACTCTTCTGAATCCGAACCATGTACCGCGTTAGCGTCGATAGATTCAGCAAAGTCCGCACGAATAGTGCCTGGAGTGGCATCTTTCGGGTTAGTTGCGCCCATCAGCTCGCGATTCTGCAAAACCGCACCTTCGCCTTCCAAGACTTGAACCGTCACAGGACCTGAGGTCATGAAATCGATAAGAGCAGGGAAAAACGGACGGCCTTTATGCTCAGCATAAAAACCTTCAGCCTGTTCACGGCTCAAACGCAGCATTTTAGCCGCTACGATACGTAGACCTGCTTTTTCAAAACGGCTGTAAATTTCGCCAATCACATTTTTGCTAACAGCATCTGGCTTAGCAATGGAAAGAGTGCGTTGAACGCCCATCGGTCTTTCTCCAAAAAAATAAAACAAGAACAATCTGGGCAATAATTTTGCCCACTACGAAAAAACGTCGAATTATACGCGTATTAGCAGCAAATAGGTACGAGAGACACTGTAAGACAGTAGGTTCTGGCCGGTGTTTCACAAAAGCGTCCAGAAAGCGTAAAGCAGGTGCCTACAAATACCCATATTTAGCGCGACCGCTAGGTATCCTTGGCGGCTAGACACTGAAAAATATCTATATCAATCCTGCTCTTCTATCCACGCAGCCTGAATAGCCTCGAGAATCTTTTCACCGCAACGCTTTGGGTCATCATCAAAATCGTCTAAATTCATCACTTTGTCTCGCAAATCCACAAAGTTGATATGAACTGGGTCGGTTTCGGGGAATTTTTCGGCAAGTTCAATACCAATATCCAGTACGTCGGTCCATTTTAAACTCATTTTCGGCACACCTTAATTTTACGGGTTAATGGCGCTCAGAGACCATATTAATAGTATAGCGTGGCACTTCGACGACTAAATCTGCGTCGCCTACCACTGCCTGGCAGCTCAAACGGGACTCGGGCTCTAAACCCCAGGCCTTATCAAGCATATCTTCTTCAAGCTCATCGGCCTCGCCCAAGGATGGAAAGCCTTCGCGAACGATAATATGGCAGGTGGTACAAGCGCAGGATTTTTCACAGGCATGTTCAATATCAATGCCATTAGCAAGCATGACATCGCATACTGTCTCTCCTGACGCCGCGTCCAACACTTCACCGTCTGGACACAGCGCTTCATGAGGTAATACTACAATACGTGGCATTCAGGCTTCCTTAAATTTCATCGACTCGCCGACCGGCGAGTGCGTGGTTAATACTGGCGTCCATACGACGCTCGGCAAAGACTTCGCTGCCCTTGCCGACAATTTCTATATGCTTGGCAATGCTAGCAACCGAGCCATTTTCGCGCTCCTGGTGTAAAACTTCCATCTTAGCCAACAAGTCCTTCTGTTCGCTCTCGCTAAGCATAGCCTCACCATCTTTAAGCAGCGCCGCAGACAGCGCCTGCAGCAGCGCCTCGGCCTCTACCTGCTGTTCGCGCAAGGCTCTCGCCTCCTTGTCGTCAATCGCTGAGGCCCATGATTGCTGAAGCATTTCGGCTATATCGGTATCACTCAGACCATAGGCTGGCTTCACTTCAATACGACTTTCTGACCCCGTACTCTCCTCACGCGCGCTAACCCGCAAGAGACCGTCAGCATCAACCTGAAACGTCACTTTAATCCGCGCCGCGCCAGCCACCATGGGAGGAATTCCCTGCAACTCAAAGCGCGCCAAAGACCGGCAGTCTTCAACCAATTCACGCTCACCTTGCACCGCATGTATGACCATGCCCGTTTGGCCATCTTTGAAAGTAGTAAATTCCTGCGCCATTGCCACTGGGATAGTGGTATTACGATGGATAATTTTCTCTGTTAGACCACCCATAGTTTCAATCCCCAGCGACAGGGGTATGACGTCCAATAGCAGCATTTCATCGCCGCTGCGATTGCCCACCAATTGATCAGCCTGCAAGGCCGCGCCCAGGGCAACCACTTTATCGGGGTCTAAATCCACCAAAGGCTCACGCCCAAACCACTCAGTCACACGCTCACGAACACGAGGGACCCGAGTCGAGCCGCCCACCATAACTACGTTATGGATCTCATTACTACGCAATTTGGCGTCGCGCAAAGCACGCTTACAGGCTCGAATTGCCTTGTCAATCAGAGGATCAATTAGCTCGTTAAACTGCTGCCGACTCAGCGTTGAACTGATATCGCCCAAGCTCAGCTGCACCTCAGTAGCATCAGAGAGCGCTTCTTTGGCCTGACGAGCTGCCGTTAGCAGGCTGCGCTGCTGGAACATATCCAAGCTTGTCATATTATTTTCGGCCACAAACCACTGCGCCAGCGCATGATCAAAATCATCACCACCAAGTGCAGAGTCCCCTCCCGTAGAAAGTACTTCGAACACCCCTTTGGTTAGCTGCAGCACAGAAACGTCAAACGTGCCGCCACCCAAATCGAATACCGCTATCGCAACCTCATCTTGTTGATCTAGGCCGTAAGCAACCGCCGCCGCAGTAGGCTCATTTAATAGTCGCAATACGTTTAAGCCGGCAATCTTGGCGGCATCTTTAGTCGCCTGACGCTGAGCATCATCAAAATAAGCCGGTACCGTAATCACCACCCCAGTTAACTCACCGCCCAGAGTCTCTTCGGCACGGCGGCCCAAGGACTTCAATATTTCTGACGACACCTGCACCGGAGATAAATCGCCCGCTCGGGTGCGAATCTTGACCATATCTTGGCCCAAATCAAGCAGTTCGTAGGGCGACATAATCACCCCGTCGGCGCTGGTCACATCAGCATAGGAGCGCCCCATTAAGCGCTTAATCGACAACAAGGTATTGCGAGGATCGGCACTCGCACCCGCAAGGGCTTTCTCACCGATATCGATCCGGGCGTCTTCACCGTAATGCACTGCCGATGGCAATAAATGGCTGCCATCGATATCCGCCAGTGTTTGCGCACTGCCATTGCGAACAGTGGCAACCAAGGAATTCGTGGTGCCGAGGTCAATCCCTACCGCCAATTTGCGCTGGTGCGGCTCGGGGGTTTGTCCTGGCTCTGAAATTTGCATCAACATAGAGGTTGTTTGGGCTCCTGGCGATCAGCTCGCCTATTTCAATAATCCAGCAATTCACTCTCTTTTAATTCGGCTTCGCTGCGCAGTTTTTCTAAAAACTGCAGTTTGGCATAACTTGCCAACGCCAGGTCGAATTGCTGCTGCGTGTAATTAGTCGAAAACATCGATTTTTGCTGGTTTGCAGCAGTTTCAAGGTCGCTGTAAAACTTATCCAGTGCGGACTCCGGGTCTTTAGCATCCTGCAGTTCAGAAAGCTCCTCGCGAAGCTGCATCTGCTGCATCAGAAACTCAGGATCTTGAAACGTAGTGGACGACATATCGCTATCGACACCAGCCAACTTAAGCAAATACGCGGCGCGGCGCGTCGGTGAAACCAAGGTTTCATAAGCTTCATTGATTTGTGACGAGGATTGAACTGCGCGCAGGTGCTCTCGCTCACTCGCCCCGGCAAAGCGGTCTGGGTGAGCTTCGCGCTGAAGCTCTCGATAACGACGGGTTAAATCAGTCTGATTGACTTCGTAGCTCTGCGGCACAGCCAGCAGAGCGAAGTAATTTTCCCGCGGATTAAATTCTGACATAGTGTTATGGCCGGCCGGCAAGGCCGCTAGACGGTGAAACTCTCACCGCAGCCACATTCAGCCGACACATTGGGGTTATTAAATTTCAGACCTTCGTTTAGCCCTTCTTTCACGAAGTCTAATTCGGTGCCATCAAGATACACCATGCTCTTTGGGTCGATATAGACTGAGGCTCCATCACGTTCAAAAACCTGATCTTCAGCCTGCGATTCGTCGACAAACTCCAGCACATAGGCCATACCGGAGCAGCCTGATGTGCGCACTCCAATACGAATACCTAAGCCGCGGCCACGACCAAGCATCTGTCGCTTTATATGACTTGCCGCTGCACTACTTACTGAAATTGGCATCTATCCTCTCCTGCTGCGATTCAGGACGCAGCTCTTTTCTTGCGGTAATCTGATACCGCTGCTTTGATCGCATCTTCTGCCAATACCGAACAGTGAATTTTCACTGGTGGCAAAGCCAACTCTTGAGCGATCTCGGTATTTTTAATGTGCTCTGCTTCTTCTAACGTTTTGCCCTTTACCCACTCGGTGAGTAGTGAGCTAGACGCAATGGCGGAGCCACAACCGTAGGTTTTGAACTTAGCATCTTCAATAATGCCCTGCTCATTCACCTTGATTTGTAGACGCATTACATCGCCGCAGGCTGGCGCACCAACCATACCAGTGCCAATTTCATCGGCACTGTCGTCGAACTTACCGACGTTGCGCGGATTCTCGTAGTGATCTAATACTTTTTCGCTATATGCCATGATATCGTCCTCTCGCGCTGAACAGCTTAATGAGCCGCCCATTCAATACTGTCTAAATCCACGCCGTCTTTGTACATATCCCACAAAGGCGACAACTCTCGCAATTTATCAACTGCGCCGCGAACCTGCTTGATCGCGTAATCTACTTCTTCAGCTGTTGTGAATCGCCCGAAGGAAAAACGCAGTGAGCTGTGTGCTAATTCATCATTAAGGCCAAGTGCACGCAATACATACGAAGGCTCCAAGCTAGCCGATGTACAGGCTGACCCTGATGACACCGCCAAATCTTTGAGAGACATAATCAACGATTCGCCTTCTACAAACGCTAAGCTGACATTCAAATTGCCCGGCAGGCGCTTTTCAGCATCACCATTGATGTGAACTTGCTCAATATCTTTCAAGCCATCCCAAAACTGATTGCGCAAGGCCAAGGCATGCACTGCATCCTGCGCCATTTCTTTGCGGCCAATTTCACAGGCTTCGCCCATTCCGACAATTTGATGCGTTGGCAAAGTACCTGAACGCATGCCGCGCTCGTGTCCACCGCCATGCATTTGTGCCTCTAACCGTATACGCGGTTTACGGCGAACGTACAGAACGCCAACCCCTTTGGGACCGTACATTTTATGCGCACACATCGACAATAGATCGATTTTCATTGTCTCCATGTCGATAGGGATCTTACCCGAGGTTTGCGCAGCATCAACATGAAACACCACCCCATTGGCGCGGCACACTTCGCCGATTCCGGCGATGTCACTAATGGTGCCGATCTCATTATTGGCGTGCATGATACTAACTACAACGGTATCTTCGCGAAGCGCAGCAGCAACCGCTTCTGGCGTAATAAGACCTTTATCTGTCGGGTCGAGATATGTCACTTCAAAGCCTTCGCGCTCTAGCTGGCGACACGCATCCAAGACCGCTTTGTGCTCAATTTTCGAGGTAATTATGTGCTTACCTTTTTTACTATAAAAGTGCGCGGCACCTTTAATAGCAAGATTATTTGACTCGGTAGCACCAGAAGTCCAAACAATCTCCCGAGGATCCGCATTCAATAGATCGGCAACCTGGCGGCGTGCGTTCTCTACCGCCTCCTCCGCTTTCCAGCCAAACATATGAGAGCGTGATGCCGGATTACCAAACACACCATCGGTGGTCAGGCAGGCCATCATTTTTTCTGCAACCCGGGGATCAACGGGCGTCGTCGCGGAGTAATCCAAGTAAATCGGCAATTGCATACACTTATCTCCAGATTCCCGATCACAGTCGGGGGGTAAACTAATCTAACGCTGTTAAAGTAATCGACTGAGTATTGCGCGCCCGCTGTATTTGGCGCGCCGACACGTTTTGAACATCACGTCGATCAACTAAACTAGCTAAACTGATGTCACTTAAAAAGTGATGGATCTGATCGCTGAGATCCGACCACAAATTGTGTGTCAGACACGTTTCACCGTCTTGACAGTCACTTTTCCCTGCACAACCGGTGGCATCTACTCGCTCATCGACTGCGTCAATAATCTCAGCAACAAAAATTGTCTCGCTGGGCCTACTTAAACGATAGCCGCCGCCGGGACCGCGCGTACTAAACACTAAATCTTTGCGACGCAACTTGGCAAACAGCTGCTCCAAATACGAGAGCGATATATCTTGTCGCCCCGACACATCAGCTAAGCTGATGGGGCCGCGGTCACCGTACAGCGCCAAGTCCAACATGGCTGTCACTGCGTAGCGGCCTTTTGTCGTTAGTCGCATAAACTCACCTACATTTTTCTACGGCCCAATTATGCAATAACCCAGCAAAACAGTCAACTATATACCCGATGGTTTTAGTAGGACTTAAACAAGCAATTGCGAGCGCCGATTAGGCTCCGTTACTGCCGTCATCATCCTTCATTTTTGCCTTGCGCACCCAGTATTGAGTAGAGGTGAGAATACCCCGCAGAATGTTCACTTCCATCTCATCTAAGCGAGTACGCTGATACAGGCGACGCAGTCTGGTCATCAGTTTTTTAGGTGCCTCCGGCCGCAAAAAATTAATCTCTCGCAAGGTTTCTTCAAGATGCACCAAGTAGCGATCTAGATCATCCGCGCCCGCAACAGGCACATCCCACTCCGCCATATCATTGCTACTCAACTCGCCGCTGAGGTGGGCCATCCGCAACTCATAGCTCAAGACTTGAACAGCCATCGCAATATTTAGCGAGCTGTAATCAGGGTTGGCTGGAATATGGACATGCAAATTGCAGCGCTGCAATTCTTCATTGGTTAAACCGCGGTCTTCCCGCCCAAACACCACAGCGACCTGATGATCTACCGCGGCTTCTTGATAGGCCCGCTCCATGCAGTTGCGAGGGTCTAACATCGGCCATGGCACCGTGCGCTCGCGGGCACTGGTACCGATAACCAACTGGCAACCAGCTATGGCGTCAGCCAAGGTTTCGCAGACTATCGCCGACTCCAAGATGTCACCCGCGCTAGCGGCACGCCAGATTGCTTCATCATGGGGATATCTCTGAGGCTCGACTAAATACAGCTGCGATAAGCACATATTCTTCATCGCCCGCGCCACTGCGCCAATGTTACCGGGGTGGGAAGTGTTCACCAGCACGACACGAACATTATCTAGCGGACTAGCGGAAGTCTCTTGCGGGTTCAAATTCTGCGGACTCATAATCACGGCTCTTGTGAGAAGCCGCGCATTCTAACAGAAGCTTTCGTACAGGTCAGCGACTCAAAAGCCAACGTAGGCTCAGTCCGGTCTCACCAGCGCCAGCCTGAAAACCCTCACAAACCGCGATATCCGCAATTGCTGCTATTTCATCATCGCAATATATTAAAGGCAGAACATCCCGCTTCCATGGCGGCACATCCCACTCCTGGAGTAGCTTCTTTAGCGGCCTACTGTGCTCATGGCCTGCTATGCGGCAGCGCTCGCCACCACTACGGAAACGTACCGTCATTTTGCCGCGGGGCAGAAACTTACCACCAGCCTCAGCACTAAGGCGCCCCAAGCCCCTTATCAAACAGACTTGCTGGCCATCCCAGTCCTGCACAAGACCGCGATCGAAAACGTATCCCACTGGATCTCGCTCACAGGAAAGACGCCCGCGAAACGCTCGAATGGTCATACCATTATTTAGCTCGAATACCGGCTGACTATCGGGACTAGAGTGCAAAAACTGTCCCACAAGCTCTTCACTTTGAGCCTTATCTAAACGAATCCCAAGATGCTGAAGAACATAATGACGCAGCACCGCTCGCTGCCGCAAAGCATCAAACTTCATCAAGGCCTTAAGATCTAAGCTACCGTCAGCATCACTAATCGTGGTCACATCAGTGCTGAGATAGGCGCTCAATAAATTGTTCGTTTCAGCCTGCAACTCCGCGGCGCGAGCAATGCTATGTCGGTAAGCCGGCCAGACCTCTGCCAGTACTGGCATCACACGATGACGAAGAAAATTACGCCGGTAGTGCGGGTCGCGGTTGCTGGGGTCATCGATAAATTCAAGACAGTGCTCAGCCGCGTAAGCTTCAAGTTGTGAGCGCGCCATATTTAACAGCGGCCTAAACAGCGTAGCTCGCCCCAGTGGTCGGCTTACCGGCATTGCCGCTAAACCGCCCGCACCGGCACCGCGCATCAAGCGCAGTAAAAATGTTTCCGCTTGATCATCTTGGTGATGCGCTATTAACAGCACACTGCGCTCATCGACGATATCTTCAAACACTTTATAACGGGCCGCCCTAGCAAGACTTTCTACGCCCTGCCTGCGCCCCTCAATACTGACCGCTCGAACGTCGATGGCAATCCCATATTCATTGCACGTGCTTGTACAGTGAGCAGCCCAATGGAGTGAGTCTGCCTGCAATTGATGATTAACATGGATGGCACAAAGTTCTGGAAAGGGCTTGCCAGCACGCAAGGCTTCCTGCCGCAGTCGCCAGGCAAGATGAAGCAAGACATGGGAGTCTAGACCGCCACTATAGGCAACATACCAACGCTGACAAGCCAAATAAGGGGCCAGCGTTGCTGAAATAGGGGACAGTAGTTCAGTCATATAAGCTCCGCGCCCAGACGAACGCATTGCAGGCAGGACTTAGCCTAACAAAGCTTAGCTAACACCGTAAGACATTAAACGCTCGTAGCGCGTATCAAGCAGCTCTTTTTCTGACAAGCCCTGCAACCGGGTAATTTCGGTCGCAATATGATCACGCACCCGCGCCGCACTCAGATCAATATCGCGGTGCGCGCCACCACGTGGCTCGGGAATAGTGGCGTCCACAATACCCAGCTCTTGAAGAATGGTAGAGGTCAAACCCATCGCTTCTGCCGCATCTGGCGCAAACTCTGAGCTCTTCCAAATAATATTGGCGCAGCCTTCTGGCGAAATAACAAAGTAGGTTGAATATTGCAGCATCGCAATATGATCACCAACACCGATACCCAGGGCTCCACCGGAACTCCCCTCACCAATCACAACGCAGACTATCGGTGTTTTGAGGCGTGACATCACCGCAAGGTTTTGTGCAATCGCCTCACTGATGCCGCGCTCTTCACTGTCGATACCTGGGTATGCGCCCGGGGTGTCAATTAAAGTGACAATTGGTAAGTGATAACGCTCTGCCAGCTCCATCAAACGCAGGGCTTTGCGATAACCCTCGGGTTTAGGCATGCCAAAATTGCGTTTTACTTTCTCAGTGACACCGCGGCCTTTTTCCTGACCAATCACCATTACCGGCATGCCGTTAAGCTTACCGATACCGGCCACTATCGCGGAATCATCACCAAAATGACGATCGCCGTGCAACTCGTCGAAGTCGGTAAAAATACGACGAATATAGTCAAGCGTGTAGGGCCGCATTGGGTGACGAGCGATCTTGACCACATTCCACGGAGTCAGATTTGAGAAAATCTTTTCCGTCAGCTTGCTACTTTTCTCACGCAGCTTAGCGATTTCTTCAGTGATATTGAGGTCGTTGTCGCTTCCGACTAGCTGTAGCTCTTCGATTTTGGCTTCCAGCTCAGCAATCGGTTGTTCAAAATCAAGATAGTTCGGATTCATTGCTCTACTTTATTCGCTTGTCAAATTCAGGAAACGACCACATTTCATGCCGATAAATGGGCCCACTCAGACGTTAGATTATACGTTAATCGTAATTGATCACCACGTTATTTGCGCCACACTCGTCACGCAATCGCAGTAATAACTCATCATTTGGCAGGATTCGCCAATTGTCACCCAGACAAATACGACCTTCGCCCTCTGGGCGACGGTAATGGATAACCACCGGACAACGACCACCTCTGGCCACATTTAAAGCCCCTTTCAGGCGATCAAGACCTTCATTTCCCAAGCTGTCAGCGGAAACCGAAATCTGCAATTCTTTGGCGCTCTGATCCCTTGCCTCAGCGATACTTCGCACCGCCTTAACGCGCATCTTTTTGCCACCGCTATACTCATCATTGCTACAGACACCCTCAACGACGATCACGGTATCCTTCACCAGCTTCTCACGGCAGGCGTCATACGCGTCGCTGAACAAGGCAACTTCGATGCGAGCGGTGCGATCATCCAATAACACAAAGGCCATGGTATCACCGCGCTTATTTCTCATGGTCCGCGTACTCATCACTAAGCCGGCAATGGTTTGCGGATGCTTTTCCGGGTTTAGATCCACAATCTTTTTGGGCACGAAACGTCGTAGCTCAGCTTCGTAGTCGTCGATAGGGTGCCCGGTAACATAAAGTCCAAGGGTTTCCTTCTCACCCAGCAAGCGCTCCTTACTCGTCCAGCGACGCACGTCTTGAAAGGGTGCATATACATCGCGGCTGACGACGGCTAAGGTCTCGCCAAACAAGTCAGTCATACCGCTGTCGGTATTCTTAGCTGACTGCTCGGCCCCTTTTACAGCCTCAGGCATGGCCGCCATCAAGATGGCGCGATCTTCACCCCAGTCGTCAAAAGCACCCGAGCGAATCAGCGCGTCTATCGCTCTCTTATTTACCTTTCGCGGATCAGTGCGCTCACAAAATTCAAACAAGTTTACAAATGGCCCGCCCGCATTGCGCGCCGCTATCATATTCTCAACTGGGCCTTCGCCCAAACCTTTAATCGCGCCCAGCCCGTAAACGATCTGACCGCGATCGTTAACCGTGAACATATACTCACCTTCATTTACCGAAGGCAGTTTATAGTCCAGTTTCATTTCCCGACATTCTTCGATAAAAATAACGATCTTGTCGGTATTATCCAATTCCGAACTCATTACTGCGGCCATAAATGGCGCTGGATAATGGGTCTTCAGCCAGGCGGTTTGATAGGAAACTAAGGCGTATGCAGCAGAGTGCGATTTGTTAAAACCGTAGCCGGCGAATTTTTCCATTAAGTCGAAAATGTTAGACGCGAGCTCTTCCTGAAAGCCTTTTTCAACCGCACCAGCCTGAAATAAGACCCGCTGTTTTTCCATCTCCTCGGGCTTTTTCTTACCCATGGCGCGACGCAATAGGTCAGCACCACCAAGAGTGTAGCCACCCATTTCCTGGGCAATCTGCATTACCTGCTCTTGGTACAAAATAATACCGTAGGTCGGCCCCAAAACTGGCTTCAAACAATCGTGTTGATATTGGGGATGCGGATAGGCTACCTCTGCCCGCCCATGCTTGCGGTTAATAAAGTCATCAACCATCCCTGACTGCAGAGGTCCCGGACGGAACAGGGCCACAAGAGCGATAATATCTTCAAAGCAATCTGGCAGTAAGCGCTTAATCAGGTCTTTCATACCCCGAGATTCCAACTGGAATACCGCGGTGGTTTCGGCCCGTTTTAACAGTTCAAAGGTAGCCCTATCCTGCAAAGGAATCGCCATGATGTCCAGGGCGGCTTCATCTACTTGAGCGCGCTGAGCATTTATAATTTTGAGCGCCCAATCGATAATTGTCAGGGTTCGTAAACCCAAGAAATCAAATTTAACGAGACCGGCGTCTTCGACATCGTTTTTATCAAATTGGGTTACCAGACCACCGCCGGCATCATCGCAATACAGGGGAGCGAAATCTGTCAGCTTCGATGGCGCAATCACCACCCCGCCGGCGTGTTTACCCACACCGCGCACCACACCTTCTAATTGCACTGCCATGTCCCAAATTTCTTGGGCGGCTTCGTCGTTTAGCAAAAACTCACGCAAGACTTCTTCTTGTTCATGGGCCTTGGTAAGTGTCATGCCAACTTCAAATGGGATCATCTTTGAAAGTTTATCAGCAAGACCATAGGGCTTGCCCTGCACCCTCGCAACATCACGCACCACAGCTTTTGCAGCCATTGTACCGAAGGTAATAATTTGACTAACCGCGTCGCGACCATAATTGTCGGCGACATAATTGATAACCCGGTCGCGACCGTCCATACAAAAATCGACATCAAAATCGGGCATCGATACCCGCTCAGGGTTCAAAAATCGTTCGAACAGCAAGTCATATTGAATAGGGTCAAGATCAGTAATCTTTAAGGCATAGGCTACCAACGACCCCGCACCGGAACCCCGACCAGGCCCCACAGGTATGTCGTGATCTTTGGCCCACTGGATAAAATCCATAACGATTAGGAAGTAACCGGGGAACCCCATTTGTAGAATAACGTTGAGCTCAAAATCAAGACGATCTCGATATTCCTTTTGATGCTCGACAAACTCAGGGGAATCATTATCAAAAAGAAAGTCCAAGCGCTCATCAAGGCCGTTATGACACAGCTCACGGAAAAACTCTTCCTGGGTTTGGCCCGCCGGAATGGGATATTCGGGAAGATAATAAGTGCCGAGTTGAATAGTTAAATTGCATCGTTTGGCGATTTCAACGCTATTCTGCAAGGCCTCAGGAATATCAGCAAATAAGGCCTGCATCTCTTCGGCGCTGCGCAAGCATTGTTGCTCGCTGTAATTTCGCGGCCGGCGCGGATCATCCAAGACTCGACCATCGCGAATACAAACCCGCGCCTCATGAGCATCAAACTCATCGGAATCTAGAAACCGGACATCATTGGTGGCCACCACCGGACAGTCGGTTTGTTCCGCCAAGGCAACAGCCGCATGCAGATACTCATCTTCGTACTGCCGACCCGTTCGCTGCAATTCAATATAGAAGCGATCTGGAAAAACGCCTAGCCAACGAGCGAGACTAGCAGCCGCTGCCTGTGGTTTACCTGCCATCAGCAATTGACCCACATCGCCCTCACGGCCGCCAGACAAGGCAATAAGCCCCTCACTTGCCTGCTCCACCCAGCTGCGATTAACGTAAGCCCGCCCCTGATACTGGCCCTCTAAATAAGCGCGAGATATTAGTTCAGTAAGATTGCGGTAGCCCGTTTGGTTTTGCGCTAGTAAGCACAGCACGCTGGTTTGATCGGGATCATCGTCGTCACGCACTAACAGGTCACTGCCAAAGATCGGCTTAATACCTGCTCCAGTCGCTGCCTTTTGAAACTTGATCAGCGCGTAAAAATTATTAAGGTCAGTCAATGCGACCGCCGGCATATTAAGATCGGCGACTCGCTTCGCCAAAGCCTTAACGCGTATTAAGCCATCGACGATTGAATATTCAGAATGCACACGCAGGTGAACGAATTGATCTGCAATCATTGCTCAGCCTCTAAGATAGCCCTAACCGGAGCATAACTACGCCGATGAATTGGCGTAACACCTAGGGATCTCAAAGCCGCCAAATGGACCTTGGTTGGATACCCTTTATGACCCGCCATGCCATAGCCTGGATATAAAACATCCATTTCAGCCATTTCGCGGTCGCGGATTACTTTTGCCAAAATCGACGCTGCGGCGATAGCAGGCACCCGGCTGTCACCCTTGACTACCGCTTGGGCGCGGTAGGGCCAATTTGGCAGACGATTACCATCTACCAACACAAATTCGGGTTGCACTGCCAAACCCGCTACGGCGCGATGCATGGCCAATAGACTTGCCTGTAATATATTCAGCTCGTCGATTTCGGCCACCGACGCTCGGGCAATGCAAAAACTCAGGGCCTTATCCTTTATTTCAATAAAGAGTGCTTCGCGGCGTTTTTCTGTCAATTTTTTAGAATCATTCAAACCGGCAATAGGTTTTTCAGGATCCAGAATAACGGCGGCCGTCACAACGTCACCGCACAAGGGCCCCCGCCCCACCTCGTCAACACCTGCGGTTAATAGCGGAACATCAAACTCGGCAAATAAGTCATCAATCTCAGACATCCTCGACTCCGGCGCATTGCAGCACAATGTCAGCAGCGCGCTCGCTAGCTCCACGCGCTAACTGCCGGTGAATAATTTGGAATTCGGCTACCAAGGTGTCGCGGTGATTCGCATTATTTAGCTGCTCTAATAATAGCGGACCAATCACCTCTGCACACACCTCATCTTGCAATAACTCAGGCACCAATGCTCGCTGCGCTAATAAATTAGGTAGCGAGAAGAACGGCGTCTTCACCAGGCGAGAAAATATTTGGTAAGACCATTTACCAAATCGATAAGCGACCACCATCGGCCTCTGCAGAAGTAAGGCTTCAAGACTGGTAGTACCGGACGCCATTAACACCACATCCGACGCCGCCATCACGGTGCGAGACTGGCCAAGCACCACGCGCACCGGTAAGTCCCTAGAAAGTGTCGCCACCGCCTGCAATATCTGCTGCTTGCGCTCCACATTGGCGGCCGGAATTAAAAATTCAATATTTGGCTGCGCAGACCGCAACCATTGCGCCGCATTTAGAAAGGGCTCGATAAGCTGGGCGACCTCCCCACTGCGGCTTCCGGGCAAAATCGCTAGCACCGGATGACCATCCTCAACATCAAGTTCTGTTCTGGCCTCTGCACGCTGATCATGCAGTGGAATCTGATCTGCCAAGGGGTGGCCCACACAGGTCACCGGAACACCGTGTTCTTGATAGAACTGCTCTTCAAAGGGAAACAGGGTAAGCATATGATCTACCGCCTTAGCGATTTTCTTCACCCGCCCCTGTCGCCAAGCCCATACCGATGGACTGACATAGTGCAGTGTTTTCATACCACGCTGACGCAGATACAGTTCAATATTTAGATTAAAATCAGGGGAATCAATACCGATAACAATAGCAGGCTGCCAGGTCAAAAAATGCGCCTTTAATAAGCGCCGCAGACGCAGCAACTCAGGCAGCCGCTTCAGCGGCTCAACAAGACCCATCACCGACAAGCGGTCCATATCGCACAGACTCCGGCAGCCCTGCTCGATCATCAGCGGGCCACCCACACCTTCAAAGATGGCACTGGGGTGACGTTGCTTAATTGCGCGAATTAAATCAGCGCCCAAAATATCACCAGAGGCTTCTCCAGCAATAATACCGATTCGCAATACAGTCATAATATAGCCATTTATCGCGGCCGGATGGTGCGAATTAACGCACAATGCCGCGTTGAGATTGTTTCAATGAATCTACCAACAATTGCACTTCGGGGAACTCAGCAGAAATAGGTGCTAACGCCATTAAGGCTTCTTCTACCGTTTTGTTCTGACGATAAATAATTTTATAAGCGCGGCGAATGGCCGCAATAGCGTCCGCAGTAAACCCGCGACGCTTTAAGCCTTCACTATTGATGGTCTTTGCTTGCGCGGGTGTACCACTCACGGTCACATAGGCGGGGACATCTTTACTAATCCCGCAACCAAACCCGGCAAAACTGTGGGCACCAATATGACAAAACTGATGAACAAGTGTGAAGCCGCTTAAGATAGCCCAATCGCCAACAACCACATGACCGGCCAGCGCTGCATTATTAACGAGAATACAGTTGTCTCCGATCACTGAATCATGACCGACATGCACATAAGCCATCAGTAAATTCTTATTACCTATAATCGTCTTACCGCGATCTTGAATCGTACCGCGGTGAATAGTGACGCCTTCGCGAATCACATTATCGTCGCCGATAATTAGCTCCGTGGCTTCACCCTTATACTTCAAGTCAGGGGTATCATCACCAATAGTCGAAAACTGGTAGATGCGATTATTCTTACCAATTTTTGTTGGCCCCATCAGCACAACATGAGAGCGAATATCAGAACCTTCGCCGATCTCTACGCCTGCACCCACTA
>TARA_R110001592_G_scaffold111372_1_pt1 | contig 35244 bp, 31 predicted proteins | sample TARA_R110001592 | Tara Oceans TARA_R110001592 (sample SAMEA4398387) | marine metagenome | biome: Polar Biome; feature: [SRF] surface water layer (ENVO:00010504); material: water (ENVO:00002006), including particulate matter (ENVO:01000060) such as... | depth 5 m | reverse complement strand
AGATCCTCCTTGTGGTTGCCTGAATGCGTTTGCGACGCGAATCGAAAAGATCAACGGCGCCTAAAGTCTGCAATAACTCTATTAAAGATAGACGATAAAACGCTTGAAGCGGTTTGTAACTGTTGCCGGACATCTCTGGGCAGCTCTATCTGGGCTGCTCTAACAATTCAGGCCCTGTCGGTATCCAGCTTGCTTAGCAGTAAGGCGCGATAGAGTCTTTCGGCAATTCCCTTGGGCTCATCGAGTTGCATACGTTTGAGGCATGCGAGAGCTTGCGGCCCCGGCTCCCGCTTCAGACCCGCTATCACTAGAGGCACCAGCTCGCGGACGTTACCCGCCAGGGGGGATAAATTGGATAGCGCCACCGCCAGGTGCTCTTCTTCCGCGGTTAAACCGCTACCCAGTGGGAAGCTCGGAAGATGTCCTTCTTCCATTACCGGCTGCAATGCGCGCTGAATACGTGCGGATGTGTTGTCGCGATGGGCTGCCGGGATGGCGTAGTTCGAGGGAAGCTTTCCAGTTTTTTTCGCCCGTTGCATGAGCATCTGCTGAAAGGCGGAGTCGGTGATATTCAACAGGGCACCAATGACCTCGGCGTCAGTTTTGCCGCGCAGGTCTGCCGCGCCGTATTCGGTCACCACTATGTCACGCAGGTGCCGCGGTATGGTGGTATGCGGGTAATCCCAGACGATGTTTGATTGGCGTTTGCCCTTGCGTGTGCGCGTGCTGGGCAAGGTGATAATGGACCGGCCACCCTCGAGCGCAAAAGCCTGTGCGACGAAGTTGTACTGGCCGCCCACCCCGCTGACCACGTTGTAATCAGTTAACCCGTCTGACACCACTGCGCCGCCTAGCGTCACCATCATCGCGCTGTTGACGAAGCGCGCAGCGCAGCGTGCCGATCGTTTGCCCTGTTCATCCCCATATAACTCGTTGGTATAAGAGACGGGCATCATGGCAATCTTGCTGCGCAATTCCTCAGACATTTCTGTCAGGCGCAGGAAGAACCCCGGGCTGCCGACGAAAAACCCGGCATGTACCACCGCACCCTCTACTTCGCGCTTGATGATGCCGCTGGTCACCAGTTCAAGAAAGCCCTCCACAAGCATTTCCGTTACGCCATACAGGCCTTCGGTGAACGGCTGGCGGTGGGCGCCGGCATGCGTGGGGCGCTGCGGATTGAGCCGATCCAGTAGCTCGCCATATAAGCGGCTCTGCTGGTGCCGCAGAAGAAGACTGTGGGTGATGGCGTCTCCAATCGAGCCGATGCCTATCTGCAGGCTGCCGCCGTCTTCTATCAGGTTAGCGACTTCCAGGCCAATGGCATGGTCGATCATCGAAGCCGGCTTGTTCGGGGGCATGAACAGATCGAACTCGTAGGCCGGAGCCTTGAGGATCATATCGAAATCGCTTGCGGGCCGGTCGGCAGACCCGCCCATGAACGGCAGTGCCGAATTCACCTGGCCTACGCTAAGTAACGATAAACGACCGCTGCGCCGCCTATCCAGCAGGTCAGCGCTGATATCCGGATTGCAACTTAGACTGAAACGCGTACCTGTTTGCGCATCGTCCGCTCCGGGTAGCGGCGCTACCAGTTGCAGTATCAGGTTGACCCCGGCGTCAATCAGCTCGTCTAACGCATGCGTGTAGTTGATAGAGGCATAGTGTTGCTGGGCCAGTGGTACACCCAGCCACTGACCCGACTGCAAGAAGAAATCCTTGAACTTGATATTGTCTGGCAATTCGCCGGAGCGCACCGCCTGGGCGTACTCTAGTGCAGGATAGGCATCGAACAGCCGGGCAGAAATCGGCTTTAGAAAGCGCTTCTCCAGTTCACTGCCGGGCCTGGGTCGCTCCAGAGTGAGTGCTGTGAGGATGCTCAGAGAAATACCCGGATCTGCGCAGGCTCGCCGGTAAAGGGCGTTCACCAGATGGTTGGCCTTGCCCAGGCCCAGGGGCAGACCGAGAACGATCTTGTTACCCAGCCGCTCCAGGATGGCATCAACAAGAGCCTCGGATTTATTGAAATAGAGGGGGGCGTGCAACATTGAAACTCTCACAACGAATGAAGTTTTCAGTATAGCGATCGCTGCGTGACTTTCGAGCACAGGCTACAATCGGCATGAACTGCCCGAAGGGGGGTGGTGCTCGAACTAGACAGTATCCAGCTAAATCACAACACAATAAGAAGAAAAGACATGCACGGCACACCTTCATTACCAGTCAGAACCAAGCTCGCCTATGGCATAGGTCAGGTGGCGGAAACGATCAAGAGCACCGGCTTCGATATATTTCTATTTTTTTACTTCACTCAGGTTCTGGGTTTGACCGGTACGCTGGCCGGGCTTGCAGTGATGGTTGCGCTGATTTTCGACGCGGTCACCGACCCACTGGCCGGTTATGTTTCGGACCATTGGCGCTCGCGATATGGGCGCCGGCATCCCTTTATGGTGGTTGCGGCCGTCCCACTGGGTTTCGCCTGGTTTGGCCTGTTCATGCCACCGCAATCCTTGTCGCAGATAGGCCTTTTTTTCTGGTTGGCCGGCTTTGCCATTCTGGTGCGCGGTATAATGACCCTGTATTACGTACCCTACCTAGCGCTCGGCGCCGAGCTGACCAAGGATTACCAGGAACGCACCTCGGTTGCCGCCTGGCGCGGCGTTTGTGGTGTTCTGGCTGCTGCACTGGTAGTACTCGTAGGTTTGTCGTTGTTTTTTCCTGATAGCGCTGAATTCAAGAACGGTTTGCTCAACCCTACGGGTTACCCGAAGGTGGCACTGGCTGGCGCCATTCTCATGAGTCTGGCGATACTGACCTCTGCCTGGGGCACGCGAGATCGTATTGCCTTGCTGCCTAAGGCTTCGAACAGTCTAGTGCGTGCCCCTGTGCGCGAAGATATAGCCGCTGCCTGGGGTAATGTATCGTTTCGCGCGCTGTTTGTCGGGACTATGCTAGTGGCAGTCTCGATCGGTATCGTGCAAACATTGAACATGCACCTCAATGTGTATTTTTGGCAGTTATCAAGCTCGGCCATTGCTTTCCTGGCGATCGGTTTGCTGGTTGGCTGGCCGGTTGGCATTATGCTGGCGGCACCGTTACATAGGCGTTTTGACAAGAAGCGGACCATTATCGTTGCCGCGTTGATTGGGCCGCTGGCGGGTAACGTCGCTGTGGTAGCGCGATTACTGGGAATCTTCCCGGAGCAGAGCAGCCCGTTATTTGTGCCCTTGATCTTCAGCGTGTTGTTTGTCGCGGGGGTCGCCGCAGGGCTGGCGGTGATTTCTGGGGCATCGATGATGGCGGACGTCACCCAAGAGCACCACTTCCGCACGGGCCGCAGCCAGGAAGGCTTCCTGTTCAGTGCCACTGCCTTTACTGGCAAAATGGCAGCAGCGGTCGGCTATCTGGTGGCAGGCGTTGGCCTGGATCTGATTGGCTTTCCAGTGCAGGCCGATCCCAGTCAAGTCACTCTAGCGGAAGTGACCCGGTTGGCGTGGCTTAATCTGTCGGCCTGCCTGTTCGGTTTTGCCTCGGTGTGCGCGTATTTTTTCTATGGTATTGACCGTGCCCGACAGGAGCATACGGCTCGCGAACTGGTCGCGCGTGAGGCGCTACTCTGATAGGAGTGGTTATTTGACTGGCATAGTGTCTTATCAAGCTGTGGCCAACATCGTACTCGCGGCCCACGTGGGGCTGGTTGTCTTTGTTGTGCTGGGATTACTGTTAATCATTGCCGGCAATCTGCTTGGCTGGCAATGGGTTAACAATCTGTGGCTTCGCCTGGCACACCTTGGGACAATCCTGGTCGTTGTCGGCGAAGCCTGGCTTGGTATCGTCTGTCCGCTCACCACACTGGAAATGTGGCTGCGGCGCCAGGGCGGCGATGATATCTATACGGGAAGCTTTATCGAGTATTGGCTGCAGTCAGTGCTGTATTTCGATTTGCCACCTTGGGTATTTATACTCAGCTATAGTCTTTTCGCGGCTCTGGTGCTGGCGTGCTGCTGGGTCTTTCCACCCCGCTTTCGGCGCAGCCAGCACTAGAGGCTGCTTCAGGCTCTTTCCAGCGCCAGTGCGACGCCTTGTCCACCGCCGATGCATAACGTTGCCAGCCCTTTCTTTGCGTCGCGGCGCAGCATCTCGTGCAGCAGCGTGACCAGTACCCGGCACCCGGATGCGCCGATCGGGTGGCCTAAAGCGATGGCGCCGCCATTGACGTTGACCTTGTTGGCGTCCCACTTGAGCTCGCGGCCTACAGCCAGTGCCTGTGCAGCAAAGGCCTCATTAGCCTCGATCAGATCCAGATCGGCTAGCTGCCAACCGGCTTTCTGCAGACAACGCTGGGTGGCGGAAACAGGTCCTATACCCATGATGGCGGGATCTACGCCAGCATTTGCGTAGGCAGCGATTCGGGCCAGTACGGGTAAACCCAGCTGTTCGGCCTTGGCAGCACTCATCAGCATCACAGCGGCAGCGCCGTCATTGAGGCCCGACGCATTTCCTGCGGTGACACTGCCATCCTTCTGGAACGCCGGTCGCAGTTTGCCCAGCGATTGGGCTGATGTGCCCGCACGGGGCTGTTCGTCACGGGTGACGAGCAGCGGATCGCCCTTGCGTTGGGGTACGCTGACGGGTGTGATCTCGATATCGAAATGGCCCGCGTCCTGGGCAGCGACGGCTTTCTGCTGGGAAGCTGCAGCAAACGCGTCCTGTTCTTCACGGCTGATCTGGTACTTGTTGACCAGATTTTCGGCGGTGATGCCCATATGATAATCGTTGAAGGCATCCCACAGGCCGTCATGAATCATGCTGTCGATCAGCTTGCCATGTCCCATGCGCAAGCCTTTGCGAGAGCTGGGCATGAGGTGAGGCGACAGGCTCATGGACTCCTGACCACCGGCGATAATGACGTCGGCATCGCCGCAGCGGATCGCCTGGGCGCCCAGATGCAGTGCTTTGAGGCCTGAGCCACAGACCTTGTTCAGATTGAATGCGGGTACGCTGAAGGGCAGGCCACCGTGTATGGCCGCCTGTCGTGCAGGATTCTGGCCGCAGCCGGCGGTGAGTACCTGGCCAAGAATGACCTCGTCAACAATCGCGGGATCTATTGCGGTTTTTTCCAGTAGCGCACGGATGACTGTGGCACCCAGCTCATGGGCGGGTATACCGGCAAATTGACCGGCAAAGCTGCCGATGGCGGTACGGGTGGCGGCGACAATCACGACGTCTTGCATGGCTATTCCTCTATGCGAATGCTTGGATGGGCACAAGCATAGAGGGGTCATCAGGTCAGGACAAGGAGTGTCTCATCCGCGATTCAGTCGGTTTTCGATCAGTTCTTCGACCACCGCTGGATCTGCCAGCGTTGAAATATCGCCCAGGGTGTCGAGCTCATCGCAGGCGATCTTGCGCAAAATACGGCGCATGATCTTGCCTGAACGGGTTTTCGGTAAGCCGGGTGTCCACTGAATAAAATCCGGCTTGGCGAACGATCCCACCTGCTCGGTAACGAACGCCTTGAGCTCCTTTATCAGATCCTCGCTAGGCGTCACACCGCGCATGGGCATAACGTAAGCGTAAATGCACTGACCCTTGATGTCGTGCGGGCACCCGACCACTGCAGCCTCGGCGACGGAGTCATGCAGTACCAAGGCGCTCTCGACCTCGGCTGTACCGATACGATGGCCGGAGACGTTAAGTACGTCATCGACGCGCCCGGTAATCCAGTAGTAGCCGTCTTCATCGCGTCGTGCACCGTCTCCGGTGAAGTACACGCCCTTGTAGGCGCTGAAGTAGGTATCGACCAAGCGTTGATGATCGCCGTAGACAGTACGGATCTGGCTAGGCCAGGACCGTTTGATCACCAGATTGCCGCTGGCTACCCCTTCCAGCTCGTTGCCTTCGGGGTCGAACAGCGCTGGCTCGACACCGAAGAATGGCCGTGTCGCCGAGCCGGGTTTGAGATCGGTGGCGCCAGGCAGGGGGGTGATCATGATGGAGCCGGTTTCAGTCTGCCACCAGGTATCGACTATCGGGCAGCGCATTTCGCCGACAACATGGTAATACCATTCCCAGGCCTCGGGGTTGATCGGCTCACCAACACTACCAAGCAAGCGCAAGCTTGCACGTGAGGTGCTGGTGACCAGTTCGTTGCCTTGGGCCATCAGTGCGCGGATCGCAGTGGGGGCGGTGTAAAAGATGTTGACCTTGTGCTTGTCGACGATCTGCCAGCAGCGTGCTGCATCGGGGTAGGTCGGCACGCCCTCGAACATCAGCGTGGTGGCGCCGTTACACAGAGGACCATAGACAATATAGGAGTGTCCGGTGATCCAACCGACATCTGCCGTACACCAATAGATTTCACCTTCGTGATAATCGAACACGTAATGATGGGTCATTGCTGAGCCCAATAGATAACCGCCTGTGGTATGCAGTACGCCCTTTGGCTTGCCGGTAGAACCCGAGGTGTAGAGGATGAACAGAGGGTCTTCACTGTCCATCGACTCGGCTGTGCAGTCGGCACTGACCGCAGCGCAGGCCTCGTGGTAAAAAATATCGCGATGTTCGTGCCAGTCGATATCGCCTCCGGTACGTTTGACGGTAACGACCGTGTGCACGCCGGGGCAGTCTTGCAAGGCCTTGTCCACATTCTGCTTCAGCGGAACATGCTTACCCCCTCGCACGCCTTGGTCTGCGGTAATAACCGCCTGGCAATCTGAATCGTTTATACGATCGCGCAGAGCATCCGATGAGAACCCACCAAACACAACAGAATGAACGGCGCCGATGCGCGCGCAGGCCAGCATGGCGTAGGCAGCTTCAGGAATCATCGGCATGTACAGACAGACCCGTTCGCCTTTCTTGACGCCACGTGCGCGCAACACATTAGCCAGTCGGCAGACATGTTCATGCAATTGGCGGTAGGTGATATTCAGCGATTCTGACGGATCGTCACCCTCCCAGATAATGGCAGTCTGGTCAGCGCGGGTAGCCAAGTGGCGATCGATGCAGTTGGTGCTTACATTGAGTTTGCCGTCAATGAACCAGGCGGCTTCGCCGTTGATCATGTTGCTATCTTGCACGCGACTCCAGGGCTTGTCCCAGGTCAGAAAACGCTCAGCTTGCTCCGCCCAGAACAGGTCTGGCTGCTCGATCGACTGCTTGTACATGCGGTTATAAGTGGCTTCATCGACATGCGTATCGGCGCGAGCGGCGTCGGATACCTTGTGGTTTTCGATTTTATACATGACTCGGGTCCTCTTGTTTTTGTCTGCGGTGCGGCCGAAAGCGTTGTTGCTTCAAGCGTCGGCCATTACCGGAGGCAATTCAACCCTTCTTTGGTCTGATAGAGCGGGGTAAAAGGAGTGTCGATGGCAGCGATGCGAAGGTGGCCAGCGCGCATAGGTGCCCCGGCCACAGCGGATGTGCTGAGGAAAGGAGCGCGTCAGTGCAAGTCGAAAAGCAGGTTGTCGATGAGTCGTGTGTTACCCAGGTAAGCGGCTGCCAGGATGACCATGTCACGGGTGTCGGCATTGACAGGGTTCAGCGTGAGTGCATCGCGCAGATCGAGATAGTCGGCACGCAGGCCTGAATCTGCCAGACGCTGACGGGCAGCTTCGATCAAAACAGGGTAGTCCCGCTCACCGTCCTTAACCGATTTTGCAACCTGTTGCAGTGTTTCGAATAGCACCGGAGCCGTCTGACGTTGCTCTGCACTGAGGTAGCCATTGCGGGAAGAGAGGGCGAGGCCGTCTTCTGCGCGCACAGTTGGCTCTCCCATGACGTGAACCGGCAGGCACAGGTCGTGGGCCATCTTGCGAATAACTGCCAGCTGCTGGTAGTCCTTTTGGCCAAATACGGCCAGATCAGGCTGCACGATATTAAGTAGCTTGCAGACCACGGTGGCTACCCCTTCAAAATGTCCCGGCCGGCTGGCTCCGCACAGACCTTCTGAGACAACCGGCACGCTGATCCGTGTATGGCCGTCCATCCCGTCTGGGTATATTTCCTTGACGTTGGGAGCGAATACTAGGTCAGCGCCGGCATCCAGCACCTTGCGCTGGTCTTCTTCAAGCGTCCGTGGATAGCTCTCTAGATCTTCGCCAGCACCAAACTGCAGCGGATTGACAAAGATGCTGACCACAACGAAATCAGTACGTTGTCGCGCCTTGTTAACCAGCGTTACATGGCCTGCATGCAGGTTGCCCATGGTCGGTACCAGGCCAATACGCTTGCCATCCTGTCGGGCACGCGCGAGAGCTGCGCGCAGCTGGGCAATAGTGTGCAGGGTATTCATTGGGATTAAAACTCGTGTTCAGCGGCAGGAAATTCGGTTTTTTTCACTGCTTCGACATAGGCGCGCAAGGCGGCAGGCACGTCCTGTTGATCGAGCATGAAGTTTTTCACAAAGCGTGGCTGGCGGTGACCTCGGGTCAGCCCCAGCATGTCATGTACCACCAATACCTGTCCGTCGGTGCCGCTGCCAGCGCCGATACCTATCACGGGCACGGCCACTGCCTTGGTTATCGCATTGGCCAGAGAACTGGGTACGCATTCAAGCAGCAACATGCTCGCGCCAGCTGCTTCCAGAGCCTTGGCATCCGCGAGAATCGCCTGCGCCTGTTCGTCTGCGCGACCCTGTACCTTGTAGCCACCGAGCAGATTCACTGCTTGCGGGGTCAGTCCCATGTGCGCGCACACAGGGACACCATTCTGGACCAGCGCCTGAATTATCGGCGCCAGCCATCCTGCGCCCTCGACCTTGACCATGTGAGCACCAGCCTGCATCAACTGTGCACTGCTGGCCAGTGCCTGCTCTATGTTGGGGTAGGACATGAACGGCAGGTCAGCCATGATGAAGGCGCTGGTGTTGCCACGTTTCACGGCGCGGGTATGGTAAACCATGTCGGCAACGGTCACCGGTAAGGTACTGTCATTGCCTTGCAATACCATTCCTAGCGAATCGCCCACCAGAATCACCTCAACCCCGGCCTCATTGACCAGCTTGGTAAAGGTAGCGTCGTAGGACGTCAAACAGGTGATTTTTTCACCGTTCTGCTTGAGCTTGCTCAGTGTTGTCAGGGTTACGTCAGGCATGGCGAGATTCCATTGGTTCGGCCTCGGCGAGGCGTCGGACAGTTAAGCATCGGCCGGATTGTGTCGCGGCGCGAGCCCATTGTGCTCAGGACGCTGTCGTATAGACAGGCAGTATAGACCTGATGCTTAGGCGCATGGTGGCGTCTGTATGCGGGTGCCATCTTTTACCCTTGTGCCGGCAGATCGGCAAGCGCTTCGAGAGATCCTGCCGGGCATTCTTTCAGTAGCTGTTGTAAAGTCGTACCGTTGGGCATGGTCAGTTTCGGGTCCAACTCGGCCAATGGATAGAGTACAAAGGCGCGGGCGCACATGTGGTAATGCGGCACCTGCAATCGGTCACAGGAAATCTGTTGATGTCCGTATAGCAAGATGTCCAGATCCAGTGTGCGCGGGCCCCAGCGTTCGGCTTTGCGAGTCCGGCCTTGTTGTTGCTCGATTCGCTGTAATGCGTCCAGTAATATCAACGGCTCTAGCGCGGTGTCGATGAGCGCTACCGCATTCACGTAATCGGGTTGATCCTGCGGCCCCATGGGCGCGCTACGATACAGTCGCGAACAACTCAGAAGCTCGGTTTGCGGTAATGCTGCAAGGGCATCGCAGGCACGATAAAGCTGTGTAGCTGGGGCTGATTGGTTGCTTCCCAAGCCTATGTAACACCGGTTGCTCATGAATCTGCTGAGGTTTTAGGTTTGCGCTTTTTGCGATTGCGAGGACGTTTCGGACCCGCGCCAGTGTCATCAAGATCGCCGATCATTTTGCGTCGCTTGTCTGCCGACGCATCCTGATAGCGCGTCCACCATTGACCTAGACCGTTAGTTTGCTCGCCGGCCGATTCGCGCAGCAACAGAAAATCATAGGCAGCGCGGAAGCGAGGATGTTCAAGCAGCTGGTCGGCTCGGCGACCGTTGCGCCGTTCCAGGCGCGGTTGCATGTCCCAGATTTCTCGCAGGGGAACGCTGAATCGCTTGGGTATGGCGATGTGCTGACATTGCTCAGTGAGTAGATCTTGAGCCGCTTGCTGCTGGGCGGGGATGGTCGGTATACCCTGAGCTTCCAGTTCCTGTATGCGCGGTGCGAGTGCAGGCCACAGCAATGCAGCAAATAAAAATGCAGGCGTTACCGGGCGGCCCTCTCGAATGCGATCGTCAGTGTTGCGCAAAGCCTGACGAATAAGGGCCAGGCTATAGTCAGGATTCTTTTCGATAGCTTCTTCGGTGTCGGGGAAGAGCGGCTCGAATAAGTAGTAGTAGTGCAGCAGATCAAAGGTTTTCTCACCCTGTCCGCTCATTAATAGCTTGAGCGATTCGTCGAATAGACGAGCGGCTGGAATATCGAATAGCAAGTCGGTCATGTCCGGAATCGGAGCAGCACTGTGGGTCTCGATCTCGAAGCCCAGTTTGGCGGCAAAACGGACGGCTCGTAGCATGCGTACGGGGTCTTCCTGGTAACGCTGCTCAGGATCACCTATGAGCCGCACCAAACCGTTGCGGATATCGTGCATGCCGTTAGCGTAATCGTGGATATGCCCGGTGCTAACGTCGTAGTACAACGCGTTGATGGTGAAGTCACGACGCTGGGCATCCTGTTCGAAGTTGCCATACACGTTGTCACGCAGCAAGCGACCGGATTCGCTTTGACGTGATTTCTCGTCGCCCTGAGATTCTCCGGCATCGTCATCAGCGTGACTGGCGCGAAACGTAGCTACTTCGATTATCTCGCGGCCAAAATGCACGTGAACCAGTTTGAATCGGCGGCCAATCAGCCTCGCATTGCGAAAGGTGGCTCTGACTTGTTCAGGTGTTGCACTGGTGGCTACGTCATAGTCCTTCGGGGACATGTTAAGAAGGGAGTCACGTACACAGCCACCCACTACGAACGCTTGAAAACCCGCCTGTTGCAATCGCTCAACCACGTTGACGGCATTTTTGCTCAGTTTTTCACGGCGCAAATTATGCTGGCTTGCGGGAATAATTGACGGCGTCGTCCGCCTGTGTGTTGGGCGGCCAAAGGGAGTGGGCAATTTCTTCAACAACTTTCGAATCATAAGTACAGGCTTTCCACCGGCATATTCAAACCCGATTTAAAGGGCTGAAGTTAGCATAAGCGTCAGGGGGAACAGCACTGATTAGCACATCATCGGAATATATGCGGTGACACGCAGGGGTCAGCTCATCGCCTGACTTGACTGAGGTGTATTCTAGCCTGAATAGTACAGGAATTGAATTAAGTGCAGAAATTGAGGTAAAGCGAGAGGGGATAGCAAGAAGTCTGACGAGGAAATAAAACGGATGTTGATAGAAAACTCAAGGGGAGCATGTACTCCCCCCAATGGTTTTTTATTATTTTTATTTTATCTGCAATTCTTTTTGTTCGGCAGAAGCGACAATGTCGCTCGGCGATAGCCCATCCCGGGTTGTCTAAAACAAACGTATTGCTTTGGAAGCTTATGTCTTAATTCGAGGCCTATCATTGGCTCTGGACAGTCATGTTGCTATGGCAACCATTATTGTTATATGTCCAGACGAACGTCCTGTTCGCGGGGTAAGCACACATTCTCCAAAAAAATCTGTTTGCTGCGACTCTCACGTTTTGTTTTTATTGTGTGTGTAGTCAGATTTTATTTTTATTGTATGTTTCTTGGTTTTTATTGTTGTTATGCCAAATATAAAGCATTCGCCGTGCCAACTTTGAATATCCGTTTTAAAACAATAGGTTGCGTTTTCAAGGTGATATGTATGGAGCAGCTTTAAAGCGGGGCGTTACCTATCAACCCGAAGAAGTGTTACGCATAGCCCGGGCCGGGGTAACACTTTTGGCGGGAGATGTTGGGTAACAGGTAACACTGAGGTGGGTCTTGCACCGCCAGCGAATGTTCTCGCTGGCGGTGGGTGAATGTTTTGCTCAGGAGTTAGCGGTTTTTTTGCGGGGGATGCCGAGACGCTGACGTCTTTCCCAAAGGCACTTACGGCTGATGCCCAGTTTGTGGGCCAGCTCCGTCTCGGTCATCCGCTCCTGGTGTTCCAGTACAAAATGCTGGAAATAGTCTTCCAAAGACAAGTCTTCGGTTGGCTCGCTACTGACGCTTTGTTCCTTGCTCATGGTTTCCAGCGCGTTGGCCGCCTGGGATGCGCGCTCATGTTCTACGTCCAGTTCGATGCCTAGTAGTTCGGTTGAGATTTCGTCCTCATCGCAAAGGATGGCAGCGCGCTCAATCGCATTTTCCAGTTCGCGAACGTTGCCACGCCAAGTATGCAACCGAATCGCCACCTTGGCTTCGTCGCTGAAATGCAAGCCTGTCTGATCCACATTACGGCCGGCACGGGTGAGCAAGGCCTCGGCTATCAGCATGATGTCTTCTCCGCGGTCGCGCAGGGGCGGGAGGCGAAGCTCTATTACGTTGAGGCGATAATACAGGTCCTCGCGAAACAGCCCCTGACGCGCCAGTGTCTTGAGGTCACGGTGGGTTGCAGCAACCAGGCGAACATTGACCTTATGCGACTGTACCGACCCGACCCGACGTATTTCTCCTTCCTGCAGTACGCGCAATAGTCGCGCCTGAGCTTCGAGGGGCAGTTCGCCAATTTCATCGAGAAACAGCGTGCCGCCGTCAGCCGCTTCAACCAGGCCGGTGCGCCCGGACGTGGCTCCGGTAAATGAGCCCTTCTCGTGACCGAACAGCTCGGACTCAATCAATGCTTCCGGAATGGCGGCGCAGTTGACCGAAATCATGGGTGCCTTGGCCCGGCGTGAATGTTCGTGTAACGCCTTGGCCACCAGCTCCTTGCCGGTACCGGACTCGCCTTGGATGAGTACGGTCGAATCGGTCGGTGCGACCTTGCTGATACGCTTGAACAGCGTTTGCATGGAGGGGCTGGAGCCAATGATGCCCATGGTCTGGTCAGCGGCGGCATCTGTCGCTGGCTTGCCCGCCGTTGCATTTCGCTCTGGCGCAGCGGAAGCCTGAGCCCGTGGCTGGCTGCGTCGGGCCTGGCTGTCCTGAATGATACGGGAGACAGCTTGCAGCATTTCCTCGTGATCGAACGGCTTTGCAATGTAATCGACCGCACCCAGTTTCATTGAATCAACCGCTGAACGCAGACTGGCGTAGCTGGTCATGATCAGTACGGGAGTGTCGGGCGCGCGCCGAATCATTTCGGTTCCGGGGTCTCCGGGTAAACGCAGATCGCTGATCACCAGGTCGAAGGAGTTCAAATCGAATTGATTGACTGCATCAGCGACCGATCCGGCTTCGCTTACCTGATAGTGGTGCCGCTCCAGCAAGCGACGCAGTGCGGAGCGGATGATTGCCTCGTCTTCTACAACCAGAATATGTGACATAGGTACCTCATGCTCGGTGACCGCCAAAAATGACTCAAACGGTAGCACCGTTGCTCAAAACGCTGTAGCGGGGCAAGGTTATGGTGAACCGTGTGCCGCGCTGAAGTATGGGGTCTGCCGGGCTGTCGATGGTTATCTGTCCATAGTGCTCTTCGATAATCGAGTAGACCAGTGCCAAACCGAGCCCTGTTCCTGTCCCTGGTTGTTTGGTGGTGAAAAATGGCTCGAACAGACGGTCCATGATGGCCTTGTCTATCCCGCTGCCCTGGTCCTCGACATGCAGCAGTACCTGATGTTCGTTCTGCTGGGTTGAAATGGTGATGGTATCGGCGTTACTACTCGCATCCCGGGCATTGCCCAGCAGGTTGATCAGAACCTGGACCAGGCGCTGACTATCCCCGGCTACTACATGTTCAGGACTACAAAGATTAACATAAATCACCTCAGAGCCCTGACGATTGAGTGACAGCAGATGAACGGCTTCGCTGGTACAGGCGGCCAGATCGACCTCTTCATTGCTGTTGTTGTGCCGGCTACCAACGTGGGCGAAATTGACCAGAGACTGGACGATGCGCGATATACGTCGGGTTTGTTCAATCACCTGTTCGGCCATTTCTCGGGCCTCGGGCTGATCTGATTCTTCGCGCAGATTTTGCGCCAGGCAGGCAATGCCGGTGACCGGGTTGCCGATCTCGTGGGCTACGCCAGCAGCCAGGCGACCGATGGATGCCAAGCGCTCGGAGTGCATCAATTCATCCTCAAGCATCTGGTTCTCGGTCTGGTCCTCGATCAGCAGTACCAAGCCACTGCTGACCACGTTGCCGGGTTCGTCGATAGCTGCCTTATGCAAGCTGAGCCACTGAGTATGGCCGTTGACCACCAATTGTTGCTTGTGCAGGTGGGCTGACTGATCACTGACGAAGCGGGCCAGCAACTGATTCCAGGGCTTGGCAATATTGTCCAGTCGCGAGCCAACGACGCTGTCTGCGCTGATTCCGGTCAACGCGTGCATGGCCCGATTCCACATCAGTATCTCATTGTCCTTGGCCAGTGAACATACGCCCATGGGGAGGTCCTGCAGTGTCTGTCGGTGGTAGCGACGCAACGCGTCAAGTTCGGCCGCCAGACCGGTGAGGCGCGAATGGTAGTCCTCCAGGCGGTTCTCGATGAAGTGAATGTCTTCAGTGACATAGCCTTCGCGAGCCAGTTTGAATGGGAGAAAGGTGGTGATAATTTCCTGCGCGACACTGGGTCCCATCAGCCCCGATAAATTGGCTTCGAGGCGATCACGCAGACGCCGCAGGGCGTACGGGCGGTGCTCGTCAAAAGGCAGTTGCAGATCCCGCAGGGCCTGCTCGACTTCCTGTTGTGCGGTTTTGTTGCCCAACGGCTTGGCCAGTTGTTGGGCGAACTCCTGGGGTGAGTTGGCGATAAGCTCCATGCGCTGGGGTCGGCTGACATTGTCCACCGAGCAGGCTTCTGCTGCGCTCTGCTCCTCACTTGAGCGCTGGGTAAACATTGAAATGCTGGTGAAAGCAAAAATATTTGCCGCAAGCGAAGCGATAGCTGCCAGATGCCAGGTGTCGGCATTGAAGCTCAAAGTCTGGCCCAGTATCTGCAGATCCGTCACCTCGGTGACTAGGGGCAGCAGCAGGGTAATAGCCCAGACCAGCATGCCGGCAATCAGTCCACCAATGAAGCCGCGACGGTTGGCCTGTTGCCAGTAGAGTACCGACAGTGCTCCTGGCAGAAACTGCACAGTAGCCACAAAGGAGGCAATACCCAAGTTTGCCAGATGCTGCTCTGCTCCGAGTAGAAGGTAGAAGCCGTAGCTGGCCATGATGATGGTGGCGATCAGCGTGCGTCGAGTCCACAGCAGCCAGCGATAGATGTTGTTTTCGGCGCTCGGCTGATAAATCGGCAGCACTAGGTGGTTGAGGACCATGCCTGATAACGCCAGCGTGACGACAATGATCAGGCCGCTGGCTGCGGAGAGTCCGCCAACGAATGCGAGCAACGTCAGCCAGTCAGCGCCAGCGGCCATGCCCAGTCCCAGTGTAAAATACTCGGGATTGGTCGGAATGCCCAAATATAAACCGGCCCAGAGTATCGGTGGCACGGCGAGGCTGATTAATAGCAGAAACAGCGGCAGACCCCAGCTCGCTGTGGCCATCGCACGCGGGTTCAGGTTTTCGGTAAACGCCATGTGGTACATGTGAGGCATGACAATGGCGGACGCAAAGAAGACCAACAACAGTGTGCGCCAGGGGCCTTCCTGCAGTGGTGAGTGGAGCGTTTGCAAGGCCTGCTGGTTATAGGCGAGCCATGACTCAAGTCCCGCAGGGCCGCCAAAAACGCCGTACAGAGCATAAAGTCCGACGGCGCCAATGGCGATGAGCTTGACCAGGGATTCGAACGCGATGGCGATCACTAGCCCTTCATGTTTTTCCCGGGTGGAAATATGCCGCGCGCCGAACAAAATGGCAAACAGAGTGATTAACACGCAGAACCCGAGGGCGACCGTATTTTGCCCGGTTTCCTGAGTGAGAATCTGGACCGAATCAGCTACGGCCTGTATTTGCAATGCAAGCAGGGGCAAGACACCAATCAGCATGCATAAGGTTGTCAGGGTCCCCGCCAGAGTGCTGCGAAAACGAAAGGCGAACAGGTCGGCCAGGGACGACAATTGATAGGTGCGGGTGATGCGCAGGATTGGGCTGAGCAGGACTGGGGCGAGCAGAAAGGCTCCACATACGCCCAGGTAATAGGTGAGAAACCCATAGCCATATTCGTAGGCGAGACCCACAGTGCCATAGAAGGCCCAAGCGCTCGCATACACGCCCAGCGACAGGGTGTACACGGCTGGATGCTGTAACAGTGCGCGGGGTAGCATGCCGCGCTCGGTCACCCAGGCTACGCCAAACAGCGTCAGTAGATAGAGAACGCTGATCAGTAGAAGGTGACTTAACTCAAAGCTCATCGGCATCTTTCGGACTCTGCAGCACAATGCCGGCGATAATCAGGATCAGCCAGAGCATGTAGGGGCGATACCAGGCTCCCTGTGGCTCGATCCACCAATCCATGATGGCAGGCGAGAACAGGTATATGCCGATCACCAGCAATAGTACCAGGCGGTAAATATACATGGGCGTCCGTGAGTCGACGACCGCTGGGCAGTCGTTGTGGCCTGCGCGCCGTCGTGCGGCTCAGCAGGTGGTACTTTAGGGTAATCAGGCCGGGCGTGCTTGCCAAGCTCCGACATTTATTCTGGCATATCGATCTATTGAAGTATCTCACGAGTAGGGGGAAGCTGCATGGGCAGCCAGTGCTCTAAGCCCCAGGCGATCAATTCCGGCACGGTTGCTTTCTGAAGGGTCGCCGGAGGCTGCTGGTTAAGCACTGTCAGAGCTGCAAAGAGGCTGGAAGATGCTGCTTGCGGGTGGATTGGAGCTGACCCCAGCCGTTTGCTGAGCTTCTGGCCGCGGCGCGCCATCATTAGCGGTATATGCAGATAGGCAGGCATCGGCGCCTGCAATAATTGATATAGCCATAGTTGACGGGGTGTGGATTCGAGCAAGTCGGCACCGCGCACGATATCGGTAACACCCTGCGCAATGTCATCCATGACGACTGCAAGCTGGTAGGCGATGATCCCGTCCCGGCGACGAACCACGAAGTCCCCGATCTCACTCTCCAGGCGCTGACTGATTTTGCCCTGCAAGCGGTCAGTGAACACAACGGGTTCATCCGTTACTCGCACGCGGACTGCGTGATCGGCAGCAGGGGATAAATGTCGCCCGCGACAAGTACCGGGGTAAACACCCTTATAGGCAATTAGGTCTTTGCGCGAGCAATCGCAGTAATAGGCCAAGCCCTGATCTATCCAGTGACTAATCTGTTCCTGATAGCTTTTTTGGTGTTGGCTCTGTATGAGAACAGGGCCATCCCATTCCATTCCATGGGCAGTCAGTGCCTGTAGTATCTGGTCCTGTGCGCCGGGCTTGTTGCGTGGCTGATCCAGATCTTCCATGCGAACTAGCCAATGACCATGCCGTTGACGTGCATCCAGGAAGCTGGCGAGAGCAGCCAGCAAAGAACCGAAGTGCAAGGCCCCACTGGGTGTGGGAGCGAAGCGTCCAATAGAGCTGTCAGCGGGGGAGCGCATGGAAAGCTGCCTGGTTCAACGGACAAGTCATGTCGACCAGATCCAGCACCGGTGCCGGGCAGATCTGGTCGAGACAGCCAGGATCAGCTACCGACCTGCTTTTCCTTGATTTCAGCAAGGGTCTTGCAGTCGATACAGAGTGTGGCAGTCGGACGTGCTTCAAGACGACGAATGCCGATCTCGACGCCACAGGAATCACAGAAGCCGTAATCGTCATCGTCGATACGCTGGAGTGTCTGATCGATCTTGCGGATCAATTTACGCTCGCGGTCGCGGGCCCGCAGCTCGAGGCTGAACTCCTCCTCCTGGCTGGCGCGGTCTGCGGGATCGGGGAAGTTGGCCGCCTCGTCCTGCATGTGATGGACGGTACGGTCTACCTCCTCCATCAGCTCGCGTTTCCAGCCGTTGAGAATGGCGGCGAAATGCTCGAGCTGCTGCTCGTTCATGTACTCCTCGCCTTTCTTTTCCTTATAGGGTGCGAACCCACGGATCAACATCGAATTCTTTTCTTTGGCATTGCTGGGCATGAGGACCCCTCACTTTTTAGCTCGATCTTCCAGTGCCAGGCCCACATCGCTGATGGCCTGAGGGTGCAGCCGGTGGCGTGCAAGCCGGCAAAACTACCAGAACCTGATCAACCGCGCTACTGTTTGCCGTCAGAAGGTTGAACTGGTTGACGATGGTCGGTGCAAACAGGCTGTTTGGTATGGCTTGGAAGGGTATCATTCAGCGCTCAGATCACATTGATAGGGAGCACGCATGCGCAGGCAGGGTTGGGCACAACGCACACGGGACATACAGGCTTTCCATGTGATGAGTGTGCTGGCGCGGGCGAAAACGTTCGAAGCGCAGGGCCATGACGTGATTCATATGGAAATTGGCGAGCCTGACTTTTCAACGCCCGCGCCCATTGTGCGTGCGGGGCAGGCGGCGCTGGCATCAGGCCAGACTGGATATACCCCTGCACTGGGTTTGCCTGCCCTGCGCGAGGCGATAGCAGGCCGCTATGCTCAGCGCTACGGCGTCGATCTCGACCCCGCACGCGTGGTAGTCACTCCTGGTGGTTCTGCAGCGCTGCTACTGATCACCTCGTTACTGGTCGATCCGGGCCAGAGCATGTTGATGGCTGATCCGTCCTATCCCTGTAATCGCAATTTTCTCCGCTTGCTGGGCGCCCACGCGAAGATGATACCCACCGGGCCGGACAGCGCTTACCAGCTTACGCCCGAGCTGGTGTTTCAGCACTGGGACGCAAGCTGTTCTGCTGTGCTTGCGGCCTCCCCATCCAACCCTACAGGAACAGTATTGAGCCGCGAACAGTTGCAGAATCTCGCGACATCGGTGGAGAGTCTGAATGGACATCTTGTCGTGGATGAGATCTATCACGGGTTGACCTATGACTGTCGTGCCAGTTCGGTACTGGAGGTTGCTCCTGATGCTTTCGTGTTGAACAGTTTTTCCAAGTACTTTGGCATGACTGGCTGGCGTCTGGGTTGGTTAATTGCGCCTGAGGCGGCGATTCCAGAACTGGAAAAACTGGCCCAGAATCTCTATATCTGCGCGCCACACATGGCCCAAGTGGCCGCGCTTGCCGCATTTGGCGAAGAGACCATGGCCATTTGCGAGGAGCGCCGTCAAGCCTTTCACTCGCGGCGTGACTTTCTTTTGCCGGCGCTGCGTGATCTCGGTTTTGCTATCCCGGTCACCCCTGAAGGCGCGTTCTATTTGTATGCCGATATCCAGAAGCACTCTGCCGACAGTACGTCGTTTTGCCAGCAACTTCTGGAGAGTGAGTATCTCGCGGTTACCCCTGGCCTGGATTTCGGACACTATCGCCAGCATGAGCATGTACGTTTTGCTTATACGGCGTCTCTGGATCGCCTCGCGATGGCGGTCGATCGCCTCGATCGGAGGCTCAGGTAGTGGCTGAAACCTTGCTTGCGTTCGAGCCCTCGCTGTTGAGTGGTGTGTTGATCAAGCGTTACAAACGTTTCCTTGCCGATGTGCGTCTGGATGATGGACGCGAAATGACGGTGCATTGCCCCAACACGGGCTCGATGACAGGCTGCGCTGTTCCCGGTAGCCGCGTGTGGGTTCGTCTGGAGAGCAAGGCCGGACGTAAACTACCCGGTAGCTGGGAGTTGGTGGAAACCCAGCCCGGGCAGCTCGCCTGTATCCACAGCGCGCGGGCCAACAAGGTGGTTGCGGCGGCGCTGGCGCGTGGACTGATAGCTCCGCTTGCCGGCTACGCTTCTGCGCGGCCTGAGGTCAGGCTGCCAGGTGGTCAGAGTCGGTTTGATTTTTTACTGAGTGATCCTGATGAGTGCGTCGTCGAGGTCAAGAGCGTAACTCTGGCCGTGGGCGAGGGTGTCGGCGCTTTTCCCGATGCGGTTAGCCTGCGCGGACAAAAACACTTGCGTGAACTGACGGAGCTTGCCGCGAAAGGTCGCCGTGCCTGTCTGCTGTTTTGCGTGATGCGCTCAGGCATCGAGCGAGTGCGGGCTGCCAGCGAGATTGATCCCGAATACGCGCGGCTGTTGCGCCAGGCAGTGGATCAGGGTGTCGAAGTGATAGCCTGGGCCGTGACACCAACGCCAGAGGGTTTTCAAGTGGGCCGACAAGTACCGGTGATTGTATGAGCGAAGCCCCTGGTGTGAGCTGGTCAGTCCAGCCAGACCTGCCCGTTGCTGACATGGCAGGACCGGTGTTGGAGGAAGGCGCCGGGGCAAGGTCCCGCGACACATTCGCCACTTTCAGGCAAAAACAATGCGCCATGGCTGGCGCATTGAATCAATCTGCCCGTGCTATCGAGAAACTGATCAGGCACCCATTCAAGAGGAATGCCGCGGTGGGGGCAGCGATTGACATAAACATAGGCACGCTCTCCCTGGCGGATCACCATCAGCATTTCGCCGTTGCGGGTGACACCCAGGCTGCCAGGGTTAGCAAGCTGATCGAGCCGGCACAGCGGTATGGGAAGAAAATCATCGTTATCATCTGTCATGAATTGATTATCTCTGCCAGTGCGGGTCAACACCAGCAACAGCAGGCAAACATATGACAATGATCTCTCCTTTGCGGCGTGGCCCGCTGATCATGTTGTTGCTTGTTGTGCTTCTGGCGTTGGCGATCATGTTGTCCCTGGGCCTTGGGGCGGTCAACATAGCACCAAGTGACACGTTAGCAGTGTTGGGCAATCTGCTGGGACTGGCCGGACCTCAAGGTGATGCCCAGGTGATTGTCGAACAAATACGCTTACCGCGAACTCTGATGGGCTTGCTGGTCGGCAGCACGCTGGCTCTGACCGGCGCGGTCATGCAGGGTCTGTTCCGTAATCCGCTGGCCGACCCGAGTTTGATCGGTGTATCCAGTGGTGCCGCGCTGGGGGCGGCGTCCGTCATAGTGCTAGGGAGCTGGCTGTTTGGCGGCTTGCCCAGTGCGCTGTTTCCATACACCACCGTGGTCGGTGCGTTCGGCGGCGGCGTAATGACCACGTTGTTGGTCTATCGATTAGGGCAGACGGCACAGGGTATATCAGTCGCCAGTATGCTCCTGGCCGGCATCGCTATTGCCGCAATTAGCGGTGCGCTGATTGGGCTACTGAGCTATCTGGCTGACGACCGTATGCTGCGGACTTTGACATTCTGGAACATGGGTAGTCTGGGTTCGGCGAATTATCCGCGGGTTATCGCCCTGACACTGTGCTGTGCGTTGATATGGTGGCGTTTGCCCCAGCAGGCGCGCGCACTCAACGCGTTGCTGCTTGGTGAGTCGGAAGCTCGGCATCTGGGTGTGGAAGTCGAGAGGGTCAAGCGCGAGTTGATTCTTTTGACTGCGCTTGGTGTGGGGGCCTGTGTCGCAGTTGCGGGGTTGATCGGGTTTGTTGGCCTTGTGGTGCCGCACCTGATCAGATTGATGCTGGGGGTCGATCATCGGCAGGTGTTACCCGGTGCGATGTTGCTAGGCGGTGGGCTGTTATTGCTTGCCGATGTGGTCGCACGAACGCTTATCGCCCCTGCCGAGTTACCGATCGGTATTCTTACCGCGTTGTTGGGCGCGCCTTTCTTTCTGATTTTGCTACTGCGCTCCCAGCGCGGGGTGTCGTGATGCTCACAGTCAGCGGTTTGGCGTGCGCGCGTGGCGGTTGCCAGATACTCGGTGGGATTGATTTTGCGTTACCGATAGGTGAGGTCATGGCTGTGCTGGGTACCAATGGGGCCGGTAAAAGCACATTGCTTGCCACCCTCAGTGGTGAGCTGCCCCGGCATGCAGGAGAGATACTGCTTGCCGGCAGACCACTCGGCGGTTGGGCAGCAAAAGAACGAGCACAGCGGCTGGCTGTATTGCCGCAATCGTCCTCACTCGCCTTTGCCTTCTCTGTGGAGGAGGTGGTAATGATGGGCCGGCTTCCACACTCGAGCGGATGGGAAGAAGACAGGCGAATAGTGACAGAGGTAATGCTGGCGGCTGATGTTGAGCCTTTGCGCCAACGCAACTATCTTGCGTTGTCTGGCGGTGAGCGTCAGCGTGTGCATCTGGCTCGAGTGCTGGCGCAGGTATGGGGTGGTACCAAGCCAGCCTGTCTGCTGCTTGATGAGCCTACAGCGGCACTTGATCTGGCACATCAGCGTTTGATTCTGCAGCAAGCGCGTGAGGTGGCGCAGAGGGGAAACGCAGTGTTACTGGTTCTGCATGATCTCAATCTGGCTGCGCGCTATGCTGACCGCGTGCTGTTGCTCGATCGCGGTGGTGTCTCGGCACTGGGGATGCCTTGGGATGTGCTGGAAGCCGATCGGATTAAACAGGTGTTTGGCGTAGAGGTACAGGTTGCTCGCCACCCGCAACGAAATTGTCCACTGATTATCTCCTGAGGTATCACCATGCGTCGTCTCTTGCCGGCCCTGTTATGTGCGTTCAGTTTTACCCTCAATGCGCAGGAGCTGCCTACCTGGATCAGTTCGGAAGGCCTCGACGATCCCCATTTGGGTCAGGTTCTGGATACGGCTAACGGTATCTGGTTGACGCCGGCCATGCTGGTCGAGAGTTTGGTCTCAGCGCCTCACGTGCTGGTCGGCGAAAAGCACGATAATCCCGACCACCATCGTCTGCAATTGTGGCTTTTGCAACGGATGCATGAGGTTCGGCCGCAGGCTTCATTATTGATGGAGATGATCGATCCCTCGCAGCAGGCAGCAGTCGATCGATTGCAGGGCAAGTTGACAGATGAGGCTCAACTGTCTGCTGAGCTGGCGTGGGGTGAGGGCTGGGACTGGACGCTATACGGCCCGTTGGTGCGCTGGGGTCTGGTTGAATCTCAGTATTTGTTGGCAGCCAATATTTCCCAGGACGAAATGAAAGCGATCTATCAGAATCCGGATGAATTGGCTGGAATCTACAGCGCACAAGCACGTGAAGTGCTCAATGATGCCATTGCGACCTCCCATTGTGGCAAGTTACCGCAATCACAGTTCCCTGCGATGCTTGCAGTTCAGCAGCATCGGGATCAGCGAATGGCGAAACAGTTGGCCGACGCCCCGAAAAATGCACTATTGATGGCTGGTAATTACCATGTGCGCAAGGATATAGGGATCCCGCTGCATTGGCCGGTAGAGGGAGTTGCAGCGCCGCTGGTAGTGATGTTGATAGAAGCGGGTGGTGCTTTGCCAGACAGAAGTCAGGCTGATTTTGTCTGGCTGACTGCGGCCATGCCAGAGATAGATTACTGTGCACAGTGGGAATAGGTTGGGCAGGCGCAAAAAAATGGCCCGCTAAATAAGCGGGCCTAATCAGTGATTAGCCTGATGAGGAGATAACTGCTTGGAGAAAGCGGCTATCAACAAACCGTCTCACAACGGCTTACCGATAATAATATAGATTCTCATTCGCATGTCAAGCAAGATACGCAATTACCTCGATGCTTGCTTGTACTGGGTCAATTCCTTGTTCATCAAGTCTATGCGCCGAGCCATACTTTCGATCAGGCTGTGGGCAATCCTCGGATTGCTTTGCATCAGCGCGAGAAATTGCTCCTTGGGGATCATCATTACAGTTGTTGCCGCGCTGGCGATAACCGTCGCCGAGCGCTTCTCGCGGGTAAACAAGGCCATGGCACCAAAAATTTCATCCTTCTGCACATCGCCCACTTTTATACCCTGGACAAAGGCTTCGGCATGACCTTCGGTAATGATGAAAACATGATCCGCCTCGTCGCCTTGGCGAATCAGTTCTGCCCCAGACGGGAAGTGTTGAAAACCGGTCACCGGGCGAACTTCCGGCGGACGACTGTAGGCTAGGGCATCGGACATCAGTGCAGCTTGACCAAGAATATACTGGGTAAACTGCTCCTGACGCTCGCCATTTGCATGGATATGCTTGAATAGAAGGTCGCGGTCGAAAGGCAGGAGTATCAGCGGTTCGTCGCTGCGATAAGTGCATGGCGCAGTGCTGAGTCCCTGACGTAGACCAATCAGATCACCTTCCTGAATATAAAAAATAGGCTTGTCTTCGATCACCGCATGCAGCAGACCGGACTGCAGCAGGTAGATACGATTATTGCCGACATGCTCGTAGAGGTCGCTCACTGCATCCAGGAAGATCGCTTCTCCACACGGAGCCAGTCCATCTAGTAATCGTTGTGGAATTGCCTGCAACGCATTGATGAGTTTTTCCGCGTAGGGTGGCTGATCACCTATGAGATACATGTGCTAATTCCTTTTGTATTGATCCTGCTTCCGGCAATTCCTGCAGTCGAGAGTCGCAGTAAGACCGGAAGTCATGGCGTAGGCCATTAAGATACTGCACCGCGCTCCACTATCGCCAACATAAAATTGTATGAGCGTGATGGGTGTCAACTATTCAGTTCCCTGGCCGCTCTGCTGAGCCTGGTTATCCGCTCGATTTATGCTCGGTTTGTCTGACGCTGCTCTAGCTGCTGAAGTAATTTTTCCTTATATTCAGGGTCAAGCTCGTTCCAATGAACATCCTCAAGGGCGCCTGCGATAGCAAATAGTAATGATTTGGATGCCCTAAAGCCGCGCTCGCGCACAGCACAGTAGGCCCCAACGGGCCCCTGTCGAAGGAGTTCGTCCCGGTTGTGTATGCCGGTAGCGTGTAGCCATTGAGCAGATGTCTTGCCGAGATTGCGCATTGCAAGAAGCTCATCATCAATCATGACAGGCTCCCGTCTATAGCAGGCTTGAGGCGCATCGGATATAAGCAGGTGGTGTGCGCGGCCTGGTCGAGCGTAACGCAGGTGCGGCTGTGTTTGCCGCAGCCGATAACGGGGTCTTTTTGCATAATCTGGGCTTCTTTTTATTGGTTCCCTGAATGCAGTGTAGTGCGGCGCAGCTGATAGGTACAGCTGCGCCGCAGGGGCGGTTAGAATCGAGCGCGAAGCTGGCTGACCAACAGAGTCAGGCTATCGGTCGCGCCTGTGTCGATTGCCATGCTGCAATCTTTTTCATCCTCAGTCAGCGCCTCCATCTGTTCGAGCTGATGGCGAGCAATGTTGATGTCCGCATCGGATGGATCGGTGCCTTCGAGTTGTCGGCTGTTGATACGCTCGGCCAAGGTCTCCAGTGCAGCCGTGCATTGCAGGATCAGGCAGGGAGCGCCTTGGTCCTCGACTGCCAGGCGCAGGGTTTCGCGTTGAGAATGTTTAAGATGGGCGGCATCGACCACTACGGGGTATCCGGAAGCGAGGACTTGCCCTGCCAGAGACGCCAGACGAGAGTAGGTTTTTTTACTGAGCTCGGCGGTATACAAGCCGGCATTCAATGCGCCACTTCCTTCTTGACCAAACAGCCGTTTGCGCTCGATGTCCGAGCGCACTCGGATCGCGCCAAGCTGCTCAACCAGGTGCAAAGCGATAGTGCTCTTGCCCGAGCCGGACACGCCCTGGGTGAGGATGCCAAAGCGCAGGGGTACATGGGTATAGCGCTCGGCGAGATTGGCGTAGCTGTGGTAGCGCAACAATACGTCTTGACGTTCTTCGTCGCTGAGGCCGGGCTGACCCAGGCGCAATAAAGCAACCTTGCCCCGGACCATGGCTCGGTAGGCTTTGTAGTAATCAAGCAGGGCAAGGCCGGCATAGTCACCGGTGTGTTCGAGATAGCCGTTGATGAATCGCTGGGCGAGCGCATTCAGTCCGCGATCTTCCAAATCCATGGCCATGAAGGCAACGTCGCTCATCACGTCTATCCAGCGGAAGGCATCATTGAATTCGATGCCGTCGAACAACGTGACTTCGCCGTCTATCAGTGTGACGTTGTCGAGATAGATGTCGCCATGACATTCGCGTATAAAGCCCTCAGCCTTGCGCTGGGCCAGTTGGGGAATCAACCGCTGGAAGGTACTATGCGCCCATTGCTCCAGTTGATCGAGCTGACGCAGATCGGCAGCGTCGCTGAGTAGAGCGCGAATGTCGGTAAAGTTCTCTGCAACCGGCGCATGCAGGCTGTCCGGCTCACCCCAGGGGCTTCCCGGAGCGGCCCGGTCTATCTGCTGGTGAAAGCTTGAGAGCTTTGCCGCCAGGCTGTCGATGTGTGCTGGTTCTAGTGTGCCGGCGCGCTGCATATTGCCGAGCAGATCCTGCTGGCGGAATTGCCGAGTCTTGACCATATAGTCGATGACGGGCCCGTCACCAATTAGGTTCGGTGATGTTTCGCTGCCATGCACGCTGATGACGTCGAGGTATAGATCAGGCGCGAGGCGTCTGTTGAGGCGCACTTCTTCCCGGCAAAAATGCTGGCGCCGGTCGACTGTAGAATAATCGAGGAAGCCGAAATTGACCGGTTTTTTGATCTTGTAGACGAAATCGCCGGTGAGCAGGACCCAGGAAATATGCGTTTCCATCAGGGTAAAAGTGCTGATCGGATGATCGAATAGGTCGGGATTCTGCAGGGCATTCAGCAGTGTCTGGCTCACGGTATATCCTTGCTTTGGTAGGCAAAGCAAACATTATGCGGGTTGGCAGGGTCGAGGCCAACCGCAAACAGGTACGATCACCGGCGCAGGTCGATGACGCCGCTATTTAAGTGCAGAGGGTTATGGCTAAAAAACGCGCTAGAACTAAAAAACAGGGACTTTGGCAGGGCTGGTCCGGCCTACTGCTCAAGCTTGGACTGGTGGGTCTGGTGCTGCTTGCCGGCTTGACGATTTACCTCGATGCGGTCGTGCAGGAAAAGTTTACCGGCAAGCGCTGGGCTGTGCCGGCAAAAGTATTTGCTAGGCCGCTGGAGCTTTTCGCCGGCCAGAATCTCAGTCGAGAGGATTTTCTCACTGAGCTGGGTGCGCTGGGCTACCGATCGACAAATGCAGCGAGACAGCCTGGCCAGATTTCCGTCAATTACAGCCGCATCGACGTTTATACCCGAGGCTTTCAGTTTTTCGAAGGGACCGAGCCGGCGCAGTTACTCAAGGTGCGTTTCCAAGGCGACCAGGTGGCAAGCCTGGATGGCAAAGGAGGCTTGGTGATGGGGCGTCTGGAGCCGTTGTTGATCGGCGGTATTTATCCGTCGCATAACGAAGATCGTATCCTAATTCGTCTTGAGCAAACGCCGCCTTTTCTGGTGGAAGCGCTGGTGGCGGTGGAAGACCGTGACTTCTTTCAGCACTTTGGTGTCTCTCCGCGCGGCATCGGCCGTGCTGTATTTGCCAACATCCGTGCCGGCGGTGTGGTTCAAGGTGGCAGCACGCTAACCCAGCAGCTGGTCAAGAACTTCTATTTAAGCAGTGACCGCAACCTGATCCGCAAGGGCACGGAAGCGATTATGGCGGTACTCCTCGAAGCACACTACTCGAAGGAAGACATTCTGGAGGCCTACCTCAACGAGGTCTTCCTTGGGCAGGATGGACGCCGTGCAGTTCACGGTTTCGGGCTGGCGAGCCAGTACTATTTTGCCCAGCCACTGCATGAGTTGAATTTGCATCAAGTGGCATTGCTGGTGGGCATGGTCAAGGGGCCGTCCTACTATAATCCTCGACGCCACCCGGAGCGGGCCAAGGCTCGCCGCAATCTGGTCATTGGGGCCCTGTCAGAGCAGGGCATGGTGAGTGACGAGCAGGCCAGCGAAGCAATGGCGATGCCGCTTGACGTGTCAGTGCGCGGCAGCATGGCTGATACCAGTTACCCGGCATTTATGGACCTGGTGAAGCGGCAACTCCGCGAGGATTACCGTGACGAGGATCTGACCAGCGAAGGGCTTCGCATCTTCACCAGTTTCGACCCCTTGCTGCAGAAAAAGGCGGAGCAGGCAGTGCAATCCACCCTTAAACGTTTGACGAGAGCTGACGCGAAGAGTCCGCTGGAATCGGCGATGGTGGTTACCAGTGCGCAGGGTGGCGAGATTCTGGCACTGGTCGGTGGCTCGGATCCACGTTTTCAGGGCTTCAATCGGGCTCTCGATGCGTCCCGGCCGATAGGCTCTCTGGTCAAGCCGGCCATTTATTTGACTGCTTTGGAGCAACCTGAAAAGTACGCGCTGACTACCCTGATTGATGATTCTCCCATTACTTTGCAGGCGGAACCCGGCAAGAGCTGGACCCCTCAGAACTATGGGCGTGAGAGCCATGGTTGGGTTCCGTTGCATTACGCGTTGAGTCAGTCTTACAACCAGGCGGCAGTGCGTCTGGGTGTTGATGTAGGTGTGCCAAAGGTGCTGGATACGATCAAGCGGATGGGCGTGAATCACGACTGGCCCTCCTTTCCATCAATGCTGTTGGGGTCGGGGTCCATGACGCCCATACAGGTCACCGATATGTACCAGACACTGGCTACCGGTGGATTCAATACCCCTTTGAGAGCGATCCGCAATGTGTTGACCACCGAAGGGGATCCGTTACGTCGTTACCCGTTCGAGGTTCAGCAGCGTTTCGATGCGGCGAGCATTTTTCTGCTCCAGCAGGCTATGAGCCGCGTGATGACCGAAGGAACGGCAAGGTCAGCGTATAATCGTGTCGACCCCCGTATTCGCTTGGCTGGTAAAACAGGGACGACGAACGACTTGCGCGATAGCTGGTTTGCCGGTTTTTCCGATGATCTTCTAGCTGTGAGCTGGATCGGGCGGGATGACAATACGGGCACTGGCCTGACAGGGGCTTCCGGCGCTTTGCAGGTCTGGAGTGAATTCATGTCACAGGCTCATCCGCGTGGATTGAGCAGCGCGCCTATCGAGGGTGTGGTGATGGCATGGGTGGACAGCGAAAGCGGCATGGGCAGCGATCCGAGTTGTGATGGAAGTATTCAGATGCCGTTTCGTGCGGGTTATCAGCCATTACCTGGACCGGGTTGCAACCCGATGCTGAGTGAGGAAGGATTGAAAGAAGGGGCCAGAGGCGTGATGGATACCATTCGTGGCTGGTTGCAATGATCAGAGAGGACATGACAATGCAGATGAGAGTTTTAGGCTTGGTTGCTGCCGCGATGATACTAGCCGGTTGCGCGGGCGGCGGCGGTTCTATTCCGATTGTTGACTCAGGACGTCCGGTTTCAAACGAAGACATTACTTATTCAGGCGGTATGCAGCCAGCGCAATCAGCGCAGCAAGCTGAGAGGCCTCGAGACAGTGGTGTCGTTGTCATGATCCCGGATCAAACCGGCGGTTCACAGCCGATTCAGTCATTTCCGGTCAACGCTCAGCCGCAATCCCCGCGTGGCAACATTGCGGGTCCTTCAGCGCTGCAGGCGGACGAGCAGCTGGATGGCCCAGTATTGGCATTGCTAACAACCGCACGTGATCAGGAAGGTCGTGGTGACCTGGGTGGCGCTTCCTCAAGTCTGGAGCGCGCCATGCGCATTGCTCCCCGTGAGCCGCAGGTATTCTATCGGCTGGCGCAAGTGCGTTTAGCCCAGGGCGACACTGCCCAAGCAGAACAGGTGGCTCAGCGAGGGTTGAGCTATGCCGCAGGCCGTCCTTCGCTGCAAGCAGGACTCTGGGAGTTGATAGCACAAGCGCGAGAAAAACAAGGAAACGCAGCTGGGGCAAACGAGGCGCGCCAAAGGGCGCGGATATCACTCTGAGGGCAGCCGCCTGGAAAGAAATGCTGACGGCTTTGGGTGATCTGGAGCTTAGGTTGCGCGCTGAGGAGCTTTGGTCAGAGAAATCGCCGAGTGACTCGCAATTGTCCAGCATTCAGCCGTTTTGTGTGGACACACTGGCGTTCGAGCAATGGCTGCAGTGGGTCTTTATTCCTCGTATGCAGCTTTTGGCTAGCAAGCAGCTACCGCTGCCTGGTGGATGTCATCTCCAGCCGATGGGCGAGCAGTCGCTGGCGCATCTGAGCCAGCGACAATCTGGGCTGCTAGAGGTACTCGGTCGTGTTGATCGTCTAGCGTTCGGACTGGTTTAAAGTCTTCGCGCTGTCGGCGTGCAGTCTATTCCTTGCAAAACTCCTGCAGATCCGAGCGAGCCTGGTCCATCAGCGTTTGGCGCTCGTCTTCTCCGATTCGGACGGTTTCCCCATTCTCGGTTGTTTTGCTCAGTCTTGGGTTGCGTTCCATGGTTTGTAGGTTGCTGCGAATCTTTGTGCATTGCTCTTGCCGCTTGACAGTCAATGCTTCGTCGGTAGTGCTCTGGTCTTGCTCGACGGGCGCCGCCTTATCAGGTAGGGGTTCGGGGGCCCGCAGCGCACCTCCGGGTGGTTGAGGCGAAGCCACGTTGATCCGCTGATATGCCCTGCCTTCCGGAGGCTGCTGACCGAATTGCGGCACTCCTTGATCATTCACCCAGCGGTACATTTCTTCCGCAGCAGCGACGCTGCTCAGCAGGCCAAAAATCAGTACGATCAGCGTCTTGTGCATGTCCTGTCCTATCCTTGTTTATCATTGACCTATTTCACTTACTATAACCGACGCCAAGAGTTTGGCTAGAGCCCCCGTCTCGGGCTGTGTCGGATGTCATGCTTTCGTTTAACTTGGCTTGACTTGTGGCGTCTGAGTGTAAACAATTCGTGGTTCACATGAGCAGGCTGATATTGGCGCCCACACGGTTGCCGCTTCAGGCTGTTTTGTTGCTCAAACCAGATGGCGAAATCCGCCAGATCCTGGCCTGGCACCCGCACGCGCTACCTCGCGCTGGGTGAGGCAGCCCCGGCACCAACAGGGCTTGTCTCCATTGCACGTAGTCAAGCTGAGGCATGGCAACTACCGTTGTCAATGCTCTGCCGAGCAGTAAACAGGTACCCTGTTGCCCATCAATGATGGGTGACAAGCTAGAGGTGATTCTAAAGTGGAGCTTTTATCCGGCGCTGAGATGGTAGTCCGCTCATTGCGTGACGAGGGTGTTAAATATATTTACGGGTATCCCGGCGGTGCGCTGCTGCATATCTATGATGCGATCTTCCGTCAGGACGACGTGGTGCATATTCTGGTTCGCCACGAACAGGCGGCTGCGCACATGGCCGATGGTTATGCGCGTGCTTCGGGTAAGGCTGGAGTTGTACTGGTGACTTCTGGTCCCGGCGCGACCAATACCATTACTGGTATCGCCACTGCCTATATGGATTCGATTCCGATGGTGGTTATTTCCGGGCAGGTCGCCAGTGACATGGTCGGTACTGATGCCTTTCAGGAAACCGACATGGTCGGTATCTCGCGGCCTATCGTGAAGCACAGCTTCATGATCAAAGACCCGCGGGATATTCCAGAAGTCATCAAGAAGGCTTTCTACATTGCACAGACTGGTCGTCCAGGGCCTGTAGTGGTGGATATTCCTAAGGACATGACCAATCCGGCAGAGAAGTTCGAGTACAGCTATCCGAAGAAGGTCAAGCTGCGTTCCTACAATCCTGCGGTGCGCGGGCATTCTGGTCAGATCCGCAAGGCACTCGAGCTGATAGCAGAAGCCAAACGTCCGATTATCTACTCCGGGGGTGGCGTCATTCTAGGTGGCGCTTCGACTCAGTTGACCGAGCTCGCTCGAGAGCTGGGCGTGCCGGTGACCAATACATTGATGGGTCTGGGTGGCTATCCGGCCACCGATCCGCAGTACATTGGCTGGCTGGGCATGCACGGGAGTTATACGGCCAACGTCAGCATGCACCACAGTGACGTTATTCTATGCGTGGGTGCGCGTTTCGATGACCGTGTGATCAATGGCGCGGCCAAGTTTTGTCCGAATGCCAAGATCATTCACATCGATATCGACCCCGCTTCGATTTCCAAGACGATTCGAGCCGATATTCCTATTGTCGGGCCGGTGGATAACGTCCTGACCGAAATGCTGGCTATCTGTCGCGAATCAAATCTGCGTCCGACCAAGGATGCTATGGATGGCTGGTGGAAACAGATTGCCGAGTGGCGCGGTAGTCGCGGCCTGTTTACCTATGATCAAGGCGATGGCTCCATCATCAAGCCACAGTCAGTGATTGAGACGTTGTATCAGGTTACCGAAGGTGATGCTTACGTGACGTCGGATGTGGGTCAGCATCAGATGTTTGCGGCTCAGTATTATCCGTTCGACAAGCCTAACCGCTGGATCAATTCCGGTGGTCTGGGCACGATGGGCTTCGGTCTACCGGCGGCAATGGGCATCAAACTGCATTACCCTGATGCTCAGGTAGCCTGCGTGACCGGTGAAGGCAGTATTCAGATGAATATTCAGGAATTGTCGACCTGCCTGCAATACGATCTGCCGATCAAGATCATTACACTGAACAACCAGGCCTTGGGCATGGTCCGTCAGTGGCAGGACATGCAGTACAGCAGTCGTTACGCACATTCCTATATGGAATCGCTGCCTGACTTCATCAAGCTCGCCGAGTCCTATGGGCATGTTGGTATGCGAGTCGAGAAGCCGGAAGATCTAAAGCCAGCTATGGAAGAGGCTTTTGCCAATACCAAGCGGCTGGTGTTTATGGATATTCGGGTCGATGATTCCGAGCACGTGTATCCGATGCACATCAAGGATGGCTCAATGCGTGATATGTGGCTGAGCAAGACGGAGCGCACATGATGAGACATATCATATCCGTGTTGTTGGAAAACGAGCCTGGAGCACTGTCTCGGGTTGTGGGTCTTTTCTCCCAGCGCAACTACAACATCGAGACGCTGACGGTCGCGCCAACAGAAGACCCAACGCTGTCGCGTCTTACGTTGACCACGGTTGGACAGGACGAAGTTATTGAGCAGATCACCAAGAATCTCAATAAGCTGATTGAGGTGGTCAAGCTGGTGAATCTGTCAGAAGGGGCGCATATCGAGCGTGAGTTGATGCTGGTGAAAATTAAGGCCACCGGCGCACAGCGCGCAGAAGTCAAGCGTACAACTGATATATTCCGAGGGCAGATAGTCGATGTGTCCAGCAGCGTGTACACCGTACAGTTGGCTGGCACCTCCGATAAACTGAACAGCTTCATCGAGGCGATTGGACCGACCACCGTCATCGAAGTGGTACGCACCGGCGTCTCGGGCATCGCCCGTGGCGAAAAGGTTTTGAGTATCTAATCAGACAGCAGGCCCGAACAGAGCTTGCCTAGAAACAGGGGAAATTCATGCACGTTTTTTACGATAAAGATTGTGATCTGAGCATCATTCAGGGCAAAAAAGTAGCCATTATTGGTTATGGCTCACAAGGCCATGCCCACGCTTGTAACCTTAACGATTCCGGCGTTGATGTAACGGTTGGTCTGCGACCTGGTTCGTCTTCGGTTGCCAAGGCCGAAGCTCATGGTCTGAAAGTCAGTGATGTGCCATCTGCTGTTGCTGCCGCAGACGTAGTCATGATTCTGACGCCCGACGAGTTTCAATCACAGCTTTACCGCGATGAGATCGAGCCGAATCTGAAGCAGGGCGCTACTCTGGCGTTTGCTCACGGTTTCGCTATTCATTACAACCAGGTCGTTCCACGCAAGGACCTGGACGTGATCATGATTGCGCCCAAGGCGCCGGGTCACACCGTGCGTACTGAGTTCACCAAGGGTGGTGGTATCCCTGATCTGGTCGCCATATTTCAGGACGTCTCAGGCAATGCCAAGAATCTTGCCTTGTCCTATGCCTGCGGCGTAGGTGGCGGTCGTTCCGGTATCATCGAGACAACGTTCAAGGATGAAACCGAGACCGATCTCTTCGGCGAGCAAGCTGTACTGTGCGGTGGCGCTGTCGAGCTGGTCAAGGCAGGCTTTGAAACATTGGTAGAGGCGGGCTACGAGCCGGAAATGGCTTATTTCGAGTGTCTTCACGAGCTCAAGCTGATCGTTGATCTCATGTACGAAGGCGGTATCGCCAACATGAACTATTCGATCTCTAACAATGCCGAGTACGGCGAGTACGTAACGGGCCCTGAGATTATCAATGCCGAGTCCCGTGAAGCCATGCGTAACGCGCTCAAGCGTATTCAGTCTGGTGAGTACGCCAAGATGTTCATCGCCGAAGGTGCGCATAACTATCCTTCGATGACAGCGGCGCGTCGTCTTAACGCTGCACACCCGATCGAACACGTTGGAGAAAAGCTGCGTGGCATGATGCCTTGGATCTCCGCGAACAAGATCGTGGATAAAACCAAGAACTAAGCGGTTTTGCATTAGTCAAAAGAACGCGGCCCAGGCCGCGTTTTTTGTGCGCGGTGACGACAGACTGGTAAACATTCAGTTCAGTTGCCACACTGGTGTTCTGTTAATGCGGCAAGGTAATCACATGACCGACAAATATGAGCAAGATTCGAAGGATGGTATGGATGCGGCCCACTCGATTCTGCCAATCGACGAGCACATAGAAGAGGTGCCCGGTCCCGATGGTAAGAAAATCAGGCATCGCGGGATCTATTTGCTGCCCAATCTGTTTACTACGGCGGCACTTTTTTCCGGTTTCTATGCCATCGTCAGTGCGATGGACGGCAACTTCGCTAATGCATCCATCGCTATTTTTGTTGCGATGGTGCTCGACGGGCTCGACGGGCGTGTTGCGCGTCTAACAAATACTCAGAGCGCCTTTGGCGCGGAGTTCGATTCTCTGTCGGATATGGTGGCATTTGGTGTTGCTCCGGCATTGGTTGTATTTAGTTGGGCGCTGGCGGACCTGGGTAAGGTGGGTTGGGTATTCTCATTTATCTATCTGGCTGGGGCCGCATTACGACTGGCGCGATTCAACACGCATATTGGCGATGAGGACAAGCGCTTCTTTACAGGTTTAGCTAGTCCGTCAGCAGCTGGATTAGTTGCCGGCATGGTCTGGGCGTTAAGTGACTTTGGTGTCGACGGTGGAGACATCAGTTTTCTGGTAGGACTGCTGACGGCGCTCGCCGGCCTGATGATGGTTAGTAATGTTCGATATTACAGCTTCAAGGATCTGGACTTGAAAGGCCGAGTGCCATTCTTTGTGATTCTGCTGGTGGTCCTGGTTTTCGCAGTCATTTCCACAGATCCATCGCGGATACTCTGGTTGATCTTCATTGCCTACACCGCATCCGGTCCGCTGCAAGCCCTCTGGCGCTGGCGCAAAACCAAGAAAACAATTACCGAAGAGTAATGTGCTCGGCGTTCATTTGAAATTACTGCCAGAAATGAGTTGACGGTAATTTCCTATCCCCTATAATGCGCGTCTGCCCGGATGGGGCGCTTTGTATAAAGCGCTTTACAATCAATGAGTTAGCGATAATTCAGGGGTTGACAGGGCAGGCAGAGCAGGTAGAATACGCCGCTCACTGGGGCAG
>TARA_R110001592_G_scaffold311_1_pt1 | contig 35376 bp, 48 predicted proteins | sample TARA_R110001592 | Tara Oceans TARA_R110001592 (sample SAMEA4398387) | marine metagenome | biome: Polar Biome; feature: [SRF] surface water layer (ENVO:00010504); material: water (ENVO:00002006), including particulate matter (ENVO:01000060) such as... | depth 5 m | reverse complement strand
AGTTATCCTAAACTAACTGGTATTGATCGTAAGTTTAAGGAAGCAGAGTTAGATGCTGACTATAATGCTATGTCAGACTACTATGAGGATAATCCTCTATGGTAAAAATATAAAGACATTGAATGTAGGTCTGACATTAGGTGAAACTAGTGGAATTACACCAGACGTGGTGCCTACTTCAACACCATAACAAAGTTAACTGGATAGAAACGTAATCTCATTCAGACAGGTGGGTTTGATCACTCACCTGTTCTTTGTATACATATAATTAATATGACTAGACTAAATAGAAAGCAAAAGAGAAGTATACGTAGACAGGTAGACATTGACCTTGGTGTTAATGCACCTTCTAGTAGTATACATAAGAATAAGACTAAGTATAACCGTAAGGTTAAACATAAGAATAAATCAGATGATAAATAAATATCAACATGTCATTGACACTCTATTAGATAAAGATAAGATATATACAGTTCGTAAGCCAGAGTCTACATGGTATAATAAGATATACCCAAAGCCACGGATATGGGTAGACATAAGAACAATTAAGCAAGCAAAGAAATATAATAAATTAAAGAAAAAAGAAAATGAGAATAGTAATAGAAAGAGTACCAATGTTTGGGTTATCAATCATATGGGACAGAGATCATGAAGGTCTCTTAATAGGAATAACACTACCATTCTACCTAGTTGGTATTATATTTAAAACTGAAATATGAAAAAGAATGAACAGTATTGGAAAGATGTAAAGACTAGAGCTGAGAGTATGTCAGGATCTACTAGTATTATTACAGGTAAGTCACAGTTTAGAGGTAACACTGTAAACATGTGGACATATACTAGTAATAAAAAGAATGAGATCGTTGTATCTAATAGTTATTATACAGGACATGTAATGCAAACCTATTTAATAAATGATGATATAACTAGAATAGAATACTCAAACAATACACCTGCACCTAAGTGGATGAATAAGATGTTCACTAATAATAAAGCAATTCGTATTCAAATGAAAGATATGTATTTACTTTTTTCAGAATGGCATTATTTATTAGGTTGTACAACTGAAAAGAAAGGGCTTATGTTTATGGGTAACATTGATAGCATAAGTACTATGAAAGAATTAAAGCGTATACTTAGTAGTGTTAGAAACATTATTAAAAGATATGCTTATGAAGATGTAGCTGAGTTAGCTGCACCTGAAATAGTAGAAGGTGAGTTACATTATGGTGACACACTTATAATTAACTATGATAAGTTATTACAGTTTGACAGAAGAATGAGTGATCGTTCTGAGTGAGGGAGTATAGGAGAGGACTACGGTTCTCTCCTTTATTCTAATTATTAAAATAAAACAAGTATTATGACACAAGATTTTGAACTGTTAGATGACCCAAGGGTGCCTCTAACTATTAAACCTATGATTAAGTTACATGATGTATTAGTCAGAGGATGGAGACAGAGTAAAGAAATAAAATTACCTAAACTTATATCAAAGATGGAGAATGGTATAAAAGAACAAGTTGAAGAGATGGTTAAGTTGGAGGATCAAACACAATTTGTTAGTATAAGGTTAGTTGAAACACTAAATGGTATCAGGAAGTTAATAGATGAACCATGTGATGATCTAAGAGAGTCATTAATTAGCCTATTAGATAATAGCTGTGATAAGATAGAAAAAAAATATAAGTAATGGCAATAGAACTATCAGATAATATATTATTAAATATAATGCGTAATTATATCAAGGAGAACATAAACAAAGAGTATGTAATTGATCTAATCAATAGCAAGCTAAGTGATTCAGATAAAGGTATACTATTAGAGTTATTATTAACTCAAGAAGAGCATGAACCTTTTGATATTAATGATATAGTATGGATTAAGATGGATAAGTATGGTGACTACGGTGAGATACAATCATTGAAAGATATTAATTTAATCCAAGATAACCATACGTTAGCTAAGATAACAGGATCTGATAACTATGGTACTGAGTTTGATAAGTGGCACTATAAGTTCAAGATTGAAGTTATTATTCTTAGAGATAAAGATAACTGGCAAATATCTGAACAAGTAGTTGATAGAAAAAACATGAAACATATTGTTGGATCTAACTTATCACATAAAATGACACAAGCATTCAGAGATAAATATTCAGAGATAGCTATATAACTCCTATTTATCTTGACTCAGTACTAATATAATTCTATAATTACTACTGCTGTAACAGGTGAAACATATATATTTGTACCTTTAATAAGGAACAAGACTATGTTATATCAACTAAGAAGCGGAAGAACTATAGAAATATCTATTGAACAATATCTTGACATGACTGATTTAGAACTTGAAGAGTTAGAAGGACTTGGTAGCATGAATACTATGGAGATTAATAATCCATGGTACAACTCATACCAAAAGAAAACAAGAGAGAGATCAGAAGACTTAACAGATGAAAGAGAGTTAGGTAAGATACATGAGAAGGTAAGAAGGGATGATAAATATTTTCATAACAAAGATGATGATTAGGTAAACTATTCATCAGTATACACATAAGGACGTATTATAGTAGTGATCACTATCACGCATCTATAGTATGTCCTTTTTTTATTCAAATTCAATTCAAATTAATTAACCGCTTAAAACTAAAACAATGGCAAAAGCAAATGACCAGGTAGAGATTGTACCTAATGAGCATGGAGCAAAAATCCGTGTATCAGCAAACAATCCAGAGTATGCACATGTACTATTAGTACAAAACAAAACATGGATAGCACCATCAGGGTGGGTACGTCAAAGACGTATGAGCACACTGTTAAATGGTAAGACTGAAGTAATCAAAGAGTTAGGATTAGGTAAGAAGAAGTATTTACCTGGGCAAATAGTTATTAAAGAGCAACTTGAGCCATTTCAGTCTAATGATCCAGACAGAGATATAAAATATGCAGGTGATACAGGAGTTATATGCTGTAAAGAAGGTGAAATTATATACAGAAAATGTTTCTATGACTCAAGTGGTCTTGACACAGATGTATTAATAGCACATACTAATGGTGACGCTATTAGAGAAGCAAACGCTACTAAAGCTGAAGCTTCTGATGAAGTAACTGTAGATGATAACACATCAATGATTAGTGGTGAAGAGTTCTTCACTAAAAGTAATGATGAGGATGAAGTAGATCCTGCACAAACAAATATCATTGACACTATAGCAGAAGTAGAAGCTGAAGATGAAGATGAAGATCTCATTGAAGAAACAGTTGAAGCTGAAGAAGTAGAAGAAGAAGTACATACATTTGATTTGTAATCATATGTATATAGGTTGAGGGTAGTTGGTATTATACTGACTACTCTCTTCCTTTTATATAGATAAATTAATAACTCACTTAGAAAATAAATTATGCTTAATAAGGAACAAATTCAAAAAATAGATAGAGAAAGAAGACTCAACAAACTAGAATACCTTGGTATACTGAATGATTACCAAACAATTAGAAAAGGCTTAGTACAGACTGTAGTATACAGTGAACTGAGTCAACATCAACACTTCTTATTTAAAAGAGTGTTACATGGTTTAAATGTATATAAACCAGAAGAGTTAGAGAAAATGCACTGGGATAAAAAGAGAAGAGTGAAGAGAGTGTGGAGACGTGCACAAAATGTTATAAACAGTTGGAAACAAATGATTTGTAACAAAAGATCTAATGAAATATTTAGTATCTTTACACATAGTAAATTAGCTAAACATATAGTTAATACACCTGTTAATGAAACTGATCATAAATTTATTAATGACATGAAACTTAAAACATTAGGTATAACATATGAGGATCTTATAATTAAATTTATAAGTGAGGGGTTATTACCACGCAACTATTACAGCTTGTGAAAGCTAAACGCAAACTGTGTGTTGGCTGTGGAAAAGAGCAATTCATCTGGAAGTCTGAAGGTAGGTATAAATATTGTAAAGCATGTTGGCTAACTAAGGTCCCAACAAAGCCACTCAGTAGGTCACCAATTAAACCATCTAAAAAACCAATTAGAAATAAGTCTTCTAAGATGAATGCTCTTGACACAGTTTATTCTAAATTAAGAACACACTATCTACAACAGTATCCATTATGTTGTGCATCATTACCTGGTTGCTCAAAAACTTCAACTGATATACATCATAAGAAGGGAAGGGGTAAATACCATAATGATCCAACTACATGGTTATCTGTATGTAGAACGTGTCATGATTGGATAGAGACACATCCAATTGAAGCACAAGAACTAGGATTTTCAATTAAAAGAAATTAAAATGGAAAAAGCATTAGAGATTTGTAGAAATCTAAAACATACTATTGATAAAATGAATCACCAAAATCAAACATTAGGTAATTCTACATTGCATGACAATAACATATTCAATAGTTACAAAGCAAGTAAGAGTGTACTTGAAAGGCAGTTAAAAGAATTATTAAAGAAACATAATATAAAAAAGAATCAATTATAATGGAGATACCAAAGGATATATTAAAAAAATTAAAACTACGTGAAGAACCTAAGTTAGATGCTGCAGCACAAGCTTTTGTAGATCAGATAGAGTACAAAGAAGTACTTAACAAAGAGATAGCTGAAGCAAGAGATTATACTAATGTAGATAAGTATACTGGTGTAGATGCACATCAACTAGTGAAAATGGATAAGCAACATATCATTGAAGTATTAGTACATGCTATGGGGACTATAAGATATTTAACAGATCCAATAGAGTTAGTTGATATTAATAATAAAGACTTATGAGTAGAGATGATGTACAACAAGAAGCATTAGACATTGCTACTAGCAACAGGAGATGTGGTCTAGGTATATCTATGGGTGTGGGCAAGACAAGAATAGGATTAAAACATATGGTACATAACTATAATCCTATGGTTCAATACCTTGTGGTAGCACCTAAGAAGTCTATATTTAAATCATGGGATGATGAGATGGTTAAGTCTGAGATGGAAGGTATGGGTAAACATATTACTTATACTACCTACCTCAGCATTAATAAGCATAACCCAAATGATTATGATGTAGTATACTTAGACGAGTGTCATAGTTTACTAGACAATCATGAGAATTTTTTAGGCTCTTACACGGGGAAGATACTGGGACTAACTGGTACACCTCCTCAAAGAAAGGGCACTGAGAAATATAGAATGGTACAGAAGTATTGTCCTATGAAGTATGAGTTTAGTGTTGACCAAGCATCTGATACTAAGATACTTAACCAATATAAAATTATTATACATCACCTACGCCTATCAGGAGTGAAGTCTTTAGAAAAGAATAACAAGAAGACAGGTGGTAAATGGTATACATCTGAGATAGATGATTATAATTATAGTACCAATAGATTAGAAGAAGCAGATACTATGCAGAAGAAGAAGTTCTTTGGTATACTGCGTATGAAATCTATGATGAGCTATTCTACTAAAGAGCACTATGCTAAAGGTATGTTGAAACATATGGGTCAGAAGTGTATTGTGTTTGCTAATACACAGAAGCAAGCTGATCTAATGTGTAAGCATAGTTACCACTCAAAGAATAAGAACTCAGATGAGAATCTTGAGTTGTTCAGTGATGGTAGGATTGACCAGCTGTCATGTGTATTACAATTAAGTGAGGGTGTAAGCATACCTAATCTTAAGCAAGGTATTATAATGCATGCATATGGTAATGAAAGAAAGACAGCACAACGTATAGGTAGACTACTACGTCTTAATCCAACTGAAACAGCAACATGTCATGTGTTATGTTACAAGGATACTGTAGATGAGAAGTGGGTAACCAACGCATTGTCTGGCTTTGATCAGAGTAAGATAGAATATTATAACCCTTTAAGTAATTAATTATGGAAGCATTATATATAATATTTGGCATTGTAATATATATCCTTGGAATAGTAACAGGTATGTATGCATTAACACAAATAGAAAAAGATATAGATAAAAGAATTAAAAAATGATATTAGAAATTATAGTTACATTAGGAATGGGTGCCTTTGCAGGTTTCTCATTCTTAATGTCACATGAACACTCAAAAACAAAATACAATTATGGGAAAAATGAAGGAACTATACATGAAAATGTTAGAAGAACAAATGCAAAACACAATGTTAAACTTACCAACAGAACCATCCCCAACAGATATATTATGTCCAAATTGCATGAAGATGAGGCTTACTTTTTATAGTACGTCTGACATTAAATGTGATAAAGGTTGTGGTCAAGACTTTATTCTTGTTGATGCTAACACAGTAAGATATAAGTAATGGTAGAAACTATAGCAGCATACTTTGGTATTGCATTTATATCTATAATATTTATGTGCATGTGCCATTGCATATACACAGTAATTAGAGATAACAAGTCATGATCACTATCATCGTTTCAGACCCTGGTGATGAACAACCTGGTACTCACATAATAAAAACACATGAAAATAATATACAACACAGTACTAATTAAACGTGAAGGTAAATTAGAACACACAATAAAAGCTAAGGAAGGTATGCTTAATGATATAATTAAAGATCTTCCTGAAGGTACAAAGATAGAAGTATTTGCTAACACTGTAGGTATGAAGGGTAGTAATGCCCAGTTAGCTAAGATACATGCTATGATCCGTCAACTGGCTAATGATATTGGAGAGGATCCTGTTACTTTAAAAGGTATTATTAAAGATACAGCAATGGTTACTAAATCATTTGCTGATTGTGATACGGAAGAGTTAAACTCTGTTATACAGACAATTTTAACTATAGGAGATTTTAATGGGTCTAACTTACGTTAGATCTACCATTCTTCCATTTTCCCTTTCATACCTTTTTGTTTTTTCAAAGGTATAGGATAATGTTCAGGATCCATGGCATCAAGAGGTATATTATCAGGATCAAGACCAAATCTACCTTTTAATATATCTTCAGCTTCAGTAGTTGTACCAGAATTAGTCATGTCATGTTGCTTAAGATACTCTTTATCAATAACTAAATCACCGGTTCTTTCATCAACTCTAAGACCCATACGGTTAGCTAGTTCTGCTTCATCAAGAGGATTTGCACCTTTAGAATCTTCTTTTCTGTCTAGTTTAAGTGCTTCAGAGAATGCATAAAACCATTCTTCTTTATCAGCTACTCTAGATTTCTTTTGAGCAACAGCTGCTGCAGTAATGGTATTCATTAGTGTCATCACAGCCCACATTGATGTTTCAAATCTAGTAATTTTATTAGGTGGTATAGCTTTATTATCTTCAGTTTTAAAATTACTTTTAATTCTGTATAGTGCTCTAACAACTCTAAATGATTCTTGACTTTCCATTAAGTGTTCTAAAGCTAATCTTAAAGCATTAACAAATTCACCATTGAGAGCTATTGTCACTGACTCAGAATCAGGTAAGTATGTAAAACAATCTTCAGGTAGTTTTTTAATTTCCTGTATTTGTTTTAAAAATTCTGGAGATGCATTTTGAATTTTTGATTCTTCTCCTTTTTTTAATTTTCTTAGTTTCTTTTTAGCCATGATTTTTATTATTTCTATGGTACAAAGATACAAAAAATATACTATAAGTCAATGATAATTAGTATATTTGTAATCCCAAAAACCAACACACATGTTAGAACTATTAGAAGAAATTTTGAAGGATGGTATTACACCAAACCAACTCCTTCTATTATATGGACTTGATGAGTCTATACACTTTCCACAAATTAATCCACATTTAGAAATGAGAGGATTAAAGAAGGAAGGATATATTATTATGAATGAAGATATAGATACCGGTGTAGAACTTACAGCTAAAGGTAGACAAGTCAAAATAAAGTATGACAATTACTTTCTTAAATCTAAAAAGAAAACTAGTAGTATACTTATGGGTAAAGACTATATAAAAAAAGTAGAAGAATATAGAGAGATATTTCCTGCTAGAAAATTACCAAGTGGTAAACCAGCAAGAACTAATGTAAAGACATTAACAAAAAACTTTATATGGTTCTTTGGTGAATACAATGTAACATGGGATGAAATAATAACTGCAACTAAGAGATATGTAAATGAATATGAAACAAAAGAGTTTATGTATATGCAGACTAGTCAGTATTTTATATGCAAGTCAGACCAAAATAAAGTAAAACAATCACAACTTATGGATTATGTTGACATGATTAGAGATGGGATAGATGAAGAAGATATTAATCATTTTAAAGAAAAAATAGTATGAGTAAAGCATGGGGTGGTCAACACACGGCCTTTCAAGAAGCACTTAGATACATGCTTGATAGACAATCAGGTAAGGAGAAATCCATATATACACCATGGCATAAGTTTAATGATGCTGTAACAGATGGACTAGAATGGAATACACTTACAGTTATAGGTGGTAGACCAGGTTCAGGTAAAACATTAATAAAAGATCAAATAATTAGAGAGTCTTTTGTGCTTAACCCACAAGAAGACTTTAGAGTATTAGAATTTCAATTTGAAATGGTTGGTAGAACCTCAGCAATTAGAGAGTTTTCATCACTAACTGGTCAAACATATAAGCAACTATGTAGTGCAGGTACACAACTAACACAAGAAACATTTGATAGGTGTCATGCATATGCTAAACAAAGGATTAAAAATCCTGTAGATATTATATCTACTCCTATGACTGTCAATCAAATGAGAGAACAAGTAGATGCATATATGAATGAGCATAAGGGCAAGAAGACTATTATAACATTAGATCATACTATACTAGTTAAGAGAGCTCCCTATCAAAATAACAGGTTAGATATGTTATTTGAATTAGGTGAATTCTTTACACAAGTTAAGCGTGAATATCCCTGTATGTTTATTGCATTGTCACAATTGAACCGTAACATTGACAATCCGGATAGAGCTGTTGATGGTAAGTATGGTAACTATGTACTTGAGTCAGACATATTTGGATCAGATGCTATGCTTCAACATGCTGATACTCTAGTAGGTATTAACAGGCCAGCTAAACAAAAGATTAGATTATATGGACCTGATAGATATATTATTGAAGATGATAAAACATTAGTATTACATTTTCTTAAGGCAAGAAACGGGGATGCCCGTATGAGTTTCTTTAAGGCTGCTTTTGAGAGAATGGAAATCCAGGAGATGGACACACCTCCACAACAACAAAGAAGATGAGTAAATTAAATACAAAAAAAAAGATGACACCTCAAGAACGTAAGGCTAAAGTTGAAGAGTTGTTACAAGAACATAAGGATTACTTTGATACTAATAATCTAAACAATCCAGCATACATACCAAAGATGGCATATAGACCATCAGGTAAGGATGAACTTCATGTATCATTCTTCCCTAGTGAGTTAGAAAACAACACAGATATATATACAGAGTTTGTAAGTATTGATTATGATTCAGAAGATCCAAAGAGAACCCTTTATTTATTAAAGTATAACCCTCATTGGAAAGAAGAGTATGAACTAATTACAAGTAACTCAGGCTTTCAGAGGCACATAGTACCTGCAGGAGAGCTTAAAGCAATTAAAGATGTAACAAGCAAGAGTACATCACCCACTGTACAACCACCAATAGAATTAACAGACCCGGATGAAAGAGATATAGTGGATGTCCTAAAGGGTATTGAAAAAGCATTATTAAGTATTAATCAAAAATTAAAATAGAATGGCACAAAGCGTATTAGTTATTGCTGACTCAGGGACAGGTAAGTCCACAGCAATTAGGACATTAGATCCTAAAGAAACATTTATAGTTAACATTGCAAACAAACCTTTACCTTTCAAGGGATGGAAAAAAGATTATGTAAATATATCTAAAGATAACCCTAAAGGTAATATGACTAGCGCATCTTCAGCACCTGGTATTGTTAAAGCAATGCAACATGTGAATGATAAGATGCCACATATAACTAATCTTATTATAGATGATTGGCAATATATGTCTAGCTTTGAATACTTTGATAGAGCTAATGAGAAAGGATATGATAAGTTTACTCAGATTGCAGCTAACTTAGCGCAGGTTGCTAAGATGCCTAAAGATATGAGGTCAGACTTAACTATATTTTTCTTGACACACTCAGAAGAATCAGTAGATGGCAATGGGCATAGAAAAGTTAAAGCTAAAACAATTGGTAAGATGATTGACAATACCTTAACACTAGAAGGTTTATTCTCTATAGTATTATTTGGTAGAGTTAAGAAGACTGAAGATGGTTTAGAGTATGGTTTTGACACAGTAAATAATGGGGAGAACACATGTAAATCTCCTATGGACATGTTTGAAGAGTCCTTTATAGATAATGATCTACAGTTAGTAAAGAACTGTATAGCAGAGTATGAACAATAATCAATTAATTAATTAAAAAAAAAGAAAGTATGTTAAGTACAAAAGACATGAGCGTAGGCTCAGGAAAAGCAAGACCTTTAATGGGTCCAGGTAACAACGTGGTAAGAATCAACTCAATCACATTTGATCAAACACCATATGACAGAGAAGCATATAATGTTAATCTACATATGGAGTCAGAGCCAATGGGTGGTGAGTTTGAAGGATTCTTTAGAGATAAAGATAATGAATCTAAGGGTAGATATGATGGTCAAATTGGTAGAGTAAGAGTAACACCATTTCCTTTTAAGGATACTACATTACCAAGTGGTAGAGAAATTAGCAGAGACCAAGAGATACTTAAGTCTATGATATTCTTATCTGAAACATTAGGTAAGAGATCTGAGTTAGATGCTATAGAAGCACAAACAATGGAAGACTTTATGTCTAAGTGTAACAGCCTGTTCTCTAATAGTAACTTCTTTAATGTTTGTTTAGCTAGCCGTGAATGGGAAAACAAAGAAGGATATATCAATAATGATTTATATCTTCCTAAGTTATCTAAGGATGGTATACCTATGGAAGCTAAAGATGCTGAGAACTCTAGACTAATTAGCTTTAATGCTTCTACGCATGTTAAGCCAGTGGTTAAGAGAGAGGTAACATCTAATGGTCAAGTTAATAACTTTGAACCAAAGACTGCAAAGGTAAATGGTTCTGATTTTGATCTTTAATATATAAGAGTAGGGGTGGGCATAAAGGCGCTTTTGCCATATAGTTAATACACTTGTCCACCCTTGCTATTATTTTGATTATGATAAGTACAAAGAATTTTATAAGTGAAAAAGATGAGATAAAAAGTAGCTGGGTATTTGAATACTATTTGGATCTACCTGAAAGGTTAACAGGACAAGACGTTAAGATCAAGTCCATATTTAATCCTAATGAGAAAACACCAAGTATGTTTATTTACTTAGATACAACTCGTAATGAATATAGGTACAAGGATTTCTCTACTGGTAATCAAGGTGGTAAGATAGATCTGATATTATTATTATTTAATCTAACATATTCTCAGGCATTGTTCAGAGTAGTGGAAGATTATAATGCATATATCAGAGAGAATGGCTCACTAGATAATATAAAGTATACACCTGTTGCTAAGTATCAGGTAGACTATATAAAGAAACGTGAGTGGAATCAAATAGATGCTGCTTACTGGTTACAATATAACATTGGTTCTAGTTTATTAAAACAGTTTAATGTTGTACCTATTGAGTATTATACAATGATTAAAGAAGAAGAAGAGAACATACAGAAGATCACTATCACCAATCCCATGATCTATGGATACTATGACAAGGAGGGAGAAATATATAAAATATATCAACCCAAACAAAAGAGACACAAGTTTATAAAAGTTAAACAATATCTCCAGGGCCTTGACCAGTTAAAGTATGATAAGGATTATTTAGTTATATGTAGTTCACTTAAGGATGCTATGTGTGTTCTTAGTTTTCAATTTAGATTAGAAGTAATAGCTCCTGACTCAGAGAACACTATGATTAAACCATATGTAATGCAAAATCTTTTGTCAAAGTATAAAAAAGTTGTATGTTTGCTGGATAATGATGAGGCCGGGCATAACGCAATGGAAAAGTATAAGAAGTTATATAACATTGAGTCAGTCAAATTAAACTCTGAGAAAGATATATCTGACGCTGTTCAGAAATATGAACCAGAGCTAGTTAAGCCTAAGTTGTTCAAATTAATTAAAGATACAATATGAAATGGTTCATACCAGGTAACGTACCAAGTTCTAAAAATAGTAGACGGTGGACAGGGAAGTTCTTTATAGCAAGTAAAACTGTTATGAAGTACAGAAAAGAAACTGAAAAATTATTTAAAGAAAAGTCTATTGAGTTTGTAAGAGAATTCAGTAAGTATGAGTTACCTGTGTATGTACATTTTACCTTTATAAGAGGAACAAGGCATAAGTTTGATTACTTAAACCCTGCTCAGACTGTACAGGATGATATGACTAAGCACGGTTGGATAGTAGATGATAACTGTGAGTACATTATACCATGCTTTGACAAGTATTCTTATGATAAAGAAAATCCGGGAGTAATAATAGAATTAAAAGATGACAGAAATAAAAAAAGAAATACTTGATTACAAAACTTTCAAAAATATATTAGCCATGTTAAAGTCCTCATCCAGTGAGGATTTTTTTTTGGCATTAAAAATATGGGGTGGTTATAAAATTAATATAACACTTAATACTATAATAGCTAGAAGAATGTGGACCAGTGAATATGAAGGTACGAGAGAGATGCATAAAAGAATGCTAGAGTTTTCTAGAGTCTATAATACATTTAATCTTGATACAACCTTTCATATATTAATCAATCAAATGGTTGAAGAAGTTGGAGATGATAAACTCTCTACTAAACTGATCAGGAAAGAAGTATTAGATACAGTTAACACATTAGTAGACTACCATGGTCTAGTAAAAATAGTAAAATTAGAAGAAAAAAATATAAAAATATGACACACATAGCAGACATTGTTGCAAGAGCAGCTAAAACGTTAATGTTCTCAGAGCCTTTCTATGGCCTGTTCTTAGTAGGACTTAACAAGAAATATAGAAAAGACTTGCCTACGGCAGGTGTAAGTAAAAATGGTATAGGTATTCAGTTAGCTATTAACCCAGATTTCTTTGAGGGATTGCCAGAAAAACACAGGATTGGTTTACTTAAGCATGAGTTATTACATGTATCAATGGGACATTTAATTCTGAGAGATAGGTTTGAAGATCATAAGCTATTTAATATAGCTGCAGATTTAGAGATCAATCAGTATATAGATGAAGAATATCTTCCTGAAGGTGGTATAACTATGGAGATGTTCAAAGATCTTGATCTTGATAGGAGAGCAGGTACTACATATTATTATGAAAAACTTCAACAAGCATGTGAAGATGGTAACTGTCCTAACTTAGAGAATATACTAAAGCAAATGGATGGTAACAGTCAATATGATCACCCAACATGGGATGAGTTTGAAGATCTATCTGAAGCAGATAAGAAATTAATTGAGAAGCAAATAGAACATCAACTTAAAGAAACTGCTGATGCTACTGAGAAAAGACAAGGTCATATACCTGGTGAACTAGCAGAGATTATTGATAGGCTTAGAACAATTGAGCCACCATCATTTCCATGGAAACAATATCTCAGAAGATTCGTAGGGAATTCATCTATTAGTTATACTAAGAAGCTTAGGCGTAAGTATAATAAAAGATATGCTGCTAACCCTGGTCTTAAGATTAAGTTTAAGAATCATATATGTGTTGGTGTTGACACAAGCGGATCTGTATCTAATGCTGAGCTCAAAGAATTTATGAATGAGTTATGTCATATGCATAAAACAGGACACCAGATTACAGTAGTTCAATGTGATACACAGATTGTATCAGTAGAAAAATTCAATCCAAAGAAAGATTGGGACATAAAAGGAAGAGGAGGTACTGACTTCCAACCAGTTGTAGATCATTACAATGAAAAGAAAGAGTATACTGCTCTTATATATTTAACAGACGGTGAAGCATATTCACCAGAAAACTGTCCAAATAATACATTATGGGTACATAGTAGTAGCAATTACTGCAACATTAATGAAGACTTACCCGGACAAAAAATTCAACTTAACTAATTAAAAAAACAAAAAGAAAATGGCAGAAGTAAATTTAAACATTGAAGAACTAGATGGATTTATTGATCACATCATTAGTAACAACAGAGTATTACAAGAGCAAGGTAAAAAACCTGTAGCTGTAGAAGTAGTAGGTGAATCAGGTATTGGTAAGACTACTAGTATTATGGACATGGCTAAGAAACATGAGTTGGATTTTGTTAAGTTAAACTTAGCACAGATAGAAGAGTTAGGTGACCTTGTAGGTTTTCCTGTTAGACAATTTCAAATGTATAAAGAAAAGACAGTTAAGATGTCTGAAAAAGATATATTAAACTATAACTCAAGAGCAGCTGCATCAGCAGACTTAGCTAAGATGCCACAAACAGTGACTAAAAAAGTTGGTCAATGGGTTGATGAGTTAGCAGTATCTGATTATCTAAAGAATGGATTTAAGATGACAGGTAAGAATAGAATGTCTTACTGTGCACCTGAGTGGATTGCTGATAAAAAGAATGGTGGTATACTATTATTAGATGACTGGAACCGTGCTGATGTTAGATTTATACAAGCATGTATGGAGTTAGTTGACCGTCAAACATATATCTCATGGACATTACCAAAAGACTGGCACATTATCTTAACAGCTAACCCGGATAATGGAGACTACATGGTAAACTCTGTAGATTCTGCACAAAAGACTCGTTACATTACAGCTAACCTTAAGTTTGATATTAATGTATGGGCTAAGTGGGCAGAGTCAGCAGGTATAGATTCAAGATGTATTAACTTCCTGTTAATGCACCCTGAACTTGTAAGTCAAGAGACTAATGCAAGATCTATATCAACATTCTTTAATGCTATATCTAGTATAGAAAAGTTTGAAGAGAGTCTATCTCTTATTCAAATGATTGGTGAAGGTAGTGTTGGTGAAGAATTTTCATCTATGTTTACTATGTTCATTAACAACAAGTTAGATAAGCTGGTTACTCCTATGGATCTATTATGTCATACAGATGAGAAATATATCTTAGGTGAATTAAGAAGTTGTATTGGTAAAGATGATACATATCGTGCAGATATAGCATCAGCTTTAGCAACAAGACTTGCTAACTATTCTGTTGTATACTCTAAGGAGAATACAGTAGGTCAGAAGATAACTGATAGATTGATTGCACTATGCACTAAAGATTACTTTACTGATGATCTTAAGTACTTAGTTGTAAGAACTATCTTTAATGGTAATAAGCAGAAGTTTAACAAGATGATGATGAACCCTGCAATAATTAAAATGACTGTAAAGTAATGGCAAAGAAAACAGTATTTCAAGTAATTGATAATGCTGATGTTATTAATCTAGGGATAGAAGATGGCGTGTACTATGGAGTGTGCGCCTCTTCTTCTTTAGATGAAATAGCAACAGTGTTAGTAACAGAAGATATAGAAAAGTATCAAGAAGTAGAAGAACTATTAGTAAATGAAACTACTAGTGATTTAACTACTGTTAAAAAAGGTTTTGTTCTACCGGGTTGCAGTGTATCTGCTGATAGGTTGAAAGAAGCAGCTAAAGAACATAGTATAACTATTACTAATGATTATGAGTCAGCTGATTTTATACTCACTGATGGGATGATTACAGCAGACTGTAGAAATGAAAAGTATCCAACATCTAAACTATTAGTTGAATGGACAAACGGTTATGTTATTAATGATCTTAAAAACTCAGTTCTAGATTATGTTGAAGCTACAGGTAACACTGTATTATGGGATGACAGATGCAATCAGTATTGGAACTTATCTAATTTTGATTATGAGTCAGCGCCATATACTTGTTACATATTAACAGGCCTAGCTGTTAACTTAGCTACTAAGATTAAGGGTGGTGAGATGAATGTTATAGAAGTTGATACTCTTTTAAGTTCATCTGCTAATATTCAACCTTTAACTAAGCAATTAGTTAATGATATGATAGGTATGTTAAACTGTGCTGATGACCGGGAAATGGTAGGAGCATTATTACCTACTATAGATTATAGAAAGACACCTGCACTAATGTGGCAGCTAGCTTGTAAGTTAAGAGGTAAGGATTATTATTGGCCACGTAACAAAGACATAAAGTATTGGTGGGCTGTTGCTAATATAGATCAGTTAGGTTACATGTGTGCTGAGGAAGCTGTTATTCATTATGATAAACTTGGTAAGCTTGACTCAGAGAATTTTAAAATGTTAGAACCTATATGTAGAGAAGAAATTAGTATATCTAATAGATCTTTATATGTATTCAGAGTAGCAGTAAACCCTAAATGGAGAAAGTATTTAACTAATAAAACTAAAACAAATGAGTAGACTATTTATAATAAACATGAACGTTGCAAAATATTATGATACAACTAGTAAACATGTAAGGATTAAAAAAGATGATATAGAGTTCAAGAAAAAAGGTGTATACTTAGGTGAGCATCATTGGCGTGCAGATAAGACAAGATCTGCAGAGATTGTAGATAAGTTAACAAAAAAAGATATAGACTGGTCTACACATTTAACAATGTATAGGTTTCCTAATTTATCTTTGTCAAGAGATAAGCTGTCTTTAATGAAAGAAAAATACGGGACTAGAGTTATTAGAGATAAAGATTCTGCTGATGTAAATGTTATATCTGAAAAGACTGTAGAAAAATTAATGAGTAGTGATTTATATTATGGTAGTATATGGACTGTTAAAGATTTTATTAATAAAAAATTGCCAGAATTAGTTCCTGCATTAACTACTGAAGCCCATGAATATTTGGAAAGTTTAATTACAAATCTTGGTCCAGATGATATGATATTTGGAGGAGATAGATATAATAGTTGGAATAACAGTGATGCTTTTAAAGACTCAGCATTATGTTATTTTACAGATGGTGATTGGCCAACTCATCAATCAAGTAGTGGTGCAATGTATATTAATAATGAAAACATGGATGCATGGGATTCATTAAATGATCCAAGCAAAACATTTGTATCAGATGTATATGTTAATGCAGTTTGTTCTGAAGATTCAATTACTCTTGACTGGGAACAGTATGAACAAATTAAAAAAATGTTAAGTGCTACTACGGAAGATAGAAGTATGGCAATGACCCTTATGGCTAATTGTAAGATTGAAGAGTCTAAGACGGCCCTTGGTTTATTATTCTATCACTATGGTGATTCACTTAAGGGAACTAATGTTTGGAATCAAGTAGCATTTAAAACATTACGTAAGCAATTTGATCACTATATCATTGGTGGTTGGAATGCTGCTCACACAAGTACATTTAGCAGTCTAATAAAAAAGTTAGCTGAAGATAATGCATTAACTGAAGAAGCAATGAAACACATATGTCAATTAGTATTTGATAAAGTTTTACATTCTGGTTGTGGATTTACCAAAGATGATTGCGCATTTGAAATGAAGCTTGAAGATGTTAGATTAACTAAACATTATAAAGATAAGTTAGTAAGAGAAGATAAAACTCTTTCTGAGTTAGTAACCATGGGAGATGACCTTCCATTTTAAATTTAAATTATGAAATTAGATACAAATAAAGAAAAAGTTTTCCTGGAGGCATGTGCCTCTGGGAACTTTAAGTTTAGTTACTCATCACTGAACAAATTAATTTTCTCTCCAAAGTTATTCTATAAGGATTATATACTTAAGGATAGAGAAGAGAGAACAGATAAGCATTTGATCCAAGGTAAGCTTATACATTTATTATTGTTACAACCAGAGGAGTTTGATAATAACTTTGTGTTGATGCCATCAAAGCTGCCGTCTGATACATTGCGTAAGGTCTTAAAAAATATTACACTCTACACGGATGCTAAGATATTGTCTAAGGTTGATGACAAAATAATTTTAGATTCTTTAAAAGAGGTAGGACTATACCAATCATTAAAGGATGAAAATAAACGTGTAGCTAAAGTACGTACTATTGAGTGTGAAGATTACTATACGTTTTCACAGACAACTGGTAAGGATATTATAGATGTAGATACTCTTGAGAAATGTAAGAGTTCAGTAGAGTTAATTAAAGATAATAAATCTGTAATGGATTTACTTGAAGACAATACTACTGACTTTGAAATGGACGGAATAGAAATATTTAATGAGAAATTTCTTGAATGTTCTCTTGATCAATATACATTTGGGCTACATGGTTATGTTGATAGATATGTTATAGATCATGACAAAAAGCTGATCACTATCATAGACATCAAAACTACCGGTAAAACTATTGTAGACTTCCCTGAGACAGTAGAATTCTATAATTATTGGCTACAAGCAGCAATTTATAGGGTACTAGTAACAAAAAACTTAGAAAAAAAGACTCAAGATTACAAAATTAATTTTAACTTTATAGTAATAGACAAGTATAATCAGATCTATAACTTCCCTGTTAGAGATACAACAATGGCAACATGGGGAGATGGTATGAGTGGTATATTAGGTATGGCCAATCATCATGTGCAAGAGAATAGATTTGATCTTCCATATGATTTCTTGACTAAGACTATAAGTTTATAATTTATGTATAAAGAGTATTTTCAAAAAAGTAAAATTTTTCTCTACCCTCTGTTAGGTATACCAAAAGGACAAAAATATGTTCCAGTTGGTACATACCTAGCATGGGAGGATGAGATAGACTTTAGTGACATGAAGTTTATGTGTCTATACAAACAAAGAGAGAGTAAAGCATTCTATAAATTTGAAGACAAATACTTACTAGGTAATATATTATTTGATGATTATCAAAAATTGAGTAAAACTATGCACCTGTATATATTTGACTTCACAAAGTTCCCAAATGATTGGAGAGCAATAATGAATGGTAAGTACTCTAAGTTTACAGATATGTCTAAGCAAACAATTACAGATTTTTTTGAAGGCTCTGGTAAAATTACAGAATATATAGAAAGTTATATATACCCAGATTATTATCATGATGATGTTGCAATAGATTTAGCTGTATCAATTGAATTACTACAAGATGTATATGAATTATGTGACAAACCTAATTTAGAAAAAGAAACTTTGAAATTAAAAGTTCCAGAAGTTGGTTTGTTTAAAAATAAAAACATATATTTGTCAGATAATTTAAAAAAAAATACCAATGGCAAAAACAAAAGCAACACCTCTAGCAATAGAGAAAACAATGATGGTAATAACATCAAACTGGGGTCCTAATAAGACCTTTAAACTAATCCCAGTCTCTAAAGACTGTCCATATGTAGAAGCAATATTTGATCCAGGTAGTAAAATACTAGCTGTTATATCAACAATTGCTAAAGAAGCTTACCACATGATAGATAAACTAGATGACAATGGTGATCCTCAAAAAATGAAGATCACAAGAAGAGATGATGGAACTGATATAAAGCAAGAAAGAAGACTTCTTAAAACGTATGCTGAATTTTATATTACGGATGAAGAGGAGATTGTAAATGCAATAAACGGTTTTGCTATAAATGCAGATAGTTTTGATTACAAGCAATACCTGGATGCAGATGCACCACCTCAACCAGATCCTAGAGCATTGCCCGCTGACAAGGCAACTAACATGACAATAGTTACCTAGTCAAATTTTTTTTTAATTAACCAATCCAGAACAAGGAGCCATGTGCTCCTTTTTTTGGCTTTAAACTTATTATTATGGGTATAACAATATTAATTGCTGTATTATGGGTGACTTATATGCTTGGTAAGTATGCTTTTAAACAAGGTGTACAACTTGAAAGAAATAAAATCAAACAAAATATAGAACAATGGGAAAAGAAGAACAAAAAAACATCATGAAGAAACATTGGGTGATGGATTATGAAACACTTAAAAACTGTTTTGTAGGTGTATTTAAACATTATAAAACTGATGAGACTTATACATTTATAGTTCATGACCTGAAAAATGATTTAAAAGAATTCTTAGAATTTCTTTCTATTAACATAAAGAACAGGGAATGGCATATATCTTACAATGGTCTTGCCTTTGATGCACAGATAACACATTATATTATTGATAATGCTGATTATCTGATGAGTATAAAACCATCTGAAGTTGCAGAGATGATATATAAAGAAGCTCAATCTGTTATAACTAAATCTAATAACAGAGAGTTTCAGAAATATCCTGAATGGAGAATGCGTATACCTCAGATAGATGTATTTAAACTTAATCACTGGGATAACATGGCTAAACGTTCTAGTCTTAAGTGGATAGAATATACTATGGACTGGGGTAATATCCTTGATATGCCAATTCACCATGAGTCAGCTATAACTACTCAAGATGAATTAGATACTATAGTAGAGTATTGTATTAATGACGTAGCTGCAACCGGGGAGATATATAACAGGTCTAAAAGTCTAGTTGGATTAAGATTGAACCTCACTAGTCAGTATGATATTAACCTTGTTAATGCTTCTGAGCCACGTATATCTAAAGAATTGTTTAGTTATTACTTAAGTGATGAACTTAATATACCTAAAAGGGACCTTAAAGCAATGAGAACATATAGGGAAACTATTAAGTTAGAGAATATTATACTACCTTATGTTAACTTTAAGACTCCTGAATTTCAAATGCTTTTAAGCAGATTCAAAACAGTGGAATTAGATCCTACAAACATAAAAGGAGCATTTAAATACTCTGTAACATATAAAGGTGTAAAGACACACTTTGGTTTAGGTGGTGCACACGGTGCAGCTAGGCCGGGAGTGTATGAAGAAGATGAAGATAGAATCATAATGTCATCAGATGTTACTAGTTTTTATCCTAACCTTGCTATTGTTAATGGATGGTCACCTGCACATCTACCTTCTGAGCAGTTTTGTAAGCTATACAACTGGTTCTTTACAGAAAGAAAGAAAATACCTAAGAGTGATCCTATGAATTATGTATATAAAATTATACTTAATAGTACATATGGTTTATCTAATGATAAGAACTCTTTCCTGTATGACCCGGAGTTTACTATGAGGATTACAATCAATGGGCAGTTAACACTTATGATGCTTTATGAAATGATTATGGAAGCTATACCTGAAGCAATACCTTTACTACAAAATACAGACGGTATAGAAACAGTCATTCCTAAAGCTGCTAAAGAAAAGTATCTTAAAGTATGTGAAGAATGGGAGCAGGTAACAAGCTTTAATCTTGAACATGACCAATACAAGAAAGTTGTATTAGCTGATGTGAACAATTACATTGCTGTTAATATGCAAGATAAAGCTAAATGTAAAGGGCGCTTTGAGTTTCAAAATTTAGCACTTCATAAGAATAAATCCAAGTTAGTTATACCTAAAGCTATCTATCAATATTTTGTCCACAATGTATTACCTGAAGACTATATTAAAACTAATAAAAATGTATTGGACTATTGTATAGGAGGTAAGACTAACGGTGGATGGCAAGTAACATCTAATGCTATAGTAAACGGTGAAGAAAATGTAATAAATCTACAGAAAATAAATAGATATTACATTAGTAATCAAGGTGTTAAGATGCTCAAGGTAAACAAGAATGATGGTAGGATTATTCAACTAGAAGCTGGACAGTGGCTACAAACTGTATATAACAAAATGGAAGAGAAAGAATGGGATTCACATGATATTAATCTTAAGTATTACATGCAGGCAATTGAGAAAGAAATCAACAACATTCTTGGAGTTTCATCCAACCAATTAGAATTATTTTAGTAACTTTACAAAAAAAAATATGGGACATACAAAACCAAAATTTACAACAAGAGCTTATTTAGAACAAGCACCTTTACCAAACCACGGTAAAACATATACTGTGGTATCACATAAAGAAGTAATAGACCATACACAAAGTCTATTAAACATGCATGGATTTTCTATACAAAAGCAAATATTCAGAACTAATATGAATGCCAAAGTTGCTCAAGGGATATATTATATTACATCTGACTCAGTACAATCTGATGAAGAATTAGGTATGATGTTTGCTTGGACTAATTCATATGATAAAAGCACCCGGTTCCAATGTGGAATTGGTGCTCACGTGTTTGTATGCAATAATGGTTTGATCCATGGGGATCTTGATACATTTGCTAGAAAACATACAGGAACTGCTAACTCTGAAGTATCCGGTGCCATTGCTACACATATTGGTAAAGCTAGTAATACATTTAAAGAAATTATTACAAATAAAAATGACATGAAGGTGATTCCTTTATCTATAACACAGCAGTCTGAACTTATGGGCAGGTTATATGTTGAAGAAAAACTACTTGACTCACAACAGATGTCTTGTGTTAGAGCTGAAATAGATAAGCCTTCATATGAATATGGTATAGAACCTGATACAGCATGGATGTTTTACAATCATGTAACGCATGCATTTAAATTAACTCATCCAAGAAACTGGATGGAAAACCAAGCTAAGTTTCATAAGTTTATGACTAGTGAAGTTTTAAATGCCCACGGAACTAAACAACAAGATGCACCAAACCCACAAGATGTTGATGTTGACCAAGTTGAAGTAGATGTAGAAGTTAATAATAATGCAGCAGATTTTTTTGATATGTAATTATGAATAAATATAATAAATACTACTATGAAAAAGGTAGAAATGGTTGGGTACCAACATCTACTGAAGATGTAAAGATGTCTGTACCTAAAGGATTAAAATTTAATACACCTTATAATATGCAAGATTTAGAAATTAAATGTAGAAAAGATTATCCTGTTTATACAGGAGTCGTTAAGTATTTCCCTGATGCACTAATGGAAGTTTCAAGAGTATCACGTATAGGTAATGAACAGCATCATGCTGGTGAACCTTTACATTGGGATAAATCTAAAAGTATGGACCATTTGGATGCTTTATTTAGACATCTTATAGAAGCAGATGATTTAGATGATGATGGAGTGTTACATCTTGCCAAGGTGGCGTGGAGAGCTTTAGCTGCTTTACAAACTAAGTTAGATAATGATAAGTAAAGTAATAAGGAAGTCATTTAAAATAAGACCATCTGGGAGAAGTACTGATTTTATTTCTCCTAGTTTTGGTCACGGTTGTTTATATAATTGTTCTTATTGTTACATGAAGAGGCATAAAGCTAAAGGTTTAAATATTGCTACTAATACAGGTGACATACTAACAGCTATAAACAATCATGCATACTTTACTCCTGTAGAAAAACCTAATCAGACACATCCTGAGTATACCACATATGATATTAGTTGTAATGAAGATTTTGCATTGCATGCTAAACATCATGATTGGGAAAGGACTTTTGAGTTCTTTAAAGATCATCCTATTGCTATGGGGTCATTTGCAACTAAGTATGTTAATTATAATCTTCTTTCATTTAATCCTGAAGGTAAGATAAGAATTAGATTTAGTTTAATGCCACAAAAAATGGCAGACATACATGAACCTTTTACATCTAAGATTATTGATAGGATACATGCTATCAATTCATTTATAGATGCGGGATATGATGTTCATATTAATTACAGTCCTATTATAGTATATGATGGTTGGTTAGATGACTATAAAAAATTGTTTGATATGGTCAACCGTTACGTTGATTATAAAGATCAGGTTTTGTCTGAGTGTATATTTCTTACACACAACTTAAATAAACATGTTGTTAATTTAGAAAATCATCCTGAGACAGAACAAACTTTATGGACACCTGACATACAAGAAGCTAAGACATCACAATATGGCGGGAGTAATTTAAGATACAAACATAAACTTAAAAGAGAATATATATATCAGTTTAAACAACTGCATAAAAGTATAATACCTTGGAATAAGATAAGGTATATTTTTTAATTTGAAAAACAAATAATGTTACAAAGAGACACACTTTTATTTGCTGCAGTATTAGCAGCAATTCTATATTTAATTTATAAACAATGGCAGAGAGATGGAAGGATCTGATATAAAATCTTTAATTGACCTTGGGTATTGGCCTACTGTAGTTCCCACTAAAAATGGAAAAAAATGGAGACTATCCATTTATAAGAAAGTAAAAGATACTTGGAATATTGATCAAAAGAAAGAATTCAATAACCCGTTCAAAGCATATGAATGGGCTATTGAATATCTTGCTAATATATATTATGCTGCTGAGAAGTAGCCGTATTCTATACGTGCTGTTCCAGTTGCAGATGATGCTGCAGTTACTACATTGTCAGGCGCTACAGGAATATACATAAACTCTCCTAATTCTAACCTTGCAATTGTTTTTGTTGTAGTTCCTTCAGTACAAGTTATACCTGTAAGTACAATTGTAATAAAGTTTTGACCAGTTGATCCTGTATTTTTAATATATAGAAATGTTCTTGTTGGAGTTGCAGCAGGAGTTCTGTATACAGTTACACTTCCACTAGCAGCTATATCAAGACCTCCTGTTTCAATAGCCGGTGCTGATACATTCCTAGATATATTATAATCTACAGCAATTGGATCAGAAGTTACAGCAGTACCGCTTATCATTAATCTAGTTGAAATTGTTGATGCCATTTTATTATTTTTTTTTATTATTTATTTATGCTTTAGTCCATATACCATACTCACAAGTAGTAGCTAAAGAACCTTTTACTTCAAGTGATACTACTGCTTCAGGGATTGGTACAAACAGGAACTCTCCTGGTCTTAAAATACCTATTGATTGTGTTCCAAATCTTATTTCTATAGTTGCTGCTGTAGTAGGTTCAGTATTTCTAACATACATATAACCACCTGCTGCTGTTGATGCGCCTAATGCAACAAATGATGTAGTAACTTTCGCTGCACCAGATTCAACAGTAGGATTACCAATAGCTAAAGAAATAGTTCTAGAAACATTCAAAGATTGTGTAGTCATACCTGCCCCTGATAGGTTAAGGTTTGCCGTTATTGTTGATGTTGCCATAATTTTCTATTTTTGTTTTAATTAATTATTTCTTTTTTCTTGTAGTGGTTTTCTTTCTCTTACTTCCTTTTAGTCTGGATTTTTCTTTTCTACCTTTGTTCTTAGAAGACTTTTCAAATCCAACTATTTTCCCTCCTCTATGAGAGGCATCTAAGCCATCACCATTTCCGTAGGTTTTTTTCTTTCTATTATAAGCATTCAGTTTTGCCCTTTTCTTCTTAGCAGCTTTAGATGACTGAAATTTCTTATATTCTTTTTTATAGTCTCTAGCTTTTGCCACAGATACACATTCCAAAATTAAACAATACAGCACGGTGCTCAACTCCAGGGTTACAGTATAACTCTAATACAGTTAGCTTACCTAATCTAATAGACACGTCATAAATAGTTTTCTTCTTCTTATCTTTACCTGTCCAAGTATTTGTAAAATTACATTCCATTTTATTTTGTTTTAGTTTGTATCACTATCACACTATTATGAATCCTTACAAGTTTCCTTGTGAGACCCATCACAACTACCGTCTTCTGCTTTTGTTTTACCGCATACACATTTTCCCATTATTTCTTAACTTTTTCTAGTGACCTTCCTCCAAAATAGGCTCCAATCACTGTAATTAATACTAACTGAAGTAACTCAGTCCACTTTTCTTCTACTATAAATGCAATAGTTCCTGCATCTATAAAGATCATTAGTACTGTTGACACTACTAAGAATGCCAATACCAACGGTCTTATGTTTTTAGATAGCCATGAGTCAGACTTCATATCTGCTTGCCATCTGGAAGTAATTTCTTTTTCCATTTGGGTCTCATAACTAGCAATAAGCTCTTTAACTTTTAACTCAGCTGCTAATTTTTCTTCTTTAGAAGTATGTAGACTGTCAATAACACCGCCTACACCTTTAACAAGTTCAGTAGCACCTGAAGAAAATATCTTACCTAATATACTCATTACTTTTTTCTTTTACCACCACAACCTCCTGGTAATGATGTAGGAGTGATTCCTAAAGAACCACCTCTCTTATACATCTTCATTTTTGGTTTCATCATTTCAGTTCCATGTCCATAAGATGGCATTTTTTTCTTTGAACCACCGTTTCCGTAGCTCATGTTTGCTTTTTTCTTCATCATAACTCTTTATTTTTTAGTGCAGCATTTTTTTGAGCACCATCCTAAACAAATAGTACCAAAAGAAATTGTGCATAATAGTTTACATATAAATTCTTTCATAGTTTTAATTTTAAGCTGCTGCAAATGTTATATCAATTGCTGTTACATCAGGAATAACTGGAGCTTCACTTAAATGCCCTACAACACATTCATTAAAAACCCATACCATTGTTTCTCCAGCTGACTTACCGCCCAACATATTTGTAATTGTTCTCCAACAACCAGGAGCATGCTCATCAGCAATACTTAATGTAACTGTATCAACACCAGCAAATAGACCGCCTTTACAAGAATCAAAAAAGAATTTTATTTCTCCTGTTAAATGTTCTATACCTCTAAGTCTATTAAGAGGATGTATTAAAGTTTTACCAACTGCACCACCTGCTTTACAAGTACTAAAACCAAGTAATAGACCACTTCCTAAACCTCTTGACGAAGCTCGGAGTGTTGATCTAGCTGCACCTTTCTCTTCTGCTTTCTTTTCTGGAACTTTTGCTTTTGCCATTTTATTTTATTTTATTTTAATTTTTTTAATCACTTTATATATTATAATATACAAAATATCTGAGATATATACTAGTTATTTTTTACTTTTTACTTTCTCAAAAGCACTAATACCAAAACATCCTAGTGTTACAAGAACAAATGAATTATATATAGTATCATTAATTAATAAATAAGCATCATCTCCAGAATATACAAAACTTGTAGTAAGATCTGCAACAGCAAATAATACCATAATAGCAAAGGATATAAAACCAACTATGTTCTTTTCATTAATGTTATTCTTATCTTTAAATATTTTCCACATTACTTTTTCTTTTTGGGTTTTGTATGCCCATACCCTCTTTTCTTTAATTCTAAATGTTTCTTCATAGTATTAGCCTTTACACCTTTACCAGCTTTACTATACATCATGTGTGCTTTAAATTTTTTTGCCATTATTTTATTTTTTCTTGCAGTTATTTACCATTTTAGTTCTTCCACCTTTTGTTTTCTTACCGCTTGGTGATTTCTTTTTACCAACAGCTTTATAACCTTTCCAACAGCTTGCTGCTTTTTTTCTTTTTTTTTTCATGTTAAAATATTATATAGTTAACACCAAATTTAAAGTCATACCACTTTCTGTCCCAATACTTATGATACTTACCTTCTACAAAGGCTCCAAGACTTTTTGTTATTTTATATCCAAAGATCATACCTGCATTGTAATCTAACCATTGCCCACCGTGAAATTTATGATATGAGTATATACCGCCATCATCATAATGCCAAGGTATAACGTTACCCCAAGCATGCATCCACACTTCTTTCTTATATTTATAATAGTCAAAACCAAATACAAATGAATGACCCCATTGTCTATCTAACTTACTTCGTTCTGAGACAACATAATCTGCAAGTACTTGTGGTATAACTACAGCTTCCCACACTTCCGGTGTAGTTGCAACAACGTTACCACTTGGGTCCATATACTCACTGTTATGTACATCTACATTATATCCCTCCTGTATAGCAAGATACGTGTAATGTATGCCACCGTTTGCTAGCAACCATTCTTCCAAAGGATCAAATCCATACGGTTCTGAGATTCTTTGTGCTGCCCCTACGTTAAAAGAGAGAGCTCCATTCTTTGTATACCTTAGCCTTTGTGATGACTCAAAGTATTCTATATCTGCAAACCCATCTTGTAAGTACTCGGTCTTTAGTATCCATTTGTCTGCCACATATCTTACCATATGATGTTGATCAAAGAAGTTGCTTCCTGCTTGTCGTCTCATATCTACTTCAAACAAGTATTCAAACTTATTCTTTAATCTACCAATTGTAGCTGCATCGTTGAAGGATGTCTCTGTTCCGTCTTTGAAGTTAATCTTAGGTTCGTATTGAAACCTTTGTATTTTTCTTACTCCAAATGTTACAGTATAATCATACGGTGTCTCAACTGTCTCGGTTTGTAATAGTCCTGTATTAACAGAGAATTCATTCTGATCAGATATAGATGTCCCTCCATTAACTGATGTATAAAATGTTGAGTACTTAAAAAAGTCTTCAAATATCTGAGCATTAACATTAATCGTTATTAATGTAAGTAATATACTTAAAAGTTTTTTCATTATAATGTTCTTATTGTTTCATTAATTGTTCTATACTGTGCTTTTCTTTGCACATCATTTAAAAGTGTTTTCCAAGCTAAGAAATCAAACACCCACCCTTCCATACCCTGAGAAGGAACTCCACCTATATAATCAATAACAAATGCATCTGTGTCAGTAAAACTACCTGTTAATAATTGATCAGTAAAAGCACCACCATCTATATATGCTTTTAGATTACCCGCAGCATCTCTTTGTAAAGTAAATATATAAGGTTGGGCATCTGTCATAGCACTAGGTACTGTAAAGTCAGAAGATCCTGCTCCACCAATCTTATATCTTACTGTAGTAGTATCATTAACTCTCATCATATTATCTGTAGTGTTACCATATACAGCTTCACTACTAAAAGCTTCTAATCTTATCTTAACCATAATAGTAAATGCACCTAATGTACCATCAGCAGCAGGAAAATCAAGACCACCATCTGCTCTAGTGTGGAATATTTGAAGCTGTTTAGAACCATTTGTATATAATCCACCTGGTGCAATAATAGCAGAAGCTGCTGTTGTTTGTTGATACAACATCTTATCTGTTTGAGTATTAACTGAATCAGGCATACAATATCTACCTGTATTACCATTACACTCCCATATTCTTATCTTGTCTTTAAGATGTGGAGTATTACCAAGCATATATGTTGCTCTACTAATCTTATTATTACTAACATCTAAGTCAAATAATTGTTTAGTGCCAGCTCTAAACCAACACTGTAAATTAGGAATGTCTGTAGGTAATACAGCATTATCTACATCTGTAGTATTTTCAAGAGTAACACCACCATACTTAGTTATAGTATATGAATGTTGTGTCTCATGTGTAATAGGATCAGAATCAAAGTTTGTATAAAAAGTTAACCTATCTTTATCTTCATAAGGTTTTTGACCTAATATCTCTGCAAAAGTAGAAGGAGTATTTACATCTGGATCAAACATTCCTCCATTATTATATACATCTTTTATTTCTCCTAGACTCAAAGATTTATCCCATGTCATAAACTGAGAGAACTCACCTTTAAATGTATAGTCAACTCTAGAGCTATCCCCTATTACAAGAGGATAATTACTATTTCTTTTAACTTTTCCTGAAACATTTGTACCTGTTGCATTAGTTACATCAACTCCATTAATATAAATCTTTCTATTTTTACCTGTAAGCCCATCCATTGTAACAGCTATATGTTTCCATTTACCTATTAAGTTTGCACAGCTAGATTCTCCTAACCATGCCACAGTAGATTTTGATCTACCATAATTACCTAAATAACTAACAGGGTTATCACCAAATACATCCCAATAAAGGAGACCAACTTCAGCAGCATCATCAGTTAAATATAATCTAAATGACACCTCCTCATTGTCACCAGGCAGATTAATACCTTTCTCAAAGAAACAAGCATCTTCATCTACACAGTCATCCATTCTAACCCAGAACGCTGCAGTAAATCCAGCACCACTTGGTAATATAGATTCATTACCAAAAGCTTCTACAACTTCTACTCTAGTTTGATCTACACCATCAAATTTAATAACGTTACCTACGTTAGTAGGATCACCACATGGAGCAGGTAACTGTTGAGGTATTAAACTACTACCCCAATAACTATTTATAGATGCATATTCTGCTTTAATTTGAATTTTATCAAAACAACAGTTATATGCTCTTATTTCTTGATACCATCCAGACTGTGTAAAATCTCTATCTCTATTTCTAGTATTAATATTTTGTAAAATCATATCCATATTAACATCTTTCAATACGTCATTGAATAAAATCTTAGGGCCTATACCCCAAGTTACGTTAAATGTATTATTAGTAGCACCTGTTGGTTTTGTTTCACATGCTTTTATCCAATGTGTATAACATCCTTCTGGTAAATATAGGTGCCCGCCTCCAGGATTAGACTCATTAATATATGAAGCTTCATACTGATTATCTGGAACAGATTCATTTGCATGATTGTGTCCAAGCATTATACTTCTACAATAAGGTTGACCTTCAGGTTTTAAACCAGATGCTTTATCTTTTGAACCAGGAGTAGTCTGTGTCCAGTCATCACCCATAAACCAAGACAGAGGATTAACCCATCCTTTTTCAGTTGTACAACGTCTAAAGAATATTGTCCATCCTTTATCATACGCAGCATTAGGGTTAGTATCTGGCTCTAACGGTAAAACTGCTGGACCAGTTGGATTAGCAATTAAGAATTTTTTAGCATTAAAACCTTCATCAAACATTATTGCTTTATGAGGGGCAAATGTAGTTAAATCTAATATTGGTGCAGTTGAAAAATCAGGTGTTATTGTATCCCATGTGTAGAACGCAGTAGGATCATAAGGATATACACCTACAGAAGCATCATATGCTAAATTATGCCATTGTTCAACATAGTATGTTGTTCCTCCTAAATTTGGAGGGAATACAGGATATGTAGGAGATGTTACTATACTACTAAGTTTATCTGCATGTAACCATAATGTAAGACATTCTCCCCTAGAAGGTGGTTCTACAGGTGGACATCCTTCTTCACACACACAACACTCATATGTTAAATTACATACTGGAGTTACGGTAGAACCGCCACACACACACGGAGTATAAGAAACAGTTATAGCCGCATTAACTGCTCCACCATAGTGAGCGTTTATGTAATTTACAGTATTTGTTCCACCAGTACAAGGTTTTATATCACACATACTACTTGTAAGAGTTACACCTGGACAACCATCTGCAACTAAATCTGCAAGTAAAGCATCCCAGTTTGTATAATGTGGTCCATTTGGTAGGACAAAATTTAGAAGTGTAAAACGGATACCAGTCATATAGAAACAACCATTAGGAGCTGTACTACAATCCAATGCCGCTCCAGAAGATGAAGTACATTGACCATTAACTGTTTCAGGAATAATAGTATACTCACTAGCAGTGCAAAGCCCATCATATCCATTTTTACTAGTATAACCGTTAGCTTGTGTAGTTATATAATTGACAAGGCCATCTATAGCTGCAAAGCCAGCTAAATTATTATTCATAGAATTTACTCCAATTCCATTTGTAAGATCCCAATATCCTGGAACTACATCATTAGTTACTGGGTTAGGACAAGTATTACAAGCAGTTGTAGTATAATGTGTATTAATTGCAGTACAAGCATCATCAAATGTTGTTGATCCTGATATACCTGCAATAGGAATAGCTTGAGCTGCCGTTAAAAAATCTGACCACTTAGTATAACCTGCAGCAAGACCTGCTAAAGGACCACCTGTTTGTGTATCTATAAATGTATATGCACCAAATTTATACATCGGATGACCTTCTTTTCCTTCACAATGTGTTTGATTAGCCTGAAGAGCTGGTTTACAAGCGTTTGCTGTAACTATTTGTGTTGAAAGAGTAGTAATATCTACAGTAGAATAATTTGTTGAAAGTTCTATTGCTGCATCTAAATAATCTGCTTGAGGAGTAGGTACTACAGTTGTAGTATCACAAGAATTAGTAGGAGTATTGGCTGCTAAACAATCACCTTCAGTAAGATATTGTCCACCTGCTTGTTCTATACAACCTGCTCCTGGAACACATTCCCAATTCTCTCCAGGGTCACAATCTGTACATTGACACCAATTCCAATCGTTGAAACAAAAATTATGACCTCTACCACAACGACCAGCAGCAATTTCCATATCATATAATCTTCTACTAATAGTATCATCTCCTGGTTGGATTATTGTTCTAGTACCAGTTACTAGATTATATTCTGCCATTTTTGTAAGTGCTGTTACACCTGTTATACCTGCACCCATAAAACCAGCTGTTATTGAATCCCAACTATAATTTGAACAATCACCTGTACCACCACATATATAAGGTATCATCCCTGTATTTTGATTGTTTGTATTGCAAATACAACTCTCATTTACACAGTAGGAAAAGGTTCCTTCCAATTCATGCTCACATATACCAAAATAACCAAGGGTCATGTAATATGTTGGTTGAGCGGTAGTCCATTGTGAACCTTGACAACAATCTTGAGGAAGACCAGTAATTTGATCTACACAAGAATTCTGTGTACCTCCTGATTGATTATTGCTATTTAGTCCTGCTTCTACCTCAAAATAATAAGATGTAATAGGTAAACCACTTGCTCCATTTGTTGAATCAGCCCACCAAGATATTGCCATCATCTCATTCCTAAAAACCTGACCCGGACTAAGATTGACTCTTCCTGAAGCAGCATCACAAGTATTTAAAGGTACAGTAGCCATACAAGCAGCTAAACCATCACCCGGATTTCCTCCAGAGTTAGCATCTGTCCATTGACCTGCTCCAGTTCCTGGATCTTGACAATTACCATTAACACAATCCCAAGAAGGAGTAGTTCTACCACAACCCGCAGCTTGACATAGTTGTAGTGCAGTAGGGCCTGTATATGCTCCCAATCCATTTCCAGGATCATAACATTGTAGAGTATGAGGGTCACAGTCATATGTTATCTCAATACAAGATGCTTCACATTCACACACCTCTCCACTTAAACATATAAATGGTCTGCTACAAGCAGTATATCCTCCCCACGTATTAGCATTAGTGCAAGCTTGATAACAAGTATTATTTGTTGTACAATTATGACAATTAGGATCTGGGTCTGGACTAGGGTTAGTGTCTAAATAATCCCAAACTATTTGTGTAAATGCTGCAGGATCATAAATATCTCCACCTATCATATATGGTGTATTCATAGTCACCGGTATTCCCGCTGCTATAGCATCAGTAAGAAGTTCATCCCAACTCCAAGATTGAATAACACCTAAATCATTCATACCATATACACCATTGTAATCAGCTGAAGTTGCCCATGCTGGATAACAATTTCCTATCAATGTTGAGATAGGTTGATTATTAACACCCATTCCTGTAGCAGAAATACAACATTCACAGATGGTAGGACCACCAACACCTTGTACTATAGTCTGACACGTACAATTCATAGGTGCATTAAATCCATAATGTATATATAGATAAGGAATATAGAACATATATGTAGGAGAACCTGTAGTACTATTCGGTCCTTCACAACAAGATGTATTAGATGCAAAAAATTGACATGGATTTGTTAAAATATTTTCTGCTATTTCAAAGAAAATAGTACTAGCATCCGTTCCACTAATACCATTAGCAGGATTAGTATAATAACCTATAGCATCTTGTGTAGATGCAAAAATCATTCCTGCTGAAGCGTTTACTCTAGCACCGCCTGCTGCAGTGTTTGTATCACAACTATTAATAGCACCTGCAGCAAGAGCTGTATTACATGCTGTTAATGTAGGATATTGTCCATTACCAGTTCCTGGATCTTGACAAACAGGACCAGTACCACCTTGAACACAATCAAAACTTACACCAGATGGTGAACCACATCCAGTACACTGACACTGACTTCCACTTAAACCATAGTGACCACCTTTCAGAATACCTACTGAACTATTTATAGCAAAAGCAATATCTGTAGTAGTATCTGTAGCATTAACTGTAATACCTAAAGTACCTAAGTAAGTTACTATATCATTTATATTATTAGCCGTATATACAATAACATTAGCACCATTGTAAACCTTAAGGTCACAAATTTTTGTGTAAACACCTCCATTAGGTCCAATGCAACTACTCGCAATAATTGAACCAGACATACTTTCATAATAAAAATTACAAACATCAACTGCATGGTGACCATTAGCTGCTAACCAATTATAATGTATACTTCCACTTATGTTGACAACACCACTATCTGTTAAGGTAGCACAATTATTAGAAAAGGCTGGAGCTGCTACACAAGCAGCTAGACCATCTCCTGGGTTTCCTCCTGAATTTGCATCTGTATATACTCCAGTACCAAGACCATAATCTATACATTGACCAGTTACTGGATCACAGTCCCAACTTGCTATAACAGGTTCTTCTGCACATCTAACCTCAATAAACCGATTTTTAGTTCCTACAATTTTACATGAATTTATTCTTCCTAGATTAATTGTTACTGGCATAGTCCTATTGTTTTATAATTCTTTCTGTTGTACCGTCATCATATATATACAACATTATTTGATTAGTCTGTTCTTTTATCTCTCTTCCAAGAACATCTGTAATTTTTAGTAATTTCTTTTCTGGTTGTGTTCTAGATAACAAAGGACCCACCCAAGTTCCTTGACAATACTCATATGTTAACTCACATATATTATCCCATTCATTATCACAACAATACTCATCTACTTCAATGACCCATGCATAACAAGGATCATTTAACCAATAAGGGTTACCAGGACCAGTAATACAATTAGCATCATAATTGCAGCTAAGACTATCAGACGTATTAGCAATTGGATTAAAGTTATAGGCTGTTTGGTCCATACAACCTTGAACCATAGATATACATGAATTATTATCAGTATTAGCCGTTGGATTATAATTGATAGCAGTACTATCCATGCACCCATAAATATAAGGAATACAAGAGAAATCTTCTGTATTGGCAGAGGCATTATAGTTAAGAGCTGAAGGATCAGTACAGCCATAAACAAAAGGATCACAAGAATTATTATCAGCATTTGCTAAGGGATTATAGTTAAACATTGTTGAGTCAGTACATCCATAAATAAAAGGTATACATGTTCCATCATTAGTATTTGCAATTGAGTCATAATTAAATTGTGTTGGGTTTATACAACCATAAATAATTGGAATACAACTACCGTTATCTACATTAGCAACAGGGTCCCAATTAAATGCGGCAGTATCTGTACAACCTAATATTATACCTATACAACTGTTATCATCAGTATTAGCTAAAGGGTTATAATTTATAGCTAGATCACTCATACATCCGTATACTATAGCTATACAAGTATCTGATACATTAGCATTAGGATTATAATTAAAAGCAAGTGGCTGCATACAGCCTGTAACAATTGCTATACATGACCCTATAAGTTCTGTATTAGCTAAAGAATCATAGTTAAATGCTAATGAGTCCATGCATCCTAAAACAACTAAAGTACTACAAGATCCATCATCATAATCATAGTTTGAG
>TARA_R110001592_G_scaffold291131_1_pt1 | contig 35385 bp, 35 predicted proteins | sample TARA_R110001592 | Tara Oceans TARA_R110001592 (sample SAMEA4398387) | marine metagenome | biome: Polar Biome; feature: [SRF] surface water layer (ENVO:00010504); material: water (ENVO:00002006), including particulate matter (ENVO:01000060) such as... | depth 5 m | reverse complement strand
ACATAGGAACATAGGAACATAGGAACATAGGAACATAGGAACATAGGCGTTTCAAATTGATTCGCTATATTGTTAGATACTTCAATGACCTCTGCTGTCCAGGTTTGGTTGAGGAGGCGCCTTTCCTCTGTATGCAAATTATTATAAACAAGTATTTCTATATCACGTTTCGAAATATATGGTGTCGAAATATTTTACGATTTCTGATTGTCTCTTATTTAGCGCTTTTTTATTTTCATAAAAAACAGCCGCTTGCAATATTGGAACTTTTTTTGCCTTATATTTCTTGCTGTAAATATTAATCTGCAATTTCACAATAAATTTTAAGGATGAAAAAAATGAATAAAACATTTTTGGCAATTGTTTTTTTAGGCTTAAGCATAAATTTGTGCCACGCAAGTCTAATTACTTTGAATGATTCTGAGACACAAACATCCGACGGACAAAACTTTCTATTCAATTTCAACGGACTTTCTTCATCAGACGGCACTGGAGGGACATTTATTCTCAATGCAGCAGGTGATTACGATGGTAGAGATGATGAAGTTTTATCTTGGGATATTGATGGGCTTTTTAGCGCCAGCGCAGTGGGTGGTTTTTGTAGCACGGGAATCACTGCTATCTGTACAAGTCCAGGCGCGGCCACTACGTCTGGTGGACAAGGCGGTATATTTGACTCAGTCAGCATCGGTCAGTCATTAGGCCAAGCTGAGTGGACACGCACATACAATATAGGCGGAGCCTTACTGGACAGCTTGTTAGCCGATAACATGCTTAATATTTTTATAGATTTGAATGACAACGTTAATGCAAGTTTTGCTGCACCGCGTTTTGTTGCAGTTACCTTCCAATATAACAGTGGAATAGCATCGGTATCCGAGCCAAGCTCACTAGCATTACTAGGCTTAAGCATTATGGGTCTTGGCTTATTAGGAAAAAAGAAACTATCCTAACAAGCAGACTCAATACCAAAAAAATGCCTCGAAGTTAATCGAGGCATTTTTTTGTTTTGCAGCACCAAGCATAGGCTATTCAAATATGGATTTACTTTCAGCCTGACTCAACATATTAAAGGCTGAAGATCTTAAGCCTTTATAAACCTTTTCAATATCATACTTAGGTAAGCCAAAGTCATTGGCAAGCTTAAATAAAATAAACGGCGCCCAAACAATTCGCTCTTGAGAAACATAGGAACTTTCAAAGGTTTCGAGTTTTTCAGCCTTTGAAGCCCTTAAGTCATAAACTTCCATATCGACCCAAAGATCACTTGGCCAATAGGTTGGTATCAGCGTAATAGATACCACCATCACCATTCCGCTAATTCCGTTAGCAATAATCCCAAAATTCAAATCTGATTCTTTACGGCATTCAAAATTAAGCATGAAGTCTGCTTGTCCGGCTTCGACAACAGAAAACCCATAGTCTGTGATCGCTTGCTTGAGTTTACTTCTCGCATTAAGCAATTTGCCTTCACCGAATGTAACGTCATCACATGAAGTTGCCAAAAAAACTGACATTTTATTTGTCGCGACTACCTCAGTAGCATCAAATGATTTCAATGAGGTTGCTGAACACGCACTTAGTATTAAGCAAGCAAGCAAAATAAAAATGGATTTTACCTTTTGCCCAATAAAATCTTGTTTCATAGAACCCTGCTTCATGAAGAATCTCTAGTTTTATAATTTGGTGTCAATTTGACTGGAATCAATCCAACAATAATATGTAGGTGAAGTGTAAACCTTCTCAAGTAAACGCTCTTGTGAAATTGTCTCAATTCTTAAATATGTTTTATGTTTTTAGTGCTTAAAGACCAAAAATACTTCCCTAAAACTTAAAAACTGGAACCTAGCTGCTTCAAAAACGTGTCCTTAGCCGCTGCCTTCAGGTCTAAGTTGAACAGGCCGACAACAGACTTATTACTATCATTAACCAAATGCGCACAGCTCACTCCGACAAGAGCTATTACAAGACTCAGTAAAAAATCAAAAGGTACGATGAATAGCCTTAGAAATCGAGACCTTTTTGAAATAAATTCCAATTCCTTATGGTTTTCCTTTTATACTTCGCGTCTTAGTTATTTTAAAGGTGCTTGAAGATAGATTTCTCATGAGAAACGCTACACTTTAAAGCATCTTCAATAGCAATTTATCAAGCACTAGAGTTAGCATAACTATGCAAAGCAGCGACACATTCGAAGCCTTCGGGAAGACTTATTCTCTTCAACGTTATCCGCACAAAAACAATGATGACTTGCGTGCCTGGGATGCAGCTGATATTTATTTATTAAATACGCTGACTGAGCTAGACACTGATTTGTCAAACATATGCATCATTAACGATAATTTTGGCGCTTTAAGCCTTCCTCTAATTCAACACAAACCTATTTTCTATAGTGATTCCTGGCTATCTAGAGAAGCCATTTATAAAAACATCGAATTAAATAGTGTCGATAAATCATTGCGTTTTTTGACACAAATTGAAGCACTACAAGATGAGCCGAATACAACAAGTATCATTATTGGACGTGTACCTAAATCTAAAAACCATTTAGCGTATTTACTGCAACAACTTAATCAATGGGCACAACCTGGGTGTAAGTTGTTGTTAGCCGGAATGGACAAGCATTTGAGCAAAGGCCAATATGATTTAGTAGAAACATATTTTGGCCCAAGTCGTTTTTATCCGGGCGTAAAAAAAGCCCGGATATGGGAAGCAAGCGTTGATAAAGACCTGATTTCAAAAGCACTTCCGAAGAACATGATTAGTTTACCAGAGTTTGAGCTATCACTCAGTAACCAGCCTAATGTCTTTAGTCAGGATAAATTGGATATTGGTACACGCTTTCTGTTAGAGAACCTCCCTAAACTCCCTCAAAAAACCGCTGTTGCTGATCTTGCATGCGGAAATGGTACTTTAGGCCTTGCCTATTTGCGCTTACATCCAGAGTCACAAATGCTGTTTACAGACGAATCATTCCAAGCTATTCAATCTTGTGAAGAGAATTGGAAAACGAATTTACCAGAAACCAAAGTGACCATTCGGGTCGATGACGGACTAAAGCAGTCAAAACCCTCTGAGCTGGATTTAGTACTGTGTAATCCTCCTTTTCACCAGCAACATATTCTTGGAACAGATATCGCTTTTAGCTTATTTAAGGATGCCTTCAGAGCACTAAAAAAAGGCGGTGAGTTTTGGCTGGTGGCAAATCGTCATTTGACTTACCCCACCACCCTAAAAAAACTATTTGGAAATTGCTCAACAGAAGCGTCAAATCAAAAATTTGTGATCTTGAAGGCTGTTAAATTTCGCTAAGAACGGCTTTCTGGTTCATTTGCGTTTTCCCAGTTAAGAAAATAAATAAGCCTAACGCCATCAACAATAATGCAGTACTCGCAATAATCGCCACCGGATAGTATAAATTCCCGGCTAATTCTAACTGGCTATACTTAATCACCATAATCAAGCCTTCAAGCCTTCAAGCCTTCAAGCCTTCAAGCGATAAGGCCACACAGACTGTGCCGATAAAACGATTAAATATCATTAGTGAATTAGACATTTTATAGTGCTGTCGAAATACACCGACTCGCGGCATTGGGATCGATGACAAATGATAATGTTAACGATTCTCGGTTGCCACCCCTTTTCTGCTTTTCTGTATACCAAGTCAAGTAAGCTCCTCTCAAGCTTATCAGCGACTCGTTTTTACAATAACGGATAAGAAAACACCCATACTTCAATACATACTTCAATAAAAGAAGTAATTGTTAAGACTTATCTACTAAGCTCAACGAGATTTAAGCCCAACACGTCAGACATAGGAACGAAATCTTTAAGGTCATATGTTAGTAACTGACACTTGCTCTCAATACATATCGTTGCAAGATAAACATCAATTGTATTCCTAGGCGTTATTCCCTGTCTTCTTAACTTTCGATAGTTTTCAGCGGCCAGAATTGCTAAGGACTTATTAAACGCGGGAAGATAAATACAGGCTTCCAAATCTGACAAAGCGACTTTATATGACTTTTTCTCATTGAAGCTAAAGCCTTGCAAAACTTCCGTCATCACTAGGTCTGTAGTGGCCGCCTGCCCTAAAGCAAGAGCAGCATCAAACTCGGGTGTCGCCGTTTTTTTAGGGTTATAGAAGGTTATCCATACAGAACTATCTACAAGAACCATTAACGAGCTCTCATCTGATCAAGGTCACCTTCCCAGCCACCCATCCCCCTATGGGACAATATTTTTTGCTGCCTATCAATACGAATAAGCTCTTGAAAAGCCTTATCTACGGCCTCTTTTATTGAGGTGGCCCCAGTCAAGGCTTTAACTTTTTCAAGCTTGATTTCATCAATTTCAATATTTGTGCGTCTCATTACTAGGCACCTCTTTAGTGTATGAAGAGTTAAAATCATACACCAAAAAAAATACACCTACAATTTAGACTTAGGTGTATTTTATAAACAGACTTAAAATTTTGGCATCGTGTGTATCAAAGAAAATGGGTTCAGCCAAGTCCAAGTTGCGACCAAAGTTTATCCAAAACTGCGAAATATATTCAAACCATCATCTGTTCGAAAAATAACTGTCATATTCCCCATTACCCTTGATGTTGTTCTTAAACAAATATTTGGGGTTACATTATGATGAAAAAAACGTGCCTGCTTTCGGCTGCCATTGCAGGGGAACCCTCATTAACCGAGATGACTGAGACGGCTATCAATTTTATGCGGTAAAAGCGCACAACAATAAGGTGCTCGTAATAAGTAGATTTTTATTCTACCGTTCACCTTTTGACTTGGGCAAGCCTTATGTTTTAAGTTAGCCTAAAGTCATTGTTCAAAATCCAATAAAGAAATTCCCTTTATGACTTATCTTTGGAATAGTTTTCTTATCACATTTCTTTTCATGCTCACAAGCGAGGTAATTGCCGTGAATAAAATCTGTGTTTTTTCTGAAGTGAAGGCACAAATCCTATTACAAGGTAAACCTGTCGCTAATGCGATTGTAAGCAGAGTATTAGAATTTCAAAAACAAAAAACGGATCAAACGATTTCAGATTCAGAAGGTTGGTTTTATTTTCCTGCTTATTATGAACGATCATTATTGTCTTTAATTCCTAGTGAATTGGTGATTGCACAAGCGATGACGGTTGATGTTGATAATAAGGAATATAAAATTTGGTCCAATACGAAGCGCTCAGCTAAAGAAAATTCAGAACTGGGTGGCTTGCCATTAAACTTAAAGTGCGAGTTGAGCTCACCATTAAAGGTATTTAGAGAGTTTGGTTCAATTCTCCGAACAAATTGTTTATTTGGTGACGAGTTGGAAGCCAATAATATCTATCGATTTAGTGAGAACCTTTCTTCGATAGAATGGCTAAGTCATTTACCTGATAGCGTCCTTAGAGACCAAGTAGATTTAAGATTTTCTGTTGTCACTATTAGCCCTAACGAAGATGGAAAGCACATTTATGTTGGGCCAATCGACACTGATAAGGGAGGGAGTGCGGTCAGTATCTTTCTAGATAAAAGTTTAAACTTGATCAACTATGAAATTGAGCACTTGGAGCCTTTACCTTTTGAGCGATAATGTTAAATAAATGAGCGGCGGCAAGACCTAAATATCTGCTAATGCCGGTGAAACATTCATAGACTTACTTTCAGACTAACGCTGTCTGAATTTTTCGGGCTTAGAGCGTTTTTCTGTCTATCACCAAGTTTTTATTTATCTAGCCAATTAAGGGCTTTGACCCTTATAATTTGCTTATAATTTGTTTTAGACAATTTTCAATAGGGATTAATTATGAATTGGGGTATTCGAATTGCCGCCATTCTTGTCATTGTAGCCGGCTTGGTCTGGTTAAATTGGGATCGACTCTCAGAAGAAATCACAGAGTCGAGCATCCTTGAGGAAGGCATAGATCAAGCTGAAGCTTCAAAAATTACTCCAGCCCCTGAGTCAGATCAAGTCGCAAGTCATTCAGAAAACGGTAAGGTGATGGAGAACAATGATTTGGAATCCAATCCCCCAAAAATTCCCGACTTTGACCTTCAAGCCTTACCAGAATCACTGGACGATAGCGACACTCAGGTACGTTCGGTAGCGGCAGAAATCTCCCCAGAAGCTACAGAATGGTTTCAGGCGGAAGAACACGTTCGAAAATTGACTTTATTGGTCACCCAGGCAGCGATCGGGAAAATCCTTTACCAGGACCGCCCCTTCACATTTAATTTACCCGAGCTTGAAGTAGAAGAGCGCGATGAGCGCTATTTTATCAGTACACAAAGTTTTGAGCACTATAAGCCGGTCGTTAATGTCTTGGTCAATATGCCGGAGGATAAGTTAGTGGCGTATTATCGCGCATGGTATCCCTTACTTGAGCAGGCATTTGGCGAGCTGGGGCTACCCGGCAGTTTCGACGAACAGGTCGATGCCATGATTGAAAGAATTTTAGCGGTAAAGATTCTTGCACCGCCTATCGAACTCAAAAAACCGACCTCAGTCACCTATAAATTTCTTGATCCTAAGCTAGAAGATGCCAGCCAGATTGACAAATGGTTATGGCGGATGGGGCCTGAGAATACTCAACAGATCCAGGATCTGGCATTCCGCTTTAAACAGGCATTGGAGAAATATAGATAAGGAGCTAAGTCAAATCAGTGGGTTCCGGCATTTTTCAAGCTAGTTGTCGACATAAAGATTCCAAGATCCAACTTTACTTTAACCTTGCCTTCTCCGTAAGCAGCCAAGAATAGCATAAAAAACCGTAATCACTCTTCCCTTGCGCCCTTAGCGACTAACATTGGCGCTTCTTAAGTACATTTATTAGTACATTTATTATTTCCATTTCGCCCAAGGATCCGAACTTTGTTTTCCAGAATCACCTGAAGGCTTAGGCGCGAACGGGTCATCATTTCGATCCTGCTTGGGTCTTTTATCTTCAGAGTAAGCGCCACCTTTATAAGAACCAGAACGATGAGAGTCAGAGCGCTTGTCATAATTGGGGCGACGATCAGAACTCTGGCTGCGTTCGGCCGCCTTCTTCTCACGTTTCTCGCGCAAGCATTCAGCATCTTCCAAACTCAATTGAGCCGGCTCCCCTGGCACTTGATGATCTGGCACAATTCTGTCTCTGGGTGGCAAAGCAAATTGATCTGAAGAGGCTCGAGGTAAATTCTTATATTCATATAAATAAAAAACCTCGACTTTCTGACGCGCCCATTCAGTTTTTTTAAGAAATTTTATGCTGGATTCAATACTCGGGTTTGTCTTAAAACAATTAATATTTAAATAAGCATCAAGAATTTCAAAGCCATAATGATCTACGATTTCAGTCAACAAGTTTTTTAAACTCAGACCATGTAAAGGATTATTCTTGAAATTGACTTCATCGTTCATACTTAGATCCAAAATAGCTAATTTGCCCCATTATACCCACTCGAGCCTTTACAAAAAGCATTATTCTAAGCAAACATCTATGGGCTTATTCAGGTCAAATTATAATCTGATTCCGGCCAGATGCTTTTGCTGAATACAGTGCTTCATCTGTTTGCTTACTTGAAAGAACTGTTCACTGCCTGAAGAATAAGCAAGGATTCATAGTATGAAATCAAGCGCTTTAAATACTCGGGTGAAATATCCTGAAGTGCTTTAAACGATCTAACCACTAATCGCTCAGGATTTAAGGGTCCGGCATTTTCTGGAATCTGCTGCATAACCTTGCTTAATAAGCGGTCTAAAGCCATTTTCTCGAACATCACTTGATACTCTCCAAAGGACTGTAAGTCAGAACAAGATTGAGCTGAATTATTATTTTTATCAACTTGCCTAGCTTCACTTTCTTTATTGTTTGAAAATGCCAATCTGCTCTTCTGAATATCTTCCCTTAATAAGATAAATTGCTTTGCCGGATAAAGACGTGGCTCGTCACTATCTTCAAAGAGATTAGCTTCAAGTTCTGCATTTTCTGTGTCCTTAGTAAAACCTAGTTCTAGTAAATGAAATACCCTCTCCGCCTTTGCTATTAGTTTGGATGAAAGTTTTTGTGAATCCCGAACAAGGTATGTTTTTGCACGATCGAGCATTTCCTGTATATAAGCTAGCTTTGTGGCTTCAAGACACGATAAATCCTTTGATGCACATAGCACTATGCGACCATCAATGTCAGCAAGACGTTCTGAAATAGACGCCTTCATCAACTTGATCCGTCAGTTTTGGCTTTGGGTACAGGCGCCATTTCAACACGCCTGTTTTGAGAACGGCTTTGTGAATCTACATTTGGCACCACAGGACTTTGCGCGCCAAAGGCCGCAGCAAACACAAGCTTTGGCGGCATACCTTCTTCAATTAAGGTGCGCGTCACGGTTAATGCTCGCTGGGCTGAAAGCTCCCAATTGTCGACATAGCGCAAATTACCCTTTTGAATCGGTAGATCATCGGTGAAGCCACTCACCATAAGTATTTCATTGCGCTCACCCAGAAAGATTTTCAAGGGAGCAACTAAGGAACCAAGCAGTTCACGCCCCTCTGCTTGGAGCTGATCTGAATTCAAGGAAAATAGTACGCTACCACTAATAGCTATTTTGCCATTTTTAAAGCTTACTCGACCGCTGGATAGAGGTTCTGCCAAGGCCTCTTCAAGTGCATGACGACGCTGTTCTTCTGCCTGACGTTTGGCGACTTCTTCTTCGAGGCTTTTTGACAGCTCTAGCTGATAAGCAATGACCCAAATCAGTAAGAGTACAAAAACCCCGACCAAGCCCGACATCAAATCACCGAAAATTGCCCAGATCGGTGGTGAGTCTTCACGAATCTCTTCTAATTCCACTTTAGGCGCCTATTCGATCAGTACGTTCATCAGCACGATTAATGGCCATTTGATTAATTTCTTCAATTAAGCCTTTTTGACTCATCATGCTGTGGTCAATGATCTCTCTGGCCTGAGCGACATAGTAAGCTAACTGTTCGTCACTTCGCTTGCTTGATTCTTCAAGCGCTGTTTCAATCTTACTTAAGTGATCTACCAGCTTGTCATTCGATTCACTAAAACGCTCAATCGCAGCAACAAATGCCGTGCTCATGCTCGCGATATCAACACTGCTTTCGGAAAACTGTACGGCAATATCCGATAGCTTATTCACTTCACCATCCACTCGGGCATCAAAGCGTTGGCTAATGTCAGCCAGCATTGTGCCCGATGAGCTTAATAAGCTTTCCATCGCTTTACCTTGATTCACCGTGCTTTTCGCTAAAGAATCTGACAAGCCGTCAAGATCAGACATAATGCGCCTGCGCTCTTCAAGCAGGTCATTATCACGCGCCATATTCTGGGTCATGTCTTGTTTCAGCTTAGCAATGTAAGCACTGATATTTTGTGCGTTGTCCAAGCTTGTTCTGTGTGATTCTTTTATCGAGCTTTCAAGCAATTCAGAGACTGTCTGTTGTGAGTCTTGTTGTGCTTTAAACGCTAAATTCAATTCTTCTGAAAGCTGTTTTGAAGAATTTATAAATGACGACGACGCAGATTGCCATAATGCATTCTGCTGTTCTGAAAAACCCGCTAAGGCCGCTTGATTGGCTTGTTGAGCTGCCTGAAGTGTTTCAGTCCATTGAACGAGCTGTTCATCGGCCGCGTTTTGTCGTTGCACATCTTTGGATTCGTGCTGCTGAATAAACTGCTCAATAAAGGTCTGTGACATAGACTGAAAATCATCAGAAAATCCGCTCAAGGTGTCGTGCATATTGGCACTTAAAGTCTTCTGGATAACTTCATGCTCTTTGACCCCTTGCTGCCATGCCTCATTTGCCGACAAGGTATGGCTTTCCAGGCTGCTAGTTATTTTATCGAGATAGCTTTCTGATTGACTAAAGAGCTGAGTTTGCGTAGCAAGCACATGCTCTTGCAAACCTTGAGACAATTCAGACATGATCTTGTCAACAACTGGACTCATCTGCTGTGCCACTAATTCTCCGCTATCCTTAAGGACGTTGTTCAAACCCTCATTAACAGAGCTGGCGAGCTGCTTATAAGACTGTTCAACTGAGCCATGAAAGTTATCCTGCTTGGCATTGAGTTCTTGGCCTAAGCGCACGCCCATGCCTTCTAGATTTTGCGCTATTAATGCAATGTGTGCGACCAATTCAGGCAAAGCCTTGGCCTGCTGCTGAAGCGACTTATAAGTCTCCTGCCGATTGAAATTTAAGGAGAATACTCTGAATACGGTATTGATTTTCGAATCCAGTTCACGTGCGACTAAAATACGCTCTCGCTTACTTAAGGTTGACATCAAACCCAGCATGGCAGAAGTAGCTACACCGGCAACGGAGGTGCCAAAAGCGGCCCCCAAGCCTTTGATAGGCGCAGCCAGACCTTCTCTTATGGCAGAAAGCTCGGTACTTCCTTGAAGCGCAATCACAGAGCCTTGCAGGGTATCGACCATCCCGACAAATGTGCCTAGTAAGCCCAACATCACCAACAAGCCCACAAGATAGGGTGTTAAAACGGGTGATGGTAGACCTTTACTCTCGCCTTCTATGCGTGAATATACAGAATACTTTAGTGAGCCATGTAGGCGATCTAACCACGCTGAAAGGCTTTCATTGTTTTCTGTTTCATCACTCGAAAATGTCGGTATATTGCCTAAAGCGCTTTGTAGACTTTGGGTCGCTTTATGAAATTGAACCAACTCAATCGCACCGATGCCATAGACTAAGGCGATGATTAAGGTAACCGATAAGGCGAGTATATCGCTTCCCAGGAAGACATAACTCATCCCCAGGGCAGCAGCGGCTCCGAATAAAAATGCCAGTAAAAACATTAGTCTGATCATGTACTTAATTTACCTCGTGATTGAACGCGTCTAGCATGCCTTGAACCGGTTGAAGACGCAGACCTAATTCTGCTAGTAGGAGCTGACGAAGCTCATTAAAAAAATCGCTTGAGCCGCTCTCCTGAAATAATTCATGCTGGGCATGGTTCTGCCAAGCGTTTTCCAGTCTCTGCGTATAGTGATGCACGACTTTAGACACAGCCCCGAAGCCACTTCTTAATGGAAAGCCGATGGTTTCTTCTAAGGTAATATCCAATAAAGCCAGCTTGGCCATGTTTGCAGATGCAGCAGCAAGCGTTTCTCTAATATAGCTTCTAAGGCCTTGGATTTTTGCAGACATATCTTTTTGTTGTGCAACATAGAAGGCCTGATATACCGATAAATCGGGTTTTCCATTTTCAATATTCAATTTTGGTAATGGATAACGTGGCTGCTCAACATCAGCATCAAAACTTTGCTCTATGGTTTGCAGGATGGCTCGATGAACCCTGTCAAAAGCTGTATTCAAGGCCTTTGCCTGTTCCTGAAAAATATTTCTTTGGTCGTCGCTCTTAGCCGACAAGGCTGCCGACTTCTTCTCCAATAGGCGAAGATGGCCATGCAACTCAGACAACTTTAAGGAACTTGAAAAGTCCATATTCTGGGTTAGCATTTCAGAAAATCGAGCCTGGCTATGGGGTATTTCTTTATCGTATAAGGTCTGTACTTTTCGAATAAGTGCCGCATTACCGAGTAAGCTATGTTGAGCCCTTTGTTTTTGAGGCTTGGTCTTGTGTGATGATTGGGACATAAGTACAGCGACTACGGAATGAAACAGCAGAGCATTATCGCTTTTCTTGAACATTATTCAAGGCCGGTAGCGCTTGAATAAGTACCTTGTGATCTTGGTTTTCCTAATATAACTTGTAATATTAGTTAATTAGCGAGATCACTTTATGAGTATTCCTTCTTCGAATCATTCGTCCCAACATGCTTTTTGTAAAGACGTACTCGGTACCGACGATGCAGTTAGTCTGGCGCAAAAATGCCAAAACGATGAACTATCACCTGATGAACTTAGTAAAGCTGCGCTTGCTAGAGCAAAATTAATCAATCCCGCTATTTGTGCCATCAATCATTTACTCACTGAAGAACAAGTTTTTAATGAAGATCTAAGCGCTAAAAAAAATAATAAAACAACAAACCAAGCATTATTCTTTAGTGGCATCCCGTCTTTTTTGAAAGATAATATCGCTTATAAAGGCATGCCAACCAGTTTTGGTACCAATACCTTTACGCCCAAAATAGAAAAAAAACACAGCCCTTATACCAAGCAATTCTGCTCTACAGGCCTTCGTATTCTAGGCAAATCTGCGCTTCCCGAATTTGGTTTTAATGCATCAACTGAACCCGCTCATAGAGAGGCAACGAAAAACCCTTGGAACCTGGATTTCTCTTCAGGCGCATCATCTGGCGGGAGCGCTGCCTTGGTTGCTGCTGGCGTCGTGCCTTTTGCCCACGGCAATGATGGCGGTGGCTCCATCAGAATTCCTGCTGCCTGCTGTGGCTTGGTCGGTTTAAAACCAAGCCGTGGACGACATATTAATGAATATGTCGCTCGCAGCTTACCTATTAATATCGTCAGCGAAGGCATTTTGAGCCGTAGCGTTCGAGATACCGCCTACTATCATGTCGAAGCCCAAAAAGTATATAAAAACCCAGAGCTTGCGCCACTACCTCTTATCACTGAAGCAGGAAGTAAACGTTTAAGAATTGGATGTTATGTCGACTCAATTACCGGTTACAGTACAGATAAAGAAACCCGTGATGCCTGCTTACGCACTGCGGATATTCTTGCGAAAGCGGGTCATCAAGTCGAAGAAATGCGCTTTCCAGTGTCGGCACAATTCTCGGATGACTTCACGATGTACTGGGGCATGTTAGCCTATATGGTTCAAAAAACCGGTAAGCTTTCATTAAACAAAGAGTTTGATAAGCAGAAGCTGGATGCCTTATCAATTGGCTTGGCAAAGCATTATCGCAAGCAAATGTACAAAACACCCTTTATGCTTTCACGCTTAAAAAAGCATGCGCTGCAATTTCAGGCTCCCTTTGAAACTTATGACTTATATCTTTCTCCTGTCCTTAGTCAATCACCCAGACCACTTGGAGAACTCAACCCTAGCCAGTCCTTTGATAGTTTGTTCGATCGTCTAATGCGTTATGTCAGTTTCACACCGATGGCCAATGTTGCAGGCACACCCGCCATAGCTATTCCTGCAGGTCAGACAGCTCAAGGGCTGCCCATTGGCATACAGATCTCTGCGCAAATAGGCAATGAGAAAGCTTTGCTTGAAGTCGCTTATGAATTGGAAGAACTGCAACCGTGGAAAATCCTTTCTGATCAGGTTTAATGATTTTTCCTCGTGGGTTCTGGCCTCCAAAGTTTGTTGGCACTAAGTCCCTCCCCCTTCTTTCAAGGGGGAGCTTAGGAGGGGGTAATTTCTCTAGGTAATATCGAATTTTATGTTTACCTCCTGACCCCACCCTAACCCTCCCCTTGCCATGAGAGGGAATGACTAGTCTTAGGGGACTGACCCACAGCGTATTTCAAGTATCACTTAAGAAGAAATTAACACAGGCTCGATTTCCAAATCGACCTTGAATTTTTTGAATACAGAGACTTTAATTTTTTCAGCGAGCGACAGAATATCTGCTTGTTTGCCACCATTGTGATTCACGATAACCAATGCCTGCCTATCGTGAACACCAACATATTCGTTCCTATAACCCTTCCAACCAGCTTGATCGATCAACCAGGCTGCAGCTAATTTGAAGTCACCAGACGCCAAGGGATAACTTACGATTGCAGGATAGCTTTGTTTTAATGCGGCTTCTTTTGTTGCCGATATCACAGGGTTCTTAAAAAAACTGCCGGCATTGGGCAAGACTTTAGGATCAGGCAATTTTGCCTGCCGGGTCTCGATAACCGTTTTTCTAACTAAGTCGGCGCAAAGGTTTGTCTCATTTTTTAAAGATTTAAGTTCACCATATTCCAAATTAAAAAGGGGTAATTTACTAAGGCGCAGGCACACACTGATGATGATATATTTGCCCGGATGACGCTTAAAAATACTCTCTCGATAAGCAAACTGACATTGCTTGGAGGTGAAAACCTCTAAGCTTTGATCATCCACATGAAAAACGCTTACCTGCTCAAGGCAATCGGCAATTTCTACACCGTAAGCACCAATATTCTGAATCGGGGCAGCGCCAAGGGTACCTGGAATCAAAGATAAATTTTCCAAGCCCTTGTAGCCTTGCATGACACAGTAATCGACCAGTGCATCCCACTGAACACCGGCTTCAACCTCGATCAATACAGAGTCTTGGTTTTCTTCTTTAATGAGCAGTGCATCTTTAGCTGGTTTCGTTTTGAAGGATAAAACATATCGTTCAAGTATCGGCGGTAAAATGAGATTACTGCCGCCGCCAATCAATAAGGTATTTGATGAATCGAGGGGATACTTGCTAAAGGCATCAAGCAGATCACTTTCACCGTCAAGTTCTATATATTTAGACGCAATACAAGGTAAATTCAGGGTATTTGAATCAGATAAGTCTAGCTGTGATTGCAATTTAATCATATTAATATGCTTTTTAGTTTGCCATTAACATTCTTAAGCGTTGCAAATCTTCTTCTGTATCAACACCCGCTGGAGGAGGAATAAGCGCTTCTTCAATATGAATTTTGACACCATTTGACAAGGCTCTTAACTGCTCAAGGCACTCTGTCTTTTCGGTCATACTTGGCAGCCATTTGACATAATTTTTAAGAAATTCTACCCGATACGCATACATTCCAATATGCCTGAAATACTCAGCACCGAGAGGAATAGAGTCTGCTTTCATGTCCATAAAGCTATCACGCGCCCAAGGAATAGGAGCACGACTAAAATAGCTAGCCAAACCATGATCATCAAACACCACCTTCACAACATTGGGGTTAAAAACATGCTTTGGATCATGAATTCTTTCACAGAGGGTGGCAATACCTGCACAGCTATTATCCGCTAAATTCTGAGCCACCTGGTTAATAATTTCAGGGGGAATTAAAGGCTCATCGCCCTGAACATTGACCACAATATGATCTTCTGAAAGACCTAACTGGCTAACGACTTCTTCCAAACGATCAGTACCGGATGAATGATCCACAGAGGTCATAACCACTGTCGCACCGATTGATTCCGCAAGTTCTTGTATACGTATATCATCTGTTGCTATAACAACTTGATCAGCAGTCGATTTAAGAGCTTGCTCATAGACATGTTGAATCATCGGCTTGCCAGCAATATCTAACAAGGGTTTTCCTGGCAGACGTGTCGAAGCAAAGCGCGCCGGGATAATGACCGTAAAAGACATAACTATTTACCTAACTTTTCATCCACAGTAAGCGTGCGTGCTTCGGTTTCAAGCATAACAGGAATATCATCTCGCACCGGATAAGCTAAACCATCAACCTTACAAATTAGTTCGTTTTTGGTTTTCTCATACTTCAGCTCACCTTTGCACAAAGGACAGGCAAGTATCGACAATAATTTAGTATCCATTTCTTTTACCTTTTTTTATAAACTCAATCTAAAAATTCTGGCCTTAACAGGGCCTTAGTCCAAACCTACATCTTTAATAATCTGCCCTGCCAGATCGCCATTTAATGTTGCTGATACGGGAAGAAACCACGCATCATTCAAATTAAATAATTCACATTTAACGGCATCTTTTTCCGTCATGATAATGGGAAGATTCTGACTAAATTCAAAATCACTTTTCTGGTAAGCGTGATGGTCTCCAAAAGCATGCGTTTCCAGCGTGATACCCGCCGCACTTAATGTCGTAAAAAAGCGTTCAGGATGACCTATCGCCGCGACAGCATGCACAGAACGTCCTGAAAAAAACGTTAGCGGCTTTGTTTGTTGCTTATTCATACTAATTATTGAATCGGCTTGCAGCAACATGCTAAATTCTTTTTGATTTAAACCTGACTGTCCATATGAACCCGCATTACTTGCACCATTGACAACAAGGTAAGGAATGCTTTGGAGACGACTTATGGGTTCACGCAAGGGTCCCATGGGTAATAAATGACCATTACCCCACTTTCTCTGACCATCAAAGACACATATTTCGATGTCTCGATGTAATGCATAATGCTGCAGTCCATCGTCCGATATAATGATATCACAACCAGCCTTTTCAAGGGTTTTAGCGGCTAGCACTCTTGAAGGACTTACAAATATGCGGCACTCGAGTTTTTTCTTGAGCATTAAAGGCTCATCACCTACTTCAGAAACAAGACTATGGGCAAACACTTCACGCACCTGATAGTTACCAAGTTTTGCGCCATAGCCCCGACTCACAATGCCAGGATTAAAACCTTTCTCCCGAAGGGATTCGACAAGATGGCAAACTAACGGTGATTTACCCGTTCCCCCGACCGTAATGTTTCCTACCACAACGACCGGCACCTTAACAGAATGGACCTTGAATAGGCCTAGACGATAAAAAAACTTTCTGATAGAAATAACAGCATAATAAATGAGGCTTAGCGGCCACAATAAATATAACCATATGGCACCTTGGTACCACGCTTTGGTTATTATTGCATCACGCGCTTGCGCCATATTTATAATCCGATCTTAAGATTGTTAAGACATATCGTGACTTTATTGTGCCGACTCTTCTGAAAAATTCATTCGATAGAGTTTGGCATATTCCCCATTCGCATCCAGAAGCGCTTGATGCTTTCCTTGCTCAATAATCAGCCCTTGATCCATCACGACAATTTTGTCGGCATTCTCAACCGTAGACAACCTGTGTGCGATTACCAAGGTTGTACGGCCTTTCATAAGATTATCTAATTCATCCTGAATCACTTTTTCAGATTCAGTATCCAGAGCAGATGTCGCCTCATCAAGGATCAGGATAGGCGCATCCTTTAAAAGTGCTCTTGCTATGGCTATTCGCTGGCGCTGCCCTCCCGATAAAGAGATGCCATTATCACCCACCATGGTGTCAAAACCATGTTCTTTTTCTTCAATAAATGACAAGGCATTAGCTTTCTTGGCAACATCCTGCAACTGATCCAGGCTAGCGCCGTCTAAGCCACCATAAGCAATATTTTTCGCCAAGGTATCATTAAATAAAGTCACTTGCTGAGTCACCAAGGCAATTTGGTCCCTTAGAGAGCGTAATTTGATTTGATCGATTGGGATGCCATCCAAGGTTATTTCGCCAGCATCTAATTCGTAAAACCGAGGAATCAAATTTGCCATGGTCGACTTGCCACTGCCTGAGCGACCCACTAAGGCAACAGTTTCCCCTGCCTTAATCGTTAAATTTATGTTTTTAAGAATGGGCTGAGGACTTGTTTCATATTTAAACGAGGCTCCTCTGAATACCAGCTCGCCCTTAGCACGAGTTATTTCGATTGTGCCTTCATCTTTTTCTTTGGGCGTGTCCATTATCTGGAACAAATCTCGTGCAGCAGCGACACCACGTTGAATTTTCTCATTCACCTGAGTCAACTGTCTGATAGGCTTTGCCATGGTTGACGCAGCGGCAATGATCACGACAAAGCTTGCTGCCGTCATATCGCCACGAACGGAAGGATCTAAGGCAATCCAGATTAGAATTGCAATCGCCAATGAGACCAAAATCTGAATAATCGGTGTACTCACAGACTTGGTCATTTCCATTTTTAAGCTTTGTTTCAGGTTATATTGGCTAGCATCACTGAAACGTTCAGTTTCATATTTCTCGCCACCGAATATTCGCACCACTCGATAGCCATTCACCACCTCTGACGCCACATGGGTGACATTACCGACGGAAGCCATAATCCGTTTACTAAGCTTTCTGAAGCGCTTACTCACAAAGGCAACCATGATACCAATGAAAGGCCCTAAACCTAGAAAAATAAGCGTGAGTTTCCAATTTGCAGACACCATAACGATAAATAAACCCACCACCGTTAAACCTTCACGCACAATGATGGTAACAGCATCGGTAGCAGCAGCTGAAACCTGCTCAACGTTATAAGTAATACGGGATATTAAGTGACCTGAAGAACTGGAATCAAAAAAACGACTTGGCAAGCTTAGATAGCGATCAAACACTTCCGTTCTAATTTTGTGGACAATATTCCGCCCCACATAAGCAATATAGTAGCCACCAAGAAAGCCACCTAAACCGCGCATCGCAAACAAGGCAACAATCAGGATAGGGAGTAATATTCTATTTTCTTCAGTTGGATGTTCTACGGTCTGAATGACAAATTCAAGTGCCTTGGCCATCGAAGCACTTGCCGCTGCATATATGGCATTACCGATAACACTAAGAATAAAAAAGAACTTAAGCGGTTTTACGTAAACCAGTAATCGTTTATAAATGCCCCAGTTTGAGTCGGTATTGTCACTCATGAATACGTTAACCTGCGTAATGACTATAGGTGGAAAATGGCCTTATCAGAAGATAAAGCCATAAAACTTCGATTTTAGTTTTTATCTGAACGTTGCGTGGTAATACTCAACTGTACAAAACCAAGCTGCCCAGCAACATCCATCACTCTAACAACATATTCATGCTGAGTTTTAGCGTCGGCAGTAATGATAAAAGGAATGTTATTCTTACCTTCGGAGAGTTTTTGAACTGCGCGTTTCAAGGTATCTTCTTGATTATTAACTAAGCTTCGATCATTAACAGAATATTCGCCTGCTGCATTAATCACTACCTCAATTTCATCTATCGCGGGTTTAGCCGGTTCTGCACTGGATTGTGGCAAATCAATCTCTAAATGACTTTCTTTGGTAAACGTGGTCGAAACCATAAAAAAGATAAGTAGAAGAAATACCACGTCGATCATTGGGGTTAAATCAACGGCTACGTTTTGATCTACCTGGCGTTTGAATTTCAAGCGTCTTTCTCTCCCTGGTTTTGTGCTTCACGGTCACCATGAAGCACTTCAACCAATCTCAAAGATTCCTGTTCCATATCGACAACTATTTCGTCAACACGGCGCAAGAAATATCTGTGAAAAATCAAGGCAGGAATAGCAACCGTCATACCTGCAGCGGTTGTTATCAAGGCTTCAGAAATACCGCCAGCCAGAGCAGCTGCATTACCTGCTCCTTCTAGCTGAAGCTGGGCAAAGACTTTGATCATACCAATAACAGTACCCAATAAGCCCAATAGTGGAGTAATAACGGCAATTGTGCCTAAGGCAGTTAAGAAGCGCTCCATTTCATGAACCACATGACTTGCTTCTTCCTGAATGCTTTCTTTCATGATGTCACGACCATGCTTGGCATTCACCAAACCTGACGCCAGTATTCTTCCAAGAGGTGCTGATTCTTTTAACTCTTTAATCTTACGTGCATTCAATTCTTTCTTTCGAATTGAAGCCCATAAATCCTGGACCATTGATTTAGGTGCCAAGCGACTAACTCGCAATGTCCAAAAGCGTTCAATAATAATTGCTAAAGCCAATACTGAACAAAGCAGTAAGGGGAACATGATAATGCCACCTGGCTTCAATAAATCTAACACTGACATTCTCCTTGAATGAGCTTTCGTTTATAAAATAAATTCGTGCTTTATACGTTTAAAGTGTATTGATATTAGAATTATTATTTTTACTAAAATCGACACGCATTAAAATAAGCTTTTAATTTGCGCTACTTTAGCACAAACAAGAATTTAGAAAAGCCTGATCTTTCTGATACAAGAGTCACTACAAGACATTTTTCATTATTCTTGCCTATATTCAATTAGTAAGCGTGAGTACAGATAACAAGACTTTTTATTGGCGCGCATGAGTAAGCATAAGATTTTCACCAGAGAACGAGTCATTGAATTTAATAGCACCTGAGCTGGATGTATTAAAGCTTAGCGTATTAAATTTTGAAATGCGTTGTAAAACTTGATCTGAGGGGTGAGCAAACTTATTTAAATACCCAGCAGAAAAAACCACATATTCAGCTTGAACATGCTTCAATAAAGCGAATGAAGAGCTTTTTGATGCACCATGATGCCCTGCTATTAAGACATCGGCTTTAAGCTCACCACGATAATGCTTTACTAAGTCCATTTCGGCTTCAGCCTCTAGATCCCCCATCATTAAAAATATCTTCCCCATCAAACGTATTCGGACAACACAGGAATGATTGTTTGAACTGGATTTAGAAACATTTTGCCCTGGATATGGGTACAAGACCTCTATTAAGAAATCAGCCTGCTGCCATTTCATTCCAGCCATGCAGCTATCAAAGCCGTTCACCTCAAGTCTTTCTGGCTGACCACTCCATTCTATCTCAGGTCGAAACTCATCATACAAAGAACCCAAGTCCCCCGCATGATCTGCATCCCCATGACTCACAATGATGCCAGTAAGTTGATTGGATTTTCGATGCTGCCTTAAATACGGCAAAATGATATTTTTAAGTGATGAACTTTTTTCAAACGCAGGCCCAATATCGTATAACCAGATTCTACCTTCAGATTTGATGGCTAGAGCTAGGCCTTGGCCAACATCAAAGACGATTAATTCAGGTTTATCTTCATAAAACCTACCCGGAAAAACAATGACTAAAACTAAAACAAGTACATATAAAACTGACAGACCCTTAAGCTTATTAAATACTAGCCAGACCATAAAGCCTATAAAAAAGCAGACAAGAACCCCAAAATTTACCTCTATCGACATAGGCACATTGAATACCTTCAAGGAAGCTAAATAAGCCGTCAGAAGCTCAATTGATTTATCTAAGACACTCAAAAAATAAAACGCAAAGACATCAGAAATAACTGACACCATCAACCAAAATAATGCTAAAGGGAGAATCAGGAGCGATATCCAAGGAATAGCAAATGTATTGGCCAAGACATTTTCCAGGCCATGCTTCGCACCTAAAATACTACTAAGAGGCACCATTGCCATCATTAGCAGAAGTTGCAGTATGACTAAAGATAGCCAGCGCTTAGGATCGAAAGAAGTAAGCTGGAATATCAGAAAAATTATTGCTACATATAAAAAAGAATACCAAAACCCCAAGTTTAAGGTCGCCAGCGGATCAAGCACTAAAATCAAAAAAAGCGCTAGAAAAAATATTTTCCATTTACTTTGTTTTATATAGCCAGACAGGTAAAACAGAGCACAGACACACATCACCCAAGCACGTTGTGCGGAAGGAGAGAAGCCAACCAATAGCACATACAAAAAACCTAAGACCGACACTAAAAGAATCGAAAACAAACTTCGAGGAAGAAGATAAAATATCCCCAACATGACCAAACCGACATGCAAACCGGAGATTGCAATCAAGTGTTGAGTGCCGGTATTGGCTAATACTTTAGCCTCTTCAGGTGAGAGCTTTGATCTATCACCTAGTAACAATGCCTTAATCACACCTTTATGACTTGTTCTATCTAAGAGTTTATTGGTTTTCTGGCTTACGTTTTTTCTGAACTGGTGATATTCATACGCCACGCGATCCAGAAAATGAAGAGTATCAATTTCAGGAGAAGCTATTTTATTTTTGACCGCACCCATCAAGACAATACGTTCATAAAACAGAGTTGTTTCGAAAGACCCGCCAATAAAATTTTTTGTGGATCTAACCTGTCTGCTTTTAATATTTAAAATATGGATACCTTCTGAAATATCCTCATCAAGAGGCCACCGTAAACGAGCTTTTAAGCCTTCATTTGCCAACAGCAAGCGATCATTAGCTTGAACGTTCAAAAGGCAGAAGTCTGCTGAAAAAGAATACTTACCTTGCCTGGGTAAACCACACAGGAAAACTGTGACCTGAACAATTTGTTGATCAAAAGAGGATGGAATTCGTGCGGAATGTATTCTTTCTGCCGAAATGCTAGCGTAAGCAAAACCAAAACTGAGCGCTAGAATATAAAGAGCCCATCCTTTGATTTGGTGACGTTTATAAATTCGACCAATAAATATTAAAAAAAGACCTAAGCTTGTTAGGGCTATTTGCACATAGACATAATAATTTAACGATTCATTACGACTATTTATCAAAACCCCACTAAAATAGAGTAAGATAACGCCGGTTATGAAACCTAGCATTGTTTTGAACATCAACTCTTCCTTGAGTTTGAACTTTTAGTGGTCTACAACTTCCATGCCCAAAAATTTTATTAAAAAATACATGCCTGACCCAAATTCGGTCAAAAATAATAAATCTTTGCGTTTCTTAGGCCCCTTGATTCATGACCCCAATCTGTGGCATTTAAATCGACATTCCGTATCTAAAGCGTTTGCCATTGGGCTTTTTTGGGGCTGCATCCCCATGCCCTTTCAAATGGTCGCTGCTGCTTTTTTTGCGATGCGTTTTAAAGCCAACCTCCCTCTTTCTGTTGCCATCGTTTGGTTTAGCAACCCGATAACCATGCCGCCGATCTTTTATGCTGAATATCTGCTGGGTACATGGATTTTAGATATTCCTGTATCAACTTTTGAATACGAACTTAGCATTAGCTGGATAAAAGATAGAATTTATAAAATAGGCTTACCCATGTATCTCGGCTCTTTTATTATTGGCGTTGTTTTAAGTGTGGCAGGTTATTATTCAATCACCTGGTTATGGCGAACAAATATCAGGAAGAAATGGAAAAAACGCTCAGAAGCCAGAATTAGCAGCGAGAAGAAAGAAGATCAGAAAAATACTTAATCTACAGCTTTAAGCTTACCTGACTCCATCAAGAATACCTTATCCATGGTATGCGCTAAACGCTTGTCATGCGTTACAAGGACAAAGCTTGTCCCCAACCTTCCTTGCAAATCTACCATTAGCTCTTGAACTTTCCCGGCGGTGCCTTCGTCAAGATTACCTGTTGGCTCATCCATCAACACACATTTAGGGTCATTCACTAAAGCTCGAGCAATCGCAACCCGCTGCCTTTCGCCACCTGAAAGCTCAGAGGGCTTATGCTTGACCCGGTGCGACAAGCCAACCAGATCGAGTAATTGAAGGGCTTTTTTCTCGGCATCCCTGCGTTTCAAACCAGCAATATAAAGCGGCATCGCGACATTTTCAGTTGCCGAAAATTCCGGCAATAAATGATGAAATTGATAGACAAAGCCCAAGTGTTTGTTGCGGAGTTTGGTAACAGCCTTAGACGTACTTTCATCTAATTTAACGCCACAGACCTCGACCGCCCCGGAACTCGCTTTATCTAGCCCCCCCAGAATATTGAGCAATGTGGTTTTACCAGAACCCGAACTACCGAGAATGCCAATAGACTCACCCATTTTTAATTCAAAATCCAGATTTTCAAATATGGTCACTGCATCAGCAGCTTCGCTGTAGGTTTTAGAAATGCCTGAGGCTTTAATAATCAAAGCATGTTCACCTGAAAAATCACTCATAACGCAAGGCCTCGGCAGGTTGAACTTTTGAAGCTCGCCAAGCAGGATAAAGCGTGGCTAACAGACTCATCACCAAAGCACTCCCTGTGACGATAACCACATCCTCCATTCGTAACTGAGAAGGCAGATCACTAATGAAATACACATCGGGATTTAGAAACTGAGTTTTCATCAGGGTTTCAATTGCCTGAATGATTTCACTGACATTCAATGATAACAATACACCTATTGTCGTTCCCACCAGGGTGCCAACGATACCAATATAAGCACCTTGAACGATAAAAATAGACATAATGGCTTTTGGTGTCGCTCCCATTGTTCGCAAAATAGCGATATCTGCTTTTTTGTCCGTCACCACCATGACAAGGGTAGATATAATATTAAATGCTGCAACGGCAACGATGACCATCAACAACAAACCTATCATGGTTTTTTCCATTCGAATAGCCTGAAACAAGTTGCCATGGGTTCGTGTCCAATCAACACTATAAAAACCAGCATCAAGGTCATAAGCAATTTCTCGAGCAACTTTAGGTGCATCGAGCAAGTTTTCCATTTTTAATCGAAGACCATGAACGGATTCATTCATTCTCAAGATTTTAGCTGCATCCGCCATATGAATCATGGTTAAGCTTGAATCAAGATCGGCTCCAACCCTGAAAATACCTTTGACAGTAAAACGTTTTAATCTGGGAAATACCCCTGCTGGGGTTAATGAAGCTTCTGGTAAAACAACAGTCACTTTATCATCTATAGAAATGCGTAACTGCTTGGCCAAGAGCTCACCAATAATAATATTAAACTCTCCTGGTTTCAGGACGCCTAAGCTACCTTCAACCATATGCTTGGAAATAATGGATACTTCCTGCTCTTCTTTGGGCAAAATTCCATTTAGCTGAATGCCATGTACGGAACCGTTTTTTGTGACCATCCCCTGAGCATTGATAAAGGGCGCAGCAGCCAGAACTTGAGGATGCCGGGTGACCTTTTGCTCGATCACTTTCCAGTCACGCATATCGGCATAAGGTTTAATCACAGCATGCGGCACCATGCCTAAAATACGTTGCTGTAATTCCCTATCGAAGCCATTCATGACAGATAGCACAGTAATCAGCAAAGCAACGCCAATTATCAAGCCGACCATAGATGTCAGTGATATGAAGGAAATAAAGTGATTTCGACGTTTAACCGCTGTGTAGCGCAAACCGATTAAGATGGGATAGAGTTTTATCATCGCGAGATTAAACCACAGCAGTTCTATGCAAACAATAGTATTTCTGCTTGGAAACATATTCTTTTTTTAACAATATGCTATTTGCTTTTTTACAGAAGAATCTACATTAACAAATGTATTCAGCAAGATTGACATTTTTTTGCTTTAATGAATAAACCAGAGCATATTATTTGAAGATAAAAATCATGACTGAGCAAATTGAAACCTTTGATGATCTTGTTAATAGAAGACAGTATTTTCGTGTTATCGATAATGTATCTATTGAAATAGCTAAAATTGATGAGCAACAGGTAGCTGCCGAGCAATTTGAACTATTGCCAGAGTTTGGCTTAATTTCTGAGTTTCAATTACTCGATGTTGAATCTAAACATCTGCTAAGGACATTAACGGATAAGGACAATAATCTAGGACAATTCCTGAAGATTATGAACAAGAAGCTAGATGCCTTGGCCAGAGTCATTTCTCTGAATCATCAAGTAATCCCTAGTGAGAGCATTATTGAAGTTAATTTAAGTGAAGGGGGTATTTCCCTGCCAACTCAACAATTTTTTCAAAAGGGCGACAAATTAGCCATCAAATTAGTCTTATTGCCTAATTACAGCGGACTACTTATCGAAGGCAGAGTGTTATCTTGTGCAAAGGCGGCTGAGCATTTTACTTTGCATATCGAGTTCTTAGACATCTCTGAGCCTCACCAGCAACTTATTGCACGCCATATCATGAGAATACAGAGCCAACAGAAGCACCATAAGACTTAATTTATTTACAGCAGATTCAGAGCCTATCTTGCATGCCCAATATTAAAGTAATCGATCAAAGCCTAAAGCAACTTAATCAAATTATTCTTGGTAAAGAGCATGAAGTAAAACTTGCGTTTGCTTGTTTGCTTGCAAGAGGCCATCTGTTAATTGAAGACCTTCCTGGAATGGGCAAAACAACCCTTTCACACGCCTTAGCAAACACGCTCGGTCTAAGTTATCAACGTATACAATTCACCAGCGACCTGCTGCCGGGTGATTTATTAGGTGTTAACATATTTGATCGTGACTCCGGAAAATTTAACTTTCATCCCGGCCCTATTTTCGCAAATTTAGTCCTTGCAGACGAAATAAATCGCGCCAACCCAAAAACACAAAGCGCGCTTCTAGAAGCGATGGAAGAAGGCCAGGTAACTCATGAAGGGGAAACTCGCACACTTCCAAAGCCTTTCTTTGTGATTGCCACACAAAACCCAAGTGAACAGGCAGGAACACACTCTCTTCCAGAATCCCAACTAGATCGCTTTATGATGAGAATAAGCCTGGGCTATCCTCATGCCGAAGCAGAGAAACAACTATTAAAAGGCACTAATCGACGTGACCTTTTGCTCTTAATTAAACCCTTACTCGAAGAACAAACGCTTTTAAAGATTCAGTCCTTGGTCAGTAAAGTGAAATGCGCTGACAGCCTAATTGACTATATCTATCGCTTGGCTGCTTTTACTCGCCAAAGCGATCAATGCAAGCATGGACTATCGCCACGCGCACTAATCTCGCTGTTACAGGCATCCAAAGCCTGGGCACTGATTGATGGCCGAGACTATTTAATTCCCGACGATGTTCAAGCAGTTTTCCCTTATTTAGCCGAACATCGAATTAGCCAACACTCGGTTTCCCAGCATGGATTATCGAGAGATTACACACCAATTAGCCAAAATATTCTGAGATCTGTTGATATTTTTTGAAATTACCCCATAAACAGCACTAAACTAGTCATCAAAACTTAAGCAGCAATACTTAGTTCAGAAACTCTCTGACGCATTTAAAGGAACTTTCTCTACATGAGCAACACTAAGCACGTAAAACTACTAATTCTTGGTTCTGGACCAGCAGGCTATACCGCTGCCGTTTATGCAGCTCGCGCTAACTTAAATCCAGTGATTATCACAGGGATTCAGGCTGGCGGACAACTGACACAAACAACGGATGTTGATAACTGGCCTGGCGATGTAGAAGGACTTCAAGGACCGGATTTAATGGAGCGCATGAAAGCCCATGCAGAGCGTTTCGATACCGAAGTTATTTTCGACCACATCAATGAGGCTGACTTGTCTCAAAAGCCATTTCGTTTAACAGGAGATTCCGCTGAATACACTTGCGATGCCTTAATTATCGCAACGGGTGCATCTGCTATGTATCTTGGGCTTGAATCCGAAGAGAAGTTTGCAGGTCGTGGCGTTAGTGCTTGTGCAACGTGTGATGGTTTCTTTTACAGAAAACAAACTGTTTGTGTCATTGGTGGCGGTAATACGGCTGTAGAAGAGGCCTTATACCTTTCAAATATTGCGAAAGAAGTTATTTTGATTCATAGAAGAGACACGCTTCGCTCAGAAAAAATCCTTCAGGATAAGCTTCTTGAAAAAGCCAAGAATGGCAATATCCGCATAGAGTGGATGCACACTTTAGAAGAAATATTAGGTGATGACGCTGGTGTTACCGGGGTTCGCATCAAATCAACTGAAACAGGCGAAGAAAAGCAATTAGACACAGCGGGCGTATTCATCGCAATTGGCCACAAACCGAATACGGGTTTATTTAATGGCCAACTTGAAATGAATAACGGCTACTTGAAAATAAAATCCGGCTTAGAGGGTGGTGTCACAGCCACAACTATTCCGGGTGTGTTTGCTGCGGGCGATGTGACTGATCAGGTTTATCGTCAAGCGATCACCTCTGCCGGCTTCGGCTGTATGGCGGCATTAGATGCTGAAAAGTATTTGGATGAATTGCACTAGCCATAAAATGAGTGCTTGCTCTTAAAAAGGGCAAGCACAGTGTTGCCGCCCTCACTCTTAACTCTGCTACCTTATGTCACAACTCCCTTGGCTCGAAGACCATACCCCCTTTCCAGACCCTGAAACAGCCCTAGCTGAACCTAACGGCTTACTTGCTGCCAGTTATGATCTAAGCCCTGAACGCATCCTACAAGCCTATAGATCAGGCATATTCCCATGGTATTCAGAAGGCCAACCTGTGCTCTGGTGGAGCCCAAATCCTCGTTGCATGATATACCCCAACGAACTTCATTTTTCAAAAAGCCTGAAAAAGCATATTCGAAAAACACGCCCTAAATTGACTTTTGATACGGCTTTTGAGCAAGTGATTCATCATTGCGCCAGACTGGATTCAGAAGAAGGAACCTGGATAACCGAGGAAATGGAAGAAGCCTATACTCAATTACATAAGCTAGGACATGCACACTCGGTTGAGGTATGGAGAGAAGATACGTTAATTGGCGGCCTTTACGGCCTGGCCTTGGGCAGGTGTTTTTTCGGCGAATCGATGTTTTCACTGGAAACCAATGCTTCAAAAATCGCTTTTTCAGGATTATGCCAACAGCTTCAAAAATGGGACTACCAACTGATTGATTGCCAGGTTGAAAACCCACATCTTTTAACATTGGGTGCAATAACAATTGAGCGCTCGATTTTTCTAGAAAATTTAGACCAGGCATTAAAAGCTGAAGAAATTAATCACAAATGGATCTTTGACATTGAGCCACTACAATAAGATTATCTAAGGTACGGTTTCTTGGTATGGCTGCAACATAAAGGATTATCCATGACAGACTTGGAAAAGCTGCATTTTTTCACCACACCAGAACAAAAATGTGGTTATCTTCCAGATCAGTTATCTACTACATTATTTGTTGACCCTAACGCTATTATCACTAAAGATCATTACTCTACACTTTCAGACTTAGGCTTCAGACGCAGCGGCAAACATTTTTATCGACCCTATTGTGAACGTTGCCAAGCCTGCACGCCCATTCGCGTCGAAGCCGCAGCCTTTTCGCCCACTAAAAGCCAAAAGCGAATACTGAGAAAAAACAGCCAATTGAAAGTCCAAATCATGCCAGCAGACTTTCATGAAGACCATTATCTACTTTATGAAAAATACCTGCACAGTCGCCATGCAGATGGCGATATGTATCCACCTAGTCGTTCTCAATACCGCTCTTTCTTGGTGGATGGGCATAGTAGCACTCAGTTTATCGAGTTTTCGCTGGATGGACACTTATGCGCAGTGGCCGTTTGCGATCAACTAAATGATGGTTTATCGGCTATTTATACGTTTTTTGATCCAGACTGTTCATCACTCAGTCTAGGGAAATATGCCATTTTATGGCAAATAGAAGAAGCAAAAAAAAGAAAGCTAACATATTTATATCTTGGATATTTTATTAAAAACTGTCGAAAAATGGCCTATAAAAACCAATATTCCCCTTTTGAAGCGCGTATAAATAACCAATGGTTTTCTGAAAATCAGCTCGAAATTCTTGCAAAAGAAGCCTCTAAAACGCTTGTTCAATAAATAAACACTTTGCGTAATGGATTCATTTCAGGCAGAATGTCGCACTTTTCTTGTAGGTGACATTTATTTCATGTGTAAATAATGCTTGTTAAGCATTTACCAACACGGAGACTAAATCACCCTGTAAGAATCACTTACTCTAATAATTATGAGGTTAGGCTTTAATGGCGAAAGAAGATGTCATTGAAATGGAAGGCACAATTGTTGATACCCTTCCTAATACGATGTTCCGCGTTGAACTAGAAAATGGCCATATTGTCACGGCCCATATCTCTGGCAAAATGCGTAAAAACTACATTCGAATTTTAACTGGTGACAAAGTCAAAGTTGAAATGACACCTTACGACTTATCGAAAGGTCGTATCACTTACCGAGCAAGATAAACTAACTGGTAATTTATCTATTCATGAGTAGATAAGCTAGCAAGGTTTCAAAAAAGCATTCTTATCAGACAAAATAAAACCCCAGTTTTTAAGTGGGGTTTTATTGATTATGCTTATCAGACGACAGGTGAAAGCCTATTTATGCTGGCACCTCTTCAAAATCAAAGGTTATTTGCCCCTGTCGAAGATTAATATGGACTTCGCCTCCATTTGATAAACTTCCAAACAAGATTTCTTCGGCTAATGGTTTTTTGATATCTTCCTGAATCAATCTTGCCATCGGTCTTGCGCCCATTTTGTCATCATAACCTTTCTCAGCCAAGTAGGTCTTAACTTCATCATCGACAAAGAGAACGACATTTTTACTATCCAGTTGAACTTGAAGCTCCATAAGGAACTTATCAACCACATAACAAACAGTCTCTCTTGATAAGGAAGCAAAAGGAATAATTGCATCCAAACGATTTCTAAACTCTGGAGTAAACACTTTCGTTATAGCCTCCATTCCGTCACTTGAATGATCTTGCTCACTAAAACCAATCGAACGGCGACTAATAACCTCCGCACCTGCATTGGTTGTCATCACCAGAATCACATGACGGAAATCAGCTTTACGCCCATTATTATCGGTCAGGGTTCCATGATCCATAACCTGTAGCAATATATTAAACACTTCAGGATGGGCTTTTTCAATTTCATCCAATAAAAGCACACAATGTGGATGCTTGTTAACCGCTTCCGTCAATAAACCACCCTGGTCATAACCAACATAGCCAGGAGGCGCACCAATCAAACGACTAACTGTATGTCTCTCCATATATTCAGACATGTCAAAACGCACCAATTCAATACCTAAGACAGTCGCCAACTGTTTAGTCACTTCTGTTTTACCGACCCCTGTAGGACCAGAAAACAAGAACGAACCATCTGGCTTTTCAGCAGACTTAAGTCCGGCACGAGACAATTTAATCGCTGTAGCCAAAGACTCAATTGCCTTATCTTGACCAAACACCAGCATCTTAAGGTCACGCTCAATATTTCTAAGCATATCTTTGTCTGAACTAGAAACATTGCGAGGTGGGATGCGCGCAATCTTGGCAACAACGTCCTCTATATCTATGACTTCAATCGTTGCATTGCGTTGATCGGCCGGCTTTAATTGCTGGGATGCACCCGCTTCATCAATAACATCGATAGCTTTATCTGGCATATGGCGATCAGTAATATAGCGATCAGCTAATTCAGCGGCTGCTACTAAGGCGGCATCAGAATACTTTAGATCATGATGCTCTTCAAACTGAGTTCTGAGACCCCGCAGAATACTAATGGTGTCTTCTACATTTGGCTCCATAACATCAATTTTTTGGAAGCGACGCGCTAAAGCACTATCTTTCTCAAAAATCCCTCTAAACTCGGTAAAGGTAGTCGAACCAATACAACGCACTTCACCCGAACTGAGCAGGGGTTTCAGTAGATTAGACGCATCCATCACACCACCTGACGCGGATCCCGCACCAATGATAGTATGGATCTCATCAATAAATAATATTGCATGTTCTCGCTTTTTTAATTCAGCTAAAAGCGCTTTAAATCTTTTTTCAAAATCACCGCGATATTTTGTGCCAGCAAGCAAAGAACCCAAATCAAGAGAATAGACTTCTGCATTTGCGATAATATCCGGAACATTCCCGTCTACAATTTGTTTCGCTAAACCCTCTGCAATAGCTGTTTTACCAACACCCGCCTCACCCACTAGAAGTGGATTATTTTTGCGACGTCTCGCCAAGATCTGAACAACCCTATCAACTTCTTTTTCTCGACCAATCAGGGGATCAATCCGCCCTAAACTAGCTTGCTCATTTAAATTCGATGCATAAACTTCCAAAGGGTTACTCTGACCACCCTCTTCCATACCTTCTTCTGCCGCTGACTCACGATCAACATCTTGATCCGACTCTGCAGCACCAGGTACTTTCGAAATACCATGAGAAATATAGTTAACGACATCAATACGGGCGACATTCTGCTTTTTCAGCAAGTAAACAGCCTGACTTTCTTGCTCACTAAAAATTGCAACCAAGACGTTCGCACCAGTAACTTCTTTCTTGCCAGAAGATTGAACATGAAACACTGCTCTCTGGAGAACCCTCTGAAACCCAAGCGTTGGCTGAGTCTCTCTTTCTCCATCTGAAACTGGAATTAAAGGCGTCGTTGAATCGACAAACTCAATCAATTCAGCTTTTAGATCTGACAAGTCTGAACCACAAGAGTTTAAGACTTGTAAAGCCGCCTCATTATCCAGCAGCGCCAATAAGAGATGCTCTACGGTCATAAACTCATGGCGTTTTTCACGCGCATGCCGAAACGCATCGTTCAAAGTCAATTCAAGGTCTTTACTTAACATTGGTCACCCCTGAGATTATCAATCTACTTAGTAAGGCATACTTCATTTCAATAGTTTTCCTATTTGTACCCGTTCGTATTCCAAGCAATATACATCACACTTGTTTAATCTCGCACAAAAGTGGATGCCCAGATTCAGCAGAATATTGATTCACAAGAGCAGCCTTAGTCTCGGCAATATCACGTGTAAACACACCACAGACAGCCTGGCCTTGAGTATGCACCGCCAACATGATCTGTGTCGCTTTCTCTTCGCTCATTCCGAAGAAGGATAATAATACTTCGACCACAAAATCCATCGGCGTATAATCATCATTCAACATTATAACCTGAAACATAGACGGGCTTTTTAATGCCGGTTTTGAAGGCGCTACCAACAAACCATCACCATGATCAGGAGTACTTTTAGTTCCTTGTGCTAATACTAGTAGAGAATTACGAATTTTACTCATAGCTTGATACGTTTTTTTACATTTCTATTTATATGGGGTGTGGAGAGCTATTTTGCAACACTTCTGCTCATAATGAAAAAGTTTAATGACAAGAAGGCTAAATTACGAAACAAAACAAAAAACAGCTGACAAAATCACTTCTTTTATGCAAAGCCCTTGACTACAACTAAAAAATATTCAACAGTAAGCCCTTGATGCGGATTGCATCTTTTTGAAGCCAATAAAAATAATATTCTGACATTACTAATGACGTAGTCTGGGTGCTTTAAAACCCCCTAGGCAAAGCCTCCCGCTATGCCACTGACTACACGCATTATAAGAATGTCCGAGACACGGGAGTCGGTATGTTTCAAGGTACAGTTAAGTGGTTCAATAACGCCAAAGGATATGGTTTCATCGTTGAAAACGGTGAAACTGAAGACCTGTTTGCGCATTTCTCTTCCATACAAATGGACGGATATAAAACCCTAAAAGCAGGGCAAGCAGTTGAATTTGAAAAACAAGCTGCAGATAAAGGTTTTCATGCCATCAATATCCGCTGCGCAGAGCAAGCATCAGAAAACAAAGTGGACCACGACGATTTTATTTCAGTCGAAGAACCTAGCTTTTCGCATGAACAATCGGGCACAACAATCAGCACTCAACAAGCAACAAGCGAAAAACAAAAAGAGTCTGTTTAACTAACGCTATTAGCTTTACATTTGAGCTAACCAAATCTAAGCAAGTTATAATTATTCTAGTGATAGCAAATATCCCTAGATGTTTTTACTAACTTGACTTAGCATACTTGAATGGCTGAACTATATCTTTTCAACAAACCCTTTAATGTATTATCACAATTTACCGACAACAATGGTCGATCAACGCTTGCCGACTTCATAAATACACCTGATATTTACCCGGCAGGAAGACTTGATTACGATTCAGAAGGCCTATTAATCCTAACATCTTGCGGTGAATTACAAGCCAGAATAGCGGACCCAAAGCATAAACTACCAAAAACATACTGGGTTCAGGTCGAGGGTGATATTGACGATAAAGCTCTAAATAAACTGGAATATGGCGTCTTATTAAAAGATGGATTAACAAGACCGGCTAAAATAAAACGCATTAATGAGCCCGACATATGGCCAAGAATCCCACCAATCCGTTACAGAAAAAATGACACCACCTCCTGGATTGAACTTACCCTTACCGAAGGCCGCAACAGGCAAGTGAGAAGAATGACTGCAGAAGCAGGCTTTCCGACTTTGAGACTCATTCGATACAGCATTGGCCCATGGTCAGTAAAAGACTTAGAGCAAGGAACTTATATTAAGCAAGAAGTTCATCTACCTAAGCGTACCGACAACGACAAAAACTTAAAGAAAACTCAAAACAAAGCCTATAAATTTAATCCAAAATCTAACATTATACGTAAATAGACTATAACGCGCTCATAATCCGAAGACTTTGGCTTATAGCATTTTCAGTGTTATCATTCTTGGCTAATAATAAAGTAGCTTATTAGCCACACTATTCTTGCTAGAACAGAGACTTAGATAGCTAAACTTATACGCCTTAACGACAGCGACTAAGCTCTACACAAGAAGTTATTCTAAAAATCATAAGTAAATGGAGAGATACCATCATGGCAATTGAATTACCTGCATTACCGTATGCAATCGACGCACTAGCACCACACATTTCACAAGAGACTTTAGAATTCCACTATGGAAAACACCATGCTACCTATGTGACCAAGCTAAAAGCCGCCATTCCTGGCACTGAATTCGAAGATATGTCTTTAGCAGATATTATCAAAAAATCTAGCGGACCTATTTTTAACAATGCAGCTCAAATCTGGAACCACACCTTTTACTGGAATTGCTTAAGCCCAAATGGTGGTGGTGAGCCAACTGGCGCAGCTGCTGATGCAATTAACAAAGCATTTGGCTCATTTGCTGAGTTCCAAGCAAAATTTGACGATAAAGCAGTTAACAACTTCGGCTCAAGCTGGACCTGGTTGGTAAAAAATGCTGATGGCTCACTTGAAATAGTGAACACAAGTAATGCAGGAACACCAATGACTTCTGGTCAAATTGCGCTATTGACTGTGGATTTATGGGAGCATGCTTACTACATTGATTATCGCAACGCTCGACCAGCCTACTTGTCTGCTTTCTGGAAACTTGTAAACTGGGACTATGTTACTCAAAACCTAGCTAAATAAACTTAGTAGACATAAAAAAACCAAAGCAGAAATGCCTTGGTTTTTTTATGCCTTGAATTTATGTCGATGAAAAAGTTGACCCTTACTTTACCATCATCGTTTTATAGACTGAATCGATTGCGGGTTTTTCCTGTTTAGATAACTCTTCAGGATCTGCACCATTATCTGCCTTAATAGATAAATTCAATTCCCATAACTCATCAAATTTCTCGACGGTAACCGCACGCGTTGCTTCCTTATTTCTCAAGATTGTCGGCCGAAGAAATACAATCAAATTTTGTTTGGATGCTGTGGCTTTCTCACTTCTAAATAAGGCACCAATCCATGGGATATCACCCAATAACGGCACTTTACTTTCAGTCATAATAACGTTGTCAGAAATCAAACCACCCAGCACAATGGTTTCACCATTATCCGCCAATACATTGGTTTTAATTTGACGCTTAGTGGTTGTGATATCCGCGCCAACAGAAGAGCCTTTAACACTTGAAATCTCTTGTTCTATTTCAAGACGCACCAAGTCACCCTCACTAATGCTTGGAGTTACAATTAGCTTAACACCCACATCTTGTCTTTCAATCGTTGTAAATGGATCAGCGGTTCCCGCACCACCAGTGGTAGATTGACCGGTAATAATCGGAATATTTTCACCCACAATGATCGAAGATTCTTGATTATCCATCGTAATGACTTTTGGCGTTGATAAAACATTAGCACTTGAGTCTCCCTCAAGAGCTTGAACTAAAGCTCCCCAACTCACCCCTCCTTCGCTCTCCCTACCAAAACCAAAGGTTAAACCATCATTCACACCTGCAAGACCACTCGCATCAATAGATCCATCAGAACTACTTTCTTTCGAAATTATTGCGCCCAAGACATTCGCTGTCGTTAAGCCTGCATTACTAAAACTCGTGAGTGCGCCCGGTATAGAAGCTCCTTTATCAAACATTGCCCACTGAATACCAAGTGAATTGGCATTATCATCAGAAATTTCAACAATAGCCGCTTCTATAAGCACTTGAGCTCTTCGTATATCTAATTGATCAACAATACCTTCCAGTTCTTGAATTACTGAAGGCTCCGCTCTTACTACCAA
>TARA_R110001592_G_scaffold3525_3_pt1 | contig 35388 bp, 38 predicted proteins | sample TARA_R110001592 | Tara Oceans TARA_R110001592 (sample SAMEA4398387) | marine metagenome | biome: Polar Biome; feature: [SRF] surface water layer (ENVO:00010504); material: water (ENVO:00002006), including particulate matter (ENVO:01000060) such as... | depth 5 m | reverse complement strand
GCACAGGAGCCGCAGGCGGTGTAACGGGCGCAGCAGGTTTTGCGGGCGCGCCGCCGAAGATCGCTGGCTTTGCTTTTTCAGCTGGCGTTGCGGGTGCGGCTGGCGCAGCAGGTGGTGTTGTTTCTTGCACTGGCGCAGCAGCGGGCGGTGTAACCGGCGTTTCAGGTGCGGCGGGTTGTACGGGCGCTGCAGGCGGCGTAACGGGCGCAGCAGGTTTTGCAGGCGCGCCGCCAAAGATCGCTGGTTTCGCTTTTTCAACTGGCGCGGCAGCAGGTGGTGTGCTTTCGTCTTTCTTGTAATTGCCAAAGAGGTTTTCTTTGATGTCGGCTGCTGCCTTCATCAACGCTTCGTCTTCGCTTGATGCTGGCGCAGCAGGTGGTGCGGCGGGCGGCGTAACGGGCGCGGCGGGTTGCGCCGGAGCGGCTGCGGCTGGCGTTCCACCGAAGATCGCTGGTTTTGCTGTGCCTGTGGCAGGCGGCGTTGTGTTGGCAGAATCACCGCCAAAGAGGTTTTCTTTCACGTCAGACGCGGCCTTTACCAAGGCTTCGTTTTCTTGTGGTGCTTGCGTGGCTGTCGCGACGGCCGTTGTTGCCGCTGCTGCTGCAGGCGCGCCGCCAAATACAGCGGGCGGTGCTTTTTGAGCTGCAATATCTGCGGGGCGTTGTGCTGCCAGAGGTGAGGCTGCCGGCGCTTGTTGTTGAGGGGCTGCTGCTGTTGGCGTTGCCGGCGCTTGTGCAAGTGGTGTTTTCGCAACGCCGCCGCTGCCGCCGGTTGTTGTTCCGCCGCCTGTCTTGCTGGCTTCGCTTTGTGGTGGGATATCATTTAAGATTGCGTGAATTTGAACGAGCGCGGCAATCCCTGCATCAACAGGATCAACAGAGGGTTTGTTATTGTTGGTAAAGCCGTCATGCATCGCGGCGATTTCTGCGGATGTTTCAACGGCAACATCGGCGCGGATCGCTGTCCATGTTTTATTGACCATCAAGTCACGAAGCTTGGTAATTGCGCTGGCGTGTTTGATCAGTGTTTCATCCGGTGGCGGCAATGACATGTAACGTGTCACGCGCATGGCTTTCGCAAATCCGGGGTTGGAATAGAAGATCGCACAGTCAACAACGGTTTCACCGAATGTAATAACGGCCTGACCTTCTTTAAATCCGCGCAATCCGTCATAGCTCGCACGTGGTCTGAGCTGAACACCGGCTTGTTTGGTGTCGTGATACGCACCAAGTTCACCACCGCCGGACATCTGGAAACCGGAAACCTCGGTCACCATCGCACTACCAACGGTTTTTTCGAAAAAGTCTTTTGTTTCTGTCGGGTCTTCAAGTTTACCGAAGATCTTAATGTTACAGTTCGCTGTGATGGATTGTGCTTCTTCGCGCACACGTTTTTTCATGGCCGGTAAATCCTGTCCCGCGAAAACGAGAGAGAAACCAAGAGAACGCGCCTGTGCGGCCATAACAGCCATACCTTCGGCAACGTAGTAACCAACCTCGTCAAAAACAGTCATAAACGGTGTTGAGGAGTGTGTTGGTTTGTTTTCAATAACAGACGCGGAATCCCCTTCAACGGTTGAGCCCAAGGTCGAACCCATCATACCTTTAATAGAGGCCGATACGATTTTACCAAGGTTGGCAACCTCATCGCCTGATTTTTCAAGAGCAGGCACAAGAACGACCAGAATACGTCTGTTCAAGACGACATCGACCATATCCACGTCGGCGGCCTGTGTATCAAAAATATAACCGTAATCATCGCCCAAAGATTGAAGGGAGCGCGTGAACTGCATCGCAAGATAACCGTGCTGCTGACTGGCTGTTTCTGTATTATATTGCGGCGTATCAGGGCCTGGTGGCTTGACTTTACCTTCGTCATCATACGCTTCGCCGATAAAACCGGGCAATGTGTCGAGATATCCGGTCATACCAGAGCGGATTTCCGCAGGTACAACTTCGTCACGTGCCAATTTAATGACGTTATTCAAAGACAGGTAATCCCGAATTGTCCGAACAGACATCGGCACTTCCTGATGGTCACGTTTCCATGTCAAAACAGGCATCATCGAGCCGACCAAAGACACCGCACGTTCTTTCCACATGGCGTTGTCACCACCACTTTCAGGCATCAAACTAACGAGCATGTTTGTCAGATAAGAGGCTGAGCCTGATGAGAACGGGTTCATGGTATTGGACGGTGCTTGAATATCGGCGTTACCTGTCATATAGTTCAAGACGAGCAAGTCATCATCACGACCGAAGCGACGTACGAGAGAGGACAGTGAAGACCAAAGGTCAGTATCAGCTTTACCATCGACATACACAAAACCCGAGCCCCATGACATAGCGTTTGTCACAAGAGATTTCAGACCTTCTGTTTTACCGGCACCGGTTGTTCCTAAATAAAGGAAGTGGGTTCTGATATCGGAGTTTGTAAACCAGACTTCTTCATTGGTTTTTTCAACATTCCCAAGATACAAAATACCTTCGGCATTACCGGGTTTGCCATTACGGCCATTATTGATGTCTTTGTGCTTTGTGCCCAAGGGGAGTTTGAATGCCAAACTTCTGTCTCTTGAAACGAGCCACAGAAAATAGATGAACAGAAAGAATAAAATCATGTCGCCGAATGTCAGCATCCACGCATTAATATAGATGGAGAAGGCAGAGATGAAGAATATAGCGGTTGAATATGACGGGCTGGAAAGGGCATCGGCAATACGAATCGATAGCGGACGCACATCCCGTAAGATTGCCTCATGTTTATGTTCGTATTTCCTTTGATTTAATGCCATTTACTAAGTGTGCTCCATATTATCGATTATTAAGAAAATCTTCGGCCGAAACGGGGACGCCTGAGGATTGTCTTGGTTCTGCGCTTGCTGCCATTGATTCCAGAGCGCTGCTGCCTGACATTTTACTCGGTACGGATGAAGAAACGCTCCATATTAAAACAAGAACAATCACAAGGGTCACGGCAAGGAAAGCACCGAGCTTGTCACTGCCGCCATCTTTCGATGATGCGGCTTGGTCGGCTGCTGCGACATTGGTGTTAGATGCGGCGGCAACAGGTTTGATCTGCCCATGCGCATTTTGCAACACGCTGGATGTTTCCATCAAGATTTCGAGCGCACTCTCTTTGTCATCAAAAGAGGCAATGTCATCCATTTTTCCATCCTGCGTTTTCAGGACAAGTGAAAAGTTTTTATCGCCTTTATTTTCTTTAATCGTAAAAGCCGCCGACTGTGCTTTGTCGAGATCCATTTGCCAGACAACCGGCATTTGCGCTGTCGGCAGGGAAAGAATCAATTTGCTGTCGACAATCTTAATTGTCGATGTGAGCGTATCTGTCTTTTGCACTGTATTTTTTTTCATATCCAGTTTCTTTCCTTAAATATTTTCATATCATCATGAATCGTATTTATACAGCCTTCTTCACGCCGCGTTTCTTAGACTTGCTGTAATCCAATTGAGGGATCGGGCGTGCCTTTATTGAATTCATATATGTTTGAATTGTATCAACGGCGTGCTCTACCTTAGGTACGGGAATAGGGCGCTGCGTTAGTTTTTCTGCCTTGAAATGTGACATAGAGCCCAAAGCTTCCATATGATAACTTTGGCGACCCATATTGTTCAAGGCGTACCATAAATTCCGATCATGCGCGCGTAGCCATACAAATTGGCCGGACGGTAAAACGCCACCTTCTTCACGCGCAAATTGTAATGCTCTGAGCATTGCGGTTGTTTCAAAAGCATGACGGTTCGCTTGCGCCAACGTAGAGCCGGACAGGTTTTTATCCTTCAGTACATTGCGCGCTTCTGACAGTAATTTCCGATCCTTCGACAGGTTCAGCCCGCCCTTCATCGACCAACAGCGCGCCAAACGACCAAGGAAGTCTTCGGCTTCTACTCTTTTTCGTGCGGCTTTCAGGCAGAAGGCGGCGAGCAAAACTTGCTTATAATTATCAATTGTTTTAGAGCCGCGCCAAGGTCGCCCTAACTGATCGGTAAAGGCTTGTGTTGTGCTGCTATTGTCTATTTTCCCGTCAGGAACCTGAATCGCATTATAGGCCAACCATTCTTCGGGGCCCAAAGCCTCAGCAAAGAGTGGAAGCTCTGCCGGTACAGGTGCACCCGGTGGGCGCGGCGGTTGTTTCGCAGGATTAAATTTTACGAACGGCGTAATAACCGGGAATACTTTTGATTGTACTTCAATCAATTCTTCCAACCCTAATTTTCTTCTAAAGCGCGTTCCCGGGCCATTAAACATACACCAAAGCGCACCCGCACCCATTAGCAATACGATCGGGGTTTTAAGCGGTTGCATAGCCATCGCGCTGAATTTTGCCAGACGGTCATAATTCAATTCTTGTTTTGTATATTCGGCAACGCCGTTAATTCTGCCGTATCCCTCAAGGTGATAAAAGAACGGCTCATCCGATCCGCCATATTTGAACATATAATCACTCGGCAAAAACCATGATACAAGCCACATTTCACCATAACGAATCCAACGCACAAGATCCCTGACCTCTGTGTCGAAAAACACCCAGAACAGCCAGACGAGCACGCCAAAAATAATCAGCATCAGCGCCCAGCCAATGCCGTTTTCGTATAAGGTGTCGTTTGATTGTTGCCCGCCTGCCACGTTTTAAAACCCGATTATTATTGTCATTGCTTACCATTGAATTTTCATTCAAAGCGTAATTTAGCAGAAAAGACTATAAAAAACCAATAGTTAAGATCATATAAATTTGCATATTTATATGCGTGTGATATCGCCCGTAAATGATCGGCATAATTAATAGGTGCGAAATACAAATTATGCTGGACAAGAAATAAGCACTCGTATAGAAGAATGTTTCGAAATTTGGTGTGTTGCAATCGTTTTGTTGACTTATCATTATAGGGTCGATAGATTTCGAACGTTATATACCAAAAGGGGGCAACCTAACCCCTGCCGTTTAAGGCGTAATAAGGTTGATGCTTTGGTAAGCCCTTATAGCTCAGTTGGTAGAGCAGTTGATTTGTAATCATCAGGTCCGCGGTTCGAGTCCGTGTGAGGGCACCATTCCCCCCCCATATAAAAACGCCATGTGTCTCACGTTATCTTTAGCCCGATCAACGCGATCAACAACATGGCTAAAAAGAAAAGCCGTTGCGGCGATATTGGCTCTTGCAGAAAATAAATGCCAAACACAACCGTCCCAAGCGCGCCAATACCAACCCATATCGTATATGCCGTCCCAATAGGCAGCGTTTGAGCGGCCTTCGTGAGTAAAAACATGCTAAGCGCCAATGTTGTGATTGTAAAAATACTGGCCAGCGGTTTTGTGAAGCCTTCGGTGTATTTCAGGCCGACAGCCCAACAGACCTCAAGCAGACCCGCGATAATAAGATAAACCCAAGCAATAGACATGTGATGCCACCTTTTGTAAGCGTTAAAAAAGGCGTCGTCTTGTCTTGACCGGGTACGGCGCATCTCGTCCGGAAGGGGGCCACCCTATCAAATCATTATTTTTGATGCAATATCTCTGGGGATGCACGGTTGATCCTTTGGCAAAATAGGCATGCATGAGTGATGTTTTTTTGATGGTAAAGTCGATTTTATCAAGAGAATCGCAAAATCGATCATTTCGCGCTTGACAGAAGGCATAAAAATCTTTTTTCTGCACATCTGTCTTTGCTGACAATTCCGATAGAATGTGGAGGGGTGGTCGAGTGGTTAAAGGCAGCGGATTGTAACTCCGCCCGCGCAAGCGTACGCAGGTTCGAATCCTGCCCCCTCCACCATTTAATTTAACAAACGCCCTTTATGGGTGTTTTTTTGTGCCTAAATCCCCCAGTGTTTAGGCGGTTTAGCACTATTCTTTGAGTACTGTTAGAGCGTAAAAATCATTAAATTTCCTCTCAATTCTCACATTCTCTCACGCTTTTGAGCACTAAACGATTTTTTCGTACTCAATATAACACCTTGTTTTATAACGATTTCTGAAAATCTAATTTCGCATCCTATAAATGGTTGGTTTCATACCGCTTTTCGAACTAATCAAAAAATTTTGTGATCTCGTCGTCGTTTTTCAAGCCAATCCTGTACCAGCCTTATTAGGAACAATTAATAAGGAGAAAATTATGCGTACAAGTACGAAAAACCCATCTGAAATGACGAGCAAAGAGCGCATGGTTGAAATTGCCAGTATCCTAGCCCGAGGTCTCTCCCGATTTAAAAATAACCAGCAAAAGCAACGTATTGAGAGAAGTTCCGCTGGACTTCACGCCTCTTCGAAGCATTCATGCGATGAGCAAAAAAGCTCTTAAAAAGAACCGTTAAAAAAAGAGGATATGAGATGGAAATTAACATACTACAAGAATATACGAGCCTTGAGGAAATGAGCGTTAAAGAGCTTCTCAAAGAATGGCCACGCTATTTTGATACGCCACCAAAAACAAAATCGAATAAAAAATATCTGGTTAATGAGCTGATCTACCGTGTGCAAGAATTGGCTTATGGAGGCCTCACCAAAAAGACCATTGATCGGCTGGAGGCGCTGGCTGAAAGCAAATCCTTGAACGAACGAAAATACGACAACACACGACTTGCCATTGGCACGCATCTTATTCGCGAGGTCAAAGGCGTGGAGCATCACGTTACGGTTTTAGAAGATGGTTATGAGTACCAAGGAACAAAATATAAAAGCCTTTCTGGTGCGGCTTTTGCTATTACCGGAACGCGCTGGAACGGCAACGCCTTCTTTGGACTGCTTAAAAATAAAGCCACCCGCCCATATCATAAATCAAGGGGGCGCAAATAATGACAGAAAAGAAGATTTTACGTTGCGCTGTGTATACGCGTAAATCCACCGAAGAAGGTCTGGATATGGATTACAATACGCTGGATGCACAGCGCGAGGCAGGTGAAAAATACATCGAAGCCATGCGCCATGAAGGTTGGCGCATCATACCAGAGCAATATAACGACGGTGGTTTTTCGGGTGGAAATATGGAACGCCCAGCTTTAAAAAAATTGCTGCGAGATATCGAGGCAGGACGTATAGATATTGTAGTAGTTTACAAAATTGACCGCTTATCACGCTCGCTGGCAGATTTTGCGAAGATGGTGGAAGTATTTGATAAGCATGACACCAGCTTTGTGTCTGTGACCCAGCATTTTAACACCAAGGATTCCATGGGGAGATTAACGCTCAATATTTTGTTGAGCTTTGCCCAATTTGAACGCGAGGTCACAGGCGAGCGCATCCGCGATAAATTTGCAGCATCAAAGAAAAAAGGTATGTGGATGGGTGGGCCGCCGCCGTTAGGCTATGATGTCGTAGAGCGAAAACTGCTCACGAACCCCGCTGAAGCAAAACAAGTTAAGTATATTTATGAGCGGTTTATTGCGCTGGGATCTATCGCAATGCTGGCTAAGGAATTAAATAATCAAGGCTATCGCACAAAATCATATGTAAGTCAGACAGGCAATAAGCAAGGCGGAAAAGTCTTTAGCTTGCAAGCTCTGCGCACCATTTTAAAGAACCGTCTATATCTTGCGGAAGTACATCACAAAGGAAAGCATTACCCTGGTCAGCATCAAGCTTTAATAGACCAGAATTTGTTTGACCAAGCGCAAGATATTTTTGCGGAAAATGCCGGTTCTAAACGCAAGCGAACCTATACAGCAAAATCAGATGCTCTGCTTAAAGGCATTATTGTTTGCGGTGGTTGCGAAGGAGCGATGTCCCCCACTTATACAAAGAAGAAAAATAAACAATATCGTTATTATATCACCAACTCATACCGCCAACATACTTGTGGGGAATGCCCTGTTAGCAGAATTCCTGCAGGAGAGATTGAAGAATTAATCAAAAGCCAGCTCAAAGCTATTTTTGCCTCCCCCAAAATATTGGTCGAGGTTTGGCGGTCCATGCGCGAACACGATAAGAATTTTCAAGAATATGAAATGCATGACGCTCTACAAAAACTTGGCTCATTTTGGGATCATCTTTTTCCAGCAGAGCAAAAACGTATTGCGCATTTGTTAATTGAGAGAGTGGTCGTGAAGTCGCAAGGTGTTGATATTGAATATCGCGCCAGCGGGTTAGAGAACATCATTCACGATCTACAACAAACCATTAATAAAAATATGAATGAAAGGAGCGCATAATATGGCTTTAAGCCAAGATAAGTCTGAGCAAAAAATTATTGTTCACGTGCCGATAAATTTAAGAAAATGGGGTGGAAAGAAAGTCGTAGTTGGTCCTGTTGGCCAAGATTTACAAAGATTGGATCGTCATATTCGTAAAGACGAAAAACTGCTCAAGGCGCTGGGGCGTGCTTATAGATGGCACAAATTAATTGAAACTGGGCATTATAAAAACGCTCAAGCAATCAGCGATAATGAGAATATTAACCGATCATACGTGTTGCGCGTTATGCGCTTAATGCGTCTGTCTCCCAAGGTCATTCAATCTATTCTCGATGGAAATCAACCTGATGGATTTGGTTTGTCTTCAGTTGAAAAAAGCTTTCCTGCTCTATGGAGTGAGCAAGAACAACTATTTGGTTTTTGATAACCAAGTAAAGAATCACCCAAAACATCATAGGAATGACGTTTTATATCATTCCTTTGTATGACCACTTTCCAGATGCCTCAAAAATATCATTCTAGCAACGGTTGCAGATGGCTGTTGGCTGGGGTTTTTGAGTACGTGCGTATTTGTGCATGCCAACTTTGACCTGTAAGCGGCTGAAATAATACTCAGATTTTGCATTCTTTCCTCTGCGGAGACTTTTCTCCGCTGAACAAAAGAGGAAAGAAAAATGTCGAACAATCGTTACGGCGGCGTAGATTCCTACGCCGCTTTTTTTATTGGTTATAAAGCCAGAACACTTACAAAATCGCCGTTCTTTACGGCAGATGATTTTGAAGATCTGCAGCAAGAATTGATGCTGGCATATCTTCATGCATGGCCCAGTTTCGATGAAAGCAAAGGTGATCGTCGAAGCTTTATTAAATCCGTGATTAACAACCATGCAATTAATCTCATTGCAGAGGCTGAAACTCAAAAACGCTGGACCGGTCAAAAGGAGCTGTCACTTTCCACAACTATCGGTGATGAAGAAAGTTCTATGGAGTTGCTGGATAGTATTGCCAGTGAACAAGCCCTCTGGGGAGATAGCTTTGCTTCAAATTCTTATCTGATGGCAGAGTATAATATGGATATGAGCAAAGTGCTTGCCGATATGCCTGAAGATATTCGAAGCACCTATGAGCTATTGAAGTATCAAAGCATCACTGAGGCATCTCATTCTACAGGAATTCCCCGCACGACATTATCCAGCAGAGCAAAAAGATTGCGCGAATATCTAGAAAAACTGGGGCTTAGAGAATGATTTGAAAAATAATTGATTTTTTTTGCAGATGCCGTCGTCGTTTCTAAGGCCAAAACTGTACCTGCTTATTAGGGACAACAAACTCTAATAAGGAAAAGGATAAATGAACAAATCAATAGATGATCACATTGATGCTGGCGAGGCTGTTTTCAAGTGGGTGCAACACACGCCTGTAGGACAATTAAAAACGCTTGAGGATAGCAAGCTGTCTGAATTGCGAGAGGAGCTGATTAAAGAGGTCAGAAGTGTCGGTCGCGCCCTGCAATGGGTTGACGGCATTATTAAACTCAAAAACATTGAGCGTCATAAGACGAGCAATAAGAATGCATGAGGGCATCATGCATGGCAGATCATAGCAATCCAAATGTCATCGCGTTAAAACCACCTGACGCGAAAGACATCAAACAGCGCTTAATACAGAGCCTTCCATCAACGCTGCACGCCTTGTTGCCAAATGGTGTGCTTCGCGCTGGGAAGTTTATTGTTGGCGATATCAGTGGCGGTAAAGGCGAAAGCCTTGTGGTTGAAATGAATGGCTCAAAGGCTGGCCTTTGGCATGACTTTGCCACTGGCGATGGTGGTGACATTCTTGATCTATGGGCTGGTGTAAAAGGTTTTGATCGCAAAAGCCAATTCAAGGAGCTGATCACCGATATTCAAAGCTGGATTGGCGGCGGCATCCCCACATCTCAGCCAAGGCAATGCAAACAACACAGCTATAAACAATCTCAAAAATTAGGCGAGCCGACAGCCAAATGGGATTATACCGATGCCCATGGGGCGCTGATTGCCAGTGTGTATCGCTATGACCCCAAAGGCCAACGAAAGCAATTCCGTCCATGGGATGCTGTTAAAGGCGTAATGAAGGCTCCTGATATTCGCCCCTTGTATAATCAGCCTAATATTGCCAAAGCCAAAACAATTATTCTTGTTGAAGGTGAAAAATGCGCCGATGCATTAATCGGCTTAGGCATCTGCGCCACCACCGCCATGAACGGTGCAAAAGCGCCGATTGATAAAACAGACTGGTCACCTCTTAGAGGCAAACAGGTGTTGATCTGGCCTGACCATGATGAGGCTGGATTGAGCTATGCTCGCAGGGCAGCAAGCGCTTCTGCCCGCGCTGGGGCGTTACAGGTCAAGATACTTAAAGTCCCGCCTGAGAAGCCCCCTAAATGGGATGTCGCCGATGCTGTCGCAGAAGGCTTGAATATCCACGATATACTAAAAAATTGGGATCGGGTGGTAGCGAAGGATAAGCCAGCAAAGCCCGACCTGATTCCACTTTATAGCGTTGCAGATCTACAGGCCGATCACAGCCCTATGCCCAAAGACTTAATATCTCCGCGTGTTCTAACACCGGGTGGCATGTTGGTGTTTGGCGGCGCACCCAAAGTTGGCAAGAGCGATTTTCTCATATCACTGCTCGCCAACATGGCCGCAGGTCAGAGCTTTCTTGGATTATCCAGCAAGCGTCCCTTGCGCGTTTTTTATCTGCAGGCGGAGGTTCAATATCATTATTTGCGAGAGCGCATTCAAAAGCTGCGTTTGCCAGATGATACGCTGGAGCAATTAAGCCAAAACTTTGTGATGACGCCACAAATACGGCTGATCTTAAATGACGGTGGCATCGACAAGATTGTGCGCTCTGTTAAGGCGCGTTTTGGTGAACGTCCCCCTGATATCATCGCCATTGATCCTATTCGTAATGTGTTTGATGGCGGTGGGATTGGTGGAGAAAATGATAATGACGCGATGATGTTCTTTCTCTCCCGGCGGGTGGAGGAATTACGCAATCAGATTAATCCAAACGCTGGGTTAATTCTTGCGCACCACACAAAGAAAGTTTCCAAGAAATATGTTGAGGAAGATCCGTTCCAAGCGCTTAGTGGCGCTGGTTCGCTGCGGTCTTATTACACATCGGGCATCATCCTTCACCGCCTTGATGAAATGCGCCCCGAGCGCAACCTTATCTTTGAGCTACGCAATGGACCAGAGATTGCGCAAAAAACAATATTGCGAGATGCCTCGGGCTGGCGTGAGGTCGACAGTCAAGCTGAGCGACTTGCTATGCGCTCACAGGCAGTAAAACTTGATGCGCAACAACTGCGCAAAAAAGATGCCGTCATTGGTTTAATTTACTCTGAAGCCTCGCAAGGGCGCGTTTATACCGCGCGGCAGTTTTCGGATACGTTTGAAAACAAGTCAGGCTTGGGTAGCTCTCGTTCTTTGCGCAACCGATTGAATGCGCTCAGCACCAAAGGTCATATCAAATTCTTTAAGAATGCTGATATTTACGGCCTGCCTCAAGCGCAACGTAGTCGCCAAGGATATATCTGTGTTGAGGGTATGGCGCTGGGTGACGGCACGCGTATTTTGCCAACGCACTTCAAGCACCCGAAAACAAATGAAGTCCTCCCAGTTGATGACCCTGAAAACTGGATCGTCGCTCTTAATGATGGAGGGCTATCATGATACCCACTGCACTATATTTTATTGCCTACTGCCCACTGCTGGTCACCAGTTTGCCCACTGGATTGAAACAAAAACAGCAGAAACAAAAGCATTGTCGCAATAATTCTAGTGGGCAACTGCCCACTGTCTTTGCCCACTTGCCTACTGCTCAAACGCTAGAACCAGCAACGGTTTCGTTCAGTGGGCAGTGGGCGAGATTTCCCTTACTCCTACGGAGTAATGCTGACGCTTTCCCAGTCAGGGGAAAAGCGATCAGCATCCAAGCCCCTCAAAAACAATTTCAAAAATTAACCACAACAAGGAGATGAAAAAGCCATGGCAGAAAACAAAACCATCACGGAGAGAGAAAAATATGTTGAAGAACGACTACGAGAAGCAGCGCGAACACTAAGACGGCTGCCTGATAAAAAGGTGCAAGGCTATATCAGCGCATGGCCAGCTATCGTTCGTGATGAAATGGAAATATTGCAGATGGAAGCACAACCCATGCGTATTCGTCCAAGCAGTGAAGATATCAGCGAGATGGAAGAAGTGATCTTTGTATGGCTTCGCTGGCTGGATGTGGAACAGCGCAAGCTGGTCTGGCTACGTGCCGAGCGTGTGCGCTGGAAGCTCATTTGTGGGCGGTTTGGCGTGGGGCGCACCAAGGCGTGGGAGATGTACAAACACGCGTTGGCAACAATAGCAAAAAGGATTGATTAATAGCTTGATAAGCCTCGGGAATGAAGCGTTACTGGTGTTAACAAAGGAGCAAAAACAATGATAAAACCACAAGAAAAAAGAACGGCGCTGGACGCTTTTATCGAACACAAAACCCGCATTGACGCGATGCTGGAGCGCTTACAGGCGGCAAGCGCGGATCACTTTGAAAGCAACCCCGAAGAGATACGCTGGGGCGACGCAGGCTTTTTAGCGGATATTGCCAGCGACCTTGAACACATCACCGACCGCGTTTTTAAGGAGGGTGAATACTCTAACGGCTAAGGATTGTTTGTAATCTGGAAGATATTTCTTCAGATAGCTGTTCACAACCTTGTTCGTTATTAAGATACCGAATGTACCTTAAGTGTCGTAAATCAAATGGCACATCGTCTGAGTTTTGGGTTAATAAAATAACCTCTTTTCCTAGTGTATGTGCAATTCCTATTTCATAAAAAACATTAGGATTTTTCCCTGTGCAATCGCATACAACGACTTTTGCTTTTACAATCAAATTTACTACGTCTTGGATAATTGCATGCTCCTCCCAAATATTATCCGCTCTAGCGCAAGTCATGCCATTTTGTTCTGTTGCATTTTGAATTGCCGTATACACATTGTTGAAATCTGAGGAGAACGGCATCATAACGGATAAAAAGCGAGGTTGGTTAGCTTGCGTTCGGCTAACAGAAAAAACAGAGGGCTGAAGGGGATTACGTTGCATACTGGATAGTATAATCTTATACAAATCCTCATCTATTACCCTCCAGCAGGTATGAGAGAATCCAAAGTTACCCGATCCAAATTGAGAGTAATGTTGCTCTAACTCTTGATTACTAATAGGAGGAATATCAGGATCGATAGAATAATGTATCGCTGTCTCTCTGTCATTTTGCTGAATATTTGTTATGTGAGCCACTCTAGCCTGCTGAATATCATCACTCCCTGTTTCAGCCATTAGAAGCGCTGGAATACTTCTAATGGTTTCAACATTCAGTCGTCTTCCATCAGATCTTAAAAAACGTTGTTCATGCTCAACATCATTGCGAATATATACTCTGCTTGTGGAAAGATTCCCTCCGCGCTCATCCCAACCACCATGAGCTACCAACAAATGAAACATCGTTAACTTTCTCCTTCTATTTTCTCATTCACTTTTTTCTGTACCAGCTTTATATTCGCATCGCTTACGCCATATTGCTTTGCAAGAGTTGGCCATTTGGACAGGCTGGATTTTGTGGCCTCAATAATCTTGGTGGCGCGATCTTTTTTGATTTTGGCTTCATCTGCAAGTTTTAACAGGTGGCTTGTATTCGGGTTTCGACCTTCACCCATAACCATCGTGCTTTGTTCGCCACGTGGACCAGATGAGAACGTGAGATCATAAGCTGGTGAGAGTTTCCATTCACCTTGGCTATCCATTAAATAGCTGAAGTTCTTCGAATGATCGTCGCGGTTATGTGCCAGCACGTTAAACACAGCCAGTTGGTAGAGTTTTTCAACCTCACGCACATCACGGGTCAGCATGCCCGTCAGTGCAACTAAATCTTCGTAATCAAGCGAAGGTGTACGGAAATCTGAATGCAATAACCCGCAAGCCGTGTGCATGTGATATCGTTTGTCTCCATCGCGATCAAAACGCTTAATAGCAAAATAACCTGCGCCACGCTGCGCTGGAAAAAGATGAACATCAGGCATGGTAATGCCAGCCTCTTTTGCCATCAGCGCATACACATATTCGATTGCACCAGCGTCAATACCGTCCTGACTGTTCGGGAATTTCACCATCCATGGTGTGTAGCCTGCGGGCAAATCATGTACACCATGAATGATATGATCCTGCTTTTCGTTTACACCAATCAGTGCTTTTGGTCGTGCGCCTGCCGAAGATCCGTTAAGAGAAATTAGCTCTTCCAATACATCATCAGATGCGCCTTCCATAACCTCTTGTGCCTGCGAGGCAAGCTTATCGAGGTTGATTTCATCTTGCGTATCTTCTGCGCTGTGATCTGGCTCAAATACAAGCGCACCAAGACCGTTTGATCCAACATGCGCTAGGCGATCAAGGGGCGTGATATCAGAAGGCAGTATTCCTTGTGATCTAATAAAACGATCAAAAAGCAGTCGCCCCCAACCATCGGGAAGACTATCGTTAAACACACCCGGCAAACCTTCAAATAGGTCATTCTCAAAGCGCTGAACACCTGATTGTAATGGTAATCGCAGTGGTGATATTTCAATGCCACGCTCAATAAAGGTGCTGTCATATTCAAAATAGATGTGGCGATCACGCATGGCTAATCGACCAACTGGATTAACGCCATCACCGAAATTGATGCCAACTTTGATTTCGGATGCAGATAAGTAGTTTTTCATTTGCGTGTTCCTCGTTGACGAGTGGTTGTGCTATCTGCTTCCAAGACGTCATCTATGGATGAAAATAGCGTGTCTTTAATTTGTGTAGCTTTTAGGATGTCTTCCAATCCACCCAGCACCATTTGGATCTTTAAGAATGACTCTAGAGATATTGACCCTTTCTGCTCAAACTTACGCAGTGTTGGTAAGGGGACACCAGAGCGTTCAGCAAGACCTTCCTGCGTTAATTCCATCTGTAATCGACGCGCACGCGCATGCTCTGCAAGCTTTTTCTGTGCTTTGGCTGGAGTTGTAAGTGATACCATTTTATTAGTAAACCTTTGTTTATTGGCTGTTAGTAATATTATAGTATTAGTAGAGTTAAAAATCAAGCTTAGCTTTATCCTTAAGCTTTGGATAAAAAATGTTCGCGAACATAATTGTTGCGGACACGGCGAACAAAATCTCTTAGTCTTTTATATAAGGTACTTCCGGCGATCTTTCCCTATGCGGCGGGCTTAGGCGCAGTGTTTCTTTAGTCACACCTCAAAAATTTGAGTCCGCAGTCCGCACCTAAAAATACTTATTAACCCAGCAGAAAACCTCGCTTTCGAGGTTTTTATTTTAGTGCGTACCCAAAATATGGGGTGCGTACTCGAATTCTGCTGACTTGAAAACCAAAGGAAGTTGTTTTGTGGATAGTCGTTCCCTCTCAGTTTTGTCGCTGTGCGCCGGCGTTGGCGGACTCGACCTTGGCATTAGAATGGCGCAGCCAAATGCTCGAACAGTCTGTTTTGTCGAGATCGAAGCATTTGCGTGCGAAATCTTGGCAACGCGCATGGAAGACAAAACCATGGATGAAGCGCCTATTTGGACGGATTTACGCACCTTCGATGGCAAGCCATGGCGTGGCCTCGTGGATTGCATCACTGCGGGTTATCCGTGCCAACCCTTCAGCGTCGCTGGAAAACAAAAAGGAAAAGACGACCCAAGACATCTCTGGCCAGATGTGTTTCGCGTGGTTCAAGAAATCTCTCCAAGGCTCTGTTTCTTTGAAAACGTACCCGGACATTTACGACTGGGGTTTGAGCAAGTCCATGATGACTTATCCAGCTTGGGTTACAGCGTTAAGGCAGGCTTGTTCTCAGCGGCGGAAGTCGGTGCATCTCATAAACGGGAGCGACTGTTCATTTTGGCGTACCGTGAAAGCGACAGAGCCGATGGGTGGTTGTCTCACTTACAAGAAATTCAAAGAGCGATTGGATGCGGGCATGCCATTGAGCCTTCGGGATCAGGTGAAGCATATGTGGCCGACAGTCAGGGTATCCTCGGCGAATGGCCCATGCAGGAAGGAAATTCTGGCAAACAATCCCAAATGCCGTCTGGAAGTCTCGATTGTGAATTGGGCAACGCCGAATACATTGGATCATCTGCCATCACGCAGTCCCGAAGCAATGAAGAAACTGATGGGGCCGAATGGCCAGAGAGCAGGAAGAACACGCCCCAGCAATCTGAGAGAGCAGATCAACTGGCCAACACCAATGGCGTCGGAACAGAAGTATCGCCTAAAAGGCAATTCACAACAGAGCAAAGGCCTAACATCGACGGTAATCCAATCGCACCTTTCCCGCCCGGGTCAAACGGAGATTGGGACGAAATCCCAACCAGTCTTAAACCCGCAATTTGTCGAATGGCTGATGGGCTGGCCAATCGGGTGGACAGAATTCGAGCCTGTGGAAACGGTGTCGTCCCATTGGCTGCCGCTTATGCGTGGGCAACTCTTACAACTACAAGAAATGGAGAATAACTTTCATGACAGATAATCAAAATCTTGAGCTTAAAATCGAGCATATTTCTGTGAACGAGCTTACGCCCTATATCGGCAATGCTCGGACGCATTCAGAGCAGCAAGTGGCGCAAATCGCCAACTCCATGACCGAATTTGGCTTTGTGAATCCTATTCTGCTGGGCAAAGATAATATCATTATTGCGGGGCATGGTCGTTTAATGGCGGCAAAAATGCTGGGTGTAAAAACTGTGCCTGTTATTCATCTCAAGCATTTAAATGAGACACAACGCCGCGCCTTGGTAATTGCCGATAATAAGATCGCGGAGAATGCTGGTTGGGATGAAACACTTCTGCGCCAAGAGTTAACGGCGCTGGATGATCTTGATTTTGATCTCGATATTTTGGGCTTTGATACGTCTGAATTGGAAGAGTTTTTATTGGATGATAATGACGCTGGCTTAACGGATGAAGATGCCGCGCCAGAAGTACCAGAAAAACCAGTCAGTGTTGTAGGTGATATTTGGATTTGCGGAGATCATAAAGTTTTGTGCGGCGATTCAACGCAAATTAATAGCTACAATAACCTGCTTGGTGATGAGCTGGCGGACATGGTTTTTACAGACCCACCTTATAATGTAAATTACGCCAACTCCGCCAAAGATAAAATGCGCGGTAAAGATCGACCCATTAAGAATGATAATCTTGGCGATGACTTTGGTGGTTTTTTATATGATGTTTGCACAAATTTGATGATGACCTGCAAAGGCGCAATGTATATTTGCATGAGTTCTTCTGAGCTACATACGCTTTATGATGCTTTTGTCGGCGCTGGCGGTAAATGGTCGACTTTTATCATCTGGGCAAAAAATACATTTACGCTGGGGCGTGCTGATTATCAGCGCCAATACGAACCTATTTTATATGGATGGAAAGAGACAAACAAACATTTCTGGTGTGGTGATCGTTCCCAAAGCGATGTGTGGTTTGTAAATAAACCCGTTAAAAATGACCTGCATCCCACGATGAAGCCTATCGAGCTGGTAGAGCGTGCCATTCAAAATTCCAGCAAAACAAAGGATATTGTATTGGACGCTTTTGGTGGCTCTGGCTCAACGATGATCGCCAGTGAAAAAACCGGCAGGCGCTCTCGTCTTATTGAGCTTGATCCAAAATATGTTGATGTGATTGTAAAACGCTGGGAGGAATTTACGGGTAAAAAAGCAACTCTGGCCAGTAACGGCCAGAGTTTTGAAGAGTTAGAAAAGGAACGCGTTTAATCGGCTTGCTTCTTGATGAAATAGCGGCGCTCTCCATCGATGCGTTCGCTGGTAATAACGATGTTGTTTTTCTTCATCGTTGATAAATGCCCGCGCACGGTATGATTTTGCCAGCCTGTTTGTTTGGCAATCTCTTCGATGGTTGTGCCTTTCTCGGCTTCCAAGAGGTTTTGCACCAAGGCTTTCTTGGTGATTTTTGGCGCTTCCGCTGGGGCTTTCACCTTCTCAGTCTCTGGGACTTTTGGCGCTGATTTTTGCGTTTGTGGTGTTGTCATGGTTTTTACTCCTTTTGTTAAAAATTATCCTTAATCAACAGGACCATGAACGCTTCAAAAAACGACGAAGTAAAGTTGAATAGATCAAAAAAAGTGAGGAATTATGGGGCTTTCAATTAGGGGCTATGCACGCCATCGCGGCGTTACCGATAAGGCGGTTAGAAAGGCCATCACGGCTGGTCGTATCACGCCGAATAAGGATGGCACAATTAACGCAAAAAAGGCTGATAAGGAATGGAAAGATAACACCGATAAATCAAAACAGCGCCCCATTATCAAAGATCCAAATTACGACCCAGAACAAGCCGCCCAAAATGTGAATCAAGCCCTCAAAGAGTCAGGGAAAGATATAGATGATGGCAGTTCGCAAGGGCATCCGTCCTTTATAAAAATTAAAACAGCGCATGAGCTTTACAAAGCCCAGCTTACACAGCTCGCCCTGCAGGAAAGAAAAGGACAGTTGATCAATAAGGAAATGGTGAAAGCACAAATCTTTAAATTAGGGAGGCAAGTACGAGATAGCTGGGTGAACTGGCCTGCACGAATTTCACCATTAATGGCAAAGGAGTTGGAGGTTGATGAACACGCTCTCCATACAATTTTGGAAAAGTATGTGCGGGAGCATCTAAATGACATTGGGGAGGGAAAACTTAAACTCGATTAAATCAGGCCTGATAAAACATGACGGCGCATTTGTTCAAAATACGTATCTCAAGAGTTTTGTTCCTGAAGAATATTACCTGGTATCTGAATGGGCTGATAAATATCGCTTACTCTCTGGTAAATCATCGGCTGAACCCGGGCTTTGGAAGACGTCGCGTACACCATATTTGAAAGAGATCATGGATCAGCTTTCAACCAGTAATCCTGCGCAGCGCATTGTATTTATGAAAGGTGCGCAGATCGGCGGTACAGAGGCTGGCAATAATTGGATTGGCTATATCATTCATATCGCCCCGGGGCCGATGATGGCGGTCTCCCCTACAGTGGATTTGGCAAAGCGTAATTCAAAGCAACGGATTGATCCTCTATTGCTCGATGTTCCTGAATTGCTGGAACGTGTTAGGCCTGCCCGCGAGCGTGATAGTGGCAACACTATTTTGAGTAAGGATTTTCAAGGCGGTGTCTTGATTATGACGGGTGCGAATTCGGCGGCGGGATTACGATCCATGCCTGCACGATATTTGTTTATGGATGAGATTGATGCGTATCCCGGCGATGTTGGCAATGAAGGAGATCCGATTTTATTGGCAGAGCGACGCTCCGCAACATTTAGACATCGCCGAAAGATTTTTATGGTGAGTACGCCAACGATTAAAGGAATATCGCGGGTGCAACGTGAGTTTGAAAAAAGCGATCAGCGGTACTTCTTTGTACCATGCACAAAATGTGATCATTTCCAGCCGTTGCAATTCACGCAACTGCGTTGGCCAGAAGGATCACCGCATGAGGCGCAATATGCCTGCGCTGAGTGTGGTCATCTCATGCATAATTCGGATAAGACACACATGTTGTCTAAAGGTGAATGGCGGGCCACTGCCGAAAGCGCCGATGGTACGGTAGGTTTTCACTTATCATCACTTTACAGCCCTGTTGGCTGGTTTTCTTGGTCTGACGCTGCGGTGTTGTTTGAGGAGGCAAAGCGTAACCCTGATCTCATGAAAGGGTTTGTAAATACGGTCTTAGGAGAGCCTTACGAGGAATCCTCCGAAGCCCCAGAATGGCAACGATTATACGAACGCCGAGAGAGTTTTTCTCAAAGCATTGTGCCGAAAGAAGGTTTGTTCTTAACCGCTGGCGTTGATGTGCAAAAAGACCGACTTGAATGTGAGGTTGTGGCATGGGGGCGCGGTAAAGAAAGCTGGTCTGTTGATTATATCATCATAGATGGTGATACAGCGCGACCAGAAACATGGCAACGCCTTGATAGTGAGGTTTTGCAAAAGGACTGGCCACACGCCAGCGGGCATAGCATGCCGATCCGCGTTATGGCGGTTGATTCTGGGTATGCGACGCAAGATGTTTATGCCTTTGTCAAAAATCATCCGCAGGCAGTCTGGGGCGGGTCTGGCGCACGTGCCAGCCAACCACGCACTGCGGTGGCTGTTAAAGGGCAAGCGCGGGATACGGCGCTAATCTTAAGCGTTTCAAAAGCAGATGCTGGCGGTAAACGTCGGGGGTTGCGTGTTTGGAACGTATCGGGGCCAGTGGCCAAGATGGAGCTTTATCGCTGGTTAAAATTGGAATGGCCAACACAAGAAGCACAAGCGGATGGTGTAGCGTTTCCACCGGGAAGTTGTCACTTCCCGCAATATGGCGAAGAGTATTTTAAACAACTTACGGCAGAGCGCCGCGTTATTCGCATTCACAAAGGCTTTCCAAAAGCCACGTGGGAGAAAGACCCAAGCCGCAACAACGAGGCTTTGGATTGCCGTGTTTACGCACGTGCGGCGGCAAGCATTTATGGCTTGGATCGTATGTCTGATTATCGCTGGAGACGGTTGGAAGAAGCGCTGGGTATGAAAGCAAACATCCCAGCACGCGGCGTTGAAATGCCAGTGACAACTGAAACAAGGAGCGCACCACGCGAGCCTGAGAAACCTAAATCGCGGTTTACGCAGCGCAAAGCCGTTAAATCTGACGATCCGTATTTATAAGGAAATATAACATGTCTGAAACATTGCTAGAGCTTGAAGCACGATTGTTTCAGGCAAAAGAAGCTCGCCATAAATTATTGACCGGCACGCAAGAAATAACAGTGAGCCTGCATGGTTACGGCGCAACAACATACAGCCAAGCCAATATTGCCGGGCTTGAGCGTTACATCAATGAGCTGAAGCAGGACATTGCCAAGAAAAGCGGTAAATCACGCCGTGGCATTATTCGCACCAGCTTTTAAGGGTTATAAAATATGGTTCAATTATTAGATAGTTCGGGCAATCCCCTGAAGGCGAGTGATACTGCGCACCGCGCGGCATCACATCGCTCTCGGGAGCTTTCCAGTTGGTTACCGCCACTTGGATCTGCTGATAGCGATTTGCTGGGTGAGTTACCAACGCTTGTATCGCGCTCGCGTGATTTAACGCGCAATCACGGCGTGGCGGCTGGGGCAATGCAAACACTCAGCGATAACGTCGTTGGCACAGGCTTAAGACTTTCTGCAACGCCAGATTATAAGGCGCTGGGAAAAGATAAAGCATGGGCAGATGAATGGGCAAGAGATGTTGAATCTCAGTGGCGTGCATGGGCAGAAAGCACGGCATGTGATGCGGCAAACAGCTTGAACTTTGCTGGATTAACAAGCCTCGTTTTTCGCTCAAGCCTGATTAACGGTGAAGCGCTGGCATTGCCGCTATGGCTGGATAGACGCGGGAATGATTTTGCGACCACCATCCAGCTTGTAGAAGCGGATCGTTTAAGCAATCCCATTGGAAAGCAAGATAACAAAACGCTTAGAGCTGGGATTGAAATTGACGCTTACGGCGCACCGCGTGCTTATCATATTCGCAAAAACCATCCCGGTGATGCGTATCTGGGCGCTGGTGGAGGGAGTGAACAAGATTGGCAACGCATTCCTGTCAGAACAGCTTTTGGTCGCAAACGCGTTCTGCACATCCATGATAAAGAGCGCACTGGCCAACATCGTGGTAAACCACTGCTCAGCAGTATCATGCCCATGTTTAAAATGCTGGATCATTATGAACGCTCAGAACTTCAGGCGGCGGTGGTCAATGCAATGATCGCAGCCTTTATTGAAACACCGCTGGATGGTGAATCTATTGGTGAAATGTTTGGTGGCTCGACCGATGATTATATTGCCGCGCGTAATGAATGGGATGTGAAACTGCAAGGTGGATCAATAATCCCGATCTTCCCCGGTGATAAGGTCGCGCCATTTACACCCAGCCGTCCCAATAATGGATATGGCCAGTTTGTTGAAAATATCCTGCGTCATATTGGTGCGGGGCTGAATATTCCTTTTGAATTATTGATGAAGGATTTTTCAAAAACCAATTATTCAAGCGCACGCGCCGCGCTGTTAGAGGCATGGCGCTATTTCAACGCTCAACGGCAATGGCTTTCCACCTATTGGGCAAGACCTGTTTATGAGTTGTGGCTTGAAGAAGCCATCAACAAAGGCCGCATTGATGCCCCTGATTTTTATGAACGTAAAGCGGCATGGACGCGGTGCAAATGGATTGGCCCCGGTCGCGGGTGGGTTGATCCCGTTAAAGAAGCCAAAGCCGCGCATCTTCGCATGCAAATTGGGCTTTCAACGCTGGAAGATGAATGTGCTTCTCAAGGATTGGACTGGGAGGAAGTTCTCGAACAGCTTGCACGTGAGAAAGCAAAAATCACCGAGCTTGGCCTAACCATTAATGATGCAAACAGCATTTTGAACACTTTAGACAACAATCCAAAGGAGGAAAACGATGAGAATCTGGAACAAGATAACAGGTGACCCATGGGCCATCACTGAAACAGCTTTGCACACAATTTTGGAAGTTGCCGCACGTGAGAATGAAAGCCCCGAAGCTGTAGCAGCAAAATTAGGACGCGATTTACAAAACAGCTATAACGCCATTGAACGCGACGGTGTTGCTATTATTCCCGTAACTGGGCCACTGTTTCGCTATGCCAATATCTTTACCTCGATTAGCGGTGCTTCAAGTTATGAGCTGATTGCCAAGGATTTTATAGCCTCGCTTGAAAATCCGCATATTAAAGCGATCATACTGAATATTGACTCCCCCGGCGGCGAAGTGAACGGCGTTGCCGAGCTTGCCAGCATGATATTTGATGCGCGTGGCACAAAACCAATTATTGCTTATGCATCAGGTGATGCCGCATCTGGTGCATATTGGGTGGCCTCTGCTGCTGATGAAATCGTCGTCTCAGAAACATCTGCGCTAGGGTCTATCGGCGTAGTGGGTATTTATCGCGGTAAATCAGATAAAGAATCTGCTGGAGCTGTTGAGATCGTATCCTCGCAAAGTCCTCATAAGCGTCTTGATCCAGCCACTGATGAAGGCAAAGCCAGATTACAAACGCGCATTGATAGCATGGCCGATGTCTTCATCAACTCAGTTGCACGTAACAGAAATATTACTGCCACCGATGTGCAGACCAATTTTGGCGGCGGTGATGTCATGATTGGAGGGCTGGCTGTTAATGCTGGCCTTGCTGATCGCATAGGAAGTTTGGAAAGGCTCATCGCTGAGCTTTCTCAAAAAGACCAAACAAGCCCTCCCGACGATAAATCGAGCGAGGGCTTTTTAGTATCCGAAACCCATCAACCTCAAAAGGAGAAATCACCCATGACAACAGAAACCTTAACGCTTGAATCGTTCAGTAAAGATCACCCTGATCTGCTCGCGACAATCCAAAGCAATAGTGCAAAGAAAGAACGTGAGCGCTTGAAAGATATTTTGAGCTGTGAGCATGCCGAAGGCCGTGAGCAGTTGGCTCAAGAAATAGCGCTCTCAACGGAAATCAACGCTGTTGATGCAAATCATCTACTTGCCAATGCGCCAAAAGAAGAAACAACGGCTACCACCTCGTTTGAGCGTGTAATGGCGGGCGTTCCTAATCCTGAAATCACCCCCGATGCAGATGAGAGTTCCGGTGACATTGAAACCGTCGCCAGCCGCATCGCTTCCGCAACTTAAACCCAAAAGGAGAAACCAACCATGACACATGCAGAAGGATTAAAAGATCAAGGTAGTTACAAGCCTTGCAACTTGGTCGCGGGAGAATATCCCCGCATCGAGCGTATTGTAACAATCGCCGCTGGCGCAGACTTAACCAAGGGCGCTGTCCTTGGACGGATCACAGCAAGTGGCAAGTTCGCTTTAAGTGCTTCGGCAAGCTCTGATGGCACTGAATTGCCTGATGCTATTTTGGCAGAAGATGCCTTTGCCAGCAGTAATGATGTTGAAGCCGTTGTCTATTTCTCAGGAGAGTTCAATGAACATGCTCTTGAGCTTGGCGCAGGACATACGCTGGATAGTATCCGCATACCGCTTCGCGCCAAAAGCATATTTTTAGCCAAAAACCAATCAGCCTAAAGGAGGTAAATGCCATGTCTATCGACATTTTTAATACACATATTCTCACGCGAGTGGTCGAACATTTGGATCGCCCTGCATCATTCTTGCTCGATTCATTTTTTGGACAAGTTCAAACCGAGGAGTCCGAAGAAATTCACTTCGATATCGATAAATCTAAACCACGTCTGACACCTTTTGTGTCGCCGCTGGTTGCTGGTAAAGTTGTCGATGATGAAGGCTTTAGTACAAAGAGCTTCAGACCTGCCTACGCAAAAGATAAGCGCCGCTTTGACCCATCACGCCCTTTAAAGCGTGCCATTGGTGAAAAGATTGGTGGAACGCTTAGCGCGGGACAACGCTTGGAAGCCAATCTAAACCGTACGCTCAACAAGCAGCTTGAAAACCTCACGCGCCGTGAAGAAGTTATGGCCGCCGAAGCCTTGCGCACAGGTAAAATCACAGTGACTGGTGAAGAGTACCCAACGGTTGTTGTTGATTTTGGACGCGATCCAGAATTAACAGTGGCTTTGGCTGGAAGTTCGCGCTGGGGTGAAAGCAATGTCAGTCCCCTTGATAATCTTGAAGATTGGGTTGCCAAAATTCAGGAAAAATCTGGGGCGGCAGGTCGCACAGTCATCATGGATACCTTGGCATGGCGCGTCTTCAAAACTGATCCAAAAGTTGAGAAGCTTTTAGATATTCGACGTTTGCGTGATAGCGCCAATATCAGTCTTGGTCCCATTGCTTTTGGTCAGGGGAACGAGCTGGCACGTTATGTCGGTACAATCGGTGATCTTGATTTCTGGGTTTATAATGATCGCTATGTCGATGATAACGACCAGATGCAAAAACTTCTGCCTGATTACACGGTTCTTATTGGCTCGCCTCGTCAGTTGGAAGGCACGCGTTGTTACGGTGTTATTCAAGATGAAAAAGCTGGTTATCGTGCGCAACGATACTTCTCTAAATCTTGGTTAGAAGAAGATCCTGCTGTGCGCTGGTTGTTGTTGCAATCTGCACCGCTGATTGTGCCTTACCGCCCGAATGCATCATTTTGTGCAACAGTAAGATAAGGGAGATTAATCATGAAAATTAAAGCTCTTATTACATTGCATGTAGATGGCAAATCAGTCTTACCTGGCAAGTTTGTGGATGTTGAAACAGAGGAAGCCAAAAGCCTTATAAAGCGTGGTTTTGCTTCTAATGACAAAGTATCAACTGAGGCGAAAACCGCGCCAGCAAAACCCTCTGCTCCAACCAAGCCTGTCCCAACTTTGGAAGATATTATTGACGTCATTCATGACCTTGATCCATCTCAAGATTACGGCAAAAGTGGAAAGCCAAATGTCGATGCACTGGAAGTATTGCTCGACGCTAATATTTCTGCTCAGCAACGTGATGCCGCGTGGGAGGTTTTCTTGAAAGAACAAGAAGCCGATCAGAATGCTGGCGCCGGGGATGCTGACAATGAAACTGATGAGGATAGTGGCGATGACGTTCAAAGCTAATGCCCTAAAAGCTGTGGATGCGCTGTTTGCTAAATTTGGGCAAGTGGCGCATTTCACTTTTAAGGATAATACGGTTGGCGAAGGATTGGTTATTCATCGTTTTCCTGACAAAGTCATCGATGTCATGGACACGCATGTTCATACGGAAACAGATTTGTTTGAAGTGAAAGCATTGGATATTAAGGTTGGCAAGGCGATCTATCAAATCAAAATTGATGAGAAAACCTATACGGTGCAAGGCGAGCCTATGCTTGATCAACATGGTATTATTTTAAGGATGGAAGCATATGCGTCTTAAAGCAGCTATTGAGGGTAACCTTAGAAAACATATGAAGGCTGAGTTTGCGACAGCAGAAAAAGCCGTCACTATGGGCATCAAAGAGACAACAACTGGCCTAAAACTAGCTATGCGCAGGCAGGTACATTCCTCAGGTTTAGGGCAGCGTATGGCCAATACCTGGCGTGGTGACATTTATCCGCGTGGGCAAAATTCCATTCGGGCGGCGGGTCTGGTTTATACCAAAGCCAGCAAGATCATGGCGGGTTTTGATGAAGGCACAGTCATTAAATCAAAAGATGGCTGGTGGTTGGCGATCCCAACGCCAAATGCGCCGAAGCGTGGTATGGGTGGTAAGCGGATCAACCCGAGTAATTTTCCTGAACATCGTTTTGGGAAACTGCGTTTTGTTTACAGGCGCAATGGACCGTCTTTGCTAGTCGCAGAAAATGTGCAGGCGTCTTATGCGCGAAAAACAGGTGAGCTTCGAGGATTTAGAAAAGCTGGCAAGCGCAATTTGAAAACAGGCAATAAGCTCTCAACTGTTGTGATGTTTTGGCTTGTGCCTCAAGTAAAGTTGCCAAAACTGATTAAGTTTGATGCGGAAGCAAAACGCTGGTTCGATAAATTGCCTCGATTGATTTTAAAGAACTGGCCAGATTAATCTGTGTTTTTTGCTTTTGAAGTAATAGACCGTGCTTGTTGATTAACTGGTCGAGCTTTATTTGCAGAGAGTGTTTGTATGGAAGATTGAACATTATGAGATTTATTGGTCAGTCGATCTTTAAGTTTACTTTCCTTTAAACTCATATTACGAGCGCGAAGTTCTTGTCTTATAAAAATATAAGCTTCTGCTAACTCGTTATCATTTAAGGTTTTAAAATCGATATTCATGCTCAGCTCCAAACAAGGTTATAGCTAAACATTAAAGAAGAAATAAAATCATGACAACAACAAGAGAATTGGCCTTAGCGGGCCTTTTTTTATGCCTGAAAGATAATGTGCCAGATGCGGAAGTTTTGCGGAATGCTCCATTGCCCACAAAAGTACCTGACGCGGGTTTGATTATCGTGCGTGATGGTGATGTCGGCGAGCCAGAAGTAACGCTCTCCCCCACGCGGTATCATTACATGCACCAAGCAGAGATTGAAGCGCTGGTTCAAGAAGCAGAACAACCAGTGCGAGATGAAGCCTTGGACAGTTTGCTGCGGTCTATTGGCGAAACGCTTGCGCTTAATCTGAATTTAAATGGCGCAGTTGATTACCTGCATATCGGATCGCCTGAATTTTTAAGCGAAACAACCTCGGGCGCACCAACCATTAAAGCGGCGGTCGTGCCTGTTTATTTAGAATACACAACAACCAACCCACTAATATAAAGGAGAAATGCTATGTCACGTGCTTATGGGTGGAATGCCCGCATGCTTATTGGTTTTGAAACCACTTACGGAACGCCCCCAGCCTCGGGGGCTTTTCATTTAGTGCCGTTTGTGTCCAGTGATTTGGACTCTGCACAAGGGCTTATTGAATCAAATATCTTGGGCCTTGGACGCGATCCAACCCAGCCATATCAAGATGTCATTAATGTTGATGGTGATATCGTTGTACCAGTTGATCTGCGCAATATGGGGCATTGGCTCAAAGCTGTTTTTGGTGCGCCGACAACAACTGGCGCTGGGCCATATAGTCACGAGTTTAAATCGGGCGGGCTTAGCCTGCCGAGCTTGGCCGTCGAACTTGGTCTTCCTGAGATTCCTGACTTCCCATTATTTGCTGGCGTGCGTGCCAACTCTCTTGCGCTTAATTTTGCACGATCAGGTGAAGCGCAGGCAACGATTGGACTTATTGGTCAGGGGGAAACAGCGCAAACGGCAACAATCGCAGGCACACCTCAAGAAGTCGATTATACGCGATTTTCACAATTTCAAGGCTCTGTCAAACAAGGCGGACAATCGCTGGGGAATGTGAGTTCTGCTGCGTTTAATTACACAAACAATCTGGAGCGTATCGAAACAATTCGTAATGACGGCAAGATAGATGGGGTTGACCCTGGCGTTGCCGCGTTAAGCGGTAATATCTCCGTTCGTTATGCAGATACAACGCTGATGGATGCCGCGCGTTCTGGCACGCCCATTGATTTGGAATTGGCTTATACGATTGATGCGGATCATCAGTTGGTTATTGAATGCCATGAAGTGTACTTGCCAAAACCAAAACGATCCATTTCAGGCCCCGGGGGCATTGAAGCGTCATACGATTATCAAGGCGCAAAAGATGCTCTGCTGGGCAACATGGTCACAATCACCTTAATCAACGATGTGGAGAGCTATTAATGTTAAAACTCAATATTCAAACAGAATGTTATTGGCTAGATTTAGGGCTTGGGGTCAAAGTTAAGGTGCGCCCCTGCACAAGCCCCATCTTTTATGCGGCGCGAGCCTTTATGAATAAACGCCTCACTGATATTGGTGAGGAATATCGCAAGCGAAAAGAAATCGGGGCATCGCTTGATAATTTACCAGATGTTGAAAACCCTGAAATCCGTGAAGCGCTTGCCGAAGAATATTTGGCACGTGGTCTTGCGCGGTCTGCCATTGTTGATTGGGAAGGCATTCTAGAAGCCGACGGCAATGATCCTGCGCCTGTAACGCCTGAGAAAATTGATGAGCTTATGACTGGGTTTTGGTCTATTGCCGCTACATTCTCTCAACAATATACAGGCGTGCGGGAGCTGATTGATGCTGAAAAAAAAGACTTGAGCGCCGCACTGAATGGCACTTCGGCGACGGCGCAGAATATTGCAAAAACTGCCCCCAAACCTGCAAAGACTGCCCGTTCGAAGAAAACGCCCCGCAAACGATAGATGGTTGGCAGGCATGGGATATTGCCTGCCAGATCAGCCCTCAAATCAGAGGGGCTTTTCCTCTGCAAGAGGCTTTCATTCTCGCGCAAGCCCTCGGCTACGAAACACCTGCAATGGCAGAGCTTCTGCCAGCCATTAGCGCGGGTCTAACCAAAGCAATAATAAAAAACAAGGAATAGTAAATGCGTTCATCGCAAAAAAACATGAGCATCCGCTTAGCGGTTGTCGATGGCAAGAAGGTTGAGCAAACCTTTCAGCGTATTGGCAATAGTGGTGGCAAGGCTTTTGAGCGGATTGAGCGTTCCACTAAACCTGCGAGCGCTGGGTTAAAAGCTGTTGATACGACGGCGCGTGCGCTTAATTCTGTTTTTCGCCAAGCCGCTGGTCTCGTAGCTGTTTACGCTGGTGTAGGCGGCATTATAAGATCGGCTCGCTCTGTCAATGAAACAGGTGTTGCTTTTCAGGGGTTAAGCACTGCGCTGGAAGCTATTACTGGATCAAGCCAAGGCGCGGCATCGGAAATGGCCTTTTTGGAAGCGGAATCCGAACGGCTGGGATTAAACTTACTGGAAACAGCAAAGTCCTACATGCAGATTGCCGCTGCCTCTAAAGACACCAATTTAGAAGGCCAGCCCACACGCGATATCTTCACAGCGATTGCGGAGGCCTCAACAGTCTTGCAATTATCTGTCGATCAAACCAGTGGTTCGTTACGAGCGATTGGGCAGATCATGTCCAAGGGTAAAGTGCAGGCAGAAGAATTGCGCGGACAATTAGGTGACCGGTTATATGGCGCGTTTCAATTGGCGGCGCGTGGTATGGGCATCACAACGGCTGAGCTGGATAAAATGCTGGAGCAAGGCAAGCTCGTGTCCGATGAGTTTTTGCCGCGCTTTGCTGCTGAAATTCGTCGTACCTTTTCTGATGGTGTGCCGGAGGCATCACAAAATGCTCGCGCTGAAATGAACCGCTTTAATAATGCGATTTTAGAAATTGAACGCTCTGTTGCAATGGGTGGCTTCTTATCTGGCGTGACCGATGGATATCGTACTTTAACGGAAACACTATCTAATCCCGCTGTTCAAGATTCAGCCAGAGAGCTGGGCGCAACATTAGGCAACGCCATTGCAACCGCAGCAGATGGACTTGCTTTCTTAATTGAAAATACCGATTTGGCTGTCACCGCTATTGGCGGGCTTGTTATTGCTCGCACTGCCGCAGGTGCAGTTACCATCGCCAATGCTGCCATTATTGGCAACGCGGGCATGATATTTGGGCTTCGTATGGCGGCAAGCCTGTCTACGGCATTTGCCCTTCGTCTTGTGGCGGTGGAAGCCGCAACAAAACTGGCAACATTGGCGATGGTTGGTTTTCGAACAGCCCTCATGCTGGTGGGCGGTCCTGTGGGTTTGGCTGTTTTGGCGGGTATCGCCATTTTAAAACTGGCATCAGGACATGATGCGGCGGCAAAGGCAGCGAAAGATCATGCAGTAGAGCTAAAAGAAATTAAGGAGGAATTGGGTAAGACGACCGAAGCGGCGGAAGATATGACCGAGGCTTTGAGTGAAAGCGAAGGTGTTTACCGTTTCACCAAACAATTAGAAACAGCCCGCGAAAACATTATCGATCTGCAGAAAGAATTAAAGTTCGGTGGCATCGGTGGGTTCTGGGATCAATTTTCACGTTTTGGTAAACCTCTACAACATGAACTGCGCGGCATTCGCAATCAATTCAATGCTGGAAAGATATCGGCGCAGGAATACTCCGAAGCCTTATTTAAGCTGGCAACAAAATATCCCAGCTTTGGCGAACAAGCAGAAGAAATACAAGAACAAGTCTTTGCTTTGCTCGCTGCTGAACGTGCGGCTAAGAAAGCAGGACTTGCGCTGGATGAGCTTCGCAACCCTAAAGCTAAAACACAGGATGCGCCTGCATCACCTGAAGCGCCTGTTACACCAAAAGCAACTATTCCTGAATTATCTGATACGGAGAGAAAACGTATTGCAGATCGGATTAAAGAACTGCAGGCGGAGGAACAGGCTTTAAGCCGTTTGAATGATGCACATGCGCAAGGTGAAACAGCCGTGCGTCGAGCGATGATTGTTAATGAGCAGGATCAAGCACTGCGCCGTCTTGGACTGGAAGTCACGCAAGGGCAAAGCGCGGAGCAAGCTGAATATGCAGCGCAGATTAAATCGCTGGTATCAGAAGTTTTCACCTTACAAGAAACTGAGAAAAACTATCAAAATTCTGTTCGTGAAAGCAACAAACTGCAACAAGAGCGTGAGCGTAAGATTGAGGATGTTCGTCAGAAATATAATGCGCTGGACACCACACTTGCCGGAGCCATAAAACGTGCGCAGGAATGGCGCAGTGAAGCCATGCTTGGCTTAAATGAAACGGCGGCTGGGTATGAAGAATTCAGTGCGCAGGTTGAGGCTGTTTATAAGGATATGATCGCCAAAGCCCGCGATGAGGATTTGCAAAACTCAAAACGCTGGGAAGATGGCATAAAACGCGGTCTGCAAAGCGTTATTGATGAAGCCGATGATATGGCGAGCAAAGCAGAACGTGGTGTGACCTCAATGTTTAAAAGCATGGAAGATGCGCTGGTGAGTTTTGCAACAACAGGCAAAATAGATTTTAAATCTTTTGCTGACTCTATCATCGCCGATATGGTGCGGATGCAAATCCAATCCAGCATCACAAAACCACTCGCAGGTGCGCTGGGTGGTTTCTTAGGCGATGTTGCAGGCTCGATTTTCGGTGCGCCTTCAGGTGCTGGAACGGCATCAACAGCTACAGCTACAGCGCACACTGGCGGTGTCATTGGTAGCGATCATTTGAGCATGCGCTCAGTCAATCCAGCAGTCTTTGCTGGTGCGCCGCGTTTTCACACGGGTGGCATCGTTGGTAATGAAGTGCCGATTATCGCCAAACAAGGGGAAGCTGTCTTTACGCCCGGGCAAATGAAAATGCTCGGTGGGGCTTTGCATTCTAAATCTGCGGTCAAAGTATCCGTGAATGTCACAAATAATGCCTCAAATACTCAAGCCAGTGCAGATGTCAGTCGAGATGGTGCCGGCAATATGGATTTGAATATTATCATTGAAGAGATTGAAAATAAAATGTCGCGCAATGTTTCAAGAGGTGAAGGTCTAGCGCCAACGATGGAGCGTCGTTATGGCCTTAATCCTGCGGCAGGGAGCTATCGATAATGTCTGATATTACATGGCCAGATACGCTACCTTTGCCAACGGTGCAAGGATATAATATCCAACCTGGCGACACCATTTTACGCACTGAAATGGAGGCTGGTCTTGCACGGCAACGCAGGCGTTTTACAAATGCGCCCACAAAAGTATCTGTGCGCTGGATCATGCGTAGAGATCAATATGCCATTTTTGAAGGCTGGTATCGCTGGCATGCAAAAGAAGGTGCAAATTGGTTTGCCATTACCTTGCTCGGAGGATTGGGACTTTTAGATCAAGAAGCCAGATTTACAAGGCAATTTGCATCGCGATTGCTCGCGGGTGGAACGCTTTGGGAGATTACATCAGAGTTAGAAATTCGGGAACGACCTGTTCTTGATGAAGGTTTGCTCAATCTTCTGCTTAGTGAAGACCCACAAGGGATAATATTTGCGGTGAACGGCCTGCATACGCTGGTGCATCAAACACTGTCCATTCAAATGAATTAAACAAACAAAGGAGAGATTAAATGACCTTGCAGACTGATCTGCAGGATGCTGTTGCACGCGTGGAGAGCGACAGTCAAATTCTGCATAATATTATTCACGGTGATGACCAAACAGAAGTGCCTACCGAGGGCGGCAATGTAAAAACGCCTGCCAAAGCCATCAAAGATATTGAAGCCACAATTCAAGCAGGCTTAACAGATCTTGAGGCAACGGCGGATCAACTTGCCAATGCTGTCGATACCGTTTCGCAAAAAGCCGATGAAGCTGAAACACATGCGCAAACAGCGCAAACCCTAGCAAATAGCTTAAACCTGCCAACGGATTTAAATGGCCGTGCAGGCCAATTATTAGCCATTAACGAAACAGAAGATGGTTATGAGCCGATTGAGTCTAAGGCCGTGTTTTATGGCTTGAGAAAAGATGGTGCGAAGCTGATTGCTGTATCTGGTGAAGGCACATTTGATGCCAGTGAATTCCCAGTATGGATGATTGGATTACCCGGAATGAATTACGCCGTTAGCGAAAACGGCCATTTACTTATTAACATTTAAAAGGAGAACATTATGGCTGTTATTGATCTTGGAAATATTCGTATTAATTGGCGCGGTGCGTATGATGCAGGGACAACCTACGTCAAAGACGATGCCGTATCTTATCAAGGCTCGAGCTTTATAGCGTTACAGGAAGTTTTGAATTCAATTCCCGTTGAAGGAAACGACTGGGGAGTGCTTGCCGCTGGTACGGATCAGCTAAGCCAAGAAGGTGATTTATTGATTCACGACGGTACTATTCCTGCGCGGTTAGCTAGAGGCAGCAATGCACAAGTTTTGCAGATGGTTGGCAATCAACCTGCATGGCGCGATCAATCTCTTGATCCGTCACGCCGTGTTTGGAAGATCGCTAAAGTTAATGGCATGGGCGGTTGGTACACACGTGTTTACCTCATGGCCGATGGCACGATTAAGGCTTGTGGGTATGGCGGCAACTATTCAAATGGTGACCCTAATGGATCGCATATTTATCTACCAAATCGCGTGGCGACGGAAGATCCCGATGTGCGTTTTATCGATGTGTTTTCAGGTGGGATGCAGCATTACGGCTTAACCGCTAATGGCGAGGTCTGGTCATGGGGGTATAATAACTATGGCCAGCTTGGGCATGGTGATACTGCCAACAGAGCTGTTGCCAAACGGATAGAGTTCTTTGTTCAAAACAATATTCAAATTGATCGTATTATTACAGGTCGCCCTAATTATTATGATCATGCCTGTGCGTATTTCATTACAACAGATGGAAAGGTCTATGCATGCGGTATCAATTCAAGTGGAAATCTTGGTAATGGTACGTCCGCTAACCAGTACACACCTGTTCGATGTGGCTCTTTAAGCAATATCGTAGACCTGAGTGTTTCGGGACTGCCTCATAGTGTATTTTCAGTTCAAGACGATGGATCGCTTTGGGTCTGGGGTGAAAACTCGAACGGTCAATTAGGGCTTGGTGATACAACAGATCGTCAAACGCCTATTTTGCACAGCAGCCTCAGCAACGTTGTCAAAGCCGTCGCTTCATGCGGTTATCGCACCGATGGCGCAAGTCCAACTGGGCATGGCTTAGTTCTTCTTTCCGACGGTTCAATATGGAGCGCTGGGTATAATGGCTATGGCCAACTGGGGCATGGCGATACCACCAACCGCACCAGCTTTTCACAAATAATCCATAGCGAGAGCTTTATCGATATTTTTGCAGGTGATGGTCGTTATCCCGTATCAGGTGGAATTACCGATCAGGATGAAGTCTACCTATGGGGTAATAATGGCTATGGACAACTTGGCACCGGCAACACGACGAACCAGCTCTCACCCTTTAAACCTAACGGCTCTTTTCAAGGCAATGTTTCCCGTGTGCGTATTGGCGGCGGGGCTAGTTATGACGGGTGCATTATTCAATCTGGCGATGAACTCTGGGCCGCTGGTTATTCAGGCAATGGCAATCTTGGCATAGATTCAACGGCAGGCACGAATAACACGTTCAAACGTGTGTTAGGCCAATCAGGCATTATTGAAGATTGGAATTGTTATGGGCATGGCACAGCCTCTTGGGGACTGGGTGTTTTATATGACGATGGGCGCGTCGATGCCTGCGGAGATAATAACTCCTACGGAGAAACCGGTACACAAACTGGCAATTTGCACGACGTTAAAACCCTCAAAAATGTAATCTTTTAAGGAGAAAATCATGAAAATTAGATCATATTTAATCAGCAAAGCACCCAGCTTTGCTGAAAGCGAAGTCGCGCCCATTCACTTAGGCGATTTAAATGGCCGTCATTATTACGCCTTTGCTAAAGGGGTAAAACCCGTCAAAGGTAGTAAGAATGTCGAGGATAGTGAGCTGGAAGACGTTATTAAATCCAGCCTGCTTATTCAGCAAATCAAGGAAGAAGCTGCCCGCCGCATTCTTTTGCTTGCCCCGCAATGGAAACAGCAGAACGCACTGATTGACATCTATCTGTTTGGCAAACTGGAAAGGCTGGATGAACAGCAGCAGGCACGCCTGCAAGAAGCCGAGGCACTTTTGCAAAGCATTCAGGATATCCGCCAACGCTCCGATGAAATCGAGGCCTCGTTCCTGAAGGGTGTTGCCGTCGAATATCTGACCGACCAGGCATGGGAATCCGACCATGCCTAATACCTTGCTGAGTGAGGCGCTGCGCGAGGCTTACGCCTCT
>TARA_R110001592_G_scaffold64304_1_pt1 | contig 35393 bp, 40 predicted proteins | sample TARA_R110001592 | Tara Oceans TARA_R110001592 (sample SAMEA4398387) | marine metagenome | biome: Polar Biome; feature: [SRF] surface water layer (ENVO:00010504); material: water (ENVO:00002006), including particulate matter (ENVO:01000060) such as... | depth 5 m | reverse complement strand
AAAATTATTATATTTTCAGACTTATGACAAATTACGGACATTCAAATGTAATTCCATAGTTTTTTTAAGAAGTGCTTATGTCGTAAAAATTTCTAGGGCGAAGCTGTTGACTATTGAAAAGAATTCTTCTGGGGTTTCTATATTTGGATAATGTCCGCTATTTTAAGTACTATAACTTTACAATTGTTTTTTGCAGATTCACCAAATTCTATTACATATTTTTGATTAAGATTAGGATCATTTTTACTTAAAAGTATGTACTTTGGTATGTTTAAAGCTTTAAATATTTGTTCTTCATTGCTTAAATTTTGCTGAACAAAATCGGTAGCAATGCAACTTCTAACTTTTTGGGTTGTTTAAAATCTTCTACCATTAGTGCAACTGTTTTTTCATCATAAACAATATTCTTAATAGTGCCTGTTACTTCTTGGCCTATATAATTTTAGTTTAAAAAGTTACCCCAGCAGCAAATGTCAAATAGGCTTCATCAAAATTTACTGGCTTTTTAAGAGCGGTGTAGCCAATAGCATTAACCCCTTTAAATTTTTAATGTTGGGTGGAATACAAAAAAAAAATTCATAAATCATATTTTGTACATATATTTGTACTTTATAAAATATAATATTATGCAAATAACAACTGTTTCGGACTTTAGAAAAGACATTAAGACTTACTTGGATAGAGTAGTAAAAAACTTTGAGACTTTGATTATAAATCGTGGCAAAGATTCTGGAATTGTAGTTATGTCTCTGCAAGAATACAATTCTTTAATGGCAACAAATCACGAATTGTCCTCTCGAAAAAATGAATTAAGATTAGATTCTGCAATTGACAAACTAAAAAACGGAGTGTCATTCAATAAGGACTTAATCGAAAACTAATATGAAGTATGTATTCGTTGAAGAGTCTTGGGAAGATTATTTGTATTGGCAAAAAACAGATAAAAAAAAGTTAAAGAAAATAAATGAACTTCTGAAAGACATAGCTCAAAACCCTTTCGACGGAATTGGAAAACCTGAACCTTTAAAACATAAATACTCTGGATTTTGGTCAAAACGCATTGATAGTGAACATAGACTGATTTACCAATATAGAGAAGGTGAGATATTAATTGCGAAATGCAGATTCCATTACGACTGAACAAAAAGTACTGTTGCTAAGCCATATATAATTTATTGCTTGTTTTAGCTAAACTAAAGTGAGTTGCGTGTTTGCTTGCTATCGATTTTCCTTCGGAAAATCCTCGCACACAAACACGCAACTTTCCATACACGTAACGTTGGCGTGCATCTTATTCCTGCCCTCAAGTGGCTGCTGTTGCTGCTCTGGTTTTGTCCGTTGACCCTAATTTAACACAACAGGAAGTTTTTGATATTCTTATTAATAATACAGATAAAGTTGGCGGATATGTTTTTACCAATGGATTTAGTAATGAACTAGGTTATGGTAGACTAAACGCATTCAAATCTGTACAGATGGTGTTCAAATTAAATGGTCCTGAAATAGTCTGTTATTCACCTAACCCAGCTTCTGAACAATTAACTATTAAAAGAAACAACACTGTTAGCTCTAAATCTACCATTATTGAAAATTCACTAAGTTATAATGAAAGTCAAATTGCCCATGAAGAACTCATTTAAATTTTATGATTTTTATAGTCACTTGACCCTTGAAGGAAAATTATACGATGTAACAAATATTGACGTCTCAAAATTAAAAAAAGGCAGATATATATTGAAAATAAAAATCAATCAGGACACGGAGGAAACACATCATATTATCATTAATTAAATGATTTTTCAATATTTTTTATAACGCATTAGTATATTTACTCAAATCTAAAAAAGTGAAATAAAACAAAAGCTCTTATCAAATAAGTTACCTGTTCGGTTACCAAGAGTACTTAATAAACTGTAGCTTTTATTTTTTATGAATTTCTTCAGAGCAATTACAATAAAAGCCAAGAAGTTAAATCCTTTCCAGCTTGTTATAGTCGTATCAAATCTGTTTTGTAATGCAATATTTTCTCACTAAATAAGCTGTTAACCGGTAAATATTCCCATTGAATGCCTGTTTTTAGTTTGTATAAAATTGTATTAATAATCCAATAAAGAGGTTCTTTGGGCTTAAACCCTCTTTTTGTTTTCGGTAAATATGGAACTATTTCCAATTCTATCATATCTTTGCCCAGTACTTGGTACATAGGGCTGTGTTTTTATGTTTAACAGCACAGGATTCTACAACCCTTTTATTTTTTCAAAAAGAAAGTCAAGATGACTTCAAAAATAAAACGAAAAAAATATGTAGGTTTGCAGCACTAAAAAAAAGTAACATATGTCAATTTCAGATTTATTTGATAGCGAGTTTAAAAAGCGTAATGAAGATCATTTTGCGGCCATTGTTAGGGTTGCCATGGATGATGGTATTATTTCCCCTGAAGAAAAAGCATTTTTAGATAGGTTAGCCTTTAACTTAGGTATTGGTGAGGCCGATTATAAAACGATTTTAAAAGATTATCAATCGCATCCAATTAATCCGCCATTATCCTATGACCACAGATTAGAGCGATTATATGATTTAGTGCGCATGGTACATGTCGATCAGATTAAAGGTGAAAAAGAACATAAACTTTTAAATAAAATTGGTGTTGGACTAGGGTTTCATGCCGTAAACGTAAAGTATATCGTTGATAAAGCATTAACATTGGTTCATAATGGTGTAGATTTAGAAACTTTTATACACGAAATTAGACATATGAACCAATAGCCTTTTTTTTATAAAGGAAGCAAGATTGAATGTCCGTAATTTGTCATAAGTCTGAAAATATAATGATTTTGCCATTCCGACAAAGGAGGAACCGCATTGGTTTTCAACAGATTCTTCATTTCGTTCCACTCCATTCTGAATGACAAAAATGGTATTATGAATGAATACGGACATTCAAAAGCAAGAAAACTTATCACAATTCCCCATATAATTATTCTTAAAAATTATATTTATTTTAACATGGTTTATTTATACATTTGTTTCCTGTAATGTAAAGCTTTATGTTAAAAATAAACTGTTTGCTTTTAACGGTTTCGTTAAGTTTCTTTTCTTTATTTCTGTTCAAAACAGAATACGCTCCATCTTTTAAAACAGCCACTCCTACTCATAAGTTTGAAAATGATTGTTCGTTAAATACTTGTGCCATTGTTATCCCAAATTCCTACGAAGAATTAATACATTTTGATAAGCAAAACAGTGGAAATCATTGTAATTTTTTTAAACCTTTAAACAGGGTGCTTTTAGAAAATAATTTACTTTATTTAAAAGCGTGTAATTTCTTCGATGTAAATTTAACTATTGATAAAATAGTTTTTCCGTTTCATTCCTTCTTGTAAATTCTTGTTTTTTTTATGATCACTGAAAAACAAATCATTATATAGCATAATGATTGAATTATATTTAAAAAAAATTAATATCAAACATACAAGATGAAAACATCATTGATTATTATTTCAAGCTTATTAACCTTAAGTGTATTTCTTCCATTTTTATTATTTGTTTATAACGGAACAAAAAACACGGCTAGCACAAAAAAACAAGTAAACGCATTAATAAAAGACAATGGTATCATTTATAGCATTAAAGATATTTGGCGTAACTGTTTTATTGGCATAAGTAGCAACAATAAAACCATCACTTATATTCATTTTAAATTGGATACACCTACTGCAACCCATATTGCGTTGACAGACATAAAACAATGCCATATAGTTAAAGCTTACAATAAAGGAACAGACAAAGCTGTAAGTCTAAAAAGTTTAGATTTAGAGTTCGTTTCTAAAACATCTGGAAACCCCAATATTCTTGTCAATTTTTTCAATATCGACGACGATTTAAGCGAAGATTTTGAAGTGCAAAGAATTGAAAAATGGCATCAATTAATTTTAAACGCTTTACCAAAAGAATCAAAAATTAAGCTGGCTTCATAAACAGTGTTTCCTGTCATAAAAAGAGGCTGTCTTAAAAGTGTCATTCTGAATAAAAATGAAGAATCCATTGAAAATCAAATTATTGACAATTAGGTAAATAAGATTTTTCGACTACGCTCAAAATGACAATCAAAACACTTTTTTTAAGTTGGTCGATAAATGGTTTCTATAATAGAACAGCTCTTTTCTTAAATAATACGTATCTGCTATAGGAATTAAGATCTTGGTTTTTATGTTTTTTCAAAAAAATCTCATCAAACACACACCCTTTTGAGATGAATTGTGAAACGTTCCATGAAGATATCGCGTTTGTCTCCAAAGAGCTTGCCAAACTGTTTCCAACAAAAGCCTTAAAGCGTCACGGTATACGGCTGTTAACATTCCCTTTAAGCATCATGAAATCAATAATTCCCCCATACGGATATAAGATATTACATTGATGGACTGAGTTCGAACTAACACTTACATCTTATAAATCCATTCTGCCGGATTTAAGGTATTCAAGTTTTCGTAAATGATAAAATTTAAAATAGTGTCCCCATTGGACGGGTTTGTAAAAACTTCACCTATGTCTTGTTCTGTAGTTACTTTATCGCCTTCTTTTATATAAACTTTCGAAAGGTTTTTATAGGCGGTAATATAGTTTCCATGACGAATCATTATAATCGGGTTGGCGTTTTTTATAACTACTATTCTACTTACTTCACCATTAAAAACGGCGCGAACCTTAGCTCCCTTTTCTGTAGCGATGCGTACACCATTGCTTTTTATAGAAATGGAACTATCAATAGGCGACGGCTGCGTACCATAGCCAACGGTAACAAATCCTTTTATTACCGGCCAAGGTAATTTCCCTTTATTAGACGCAAAATTAGAGGCTAGTACTTTCTCTGCTGGTGTTAAAGCAAAATCAGAAGATGATTCTGCTTTTCCTGCTTTTTTGTTTGAATTCGCAATAACTTCTCTAATAATTCTCTCAATTTCTCTATCAATTCTAGCAGCTTCTTGCTGCTTTTTTCGTACTTGGGCATCATAAACGTTTAAATTCCTTTTTATCGATGTCATAAGCATTTGGTGTTGCTCGCGTTCTTCTTCCAGGGTTTTTTGAACTTCCCTGTTCTCTGCAACAAGTTTTTCTTTAGCGTTTTTTTGTTTTAATAAATTGGTGTTTATCGTTTGAAGTTCTTCGCTTTTTGTCTTTATCTCTTCTCCTTGCTGCTTTTGATGATCGGAATACTGTTTCATGTATTGCAAACGTTTATAGGCTTGTTTAAAATTATCAGACGATAATAAAAACATAATTCTGCTCTGTTGATTTTTGCTTTTGTAAGATTTCACTATCATGGCGGCATAATCTTCCTTAAGTGTTGTAAGCTCTGTGCGGAGTTTTGTTATTTTCTTTTGATTGGAATTGATTTCTCTTGTAATAAGATTCGCTTGTTGGTTTGTAACCGATATTAAATTATTAAGCACACTAATTTTGTAATTGTAGTTTTCAATTAAGGATAATTGTGACTTCGCCTTCGATTTATTTTCGAGTTGTAGTTCGTTTATTTTCTTGATTTCCTGCCTTAATTCCTGACGGCGTTCTTCGAGTTCTTGTTGTTTACTGCTTTGGGGAAAACCAATAGAACTACAAAATAACGCTGCAAAAACCACAAATTTAGCTATGTTCTTCTTAGTATTCATTACAGCTTAATTTCATCATATCCTGAAGGGATTTTAAACGGAAAACGCAAATCATCATTCAAAGATACTCCTTTAAATTCCATCTCTATAATCATTTCTTCGGCGGCTTCCACAGCAATTACTTTTATTTGTTGTGGGAGAATTTGCTTTTTTACATCTTGATATGCTAGGTAATCAATTTGGAGGAGTCTTTGATTTTGTGGTTGGGAAATTTGCTGTGACGCTATTTTAAAATGTGACGGGTCTATCAAGAAAAAGATCTCAAAAAGCGGGTTTTGATTTTTTGGTTGAAGAATATACGATTTCTCATCAACAGATACAGTATAACCGGTATCCTTTAAACTATATAAAGCTTCACCCAACAACAAATTTTGAACCTTTTGAAAATCTAATTCTATTCCCAGTAATTTGCTTAAATATTTGAAATCGCCTTCAAAATAAGTGTTGTCCAACTTGTTATAATAACTTACCTTTTCGGGAGTAATTAGCGCTTTAATCACAGATATAGGGCTAGACATTAAAAGTATTTGCTTATCCTTTTCCATTCTAAAATTTACAGTGTGCCCATTAACTTTATCTCCTTGGTAGATATCAATTTTTACACGTGCAGATAGCGTTTTAAATACAGGTGCTTTTTTCGCGTTTTCCTTAATGAGCTGTTTGGTTGTTAAATTTAAATTAGCCTCGCCTGAACGTATGGTTTTAGCCGATTTACAACCTATAAAAAAAACAAGACTTAGCAGAAAAATAATAAGCAACGGACGATTTTTAAAATGCATATACGCGTTTTTAATTGGGGTTTAATACTTGTTTTGCCTTATCGCTAAACGCTTTGGCTTTCGTCATATTGTTTAACAGGGAATAGGAGATGCTCAATTGATTATAAAAATCGGCTTCCATTTTAGAGTCCTCAATAATATAATCTAAACCCGCTTCTAAAATGTTAATGGCTTCATTGGGTTTTTTAACTTCGTTAAAAGCAACACCATTTATTAAATAGATTATAGGTTGAGCAGGATATTTTTGTAGTGCATCATTACTTTTCTCTATGGCTAAATTATATTCCTTTAAATCAAGGTATAGCAATAAACTATTTCGTAATATTCCAAAATTATCTGGCTCCAGTTCCAACGCTTGTCGGTAATATATTTGGGCCTTAGCTTTATCGCCTTTTTTTAAATAGTATTGTGCGATTTGAATTATAGATTTGGAGTTATTGGTGTCTCCTGATAAGGTAGTGGCCTCCACTAATTCCGATTCATATTGTGGATTATCCCCGACAAAATTTACAAAATCAGAAAGCACTTTAAGTTTTGCCTCTGGTTTTATTTGGGGACTTTGAATGACAATCTTCATGGATTTTATGGCTTTATCCGTTTCATTATCCTCTAAATAAAATTTATAAAGTGCGAGATGAACCATCTGAGAATTTGGATTGTTTTTTAATAATTCCTTGGCGGTTTCGAAAGCCTTCTCTTTTTCATTATTTTCGCTATACCTATAAATGAGCGCTAAATAATTCGACTCATTATCTGGGTTGTTATCAAGGCGTTCTTCGAGGTTTTTTATTTGATCTTTTTTTTTGCCAGTAACGGCATAAATTTGGTTTCGTATATAATCTCTCTTAGCGGTAATACCGTTTTCAGCATCAAGCTCATCCAATAATTTTAATGCGTCCTTAAACTTTTTTACAGTCACATAAAGCCCTACTAAATCTTCTTTATAATCTGGGTGATACGTTACGAGTTGTTTTAATGTTTTTATAGCCTTATCAGTGTCATTTTCCAGCACATACAAACCATACAGGGCATCTAAATACCATTCATTCTCCGGTTGTTTGTCAACTGCTGTTTTTAAGGCGTCTTCGGCAGCTCCAAAATTTTTAAGTTGAATGTAATTTTTCCCTAGCTCATAGTATAAAACCGATTGTGAATTATCCAATGCAATACACTTTAAAAGCGCCGTAACAGACCGGTCATAATTTTCAATCCCTTTTTGCTTTAACGCTTCAAAAAATAATTCTTGAAATGTATCATCTATATCACCCAAATCATCGTCCGGCTTTTTATTAAAATCTACTTGAGCATACTGCGTCTGTGGAACAAATAGTATTCCAAAGAAAATAACCAGTATGTAAATTTTGTGTTTCATAAATGCCTGATGCAATAATTTTATTTGGGCGTTACCACAAGGGTCGGGCTTTCCACTATATCTTTTTAAATCGTCATTGCGAGGAAAATTTCTAATTTTCTGTGGCAGTCCCTCCAACTTTAAGAGATTACTTCGTCGTGTCTCCTCGTAATGACACTTATTTGTTTAGGTAAAAAGGATGTCGTTGCAATCCCTAACGTAACTATTTGCTATTATTTGGCTCAATCATTAGGTTATTTTCCTTTAGTTAAGCTGTTGTTTTTATGGTTTAAATAAATTTTTATAATAGGATTCCTACCTTCATGGGAATTATTCCAAAACCGAGTAATCCCCAATACTAACAGTTTTAAAATTACCGTCAAAACACACATGGTTGCCAATCATTGCATTGTCTAAATACGCATTTTTGATGGTGGTGTGTGTTTGTATTAAGCTGTTTTTAATGGATGCATTTTCAATAATACAATGCTCTCCAATGGAAACGTTTGGACCAATGGTCGCGTTATTTAAAACAACATTTTTACCAATAAAACATGGTTCCACTATTTTGGAATTGTTCGTTTTAACAGAAGACGCAATCATTTGTTCTTCTCCATCAGCTTGTAAAAATCTTAACATCCTGGTATTTGTTTCCACGGTTACCGCTTTGTTGCCACAATCCATCCATTCATCTACCTGTCCAGTTTTAAAGATTTTCCCTTTCGCCATCATCCCTTTAATCCCATCGTTAATTTGATACTCTCCACCATTTACAATGTTGTTATCCAACACATGTTGTAACTCCTGTTTTAAAACGCTCACATCTTTAAAGTAGTATATCCCAATTACCGCTAAATCACTCACAAAATCTTTCGGTTTTTCAACCAATTCAACAATTTCGTCTTTTGCGTTTAATTTAACAACACCAAAAGCTTCGGGTTTGTCGACTTGCTTTACCCAAATAACGGCATCAGCTTCGGGATCTAAACTAAATTTGGCTCGAATAAGGGTGTCGGCATAGGCAATTACGGCTGGCCCTGACAAGGATTCTTTGGCGCACATAATGGCATGACCTGTACCTAAAGGTTGATCTTGGCGGTAAATTGATGCTTTTGCCCCCAATTCATTGGCGAGTTTTTGTAAACTCGCAACGACATCATTTCCAAACCATGCGGGATCGCCAAGAACAAAGGCTATTTCGTCAATAGGTTCTTTTAAAACTTTAGCAATATCTTTTACTAATCTGTGAACAATGGGCTGGCCAGCAACAGGAATCAATGGTTTTGGTACTGTTAAACTATGTGGTCTTAAACGAGACCCTCGTCCCGCCATTGGTACTATTATTTTCATATTCCCCTCTTTATCTCCCCAAAGGGGAGAAACTGTTTATGTTATTTTATTTATTTTAATTTCGTCATCAACTCCCTCCCTCTGGGAGAGTTGGGGTGGGATTATTTTACTCCCGTACTTCCAAAACCACCTTCACCTCGAGATGTATTTGATAGTTCTTCAACTTGCAACCATTCGGCGCGTTCATGTTTAGCAATCACTAATTGCGCTATACGTTCGCCATGTTCAATCACAAAGTTTTCGTTTGAAATATTCGCTAAAATAACGCCTATTTCTCCTCGATAATCGGCGTCAATAGTTCCGGGAACGTTTAAAACAGTAATCCCTTTTTTAGCCGCCAATCCACTTCTTGGTCTAACTTGTGCTTCAAACCCAATAGGTAATTCTATAAATAATCCTGTTTTTACAATGGTGCGTTCTAATGGTTTTATAATAATTGGAGCATTTAAATTTGCTCTTAAATCCATTCCTGCCGATGCAATGGTTTCATAATTTGGTAAATCGTGCGATGATTTGTTAATGATTTTTATTTGCATGTTATCGTTTTAATAATTTCCTTAATTCGTTTTGTTCGAACAACATTGTTAATCCCAAAAATAACAAAACTAAAAAGGTGTTTATATAATAATTGGTATTTGTGTTTAAGCTAATAATAGATAAAACAATTGCTAGCATCAAATAACCTACTATTCTCTTAAGATCGTAAGGGACATTATAATGATTTTGACCCATTAGATATGATAATACCATCATTATGCCATAGGCCGCCAAAGTTGCCCAAGCTGAAGCAATAAATCCTATTTTATCAATCATTACAACATTAAAAACAATGGTGATAATGGCTCCAACCATTGATAAATACATACCATATCTTGTTTTGTCGGTGAGTTTGTACCAAATAGCCAAATTGAAATAAATGCCCAAACATAAGTTAGCAACTAATACTATTGGCACGATAGAAATGGCTTGCCAATAACTTTCGTCTTTAACTAATGCTATTTTAAATATATCTAAATACGAAATAATAAAAACCAGCATAAAACTACCAGCAATTACAAAATATTTCATAATTAAAGCGTAGGTTTCTTTGGCATTTATCTCTTTTGAATGTGAAAAGAAAAATGGTTCTGCTCCTAAACGAAAAGCTTGAATAAAAATAGTCATAAACATCGCAATTTTATAACAAGCACTATAGGCGCCATTTATATCTTTCCCTAGTAAATAAGGAAGTAACCATTTATCAAAATTTTCATTAATTACATATGCCAAACCTGCCACCATTATTGGCCATCCATAGTTTAATAATTGTTTTAAAAGAGATATACTAAACTCTAATTTGGTTTTAAGGAAATACGGAACCAGCATAAAAAAAGTTACAACGCTCGCTGCTAAATTGGATATAAAGATATACTGAACTAAATCCGATTTATCATAATTAGGAAAGGCGATATTATATTTTGGGATAGCCCAAAGGAAGAAATAATTTAGAATTACATAAATAACGATATTAGCAATTTTAATAGCCGCGAATTTAATTGGTCTTCCTGTGGCTCTTAAATAGGCAAAAGGTGCTACTACAACGGTGTCCAAAACCAACAAGCCAATAAGTATTTTAAAATATTTTGGTGACATATTTAACCATTCGGAAAGCTGTTGGTTAAATGCCAATACCAACGCTAAAAATAAAAGCGTGGTAACTATTAAACTTATGAATGTCGTAGAGAACACCTTTTCTTTTTCATTAGATTTATTGAAAAACCTAAAAAAAGCTGTTTCCATACCGTAGGTCAATAAAACGTTGAAAAAAGCGGCATAAACATAAAACGTCGTGTTATCTGAATAGCTGGATGTTTCTAATTTACCTGTATGAAGTGGAACTAAAATAAAATTCATCAAACGCGGTAAAACCGTGGCTAAACCATAAACTACAGTGTCTTTAAAAAACTTTTTTAATACGCTCAATGAATGCTTTTTTATGCTTCTAAAAATACATTTTTAGTTATTGCAAAGCAAAAATACATTATTCCTTCTTATGTGGTGCGCTTGGGTAGGCAGGTAATTCCTTTTTTTTAATGTTTTCAATCTTATAATACTTGATTTTGTTCCCTTCTTTATAGCTAATTACACATTGATTCTCTTTCAATTTAAAAGGGATTTCTTTTTCAAGTTTAGGCACTTGGTTACCATATTCTTGAAGAGGATCGCTACTTAAAATCATATCCTTTTTTTGATTAATGTTTGTTTTAAAACGACCAATGAACAATGAGTCACTATACGCTTCCAATTTAGCTGCCTTTCCATGAAAGTAAACACTATCTAGCTCAATCTTATTTGCGTTTGATATGATTGGGATATATAAATTTACACCAGAACCTCCCCCTTTTATACCAGCAATCCAAGTTTGATAATATACTATTCCAGTTTCTAAAGGTATTTTGCCTTGAAGTTTTTGTGCACTACTACACTTTGATATAAATATTACTAATATGAATAGCAAAAGAAATAATGATGTCTGTTTAATTTTTTTCATGATGTTTTTATTACCGTTATAAAGATACCTTTTCAAAATTAATGCCATAAAAAAAGCCCCACAAATTGTGAGGCCGTATATTTTGAGATCCTCCAATCCGCTAGCTATCTGGAGGCCTTAGGGTAGCAATAAGTTAAATTAGTTGTTTAAAGCTTCCTCATTTTAATAATTTGGCTTTGCCTAATTATTAAGTGCCTCAGCACCGCCAACAATTTCAAGAATTTCGTTGGTAATAGCCGCTTGACGCGCTTTATTGTAGGTTAATTTAAGTTGGTCTCTTAGCTCTGTTGCATTATCTGTAGCTTTATGCATGGCTGTCATACGTGCTCCATGTTCACTGGCAAAAGAATCTCTAATGCCTTTATATAATTGTGTTTTTAAAGACTTAGGAATTAACTGTTCCACAATTTCAGCCTTTGAAGGTTCAAAAATGTAATCCAAATTTACATTTCCCCCTTCTTGAGAGGGAACAATTGGTAAAAATTGCTCCGTCATTACTTCTTGAGTGGCTGCGTTTTTAAACTTATTGTAAACAATGTCTATTTTATCAAACTCTCCAGAAACAAATTTGCCCATTAATATTTCAGCAATATCGGCAACGTTCTCAAAAGTTAAATCGTCAAAAACAGTGCTTTTATTTGCAATAACCATTTTCTTCTTAGAAAACGCGTCATTCCCCTTTTTGCCAATTGCAAAAACCGATACCTTTTTACCCGTATAGTCCTTGCTAATTAGCTGCTGTGTTTGCTTAATAATGTTTGAATTAAAGGCCCCACACAATCCTCTGTTCGATGTTATAGGAACAATTAATACACTCTTTACATCACGTTGCATGGAGAATTTGCTTCCGGAATCGGCATCCAATGTGGCGCTTAAACTTTGTAAAAGCTCTGTTAACTTATTAGCATAAGGACGCATTGCGGTAATAGCATCTTGTGCTTTCTTTAACTTAGCGGCAGACACCATTTTCATGGCACTGGTAATCTGCATAGTCGAAGATACCGATGATATTCTGTTACGTATTTCTTTTAAATTTGCCATTGGCCCCACCTAACCTCCCCAAAGGGGAGGGATTTTATTAGTTGTATTTAATAATTTTAGCCTCCATATAACTCCTCCCCTTTGGGGAGGCAGGGAGGGGCTATTTATACTTCCCTGATAAATCTTTTGCTACAGCTGTTAATGTGTCTGTAACTTCATCAGTTAACTTCCCGGCTTTTAATGTACTAAGTACATCAGCATGTTTTGCTCTTAGGAATTCTAAATAATCTCTTTCAAATTCTTTTACTTTTTCAACAGGCACATCTCGTAATAAGTTTTTTGTACCAGCATAAATAATTGCTGTTTGATCTTCAACTTTAAACGGATCGTTTTGAGCTTGTTTTAAGATTTCAACGTTACGTTTTCCTTTTTCGATAACATTTAAAGTAACCGCATCTAAATCTGATCCAAATTTCGCAAATGCTTCTAATTCACGGTATTGTGCTTGATCTAATTTTAAGGTACCCGCAACTTTTTTCATGGATTTAATCTGTGCATTACCACCAACTCGAGATACAGAAATACCCACGTTAATTGCTGGACGTACACCAGAGTTAAATAAATCGCCATCTAAGAAAATTTGTCCATCTGTAATCGAAATTACGTTGGTAGGAATATAGGCAGACACATCACCTGCTTGTGTTTCGATAATTGGCAATGCTGTTAATGAACCACCACCTTTGACCATTGGTTTTAATGAATCTGGTAAATCGTTCATGTTCTTCGCTATCGCATCATCATTAATTATTTTTGCTGAACGCTCTAATAAACGAGAGTGAAGGTAAAAAACGTCACCTGGATATGCCTCACGACCTGGTGGACGACGTAATAATAAAGACACCTCACGATACGCAACTGCTTGTTTGGATAAATCGTCATAGATAATTAATGCAGGACGACCAGAATCTCTAAAATACTCTCCAATTGCAGCACCAGCCATTGGAGCATATACTTGCATTGGAGCAGGATCGGATGCGTTTGCCGCAACAATGGTTGTGTAGGCTAAAGCACCTTTATCCTCCAAAGTTTTAGCAATTAAAGCTACATTTGAAGCTTTTTGCCCAATGGCAACATAGATACAATATACAGGCTTACCTGCATCGTAAAATTCTTTTTGATTTAAGATCGTATCAATACAAACTGCCGTTTTACCTGTTTGACGGTCGCCAATAACCAACTCACGTTGTCCGCGACCTACCGGAATCATAGCATCAATAGATTTAATCCCTGTTTGCAGAGGTTCGGTTACAGGTTCACGGAAAATAACCCCAGGCGCTTTGCGCTCTAAAGGCATTTTATATGTTTTGCCTGCAATTGGGCCTTTTCCATCAATTGGAGTTCCCAAAGTATTTACTACACGTCCTACAATCCCTTCACCCACATTGATAGAGGCAATACGAGACGTCCGTTTTACAGTAGATCCTTCTTTCACACCAACAGACACGCCTAATAATACGATCCCTACGTTATCTTCTTCAAGGTTTAGTACAATGCCTTCCAAACCTCCTTCAAACTCAACTAACTCACCGTATTGAACATTTGAAAGTCCGTAAGCACGAACAATACCATCACCAACAGTTAATACTGTTCCCACTTCATCCAATGACGCTGACGCGTCAAATCCTGCAAGCTGTTGTTTTAAGATTGCTGATACTTCAGCTGGTTTTACTTCTGCCATCTTATATTTAGTTTAATGTAAATTCCTTTTTTAATTTGCTTAATTTATTGGAAATACTCGCATTGTATTGCTTATCTCCAACCCTTAAAATGAAACCACCTAAAATGCTTTCATCCACTATATTTTCAAGAGCAACTTCTTTATTGGTTAACTCCTTTACCTTAGCTAGTACTTTAGATTCCAATTCTTTGGTCATTGGAATCGCCGTCGTTACTTTAGCAACCTCCTTGCCGTTATAGGCGTCAAACAAAATACTGTATTGTACCGCAACTTCATTTAAAATATTAATTCTTTTGTTTGTAATCAATACATCAAATAAACTAGTGCTTATTTGATTTAACTTAGGAAATACCGCTAATAATACTGCCTTTTTTTCTTCAGATTTAATAATAGCACTGTTTAACATATTGGCTAGTTCTATATTCCCTGAAATGGTTCTCGCCATTAACTTCATGTCGATATTAATAGCATCTGCCATTTTTTTATCAGATGCTAAACTTAAAATTGCCTTTGCGTAACGCACTGCCGCCCTTGCTCCTGCCATAGCCTATCCTAAATCCTTTCCAAAGGAAAGGACTTTTTTTTAGTTAATAAATTAATTTAATGTTGCATCGCCTAACATAGACTCTACCAATTTCACTTGTTTGTCTTTGTTAGATAATTCTGCACGAACTACCTTTTCAGCAATTTCAATTGATAAACTTGCTACTTGAGCTTTTAATTCGGCAATAGCAGCTTTCTTTTCAGATTCGATAGATGCTTGAGCCTGAGCAATAAGTTTTCCAGCAGCTTCTTTAGCGTCATCTTTAGCGTCTTCAATCATTTTATTTTTCATGTCGCGCGCATCCTTTAGCATCCCTTCACGTTCTGCTCTAGCCTCTTTTAATAGCTTTTGATTGTCCGCTTGAAGATTTTGCATTTCCAGTCTTGCTTTTTCAGCAGATTCTAAGGCATTCTTAATCCCTTCTTCTCTATCGTTAACCGAATCTAAAATTGGTTTCCATGCAAATTTTTTAAGCAATAAAACAAGTGCTATAAAGAGTACTGCTTCCCAAATAAATAGCCCTAAAGAAAATCCTCCAAATAATTCTTCCATAATAAATTATATTTCTAAAACAACTTCTGTTTAATCCCACTAATGGGTTTAATTACCCGAGGCAAGCCTCGATTGATAAATATTGTACTATTCACACCTCGCAGGATACTCCAAGGTTCTTGATTTAGAAGAGCAGCTATAACCAACCGTTATAGCTGTTCTTTAGTATCTATTTACTTTGCAAATAAAGCTGCAAAGGCAATACCTTCAATCAACGCTGCTGCAATAAGCATAGCAGTTTGAATTTTTCCGGTAGCTTCTGGTTGGCGCGCAATAGCTTCCATAGCTGAACCACCAATCTTACCGATTCCGATTCCTGCTCCTATTACAATTAAACCTGCTCCTACAATTTCTGGCATATTACCCATAATATATATAATTAAAAATTAAACATTCAATTTATTAATGTGCGTCTTCAAGACCATGTTCTTCAACCGCCATGCCAAAGTACAGGGCTGAAAGTATTGTAAAAATATACGCTTGCAATACCGCTATTAACAATTCTAAAATCGCTAAAACAAATGCTAAAAAAAACGATAATGAACTACCAATCCAATTGTTAAAAACAAACATCATTCCTATAATGCTCATTAATACAATGTGTCCCGCTGTAATGTTTGCATACAAACGGATCATTAACGCAAATGGCTTGATAAAAGTCCCTAAGAGTTCAATGGGCGCTAATATAATTTTCATTGGAACAGGAACACCTGGCATCCAGAAGATGTGTTTCCAATAGTTCTTGTTTCCCGAAAATGTGGTGATAAAATACGTAATAAGAGCCAACCCTAATGTTACGGCGATATTATTAGTTACATTCATTCCTATTGGAACCAGGCCAAAGAGGTTCACAATCCAAATAAAGAAAAAAACAGTTAATAAATAACTCATATATTTCTTATAATGTTTTTTCCCAATAGTAGGAATGGCTATTTCGTCTCTTACATATATTACAACGGGCTCTAATAAACGCCCCATTCCTTTTGGTAAATTATTGTTCTTTTTATAAGCATTTGCCATACGGCTAAACATAATAAACATAATTAGAAACACCATAAAAATTAAGGTCACATTTTTAGTGATAGAAAAATCCAATGGTTTTTGATTGGTAGCATGATGGTCTTCATCTAAACTTATTTCGCCGTCTATACCATCGACCTTATAAATTTTTGCATGGTATAGTTTATAGTAATTTCCATCAACCTCAGCGACTGATTCTCCATGATGGAATTTAGAAGAAGAAAATACCTTTAAACCATTGTCCCATAAAATGACCGGTAAAGGGAATCCAACATATTTGTGCTCACCAGTATCGGTTTTGTAAGAAAATAAACCAAAATCATAAGAGTCTTTTAAATGGTGTTGAATGTACTCTTTTATTTCTGATTCTATGTCAGCCTTTGGCTCATTATCAGGAACTTGTTCCTCTTGTCCAAAAGAAATAAAAGCGGTTAAAAACAGCAGTAATGTAATTGGTTTTAAAGATATTTTTCTTTGCATATCACTTAAATAATAGTGGCCTAAAAATCCGTGCAAAGGTATGTTTTTAAATGAAAAACAAAAACAATTTTTTACTTTATTTAGTGCGACTGTTTTGGTTGTTTTTTAGCAGGAACTCTTTGCTTATCAATTTTCATCCCACAAAACAATAAAACCCTGTTTTTTTATATGAACTCATCTTGCCTTTTTGTTTTTAACCGAAAATGAGATGAAATTTGTTCAGATGAGACTGTTTTTGAAAGGCATAGCATCGTTATGCATAAGCAATAGATGAAATATGGGCGAATTTCAGCCATTTTTTAGGAAATAGAAAAAGTCAAGATGAGTTCATGTTTTCAATGGCTTATCCCAACACGAAAAGAAGCCCTTTAATTCAATTTATTTAACCATTTACCCAGACTTATAGTTTCAAGTATTAACCCTAACACATAAGGCACAAAAAACGTTGCAAATTCTAATTTAGAAATATGATTATCCAGTTTAAAAAAAGGATAAAAAACAATAAAAAAAACAGCAAATTTTAAAAAACTTCCCGCAATGAATAAAAACCCCAACTGGTCTTTATATTTGTTTTTGGAAAGATACAGTAATCCGAAAATAATCATTACCAATGCTAAATTTACAACATAAGAAAGCACAATTCTATTTTCAAAAAGTGGTAGCTGCAAGATAGCTAAAATCGCTATGTGAATACCAAAAGCAACCACTAAAACCAGTGTTGCCTTTATTGCAAAACGTATAAAAGGGTTATTCATTAATACTTTATTCGATTGACTTGTTTAATAATGACATACAACGAAATTGCAACACCTAACAATGTCATTATTATAATGAACAACTTGTTGCCGTTATTGAATTTCAGGTCGAGCCACTTGCCAAAAAACACAAACAAATAGATGGTCACACCCATTTGTATGGCAATTCCAGAAAGGACTGCAACGTTTTTAAGCTGTTTTCCCCGTTTCTTGTTGTCGTTGTTGCGCTTGTCCACCTTTATTCATTTCTTTTACAGTTCCTTTCATTATGCAGGTTACATTAAATGTGGCTCCAGGCTCTACAGCAAGTTTTTCAACAACGACGTCGCCTTCAATAAATGCCGATGATTTTAAGGTTAACGTGCCTGATAAGGCCAGTTTCCCTGAAAATTTACCCTCGAAATGAGCGTCTGTCCCTTGTAAAGACCCTTTTATAAAACCCGATTTACCGACAACCACCTTGCCTGTGGTTTTTATGTTTCCTTCAATAGTGCCATCTATTCTAAAATCTCCTTCACTATTAAAATCCCCAACAATTTTAGTGCCTTGGGAAATAATGTTTTGACTTGATGTGGATTCTTCCATTTGCTTCGTTTTTTTGTTATCTGTGAACATAATAAATTCTATTGTTTAATTAGTATCCATACTTAAATATGTCTCTAAATTCTTGTGAATCTGTATAATTTGGTAATTTGGGGACGATATGACAAAGTATGCTTTGTTAATTTTCTTTTTTTCTTCTTTGGTCAATAATTGATCGAAGGTTTTTGCGACCACGCGGTTTTTTAAACCATGTACGATCACAAATGTAGTGTTTGGACCATAAACATCAATAGATGTTGTTAAATTATAATACCTAATACTTTTTAAGACTGTATTTAAGGTTTCCTGAAAACTTGATATTTCCGTTGGATTGGCATTGTCAAATTGATAGATAACCTTATAAGAATTTGAAATACTGTCTGCCATAAATTCTTTACTCTCTATTTTAGGCAACATAGTCGTTTTAATCTCTTGGGCCTGTTTACCTTCTGGCGTATTTGCAAATGTAATGGCCACATAATTAATGGCTTTACTGTAAGGTTCAAAACCATACAAGCGCCCTGTTGCCGTTGCTTTTAATAATTCCAATTTTGGGACAATCGGGTCGCCATCAAAGGCATTAATATACGTTTCGCATTTAGAGATTACTTGGGCATATTCTTGATTTATATGTTGTGCATAAATGCTCTCATAAATGTTTTCGGGACTATTGTCGTCCTTTATGGCTGCAAGTTCTGGGTTGTTTAATATTGTGGCATAACGAGATTCAGGAAAATTTGAAATGATATCGTTTTTAGCAATTGAAGCTTCATCTGTTTGTCCTAAAAGCGTGTAGATTTTATATAAATTATATTTTGAAGGTAGGATTAATCGTTCTTCTGGATTATTTTTAAGCACTGTTTCTAACTTAGCTTTTGCCAACTCATATTCTTTAAATTTTTCTTTATAAATTAACCCTAATTGATAATAGGCGTAATTGCGTTCTTTGCCTATACTGTCAATTGTTTTGCTGTTTGAAGGAATTTTGGAAATATAAAATTGCGGGTCGTAAAGCTCATCTACTGTTGCATCGGCAAATACTTCGGTATTCAAGATATCGTTATTGGTGTTTGATTTTCCTTTGCTAGACCATCGCCAGTCATCTTCTAATGCTCTATTTCCCCAAATTTTAACAAATTCGTTTTTCCCGTAAGCAACGGTTGTTGGATTATAAAAATAAAATGTATTGGCTTGAGTTGGCAATCCTCCTCTTGGAGAAACAGGGTTTGCGCCACCTATCGCGTTATTCACTGTTTTTAATCCGTTATTACTTTCAGCAACGGTTTGTTTTTGTTTTTCCTCTTCGGCTTTTGCTTTTAGCTTCTCAATAAACGACTCAAAAAACACAACTCTTTCCTCGTTGGGCAAGTTCACCAAGTGTAAAACACTATCGTTTACTTGAGCAATGTCTTCATAATAAATAACATCTTCCAGATTATCTCTTTTTCGTTTAATAATACGATATGGTTTAGAGTTGAGCCTTAAATTACTCATCGTACTATCATAATACGCCCCAGCTTCTTTATAAATAGAATTATTAAAACTAATGTCTCCAAGAATTTGATAGTTTCGTGCCTTTAATTCTTTGTCTTGAGATCTTGCTCGTAAGGACTTATTATAATAGGCAATAGCTAAGCGTTCTGAATTATTGTTTAAATGAAACGCTCCTATTTGATGGTATATTTTATCAAGAAACGGTCTGTTTTCCCTGTTTTCTTCAAGCTTGGTTAAAAACTCCAAACAGGCAGCTTTATCACCATGCTCGTAATCGAAATTTTTAATTTTTTCTAATTGAGCACTTATCAAATACATTCGGGGCGTATTACGATTTAATTCAATGACTTTATCGAAGGCACTATTTGCGCTATCCTTATATCCCAGCGTGTTATATAATTGCCCTTGAATAAAACGATACCTTCCACGTTCGTCATTGTTTTTAGTGGAATTAGAAGCTATTTCTAATTGCGTAATCGCACTATCAACCGATTTTGTATTTAAATAAGCTTGTGCTAACATGGATGTAGCGTTGGCTAAATCTTGTTCTTTTAATTCTTCTTGTTTTAAAAGGCGTTTCAGGTTTTTAATGGCCAATTCATCATTATCCAGTCTGATATTGGTTTTTTCTCTCCAAATTTTAGCCAGATTTATTTTATCGCTTGCAGGGTATTTATAGAGAATATAATTAAAGGCTTCTAAAGCAGGAACAAATCGTTGGTCAAAATACCTAGCCTTTCCCAATAACAAATAGGCTTCATCTATTTGAGGGTTTTTTTCTTTTCCTTGAAGATTCATACTGTGCTGTTGAATGGCTTTTACAGCCTTTTCTTCGGCTCTGTTGAAATTTTCGTTTTTAGATTGTCCGGGAAGAATAATTTCTTCACGTATTTGCATCCGCTCTATTGGAAGAATATCCCAATAGTTGTCTTTGTAATCGTCATTAAGACTATTCCTGCCCTGTTCTAAAGCTAAATAGCCATTGTACAGTGTATTATACTCTGCAGTAACCGCATGAAAATTTCTATTGATAAAATTGTTCTTTTTTCGTGAACAACTTGTCACAAAAATTGAAGCAATTACTACCACTAGTATAAATTTTAAAGATGTTTTCAATACCTCTTTATTTGGTCTATAAATAACTATAAAGTCTCGCATATATTATGCAAGAAGGTAAAAATAAGCATCTTTTTCGATTAACCTGTATAAAGAAATATCTTTTGGACGACGTATCAACCTGCAAAATGGGCTTCCAACTCTTTTAACGTAGCAGCGCTTGTAGCCAGGTCTTTAATAACCTCGCCTTTTTCCAATACAACAATTCGCTCACAAACCTCGGTTACGTGCATTAAATCGTGACTAGAAATAAGTACTGTTACACCTTGCGTTTCGGCCAGTTCTTTAATAATTTGTTTTAACCTAATTTGTGTCGTTGGATCCAAATTAGCAAAAGGTTCATCTAAAACAATGACTTCTGGATGACCAATTAATGCCCCGACAATACCGGCCTTTTTTTGGTTTCCTTTACTTAAATCTCTTAAATACTTTTTTTGGTTTAAAATTTCACCATGAAAAAAGTCTTCAAATTGAGCCAATAAAGTATCCACATCGTCCTTATTCTGGTTTCGTAATTCGCCAATAAAGTAAAAATATTCTTCGGCCGTTAAATAGCCTATTAAAAAACTTTCGTCAATAAAAGAGGAGGTAAAAGGCTTCCAGTCTTCACTGTCATGCACCAAAACATCGTTGTTTTTTATATAGCCTGTTGTTGGCTGTATTAAATCTAAAAGCAAACTAAAATACGTCGTTTTACCAGCACCGTTATTGCCTACCAACCCAAAGCTTTGTCCTTTAGGAATCTCTAAAGATTCAATATTTAAAACCCGTTTGTCGTTATATTTTTTTGAAAGATTTGAAGTTGTAATCATACCCTAAATGAATAATAATTGTTGGTTAAAATTTTTCAGCAAACGCTGCGATTGTTTTGTATTTCCCTTTTTGATAGAGGCTTTCAATTTTACTTAAAAAGAAATTTTTAAACACTATTCCCAATAAACCACTTAACGCTAATACCATAATTCCAACTTCAAAATTCACGAGTTTATAAGGAATATAGAACAGGCCCATTGGCAGTAAAAATTTTGGCAATGCAATAAGCATTTGTGTAGGGTTAAACCCATTGGTATTACTAAACGCCTTTGCTTTTACATTCAATTCAATAGGAACTCTATTTAATGCGCCGCCAAACAATGTGATAAATGAATTTAAACCAATATTAAATAAGGCGCCAGCGGCTATCATTCCAAAAATTTTCCAACCAAAATATAGATATGGTGTGCTTAATATAAATGATATTCCCACTGCTACAACCATTAAATACCATTTCGATTCTAAATATTTTCTATAGGGAATGTTTTGACTCATAAGTAATTTATAATACTCACTGTCCCAAGATGGCACCAGTTGCCCAAAGGTCAATAAAAATCCACCGGTAACAAACATGGACGCAAAGGCTAAAAAGGCTGGCATTTTTTGATACGTTGGCTGCGTGTAAAATATTAATCCATAAAACAAAAAGAGAAAAGACATCATCATAACCTGCTTAGGGCGTGCATTGCGCCAAATTAACCGTAAATCGTTTTTTAGGAATACGGCAACCGTACCAAAACGGTCCAACCAAGATAAATCTGTAGTATTAACTTTTTCTGTTTTTTTTGAAATAGTCCCATCTAAATAAAATCCTTTTTTAACAGCATTGAAATTAAATCCATATAAAGCAATCAGCAATAAAAAGGGTACCATTACTAAATAGGGCTGATTGTATAAGGCATTAAAAGCTACGCCAATGGGTCCTGAAATTTTAAAAATCTGATAGAATTCCAAACCAATAAAAACGGCGAGTACACTTACTATTATATAGAAAAAGGTGTTGTTTTTATTGATTAAAAAATTGGTAAAATTAATGCTCATGGTTAACAGCATAACCGATAAAAACCAACACAAAACATTAATACCGGGATAGCCTTGTGCCAACAACACAATACTGAAAGGCAAAAAGATACATAACGGTAAAAAATTAAAAAATGACAGTGCCGTTTTTCCCAATAAATAATGAATAACAGTATTGCGCTTTATGGGAATGGTCATTAATGGTTTAATATTCATAACAGGCAGTTGCTGCATAAAAAACCGAAGCACTAAATCGAATAAAAACCAATAAATCAAAAAGTTGTTTACCATGATTATTGGATCGACATCTGGCACTGCTTTTTTCAAAATAAAAAACACACCAATTCCAAGAAATATGGCAATGCCACCAAAATAAACAGCTGCAAAAAAGAGGAGTATTTTTATGGCTATTCCTTTTTGAAAATACGACGCTCTGGAAAACTGTTTCCACTCTAAACTTAAAAAGCGTTTAATCATAATTTTAAATTAGGATTTACAAAATTCAATGGTTTCATTTTTAAAGTCAGTATTATTCTGAGCTTGCGTAATTATGGTTAATGTAATTATATCAATAGGTATGGTTTTTTAATATAATTGTTACAGACAAAGTTAAAATTTACCAACCAACTTTACTATTTTTGTAAAAAATTAATACATGTCTTCATTTCACACCCTTTCTATACGAGAAATAGCTCGAGAAACCAGCAAATCAATTAGTATAACTTTTAATGTTCCTGAAAATTTAAAAGAAACTTATGCCTTTAAAGCTGGGCAATATATTACCTTAAAAACAACGATTGATGGTCTTGAATTGAGACGTGATTATTCCTTGTGTTCTTCCCCAAAAAGTGGTCAACTTAAAATCGCCATTAAGGAAGTAAATGATGGTACATTCTCAGCCTATGCCAATAACCAATTAAACGTTGGCGACACCTTGGAAGTAGCGCCCCCAAAAGGCCATTTTATTTTTACACCTAATGATTCTAAAACCAAAAACATTGCAGCTTTTGCTGCCGGCAGTGGCATTACCCCTGTTTTAAGCATCATAAAATGTGCTTTAGAAGAAGAAATATATAGCAAAGTTATTCTGGTTTATGGCAACAAAAAGACCGACGATACCATGTTTTTAAATGAACTTTTAGAATTACAACATCGCTATAAAGATCGTTTTTCAATTCAGTTTGTTTTTAGTCAAGCCGACGAAGATGAGTCTATCTTTGGCCGTATTGAAAAAAGCACCGTTAACTATGTTATGAAAAACCAACATAAGCATGTAGAAGTAGACGCCTTTTATCTTTGCGGGCCCGAAGCTATGATTCATACGGTAAAAGATGTTCTAACCGATCATGGGATTGAAGAGGATAAAATTCATTTTGAACTTTTTAAAGCAGCAAAACCTGCGGAACTAGTTGAGAATACGGTTACAGGTGGAAAAACAAAAGTGACGGTTATTGTTGACGAGGAAGAAACCACCTTTGAAATGTCCCAAAAACAAACCATCTTAGAAGCTGCTTTGGATGAAGATATTGACGCCCCTTACTCCTGTCAAGGCGGCATTTGCAGTAGTTGTTTAGCACGTTTAAAAGAAGGTAAAGCTACGATGCGTCAAAACAATATTTTAACCGATAGTGAACTCGCTGAAGGGCTCATATTAACTTGCCAAGCACAACCAACAACACCGACCATTGTGGTTGATTACGACGATATTTAAATCCTGGATTTTATCTTATCGATTATGGTTTCTGGCAAAATACTGCTGGCTGCCTCTTTATAATGTTCTGGATATTTATTTCCGTAAACAGACGTGGGAATTTTTGGGAATTGTGCTCTGCTGGATAACAACGCAAAATCATTGGGTTGATTAAATGGTGCAAACCCCGCAAACGGATGGGTTACACCCCAAATGGTAATTACTTTTATTCCTAACATAGCGGCGATATGGGCGTTTCCTGAATCCATTGAAACCATTACATCTAAGTTTGAAATAACATCCAGCTGGTCGTCAAGTGTTACTTTACCAGCTAAATTTTTTACATTTTTAAAGGATTCTTCAAACCCATTTAATATGGCAATTTCTTTTTTGCCTCCACCAAACAATACAATTTGATACTCTTGAGAAAGTTCTTCAATAATTTGTGTCATCAAATCCAAAGGATACATTTTTCCTTTATGCGCCGCAAAAGGTGCCATGCCGATAACTTTCATTTTAGAATTACCAATAACATTTTGAAGCTCAGTATTTAATTTTGCCTTTTCTGGAAATGTAGGGTCTGATAAATCAATTGGAAACCCTAATTGTTCAAATACATCGGCATATCGTTGATGCGTAGTTTTAAGTTGCTCAAAAATTTTGCCTGTAGTTAATGCCTTTTTCTCTTCTCGCCCTTTGTTTATTTGGATACCATTAAATTCTAACAGAAAGAATTTAAGGATTTTTGTACGCAGAACATTGTGTAAATCGGCAATAGCATCAATCTTTTTTGATTTTAATTGTTTTGCCAGTTTATATAGACCTCTAATGCTTTTGTGCTCTTCATATACATGAGCCGAAAACACAGAAACATTTGGTAAATCTCTAAAAAATGGTTTGTAATATTCGCGGGTAAGAACTGTGATTTTTACATGTGGATATTGCGTAATCAAAGCTCTAATTACAGGCACCGTCATGGCCACATCTCCCATGGCTGAGAGTCTAATAACAAGAATGTGTTTTATTGTTTTGGACATAAGTGTTTTATGTCATATTGAGCGCAGTCAAAAATATCTTTAAAGTGAGATTCTTCACTTTGTTCAGAATGACAATTATTTTTGAGAGCGAAGCACAGGGTTTAGCTCATCGTCATTATACATTTTCATTTGCTTATACACTTTCATGTATTTATCGCCTGTTGCTATATCATTAAGCAACGTATCAATGGCTGTAGATAAATCCATACGTTGCTCTAAAAGTATATTCAATTTTTTTTGACAAGCAGCACGATGCACATCAGACGCGTCCTTACGGGTCGCTTCTTCATTCATATGATACACTTTTAAGGCTAAAATTGACAATCTATCAATCCCCCACGCAGGACTTTCGGTGTTTATGGTAGCATTTTTCATGGGAGATACATCTTTATACTTATTTAAAAAATAACCATCGATATATTCCACCATATCGGTTCTGTCTTGATTTGATGCATCAATTTGTCGTTTTAACGTTAAGGCTGCTACCGGATCAATTTGTGGATCTCGAATAATATCTTCATAATGCCACTGCACCGTGTCAATCCAACATTTCCGATATAATAAATGTTCCAATAAATCACTTTCAGAATACTTGTTCTTAAAGGGCTGGTCAACTGTGTTTATAATGTGATATTGTTTAATAACATCTTGGAAGATGGCGTTTGCTTTTGTTGTAAACATGATATAAAAATTTTAAAGTGTAAACCTACGAAAATTATACAAAAATAAGATGCTTTTAGTTAATATAGGTTCACGGTTTCCTTTTTTAATAAAATAGATGTGAAAACCATAAATATACTTCAATTTAATTAACTTTACTACTCAAAACACATCTAGCAACCCATGCATATTCACAATTTATCACAGCAAAACTCAATATTAAATTCATTTATTTCAGAAATTAGGAATACTGCAATCCAAAAAGATCGGATGCGATTTAGAAGAAATATAGAGCGTATTGGTGAGATTTTAGGTTATGAATTAAGCAAAGTTTTACACTATAAAACTTCTACGGTCAATACACCATTAGGGGCTTGTAATATAAATATTATAGATAACAGTATGGTGCTTTGTTCTATTTTAAGAGCTGGTATTCCGCTACATAATGGCTTACTCAATTATTTTGATACGGCTGAAAATGCTTTTATTTCGGCGTATAGGCATCATCAAAATAATTCCAAAGAATTCGAAATTATGGTCGAATATTTAGCCTGCCCGGATTTAACAAACAAAACGCTTATTTTGGCAGACCCAATGCTGGCGACAGGAAGATCAATGGTTACTACGTTTGAAGCTCTAAAACCTTTTGGAACGCCAAAGGAAGTTCATTTAGTGAGTGCGATAGGCGCCCAAGAAGGGGTTGATTACGTAAGCAACCATTTTGGTAAAGAGGTGCATTTATGGATTGCCGCTATAGATAAATCCTTAAACGAAAAAGGATATATAGTCCCTGGGCTTGGAGATGCAGGAGATTTGTCTTTTGGTGAAAAACTACAGCACTAGAAGTATAAAAGGGACTACTATTAATATGGCAAAAAACGATTCTTTAAACCATTTGTCTTTAATACTTTCGATATAATTTGCTATGATTACTGATAACGGAGCAAATAAAAATAAAAATTCACTACCGTTTTTTTGAGGTGCTAAAACTATAATAACAAAGGCAATAACAACCATCATAAAAATAATTTTAAAAGAAGGTCGAAGCGCTTTCTTTTTCTTGTTTAAAATTTTAACATAAAAAATGGATGCCCAAACTCCAAATGACAATAGCATGGTAATAGCAATTAAAAATTGTGGTGTGTTATAAATATTATAGGTGTAACTTACACCTAAAGATGTTGTAAAAATTTCAAGAAAATCATCAAAAAAAATAATGGACACACTACTAGAAATCACAAAAACCGTAGCTAAACCAACAAAGGGAACCAACCAGTTTTTTAATCTTTTATCTGTGTATAAAATTAAAGTGCCAAAAATTAAAATAACAAACAAAAGTGCCCAAATGTAAAATAGGGCCGCAATACCGAACCAAAAAGCAGCGTCGAACAGTTTCTTTTTGGTTTGAAGTTCTGTTTTTAAGCTTAAGATTTTTCGCAACCCTAAAAAAACAAAAAAGTTGGCAAAAAGAAAATCTTTGCCTATTGTGGTTTGGGGCAACATAAGAAAAAATAATCCGAACAAAAGGATTTGGTAATGATTGTTTTTAGTTAAGCTATTTTTATTGGTTATAAAGTTAAACGTTAAAATTAAAAAGCAACTTAGAAAAAACAACGTTGTTTGCTCAATTAAAGTCGTTATCGTAATTGCCTCTTTAAATAAAGGTAAATTGGCTTTTGTGAAGGCAATCAACATAATGAAAAAAACAATCACAAAATTTATTGGCCTTGATTTATTAAAAATGCTTGTAATCATTAACTCTTTTTGTATTTTTGCTTCGTAAATATACTAACAATGGAACTGATTTGAATAAAATATTAATGCTATAACTATTTTATTCTTTAAAAGTTTCCAGAGATATTAAAAAATAAACTTATGAAAGATTTCTTTTACGCCATACAGGATTTATTTGTAAATGTTCTTTTCGCTCCTTTTGATGCTCTTAGATCATTGGAACTTCAAAGCTGGTGGGCAGCGAATATTGTGTCTTGGATATTGCTCATCACTGGTTGCATTGCTTTTATTTACTGGATGAGACAATTAAAATCCTTTGGAAATCATTAGGAATTTAAGAGCATGGTTTTGCTTTCTTCTTTATAAATCGAATCCAATATCTTTACGATAATACATCTTATCAAAATGTAATTTATGTATGTTTTTATAGGATTTTTTTATTGCTTCTTCATAAGTGTTTCCATACGAGGTTATGGCCATTACCCGTCCACCAGAAGTAACTACTTTCCCATTTTTAAGGGTTGCACCTGCGTGAAAAGCTATTGAATCCTTTATTGTTTCAATCCCAAATATTTCCTTTCCTTTTTCATAAGTTTCAGGATATCCACCGGACACTAACATAATAGTGGTAGCTGCACGTTCATCAATTTCAATATTAATTTTGTCTAAGGTCCCTTTTGCCATGGCTTGTAGAATCTCAACAAAATCATTTTTAAGTCTAGGTAGTACGACCTCAGTTTCTGGATCTCCCATACGAACATTGTATTCTATCACCTTTGGATCATTCCCAACCTTTATTAGTCCGATAAACACGAATCCCTGATACGGTAGATTGTCTTTTTGAAATCCTTCAATAGTTGGTTTTACAATACGTTCTTCTATTTTTTTAAGAAAATCGTCTGTGGCAAATGGCACTGGAGAAACCGCGCCCATCCCTCCTGTATTAAGTCCGGTATCACCTTCACCAATGCGCTTATAGTCCTTTGCTGTCGGTAATATTTTATAATGTTTGCCATCTGTTAACACAAAACAACTTAATTCAATGCCATCCAAAAATTCTTCAATGACAACTTTCGTGCTTGCTTGTCCAAACTTAGCATCAACCAGCATGCTTTTTAATTCGGCCTTAGCTTCTTCTAAATCATTTAGAATTACAACTCCTTTCCCAGCCGCCAACCCATCAGCTTTAAGGACGTAGGGAGGGTGCAATGTTTTTAAAAACGCATAGCCTTTTTCAACCGTTTCTCGTGTAAAACTTTGGTAAGCTGCCGTTGGAATATTGTGTCGATATAAAAATTCTTTAGCAAATTCCTTGCTCCCTTCCAGTTTTGCGGCCTTTTTTTGTGGCCCAATAACGGCAACGTTTTTTAACGCTTCATCATTCAAAAAGAAATCATGAACCCCTTGTACCAACGGATCTTCTGGGCCAACAACAACCATAGTGATCTTGTTCTCTAATACAAATTCTTTTATGGCTAAAAAATCAGTGACACTAATGGTTACATTCTTAGCAATATCTTCGGTGCCGGAATTTCCTGGAGCAACATATAAGTTTTTACATAATGGACTTTGAGCAATTTTCCAAGCGAATGCATGCTCTCTGCCACCAGAACCAAGAATTAAAATATTCATTGTATTTTGTTTTCTTTTGAATGGCAAAAATAATGGCTTTTAATTTTAAAAAAGAATTATTACACAAAGAATTATTAAATCAAGTAAACTCGACTTTACTAAATTTTTTCTTTATTTTACAGCACCATATACCAGACATTAATTTTGAATTTATTTGATCTTTCTTTACGGCTTAATGGATTTCCTATAAAAAAGGCTCAACGTGTTATTGCTGACATTCAAAAAAAAGATGAGGCAGAATTTGAAAATTGCCTTTATCGAAAAAAGAAAGCGATTGTTTCTTTTCATTTAAAACATAATCCCTTCTATAAATCGTTTGCAAAACACGCCAATCCAAATGACTGGGATAGTATTCCCGTCATGACAAAACGCGATTTACAACAGCCTTTAAAAAATCGATTGTCGAATGGATTTTTAGAAAAAAATGTTTACATAAACAAGACCTCGGGTTCGTCTGGCAAGCCCTTTATTTTTGCGAAAGACACATTTTGCCATGCTTTAACCTGGGCTGGTTTTATAGACCGTTATAGCTGGTTTAAATTAAATTTTAGCGCGTCCAAACAAGCGCGCTTTTATGGCATTCCTTTAGATAAAATAGGCTATTACAAAGAGCGTTTTAAAGATTTATTGAGCAAGCGCTATCGCTTTTCGGTATTTAATTTAAGCGAAGCACAATTTGAAAAAAACCTAACCAAATTTAAAACCACAAAGTTCGATTACATAAACGGCTATACGAGTGCTATTGTACAATTTGCAAAATATTTAAAACAAGAAAATATTATTTTAAAAACCATCTGTCCTTCTTTAAAGGTGTGTATTGTGACCTCGGAAATGCTTTTTAAAGAAGATAGGGCGCTTTTAGAGACCCAAATAGGTGTTCCTGTCATCAATGAGTACGGAGCTGCCGAATTGGGCTTAATTGCTTTTCCAAACACGAACAATCAATGGGTTGTAAATACCGAGGATTTGTATGTTGAAATTGTTGACGAGAACGGTGTTTCCTTACCCTATGGTAAAGAAGGACGCATTGTTATCACATCGCTTTTTAATAAAGCGCATCCCTTTATACGCTATGATTTAGGCGATATTGGTAAACTTTCAAAAGAAAGCGCTCCAAGTAAACCTATTCTCGAAAGATTAATTGGCAGAACCAATGATATGGTTGTTTTGCCCAGTGGGAAAAAAGCGGCAGGACTCACCTTTTATTACATTACAAAAACGGTTATTGAAGATGATGGCAACGTAAAAGAATTTATAATTGAACAGCTTAAGCTTGATACCTTTAAAATAAGTTATGTAAGTCCCTACAAACTTTCAAAAGAAAACTTAATCGACATAAAAAAAGCTGTTTCTAACTATTTAGAAGCAAATTTAACCATTATTTTTGAGCGAAAAGCTGAATTAAAACGTTCTAAAAGCGGGAAATTAAATCAGTTTAAATCTTACTTGTAAAAACCGTTTGTTTCGATTTTACAAAAAAATGCTCTATAAAAAAAATGAGTAGATAATATACTGATTTAACTGTAGAAAAACCCAAGCCTTTCCTGTACACCAAATAGTTATACTTAATAAGATTTATTTTGTTTGAAGACATAGAGTTTTTACGGACACGATAATACGCTAATGGTTCTTGGATACCCGTAGCTGGCTTTCCGGATTTTTTAATAGCAGTCAACCACAATAACCAATCTTGTCTTTTCCGTAGGTTAGGAGCGTAAATTTTACCTAAAACTTTAGCCTTATAGATTCCTGTTAAGTTCCCAATATAATTGCTTTTTAAATATTTCTTATAGCTTAATTCTGGCAATGCTTTTATCAGTTTATTAAGCGGTTTTCCTGTTTCGTCAATTTGCTCATAACTGCTAAAACAAACATCACAATTTTCGGATTCCATAAAATCCATTTGAGTTTGGAGCTTTTTGGATTTCCATAAATCATCGGCATCCAAAAAAGCGATATAATGTCCTCTGGATACTTCAATTCCTTTATTTCTTGAAATGGCTGCGCCTTGGTTAGTTTCGTTTGTAAAAAGTTTAATGTTTGAATGATTGTTAGCAAAAGATTGCGCTATTTCCAAAGTATAATCGCTAGAGCAATCGTCAATTAGTATAAGTTCCCAGTCCTTAAATGTTTGGTTTAAAACACTGTTTATGGTTTCTGAAATAAATGCTTCAGAATTAAACATGGGGGTTACAATGGAAACTGTCGGATTCAAAATATATTAGTAGGCTTTGTCTTCACCTTTTAACGCATTTAGAAATGTTTGAAGGGCAATTTTTATATCCAGTAACAACGACCAGTTTTCAATATAAAAAATATCATACTTGACTCTATTGATAATATCCTTATCTGTTTCCACTTCGCCTCTAAATCCGCTGATTTGAGCTAGTCCTGTAATCCCCGGTTTAACAAAATGTCGCACCATGAATTTATCAACTTTTTCAGCAAACATATTGGTGTGTCTTACCATGTGTGGCCGTGGGCCTACAACTGACATATCGCCAAAAAGCACATTAAAAAATTGAGGCAATTCGTCTATACTCGTTTTGCGAATAAATCGGCCTATTTTAGTAATTCTTTGATCGCCTTTAGTTGCTTGATGTAAATGCGCCTGTTTATTGGGCGTCATGGATCTGAATTTATAACAATCAAATTCTATATAATTAAACCCATTTCTTGTTTGTTTAAAAAACACAGGGCCTTTACTTTCAAGTTTTATTAAAATAGCCAAAACAGGAGTTAACCAAGATAATAAAAAAACAATTACCGCTGAAGACAATATAATATCGAACAGACGTTTTAAGAATTTGTTAATAGGGGCTTGTAATGGGATGTCCCTTAATGATAAGACTGGAACATAATCATAATACTCATACTTCAGTTTTTTTGCATAAATGTCCTTGTTATCTGGAATAAATTTTAACTCCTTTAAGTTATTATCTGCAAAATCTATGAGCTTATTGATTTGTTTATTTGATAATTCGGCGATTGAAGCATAAATTTCATCAATATCATTTTCAATAATATATAAAATACATTCTTGAAGGGAGAAGGTATCGCCTTTTATTTCAAATTGCTTTTTGAACTTGTATCCAAATTCTAATCTCTTGTTGAAAATATTTATTAACTGTCTTGTTTTTTCTGTGTTGCCAATTACAATGACCTTTCTTAGATTGCCCCCTAAAATAGCTCGATATCTTTTTAACAAATAAAACACAAGAAATTTAAAAAACGTTATACCGGCAGAGGCCAACAACAAATATTGGCCCAAGGCAAGCCTACTTATATTGGGTTGTTTAAAAACTCCAATGAACGCATATAGAATGATGGCAAATATGCTAATTTGTTTTATAAGAAGTGTTACTATTTGAAGTATTTTTGAATAACGATGAACTTCGTAAAACTCGTTTTTAAAAGAAATTACTATCCACAAAAAAGAAATATATAGACTGAAGATCAAGATATTGGTAATGTTTATTTCAAATAAATAAATAGCGCCATTTATAATTCCAAGATCTACTAAATAAGACAATGGTTTTATAAATCCTGAATATCTGCCTTGTTTAACTGTGTTCAAATTAATTTTTTATATGCTTTTTAAAGTCTTTATGTTCGCTTTTAAATAACTCCTCTGTCGAGAGTGTTTTAAAATAATCGAAAGTTGTTTTCATGCCTTCTTCTCTACCCACTTTTGGTTCCCATCCCAATAATCTTTTTGCCAATGTTATATCGGGTTGTCTTTGTAAGGGGTCGTCTTGGGGTAATGCCCTATAAACTATTTTTTGAGTGGTTTTTGTTAATTTAATGATTTCCTCTGCAAATTCCTTTATGGTTATTTCATTTGGGTTTCCAATATTTACAGGAAATGAATAATCACTTAATAACAACCTAAAAATACCTTCAACCTGATCATCAACATAACAAAAGGAGCGTGTTTGAGACCCATCTCCAAAAATAGTTAAATCTTCACCCCGTAAGGCTTGCCCCATAAATGCGGGTATGACACGTCCGTCATTTAAACGCATCCGTGGGCCATAGGTATTAAAAATTCTAACAATTCGCGTTTCCAATCCATGAAACCGGTGATAGGCCATAGTAATGGATTCTTGAAAGCGTTTGGCTTCATCATAGACGCCTCTAGGACCAATGGTGTTGACATTACCGTAATAATCTTCGGACTGAGGGTGTACCAATGGATCTCCATAAACCTCAGATGTAGAAGCAATCAAAATTCTTGCGTTTTTGGCTTTTGCTAAACCCAAAAGATTATGAGTTCCTAGCGACCCAACTTTTAAGGTTTGTATCGGTATTTTTAAATAATCTATCGGGCTGGCTGGCGATGCAAAATGAAGAATGTAATCTAATGATCCTGCAATTGAAATGAACTTTGTAATATCATGCTCGATAAATTCAAAATTTGGATGACTCGTTAAATGTCTAATATTCCTTTCGTCCCCTGTAATAAAGTTATCCATTCCTATAACGTAAAAATCGTCTCGAATAAAACGGTCGCATAAGTGCGACCCTAAAAATCCAGCGGCACCGGTTATTAGAATTTTTTTCATTTTTTTTAATTATTGTTTTTTAGATTTTCATTTTTTCATTTAACAAATCTAAAGGAATTACCTCAAAACCATTGCTTCTATTTTGATAATCTTCTCCTCCATAAATTATTTTTCCTCCAGCTTTTCCGGTTAAATTATTCCAATAGTTTAGTCCTTTAAAATAGTTCTTTGTTATTGTTTTTCCAGATTTTATTTCAATAGGTATTAATTCATCAAAGTTGTCTATCACAACGTCTATTTCATTTCCTCTGCTATTCCTCCAAAAGTATAAATTATTTGGTTTTCCTTTATTTAACCGTTCTTTTAAAAGCTCAACAACAACCATGTTTTCAAACAAAGTCCCTTTAAAAGGATGAAACTCCAATTGACTTGCCTCTTGAATTCCTAATAAGGCGCTTGCCAAACCAACATCATAAAAATACAACTTAGGCATTTTTACAACACGTTTATTAAAATTGCTGTGGTGTGGTTGCAATCTAAATAAAATAAAACTTGCTTCTAATACGCTTATCCAAGATTCGATGGTTTTGTTATCAACACCTACCTCAATAGCCAATGCATTCTTATTTAATAATTGTCCTATTCTTCCTGCACATAACTTTATAAATCTTTCAAAAACCAATAGATCATCTATGCCTCTCAATTGTCTTACATCCCTTTCTATATAGGTTCGAATGTAGTTTAAAAACCATTTTTGAACTTCAAAAGGTTTATCATACAATGGTGGATAAAAGCCTTTAAAAAGTTTTTCGTGAATGGTTTTAGGTGCTATCCCTTTTATTTCTGATAAAGAAAACGGTAACAAATTAAGATATCCAACCCGACCTGCAAGACTTTGCGTAATATTTTGTTGTAATAAAAAATTATTGGAGCCCGTTAGTATAAACTGAGCAGCGGTATCTTTTTCATCTAGTATTTGCTGCAAATATGAAAATAGTTCTGGTGCACGTTGTACTTCATCTAATATAGCTCCTTTTGAAAACTGCCCCAAAAAGCCTTTAGGATCTTCTAAAGCGAAGTTTCTAATATCTGGATTTTCTAAGCTTACATAAGACTTATCTGGAAACACGTTTTTTACCAAGGTTGTTTTTCCCGATTGCCTAGGGCCAACAACCGCTATGGCTTTATATTGCCTGGATAAATTTAGAAGTTCTTTTTGTGCAACTCTTAAAATCATATACAAATATAACAATAAATGCACAATTTTGGAATTTAATTCCAAAATTGTGCATTTATCGATAATCTTTGACTGTTATTAAAAAGCACACTGTCATTCAGAAGGAGCAGAGCGACTGAAGAATCTT